>Ga0302157_10000224_pt1 | contig 74626 bp, 56 predicted proteins | sample I_Bog_N3_3_FD_193502 | JGI IMG/M metagenome (GOLD analysis project Ga0302157, IMG submission 193502) | Peat permafrost microbial communities from Stordalen Mire near Abisko, Sweden - I_Bog_N3_3 | ecosystem: Environmental > Terrestrial > Soil > Wetlands > Peat | place: Sweden: Abisko, Stordalen... | reverse complement strand
GGCAAAGCCCCAGCGAAACGGACTGACTAAGGGCCAAAGGTCGCGTCGCCCAGAACCGCCGACGTCCGCCCCTTCCGCCGCGATAACTGGGAAGCGTCACCCATCCATCTTCAACGCCGCCAGGAACGCAGACTGCGGGATCTCCACCTTCCCGAACTGCCGCATCCGCTTCTTGCCCTCCTTCTGCTTCTCCAGCAGCTTCCGCTTCCGCGAAATATCCCCGCCGTAGCACTTCGCCGTCACATCCTTGGACATCGCGCTGATCGTCTCGCGCGCGACCACCCGCCCGCCGATCGCCGCCTGCACAGCGATCTTGAACAACTGCCGCGGGATCAGATCCTTCAGCTTGGCGCAGATCAACCGCCCCCGGCTCTCCGCCGCGTTGCGATGCGCGATGAAGCTCAGTGCGTCCACCAGGTCGCCGTTCACCAGGATGGAAATCCGCACCAGGTCGCTCTCGGCATACCCGTCCATCTGGTAGTCGAAGCTCGCGTACCCCCGCGACACCGACTTCAGCCGGTCGTAGAAATCGAACACCACCTCGTTCAGCGGCAGCCGGTACACCGCCATCGCGCGATTGCCGACATAGGTCAGGTCCGCCTGCGCGCCGCGCCGGTCGTTGCATAATTGCAGCACGGCGCCGAGGTAGTCGTCCGGCACCATGATCGTCGCCTTGATCCAAGGCTCCTCGATGTGGTCGATCACCGAGCCGTCCGGCATGTCGGCCGGGTTGTGCAACTCCTGCATCTCGCCGTTGGTGCGATGGACGCGGTACACCACGGACGGCGCGGTCGCGATCAGGTCCAGGTCGAACTCGCGCGACAGCCGCTCCTGGATGATCTCCAGGTGCAGCAGGCCCAGGAACCCGCAGCGGAAGCCGAAGCCCAGCGCCGCGGAGGTCTCCGGCTCGTAGTGGAAGCTCGCGTCGTTCAGCCGCAGCTTGCCCAGGCTGTCGCGCAGTTTTTCGAAATCGTCCGCGTCCACCGGATACAGCCCGCACCAGACCACCGGCACCGAGGGCTTGAAGCCCGGCAGCGGCGTCAAGGCCGGTGTGCGGTCATCGGTGATGGTATCGCCCACGGAGCAGTCCGCCACGGTCTTGATCGCCGCGGTCATGTAGCCGATCTCGCCCGGCCCCAGATCGTCCAGCACGACCATCTTGGGGCTGAACACCCCCACCTGCTCGACCGTGTGGACCGAGCCCTCGGCCATCATGCGGATTTTCTGGCCACGCTTCAGGTGCCCGTCCTTCACCCGGACCAGGATCACCACGCCCAGGTACTGGTCGTACCAGCTATCCACCAGCAGCGCCTTCAGCGGCGCGGCGGGGTCCCCCTGGGGCGGGGGCAAGCGGTGCACCAGCGCTTCCAGCACGCCCTCGATGTTCAGGCCGGTTTTGGCGCTGATCTCGACCGCGTCGGAGGCGTCCAGGCCGATCACGTCCTCGATCTGCTGCTTCACCCGCTCGACCTCGGCGGCCGGCAGGTCGATCTTGTTCAGCACCGGGACGATCTCGTGGTTGGCGTCGATCGCCTGGTAGACGTTCGCCAGCGTCTGCGCTTCCACCCCCTGGCTGGCGTCCACGACCAGCAGGGAGCCCTCGCAGGCGGCCAGGCTGCGGCTGACCTCGTAGGCGAAGTCCACGTGGCCGGGCGTGTCCATCAGATTCAGCTCGTACAGCAGGCCGTTCTTCGCCCGGTAGGCCAGCCGGACGGTCTGCGCCTTGATGGTGATGCCGCGCTCCCGCTCCAGGTCCATGTTGTCCAGGACCTGGTTGGTCATCTCGCGGTCGCTCAGCGCGCCGGTGGCCTGGATCAGGCGGTCGGCGAGCGTCGATTTGCCATGGTCGATATGGGCAATGATCGAGAAATTGCGGATGCGGTCGATCGGGGTGTCGGTCATCTTTGTTCCGGGGGTCTGGGCGGACAGATAGAGGCTCCGACCGGCGGTGTCATCCGCGGGCTGCCGCTTTTGCCGGGGCGGATGGGTCAGCCGGCTGCGATCGGCCTCCCGGGGCGCCCGCCAAGGCCTTCGATCGCCACTCCGGGGCACCCGCCACGGCAGAAAGGTCGGAGTGACGTCGAAACCGAAGGCCCGCGGCATCACGAAGACGCCAGTCGCGGCGCTCGGCGCCCCCATGAACGTGTAAGATCAACCGTTTCCCCGTTGACGCAGGTCAAGGCACCTGCACCGCGCCGCGCGCGAGAGTGCCTGTCCAACCTGCGGAGGCGTCGGATGAAGGCAGAAGTGTTGGCGGTGATCGGCGAGGACGGGCTGCGGCGGCCAGCCGCCGTGAACGCCGCGCTCGCTGCCAACGACCGGGTGAAATACGCGTTCACCCTGCTGCAGACCGCCGCCGCGCACGCCGACCAGCCCGAGCAGCAGACCGCGAGCCTCAAGCGCGAGCGCATCGCCTGCGGCATCGAGGATGCGGCGCTGGACCTCATGGTGGCGTCGGCGCGCCGGCAGGGCGGCCGTTACCAGCTTCCCGGCGCGCAACGCCTGCTGGCGCGCGTGGCGGCCGAGATGCGGCTGATGGCGGCGCCCGTGCTGGAGGCCGGCAAGACGGCGTATGCCAGCCGGCTGGAGGCGCTGCTCGCCGCGATGCCGGAGGCCGCGGACGACCTGCTCGATCGCGCCGCGATCGCCGCGATGACCCGCGCCGCGGACGACGGTACCGACAGCCTGCACCGGCTGGTCATGGACCTGCACAAGGAGCTGAACGCGCTGCAAACCGCGCTGGCCGAGGAAAGCGTGGACGGCGCCGCCGCCTATGCGCTGGCGCCGGAGGACCGGCCGCGCGTCGCCGCCTTCATGGCCGGCCTCAACCGCACCGCGCGGCTGAAATTCGATCATCCTGGCCTTGCCACCATCGCCACGCGGGACAGCGGGCGCCTGGTGATCCAGAACGACATCGGCACAACCGACGCGCACGTGGTCGTGGTGCATGTCCAGGACCTGACGGTCAGCGTGACCTACACGGATGTGCATGCCGACCGGCTGCGCTTCTTCCAGACCATGCTGGACCGGTTCAAGCCCGACTGGACGGCGACGCAGGCGGGACAGCTCGGCGGCGGCTCGCAGTTCAGCCTGGCCACCGCCCGGTTTACCGCGGCGGACGAGGCCGGCTGCCGCGCTTATCTGGCGTTCCTCGGCTCGCGGCTGGTGTTCCTGATCGATTGGAACCGCGCCCGCAAGCAGCTCCGCACCTTTCTGCCCGGCCCGGCCCGGCTATCCCTGCTGCGCTGGGCGGCGGAGCAAGAGGTGGGACATCGCGGCTTCCTGGAGCTCGGCGGGGCCGCCCTGGTCAATCAGGCGATCGAAGCCAGCGCCGGCTCCAACATGCACTTTGGCGACGTGCTGTCCGACGTGCTGGGCGTGGCGGAGGCGGAGGCCTTCCTGCGCTTCACCTTCCGCGCCGCCACCGACAGCCTGATCGCGCACAGCTCGCCGACGCTGCTGCGCGACCGTCTGCGTGCCGAACTGGCGCGGCATTTCAGCAACGAGGCACGCCGCTTGCTGCGGGTTGCCGCCGAGCATGCCGGGTTGTTGCTGGAATTGGCCTGCCTGGTAAGGGACGGCGTTTTGGCCCTGCCGGATGGCCCGGCGCCGGCCATCAAGCTGGCGAACCGGGCACGGCGCTTCGAGCACGACGCTGACCGGTTGGTTGCCGACACGTTCGATTTAGTGCGGCGACGGCCCGACTACGCGCATTTCGGCCCCCTGCTGCACGCCGCGGACGACGCCGCCGACGCGCTGGAGGACGCGGCGTACCTGCTCAGCCTGCTCGCCGCCGGTGGTCCCGACGGAAAGGCCACGGCACCGCTGCAAACCCTGGCCGGCGTGATTGTGGAGGCGTCGCAGGAATGGGTGAAGGCGCTGCTCGACGCCGCCCATGTGCACGACCACTCCGCCGCCGAGGACGCCGACGATTTCCTGATCGCGATCGACCGCATCGCCGTGCTGGAGCACCAGGCCGACGATACAGAGCGGGCGCTGACCGCGTCCGCGGTGCGGCACGCCGCGGATTTCCGCCAGCTCCATCTTTATTCCGCCATCGGCGAGCGGCTGGAGCAGTCGGCGGACGCCTTCAAGCGCGCCAGCGTCCTGCTGAGAGACCATGTGCTGAGCGGAGTGCTGGGTGGCTGATCCGTTCCACCTGATCCTGCCAGGCACGGCGTTGCCCGCGGGCGGCGCCCAGGAGGTGGGCAACAAGGCGTGGAACCTGATGCGCATGGCGGCCGCCGGGCTGTCTGTGCCGCCCGGCTTCGTCCTGCCGACATCCTGGTGCCGCACCCGTCGCAGGGGACGCGCGGACAACGGCGTCGGGGGGCGCGCGGATCACGGCCTTGAGTGGCGCGGTAACGACGTGGCGCTGCGCGAGGCATTGAGCGCCGGGATCGCCCGGCTGGAGGCAGCGACCGGGCTCGGATTCGCCTCAGGCCGCCGTCCGCTGCTGGTCTCGGTGCGCTCCGGCGCCCCCGTCTCCATGCCCGGCATGCTGGAGACGGTGCTGGATGTCGGTCTGACCGCGCACAGCGTGCAGGGGCTGATCCGGCTGACCGGCAACCCCCGCCTCGCCTGGGACTGCTACCGCCGCCTGGTGCAGAGCTACGCCGAGGTGGTCGCCCTGCTGCCGACCGAACCGTTCGACGCGATCCTGCGCCAGGCCGTGGAGGCGGAACAGGCCGAAAGCGAGAGGGATCTGGATTTTCGCGCCTTGCGCACCGTGACGCGGGCAATGCTCGACCGGTTTCAGGCGCTGTCCGGCGCCCCGTTTCCCGACGATCCGTCCGAGCAGCTCCGTTCCGCCGCCGAGGCGGTGTTCCACTCCTGGGAGGGCGCCAAATCGGTCTCCTACCGGCGGTTGAACGACATCCGGGACGATATCGGCACCGCTGTCACCGTGCAGACCATGGTGTTTGGCAACGCCGGGGGCGCTTCCGGCTCCGGCGTCGGCTTCACCCGCGATCCGGCCACCGGCGAGCGGGCGCTGTACTTCGATTTTTGCTTCAACGGCCAGGGTGAGGACGTCGTGTCCGGCCGCCGGCGCCTGGCGGACGACGACCGGCTGCTGCGGGTGTTGCCCGCGATCCACGCCGAACTGCTACAGGTGCGCGCCCGGCTGGAAACGCTGTTCGGCGACGCCCAGGACTTCGAGTTCACCGTGCAGGACGGCACGTTGTATTTGCTGCAGACGCGCACAGCCAAGCGCACGCCGCTGGCTGCGCTGCGTATCGCGGTCGAGATGGTGGAAGAGCGGCTGATCACGCCGGCCGAGGCCCTTCTGCGGCTGCGTGATGTCGATCTGGACGCAGTCGGCCGCACGCGTTTTGCGCCGCCGCTGCCTGCGCCGCTCGCTGTCGCGACGGTGGCGGGTCCGGGCGTGGCGAGTGGCCCGCTCGCGCTGGATACCGCCGCGGCCGAGCGTTTTGCGCTGGCGGGAACGCCGCCGATCCTGGTGCGGCGGGAGCTGGTGACGGGCGACATCGCCGGCATGGCGAAGGCGGCGGGCATCCTGACCGCGACCGGCAGCCGCACGTCACACGCGGCGGTGGTGGCGCGGCAGCTTGCCAAGGTCTGTCTGATCGGCTGCGAGGCCCTGTCGTTCGACCTCGAACGGCGGACTTGCCGGCTCGGCGCGCGCGTGCTGGCCGAAGGCGACCCGATCAGCCTGGACGGCAATGCCGGCGCGGTCTACCCGGGCGCGTTGATTGTGCTGACCGAGCGGCCGGAGCGCGAGCTGGCGGCGATTGCAGCGTGGCGGCAGGAATCGGCTGTCCCCGCCGAGGCAGCCGTCGTGCGCTGACCGGCGCGCCGAGGCTCGGGTAGGGCGCTGGCCGAAGCGGCCGCGCGAGACCTCTTTTCCAGGAACCCGGCGGCATGAAGCCCGGGGCCCAGCCGCCGCTTTTCCATAGCCGGTGATCGCCCCGGCTCCGGTCGCCCGACGGTAGCTGCCAGCCGATCCTTTGGCCCCGCGGGGGGCCCCGCGGGGGGCCCGGTGGGGGGCCCGGCGGGGACCTTGCCCGTTCGTCCGCACCACGCCAAGCTCTGCCGTCCAGACAAGATCAAGGAGCATCCAAGATGGCAACGATCCCCGACGCGTTCCTCGACCTGCTGCAGAAGAAAGTTGCGCTGGCCAATCTGGCGACGGTGAACCCCGACGGTACGCCGCAGGTCACGCCGGTGTGGTTCGACTACACCAATGGCAAGATTCGCGTGAACACCGCCAAGGGGCGGATCAAGGCCCGCAACATGCAGGAAGGCACGCCGGTCGCGGTCGCCATCGTCGATCCGGACAACATCTACCGCTTCATCCAAATCCGTGGCCGCGTCGCCCGCGCGACGGAGGAAGGCGCATCAGCGCATATCGATTCACTGGCCAAGAAGTATCTGGGCAAGGACAAATACCCGTTCGCCCAGCCGGGCGAGGTCCGGATCAGCTACGAGATCGAGCCGGGCTCCGTGCACACGATGGGTTGACGCCCAGGGGGGCTGACCAGGGGGGGCTGACCAGGGGGGGCTGACCAGGGGGGCTGACCAGGGGGGCTGACCGGGCGGCGAACCGGCGCGGACTCCGGCGACAGGCCGAGGACTTCATCTCGGCCACGATAAAGTCGGTCACCGCCCTGGTACGCGGGGCGGCGGATGCTGACCCTGCCCGGTCGCTTTTTCCCGGCTCCAGCACTGGTCACGCTGTCCAGGTTCTGTTCATCTAGAACGGAACCGTAGCGGAGTCGCGTGCCATGGCCGTGGTGATCACGGTGGCGCAGCAGAAAGGCGGCACCGGAAAGACGACGCTGGCTGCCAACCTGGCGGCGGCGCTGGCGCCGTCCCGACGTGTCGCCGTGCTCGACATCGATCCGCAGAAAACTCTTGCCCGCTGGCACGAGTTGCGCCGGGCCAGGCTCGATGGCGCCTCCCTCATCAGCTTTCACGACGTGTCCGGCTGGCGGCTTGCCGCCGAACTGGACCGGCTGCGGGCCAGTCACGACGTCGTGCTGATCGACAGTCCGCCGCAGATCGCGACCGACGCGCGACTCGCCGTGCGCGGCGCCGACATCGTGCTGATTCCGGTGCAACCCAGCCCGCCGGATGTCTGGGCGGCCGAGGGCACTCTGGCGCTCGCCGCGGCTGAATCGCGCCCCGCCCACATCGTGCTGAACCGCGCCCCGTCGGCGTCACGGCTGCGCGAGAGGGTGGAGGCGGATATCACCGCGCGCCATCTGCCGCTGTTGCGCGCGGTGATCGGCAACCGGACCGGGTTCGCCAGCGCTTTTGCCGAGGGGCTGGGCGTTACCGAAGCCGCCCCGCGCTCCACCGCCGCCGCGGAGCTGCGCGCCTTGCTTGCCGAACTGCTGGAGATTGTCCGATGACGAATCCCTGGGGATGGCTGCTGGCCTTGCACGTGCTGTGCGCGGTGGTCTGGGTGGGCGGCATGTTCTTCGCCCTGGTTGTATTGCGGCCGAGCGTCGCGGTGCTCGACCCGCTCCAGCGTATCGCCCTCCATACGCAGATCTTCCGCCGCTTTTTTCTGGTGGTCTGGCACGCGATGCCGCTGATCCTGATCTCCGGCTATGCGATCCTGTTCGGATTCTACGGCGGGTTTGGCAAAGTCTCGTGGAACGTGCATGTGATGCAGACGCTTGGTCTGATCATGGCGGCCGTGTTTCTGGTCATGGTGTTCGGTCCTTATCGCCGCTTCCGGCGCACGACCGACCGGACCCGCGCTGCCGCCGCGATCGATACGATCCGAAAACTGATCACCGTGAACCTGGCGCTGGGACTTGTCACCGTGGTGGTTGCTCTCCTTCACTGATTTCGGCAGTTGCTGGAAAGACTCGCTGGCAGCCGATAACCTGATTACGTGTCGAAGAACTTTACACTACCGGCTTAGAAGGCTGCTGGCTGCCACGCAACTTTCTCAAATTTCTCATTTTTCTGACTTGGCACAAAACGTGCTTCCCCCCTGTAAGCCGGCCTTTCTGACGTGAAGCGGCTTAACGGAGGCTTCGGGATGTCTTGTCTGGGCGCGGCGTTGCTTGCCGGCATGCCAGCAGCGGCCGCGCTGGCTGCCCTGTCAGTGCCGCACCACCTGATTGGGTTGACCGGCACGCTACTCGTGGCCTGGCTGGCCGCCTCGATCCCGATCGGCGTGCTGGTCGGGCACCTGACACTGGACGACTGAACCGCCGCGGGTCGCCGCCGTGGGTCCCGCTGGCTACAAATCCTCCACCTGTTCCACCCCGCGCAGGGCCTTCAAAGCCTGAGCCAGTCTCGGCGTTACGTTGAAGCCCCCTGGCAGAGCGATCTCGACGCTGTGCGCGGCGTCCAGCCGCGGGACCAGAATGACCCGGCCCTTGCCGCCGCTCTCCCGCTTCAGCAGGTCGCGGATATGCGGCACCGCCTCGGGCTCGGCCAGCCGCACGCGCAGGCCGGCACCGGCATCGGCCGCCGCCTTCTCCAGCGGAGCCACGTCCTGCGCCGTGATGCGCAGCGTGTCGCCGTCCATCCGCAGATCGGCCGTCACCAGCAGGGTCGCGCCATCGGCGATCAGGTCCCGCGACCGGGCCAGCACTTCGCTGAACAGCGTCACCTCGCAGCCGCCCGAGGCATCCGACAGCCGAACCCACGCCATCCGGCTGCCGGTGCGGGTCACGCGCTCCTTGGTCGCCACCACGATGCCGGCGAGCTTCACCCGTCCGACCCCCGACTGCGCCCGCGCCTCAACCTGGCTGCACGGAACAACGCCGAGCCGGCGCAGCGCCTGCCCGTAGGCATCGAGCGGATGCGCGGTCAGGTGGAAGCCGATCGCTTCCGCCTCGAAGCCCAGCCGCTCGATCGGCGGCCAGTCCGGCAGGTCCGGCAGCCGCAGCTCCGCGGGACCGCCGCCGCCGCCGAACAGGACGTTCTGACCGCTTGCCTTCTCCGCCTGGTCCGCTTGCGCGCGGCGCAGGATCGTCTCGGCGGCGGCGAACAGCCGCGCCCGGTTGGCGTCCAGGCTGTCGAAGGCGCCGGCACGCACCAGGTTCTCCAACTGCATGCGGTTGAGGTGGCGCGGATCGACGCGGGCGGCGAAGTCGGCGACATCGGCGAAGGGTCGCTCGCCCCGCGCCTGTTCCAGCCCCTCCATGGCGGCGCCGCCCACCTTCTTCACCGCTGCCAGCGCGTACCGGATGGCCAGCGCGCCCTCGCCGGGCAGACGCTCCATGCGGAAATCGGCGCCCGAGCGGTTGATATCGGGCGGCAGCACGCGGATGCCGCCGCGCTCCGCCTCCTGCTTCAGTGCCGCCAGCCGGTCGGTGTTGGCACTGGCGAGGCTCATGCAGGCCGCCATGAACACCGCCGGATGGTTCGCTTTCATCCAGGCGGTTTGATACGCCACCAGCGCGTAGGCGGCGGCGTGCGACTTGTTGAAGCCGTAATCGGCGAACTTGGCCATGAGGTCGAACACCTCGGTGGCCGTCGCGGCGGCAATGCCCCGCGCCGTTGCGCCATCGACGAAGGTCTTGCGCTGCGCCTCCATCTCCGAGCGGATCTTCTTGCCCATCGCGCGGCGCAGCAGGTCGGCGGCACCCAGGCTGTAGCCGCCCATGCGCTGGGCGATCTGCATCACCTGCTCCTGGTAGACCATGATGCCGTAGGTCTCCGACAGGATGTCGGTGAGTTCGGGATGCGGCGCCTCCCAAGCCTCGCCGTGCTTGCGCCGGCAGTAGTCGGGGATGTTGGCCATCGGGCCGGGGCGATACAGCGCGACGGCGGCGATCAGGTCCTCGAACCGGTCGGGGCGCATCTGGCGCAGCGTCTCGCGCATGCCCTGACCTTCGAGCTGGAACACCCCGCCGGCGTCGCCACGCTGCAGCATTTCGTAAGTCCTGGCGTCGTCCAGCGGCAAGGTCGCGAGATCGACGGTGATGCCGAGGTCGCGCAAGTAATTCAGCGCGCGCCGCAGGATCGTCAGCGTGGTGAGCCCGAGGAAGTCGAATTTTACCAATCCCGCCTGCTCGACATATTTCATCGAGTATTGCGTCACCAGGAACTCCGAGCGCGGGTCCCGGTACAGCGGCACCAGCTCGATCAGCGGCCGGTCGCCTATCACCACGCCGGCGGCGTGGGTGGAGGCGTGGCGGTACAGCCCCTCGATCTGCAAAGCGATTTCCAGCAGGCGCGCGATGCCCTCGTCGTCCTCGCGCATCTGCTGCAGGCGCGGCTCGCCATCGACCGCCTGCTGCAGCGTCACCGGCTTGGCCGGGTTGTTGGGGATCAGTTCGGCGACCTTGTTCACCTGGCCGAACGGCAGGCCGAGCACGCGGCCCACGTCGCGCACCGCCGCCCGCGCCTGCAGCTTGCCGAAGGTGATGATCTGCGCGACCCGGTCTCCGCCGTACTCGCCGCGCACGTAGTCGATAACGCGGTCGCGCCCTTCCTGGCAGAAATCGATGTCGAAATCCGGCATCGACACGCGTTCCGGGTTGAGGAAGCGTTCGAACAGCAAGCCGAACCGCAGCGGGTCGAGGTCTGTGATGGTCAGCGCCCAGGCGACCACCGAACCGGCGCCGGAGCCGCGGCCGGGACCGACGGGGATCTCTTGCGCCTTCGCCCACTGGATGAAGTCGGCGACGATGAGGAAATAGCCGGAGAAGCCCATGCTGGCGATGACGGCGAGTTCGTACTCAAGCCGCTCGGCGTATTTGGCGCGGGTGGCGTCGTCGGCGCCGATCGTGTCCATGCGGAGCGCCAGGCCCTCCCGCGCCATGGCGTTCACCGTCTCGTCCTCGGTGCGGCCTTCTCGGACCTTCGGGCAGACCGGCAGCAGCGGCTTGCGGGTCTCCGCCATCACCGCGCAGCGCCGTGCAATGGCCAGCGTGTTGTCGCACGCCTCCGGCAGGTCGGCGAACAGCGTGCGCATGGCGGCAGCCGGCTTGAACCAATGCTCCGGCGTCACCCGGCGTCGGTCTTGCTCCGACAGCAGCCGCCCCTCGGCGATGCAGAGCAGGGCGTCATGCGCGGCATGCATGGCGGGGCGGGCGAACATACAGTCGTTCGTGGCCACCAGCGGCAGGCCGTGCGCGTCGGCGAGCGCGATCAGGCCTGGCTCGATCGCGCGTTCGACCGCCGGCCCGTGGCGATGAAGCTCCATGACGGCGCGATCGCCGAAGGCTTCGGCAAGGCGGGCGAGCAGCGCCTCGGCCTCGGGCTTCTGGCCCTCCGCGAGCAGCCGCGCGACCGGACCGGTGGTCCCGCCGGTGAGCAGGATCAGGCCGGCGGCGTGGGCGGTGATGGTGTCCAGCGGGAGCTGGGGCTTCAGCCCGGGATCGGTCGCCAGGAATCCGAGCGAGGACAGGCGCTGCAGATTGGCCAGACCGGTCGCGTCCTTCGCCAGCAGCACCAGCGGGTCCGGCGCGAGCCGAGCGTTGTCGGCGCGCGCCAGTGCGAGCTGGCAGCCGATGATCGGCTGCACGCCTTTGGCGGCGCAGGACTGGCTGAACTCCAGTGCCCCGAACAGGTTGGCGGTGTCGGTGATCGCGACCGCTTGCATGCCGGCCTCGCGGGCGAGGCTTCCGACTTTGTCGGCCTTGATCGCGCCCTCGCTAAGCGAATAGGCGGAGTGGACGCGCAGGTGGACGAACTTGGCTTCTGGCATAGGGGGTTTGTAGGGGCTGGCCCCGAGTCCGTCCCACGTTATCGGTGCGTCGGCCGCTGCTCCGTTTCGGCGGATTCCGTGTCCGATCCAATGCGGCCGGTGGGGCAGCGCACCGAAGGCGATCGGGAATCAGCGGGTCGCGGCGGGTTCGCTACCGGCCCCGCCACTGGCGAATATACCACAAGGTCAGAACGACCACCACCAGGGCCAAATGGTTCATGGCCGCACTCTTATGGAGAAGATCGAACATCGGGACTGTTCCTCCAATGATTTGTTTGCGACGATCACGGTAGCATCCGAAGAGCCTGGTGCGCGAGACCTTATACCGGCAGCCCAGTGGCCGCTCGGTTGCGGAACAGATTTTCATGTATGGCGGATAAATCCGTCCGCCATGGCCGCCGGCCGAACAGAATGGCGGATGGCGCCGAGCCTATCCGCCTGTCGCTTGCTTCGACAGCACAACGAGCCGGTTACGCCCAGCCGCTTTTCACGGTGTCGGTTCGAACGCTCGGCGTGACGATCCGGCGTTCCGCAATCAAGCCAATCCGGAAGCCTGCCACTCGCTAACGATTTGTAAATCGCAGCGTGGTCCGTTTCGCCCTCTTTCCAGGCTTCCCTCCTGGCATTGTGGAGGCTCACGTGACTGGCTCCCTCGGCGACACGACTCCGGACCGCTGCATTCTCCAGCACAGCATGTTTTCCGTTCTGGGGGAGCCGCTGTTCCGTCGCGCTGAAACCGATGACACGCCGATGATGGTGATCATGCTTGGCGAGCGCGAGGCGGCGCTGTCGCTGCGTTCGTTGCAGGCCGAGTTCGACATCGACGACGAGTCCCCTGACGGCACCATGCTGGCTTTGATCGCCGGAGCGCTCGATTTCGTCGTGGGCCTGCGGATCGGTGATCCGCTGCCCGCCGAGGTGCTGAGCGGCAAGGCGAGCTGGCAACCCGACGCCGCGCATTTGCGGCTTGCCAGCGCCAAGCTGCGCCTGCAGCTCGCGGCATGGCTTGGCAACGGGACAGCAGCGACTGAAGCCGAACTGGACCCCGAGCGTTTGCTGCACGCAGCGGATAATCCGGTGGTACGCCAGCAAATCCAGGAGGCATTCGAGCGTGCCGCCGCCGAGCTTGGCCTGGCGGACAAGACGGCGGTTGTCCATCTGGTGGAGAATCTCGCGGAGGAGCTGGCGTTCATCGAGGCGCTGCGCGACCATCTGCTTCGCCGGGTGAGGTCGATGGCAGCGAAGATCGAGCGACTGGCCCGCGGCAAACGGGCAGACGGCGTGCCGATCGAGACACTGACACAGGTTCGCAGGCTCTCCGCCGAGGCGCTGCGTCAGATTAGCCGCCGCTTCGAGGAGCTGGATGCGCAGACCGGCGAGGTCATGGCGGCGCTGCGCAATTTCGACAGCCAGCGGGCGTTCATCCGCTCCAACCGGGATTGGCTGTACCGCAGCCAGCGCGCCTGGGAGCCGATATTGGGCGAGTGGGATGGCGTCCAGAACGAGTGTCCGCGCGAACTGCTTGCTCGCACCTATCGGTTCCTGGCGCCGCGTTTCATGTCGGTGACCGAGTGGGTGTCGCAGACCCACATGAGTACCAACAAGAAGAAGCCCGAACGGGAGATGGTGTGGTGAGCGGCTGGGAAACGCCTGCTCGATGCCCGGGGCGTTGGTTGCCGCCGCAAGCGGCCCTACACACTCGGCGTCAAGTTCGTGTCGAACTGTCGCGCCTCTTTACCCACGACAGCAATCGAGCTCCTGAAGGTGAAGCCTACCCCGCGGATCTCTTCGCACTATGGGACACTCTCATCGCATGAACATCCTCAGTCGCGTCAAGCTCGGCAGCAAATTGGCTTCGCTGTTGGGCCTGTCGGCGCTCGCTCTCGTTGCGTCAATTGGCGTTGGCGCTTCGCTCGTGCATCAACGCATGATCGACGACCGCATCGACAAATTGCATGGCGTCGTGCTCGCGGCAGCGGGCTTCGCCCAGTCGCTGCAAGCCCAGGTCGACGCCCATCAGATCAGCCGGGAACAGGCGTTGGCGACCTTCCGCGATGACGTGCATCGGGTGCGGTTCGGCAGCGAGGGCGACTACCTTGTCGTTCAGAGCCTGGATGGTTTGGTGGTGATGCACGGCGGAGAGCCGGCTCGCGAAGGTGCACCCACGGCATCCAAGGATGCGAGCGGGCGATCGACTGCGCAGCTTGCACGCGAAGTTCTGAGCGCTGCGGACGGTGGCGTGATCTGGTACTCGGCGCTCAAGCCGGGCAGCACCACCTCGCAGGCCAAGGTCTCATACGTGGCCCGGTTTGCGCCGTGGCAGATGGTGTTCATCGCCGGAGCGTGGATGGACGACGTGGATGCCGCCTATCGAGACAGCTTGCTCCGGCTCGGCTCGATCGGCGGAATGATCCTGGCGATCACCGTGATCGCCGCCTGGTTGGTCAACCGCGATATCACCCGGTCCCTCGGCAGCCTGAAAGCTGCGATGGAGCAGCTCGCCCAGGGGGACCTCGCAATCCGCGTCCCGGGCACGAGCCGACGCGATGAGGTGGGTGGCATGGCACAAGCCGCATTGGTGTTCAAAGACCAGATGGTCAAACGACAGCTTCTGGAGGCGGCCGCCGCAGCCGAGCGCGCCACGCGCGAGCGCCAGCATGCCGCGATGGAGCGTCACACCCAGGATTTCGGGGATTCCGTCTCAAACGTGCTGGCCTCGCTCGGTACGTCGGCCAAGGCGATGCGCGAGGCCGCGGATTGCATGGCACACGCCGTGGAGCAGACGCGTGCCAGCAGCACCGCCACTGCCGCGGGTGCGGAGGAGAGTTCGCACAACCTTGCCGGCGTGGCCGCCGCAACCGAGGAGCTGACCGCAAGCGTGGACGAGATCGCACGGCAGGTGGCCCAGGCCGCCCAGGCGGCGCGGGACTCGGTGGAGCGAGCCAACGCAACCGGTGCGACAGTGCGCGGTCTCAGCGAGGCGGTGGGCCAGATCGGCGACGTCACACGGCTGATTGCCGGGATCGCGGGCCAGACAAACCTGCTCGCGCTGAACGCGACGATCGAGGCGGCGCGGGCGGGGGAGGCGGGCAAGGGCTTTGCCGTGGTGGCCGCGGAGGTGAAGCTGCTGGCGACCCAGACTGCGAGGGCCACCGAGAAGATCAGCGCGCAGATCACGGCCATCCAGGCGGCGGCTGGCGACGCTGTTACTGCCGTGAACGGCGTCGGTGAGGCGATCATGCGCATGGACGAGGTCGCCTCGGCGATCGCCGCAGCCGTCGAGGAGCAGGGCGCGGCAACGCGCGAGATTGCAGCCAGTGTCCAGGCGGTCTCTCGCCAGAACAAAGACGCCACACGCGCCATGCGCGAAGTTTCCAACGTGGCCGGGAATGCAAGCGGAGCGAGCCAGGCCGTGCTCGTGACCGGGGACGAAGTGGCGCGGGTTTCCGGCTCGCTGCAGCAGGAAGTGGCAGATTTCTTCGCCGCGATGCGTGCTGCGGAGAGTGAGCGCCGGCGTTGGGAGCGCATACCAGGCGGCGGGGCGCGCATATCGCTGAAGCCGCGCCATGGTGACGACGTCCTTGGTGAACTCGACGACATCTCGCGCGGTGGCACTTTGGTGGTGTGCGCCGCGACGTTCGATGTCGGCGCGGAGGTCGAAGTGCGGCTGCCCGGGGCGGCTGATGCCGTCCCGGCGCGCGTCGCACGAACCGATGGACACACCGTCGCTTTGTTGTTCCGACAGGATCCCGGGTCGCTCGCCCGCATCGACCGGGCGATGGAGGCAATCGGGGTCGCAAGCGCTCCTGTACAGCAGAGTGTGCGTCCGGCGAGTGTGCGTCCGGCAGCCTGAAGCTGCCGGAGAGCCACGGTGCTAACCGGTGTTGCGCCGTGCGAACGCCCGTATCGCCGCCTGCACGGCCGCCAGCTCGTTCGCGAGCACGTGGTAGCGCTCGGGCCGGTCATACAGGTCGGCGAGACGCGGCGGCAGGGCCGGACGCAGGCCGACGGCGCGGTGGATCGCCTCGGGGAACTTCGCCGGATGCGCCGTTGCTACCGCGACCGTCGCCACGCTTTGACCCGGGGGCAGGGCGCGTGCCGCCGCGATGCCGATGGCAGTGTGCGGATCGGCGAGATAGCCGGATGTCTCGTGCACCCGTGCGATCTCCGCCTCGGTGCCGGGGTCGTCCAGGCTGAAGCCGTGGAACACGGTGCGGGCGCGGCGCCAGACCTGCTCCGGCACCGGCATGCGGCCGTCGCGGCGGAAATCCTGCATCGCCGCCGCGGTCGCGGCCGCGTCGCGGTCCAGCAGCTCGAACAGCAGGCGCTCGAAATTGGAGCTGACCTGGATGTCCATGCTGGGGGACAGTGAAGGCTCCACCGGCGCGACAGACATGTCGTTGGCGGCGAGGAACCGGCTCAGAATATCGTTCCGGTTGGTGCCGACGATCAGCCGCGCCACCGGCAGGCCCATTCGCCGCGCCGCCCAGGCCGCCAGCACGTTGCCGAAATTGCCTGTGGGGACGCTGAACGCCACCTCGCGGTCCGGTCCGCCGAGCGCCAGTGCCGCGGCGGCGTAATACGGAATCTGCGCCGCGATGCGCGCCCAGTTGATCGAGTTCACCGCCGACAGCCGCATCTCCTGGCGGAAGGGCGCGTCGGCGAACATCGCCTTCACCAGGTCCTGGCAGTCGTCGAACGTGCCCTCGACCGCGACGTTGCTGACATTCGGAGCGGACACCGTGGTCATCTGCCGGCGCTGCACCTCGCTGGTCCGTCCGCGCGGATGCAGGATCACGATGTCCACGCGCTCCCGCCCGGCGAACGCCTCGATCGCAGCGGAGCCGGTGTCGCCCGAGGTGGCGCCGACGATCGTCACCCGCTCGCCGCGCTCCGCCAGCACATGGTCGAACAGCCGGCCGAGGAGCTGCATCGCCATGTCCTTGAAGGCGAGCGTCGGGCCGTGGAACAGCTCCTGGACGAACAATCCGGTTTCGATCTGCACCAGCGGCACGACGGCCGGATGGCCGAACCCGGCATAGGCATCTTGGCAGAGCGCGGCGAGCGTGGCCGAGGGGATGGACTCTCCCACGAAGGGCTGGATCACCCGGGCCGCCAGCGCGTGATACGGCAGGCCGCGCATCGCCCGCCAATCGGCCGGCGCCCAGCGCGGCCAGGTCTCCGGCACATAGAGACCGCCATCCTCCGCCAGTCCCGCCAGCAGCACGCCGGCAAAGTCTCGCACGGGCGCCTGCCCGCGGGTCGAGATATAGCGCATCGGCGGAACCTACCCTTTTCTCGGCGGCTGCTGCTTTGCGGTGAAATGCAGGCCGCATTCGCCGTTGGTCACGTCGCCCTCGATTCTCCGGTCGATCAGTTTGCCTGCCAGGGTGAAGTCACCCAAATTCCCCTGGACAGACCCGTCGGGCGCGAGGGTCGCGTCGATATAGGTGTTCCGGTCCCAGCGGAACTGGAAGCGCCCTTTGAACACGTCCAGCTTGACCAGGCCGGGATGCGGGCAGGCGCGGCTCTCTGCCTGGAAGCGGGTCGAGGTGCCGCGATACAGGCCATCCGCCCAGTCAGGCGGCTTCGACGGTTCGGGCGGCGGCACAGGTTTGCTCGCGCACGCTGCCAGAGCCAGACAGATTGCGGCGGAGAGGGCCACGAAACGGGCCGCGCGAAAGACGGTCATGGGTGGTCCGGGCAGTTCGGTGGCGTCCCTCATGCGGCCGGATCACGAATTTGGCAACGTCCGCTCCGACGCTCTAGCCGACGACCACCTCGATCGGCGCCGGCGCGTCCGTCACGGTAAGCGGCGTATAGCCGAAGCGGTCGCCGTCGGCCTGCGCCGGAATGGCCTCGTTGCCAATGAACTCGATTCGGCGGGCATTCACATGGCGAACCCCTGGCGCCTGGCCCAGCAGGCCGAGCGGCAGCGCCGCGCCATACAGCAGGGCGGAGGCCGGGCCGGCATGTTCGAACAGCAGCACGGAGAAGCCTGGCTCGGCCGGCCGTGCCTCCGGGGCGATGACGAACCGGCCGCCGTAGAACCGCCCCTTGCAGATAATCACACTGCCGGCTTGGGTCTCCGCACCATCGAGGCACAGGCGGATCGGCGCAAAGCTGTATCGCCACGACTCGCGCACCGACTGCAGCGCATACGCACTCTTGCCGAGCACCCGCTTCAGCGGCAGCGACAGGTGATCAACAACATGGGCATCGAACCCGACGCCCAGCATCTGCACGAACAGCCGGGCGCCGTCCTCGCCGCTGGCGAGTCCCGGCCACAGCCTGCCGGTGCGGCCGAAGGCGAGCGCCGCAGCCACCGCGCGCGGCGCGAAGGGCAGGCCAAGTTCGTTCGCGAAAACGTTGGCGGTGCCGAGCGGGATCACGCCAAGCCGGGTGCCCGATCCCATCAGCCCGCTTGCCACCTCCCCGATCGTGCCGTCGCCGCCGGCCGCGACCACCATCGGCTCGCCGCGCTCCGCCGCCTCTCGCGCGATCGCTTCGGCGTGGCCTCGCCGCTGCGTCTCTGCCAGATCGAGCCGGATGCCATTCGCCACCAGGACGTCGAGCACGCGCCAAAGCAGATTCGCGCGACGCCGTCCGGCGACCGGGTTGAAGACAATTACCAAGCTGCGCCCCCTGCTGTTCCCGCCGGTGAGCACCGCAAGAGACCCCACGGTGCCCGCCAGCGCGGAGTGAACTTGCGAATCCCAGCCATCCCTGTAAAACCTCCTCTATGACAGCGGTTGGTGTCAGTCGGATGACGCGATGATGACTCTGCCATGACTTTCAAAGCATTGGGCAAAGTGAAGTTTCGTCATGGAAACTTCACTTCCAGCCTTCAGCAGTAGTCCGCTAAGTCCATCCCAGCATGAACGCCGCCATCCCCCAAGGCGCCCGTCCGCTTTACCGGAGCGTCTTTATTTCCGACACGCATCTTGGCACCCGTGGCGCCCGGTGCGATTTTTTGGCCGACTTTCTGCGAAGGACAACCTGCCAGCATCTGTTCCTGGTCGGCGACATCATCGACGGCTGGCGGCTGCGCAAGTCCTGGTACTGGGACGAAAGTCACGACGATGTGCTGCGCCAGATCCTGCGGCACGCCCGCTCGGGCGCCGAGGTGACCTACATCCCGGGCAATCACGATGAGATGTTTCGCGCGTGGATGCCTCTCGGCCTGGAAATGGCCGGGATCAAGATGAAGCAGGAAGCGGAGCACGTCACGGCTGCCGGCAAGCGGCTGCTGGTGATGCACGGCGACGAGTTCGACAACGTGGTGCGCTACGCCAAGTTCCTGGCGCTGCTCGGCGACTGGGCCTACACGGTCGCCCTGGTCTTCAACCGGTGGTTCAACGCGGTGCGGCGCAAGCTTGGCTATCCCTACTGGTCGCTTTCTGCCTGGCTCAAGCGCCAGGTGAAGGAGGCGGTGAAGGCCATCGACCGGTTTGAAGGTGCTCTTGCCTCCGAGGCGAGACGCCGGGGCTTCGACGGCGTCGTCTGCGGTCACATTCACCACGCCGAGATGCGCGAAGTGCAGGGCGTGCTCTATATCAACGACGGCGATTGGGTGGAGAGCTGTACCGCGATCGTCGAACACCACGACGGACGTCTGGAGCTGATCGACTGGGCCGCACTCAACCGCCTTTCGTTCTTTGCCCCGCGCCGAGCAGGAATGCTGCAACCTGCCTGACGCACTACCCCTCCTTGAAGTAGACGGCACCGACATGTTGCCGCCCGCCCCGTCGCACCGCATCCTGATCGTCACGGATGCCTGGTCGCCGCAGGTGAACGGTGTGGTGCGCACACTGTCCACCGTAGCCGATGAACTCCGGCAAATGGGTCACGAAGTGCTGGTGATCGGTCCCGACCGGTTCCGCACCGTTCCCTGCCCGACCTATCCCGACATCGCGCTCTCGGTGCTGCCGCGGCGGAGCCTGGTCCGCATGATCGAGGCGTTCCGGCCCGACGCGCTGCACATCGCGACCGAGGGGCCGCTGGGGCTGGCGGCGCGGCGCTGGGCGCGGCGCACCGGGTTCCGCTTTACCACCGCGTTCCACACGCGGTTCGCCGAGTATGTCAAGGCGCGCATCGGCATTCCGGTCCAGCCGATCTATGCCTGGATGCGCCGGTTCCACGGCGCCGCCCATGGCACCATGGTGGCGACCCATTCGCTGCGCGCGGAACTGACGGAGCGCGGCTTTCGCAACATTGTGTCCTGGTCGCGGGGCGTGGACCTCACGCAGTTCAAGCCGGACCCGCGGGAGGATTGGGGGCTGCCGCGTCCGGTCTTCGTCTATATCGGCCGGGTGGCGGTGGAGAAGAATATCGGCGCCTTCCTCGGTCTAGACCTGCCGGGCTCGAAGGTGGTGGTGGGCGGCGGGCCGCAGCTCGCCAGCCTTCAGCGCGACTACCCCCAGGTGCTGTTCACCGGCCCTCGCTACGGCGAGGCGCTGGCGCGCGCGTATGCCGGGTCCGATGTTTTCGTGTTCCCCAGCCTGACCGACACGTTCGGCCTGGTGATCCTTGAGTCGCTGGCCTGCGGCACGCCGGTTGCGGCATTCCCGGTGACCGGCCCCAAGGACGTGATGGCGGACGCGCAGGGGAAGATCGGGGCAGTGAACGCCGATCTGCGCCTCGCGGCGCTGGAGGCGCTGACAGCCGATCGCGCCGCCTGCCGGGCGCATGCCGAACGGTATTCCTGGCGCGCCTGTGCCGAGACGTTTCTTTCCCACCTTGTTCCGATCGCCGGAACGCCGGAGGCATCGCCGCTCGAGGACCTGCCGCCCGAGGGATTGCCGGCCGCGGATTGATACGCCGAAACGCAGTTGAAACGTAGGGCGGATCACGCAGCGCCATCCGCCATTGCCGCCCGCCGCACGAAAGCGGCGGATGGCGCTGCGCTGATCCGCCCTACGTCAACGAGGCAATATGGCGGATCTTCGGTTCAGCGGCGGGTTTAGCTGGCGCTCCGTCGATGGCCGTGCGCAGGCTGACCGCCTCCGCGCCGGCGATCAGGCCCAGGCGGATGAACAGATCGATCAACACCACCGCTACGTTGAACTTGAAGTCATCGGTGGCGTGGACGGCCTCGATCACACGCCCGATCGGCCACAGCTCGAATCCGGCAACCTCCCCGTCGTTCGCGGTGGGGGTGAACCACTCGGGCAGCGCCATGTCGTAGCAGTACAGCCGATCGCGCCGGAGTCCCTCGGGCCGTTCCATCGCGTAGGCGATGACGCCAGCGGGTCTAGCCCCGGAGGCAATCTCGGGCGGGATCGATGCCTCCTCCTCCGCCTCCTTCAGCAGCGCTTGCCAGGGCGTAAGACCGGCCGGCACGCCGCCGGCGGTGACGTGGTCCAGCTTGCCGGGGTCCAGAGCCTTGTTCATCGCGCGGCGGGCGACCCAAAGATGCAGCCCGTCGGCCCGATGCACCAGGCCGTTGACGTGCACGCCCGTCGCGGACACCCCGAACGACGGAATGGCGCCGCGGTCGAGCTGCCCGAGCACCGGTCCGTCCGGCAACGCGCGAATGTCGAACGCCTCGTCCCGCCAGCGATAGTTGCCGAGGCCCGAAAGCCTTCGCCCCAGGTCGTGCAGCAACGCCGGATCGCCCAGGGTGATACCGGCGGCATCCTCCCGGACCCCCGGCTCATGCGCCAGCGCGGCGGCAAAATCCGGCAACACCCACCCGACCTGGCTGTCGCCGAGCCGGAACGGCATGCGATCTCCGGGCAGGTGCGCCGTCTGGCAGGCGTGAACGTGCCGCAGGAATCCCGTCTCGCTCACGCCATCGCCTTTCAAACCCGACGCCACCATGCCACATCCCCTTGATGCGCCACAGCCCCGTCTTGTCCTCCGACCTGCCCGATCTTCGCATCCCTCGCCGTTCCAGCCTGCAGACCCTGCGCTCCATGCTGCCTTACCTCTGGCCGGCGGGTGATGCCGGCGCCAAGGTGCGGGTGGTGGTGGCGATCATGTTCCTGGTGCTCGCCAAGGTCGCCACGGTCTATGTGCCGATCGTCTATGGCCAGGCGGTTGACGCCCTGGCGCCGAGGGAAGGGTCGGCAACCGTCGTCGTTGTGCCGGCGGCACTGATCCTGTCCTACGGGCTGCTGCGCCTTGCCTCCGCCGGGTTCGGCGAATTGCGCGACGCGCTGTTCGCCAAGGTGCAGCAGCGGACGGTGCGGCTGGTGGCGCTGCGCACGTTCCGCCATCTGCACGCGGTCAGCCTGCGCTTCCATCTCGACCGGCAGACCGGCGGGTTGGCACGCGCGATCGACCGGGGCGTGCAGGGCATCCAGTCGGTGCTGCGGCTCGCGGTGTTCAACGTGGTGCCGACCGCGATCGAGCTGCTGCTGGTTACGGCGATCATCTGGCGCATGTTCGACTGGCGCTTCGCCGCGGTGACCTTCGTCGCGGTGATGATCTATGTCGGCTTCACCATGGGCTTCGCGGTGTGGCGCGTGCGCTACCGGCGGCAAATGAACGACAACGACAACGAGGCCAGCACGCGGTCGCTCGACAGCCTGCTGAACTACGAAACGGTGAAGTATTTCGGCAACGAGCAGCACGAGGCGGCGCGCTACGACCACGCGCTGGAGCGCTACGAGCGCGCCGCGGTGCGGGTGCAGGTCTCGCTGAACATGCTGAACCTCGGCCAGGGCGCGATCATCGCGCTGGCGCTGACCGTGATCATGCTGATGGCCGCCGATGGCGTGCAGCAGGGCACGATGACGGTCGGCAAATTCGTGCTGGTGAACACCTATCTGATGCAGCTCTACCAGCCGCTGAATTTCCTCGGGTTCGTCTACATGACGATCAAGCAGGGCCTGGTCGACACCGAACAGATGTTCCGGCTGCTGGAGGTCGAACAGGAGGTGGCCGACCGGCCTGGCGCGACGGTGCTGGCCACGCAGCTTGCCGACGGGCCGGCCGGGGAGGTGCGGTTCGAGGGCGTGCGCTTCGGCTACCACCCGGACCGCGAGATCCTGAAAGGCGTGGATTTCGTCATCCCGGCCGGGCGCAAGCTGGCGATCGTGGGGCCGACCGGCGCCGGCAAATCCACCATCAGCAGGCTGCTGTTCCGCTTCTATGACGTGACCGGCGGCCGCATCCTGGTGGACGGCGAGGACATCCGCGACGTCACCCAGGCGAGCCTGCGAGCGGCGATCGGCGTGGTGCCGCAGGACACCGTGCTGTTCAACGACACGATCCGCTACAACATCGCCTATGGCCGGCCGGGTGCCTCGCAGGACGAGATCGAGCATGCCGCGCAGCTCGCCCAGGTGCACCGGTTCGTGCTGACGCTGCCCGACCGCTACGACACAAGGGTGGGCGAACGCGGGCTGAAACTGTCGGGCGGCGAGAAGCAGCGCGTGGCGATCGCGCGCACCATCCTGAAGGACCCGCGCATCCTGATCCTGGACGAGGCGACCAGCGCGCTGGACACCCGCACCGAGCAGGACATCCAGGTTGCGCTGGGCGCCGCGTCCCGGCACCGCACCACGCTGGTCATCGCGCACCGGCTGTCCACGGTGGTGGATGCCGATGAAATTCTGGTTCTGGACCAGGGGCGGGTGGCCGAGCGCGGCACCCATGCCGGCCTGCTGGCGCATGGCGGGCTGTACGCGAGGCTGTGGGCGCTCCAGGCGGAGCTGGACCAGGCGGTGGCGGCCGAGCCCGCCGAATGAACTTAGGGATGGATGCGATGGATCATGCAGCGGGCAACGAACTGAGCCACGCCGGCTCGGTGGTGGACAAGGCGATCGAGTACATGGTGGCGCAGGGCATCGGCGAGGTGGCGATCGCCTCGGCGCTGCTGGGCGGCTCGCTCACCCTGCTGTCCCGTACCATGCCGGACGAGGCGATCCTGCAGGTGCTGGACAACGCGATCGCGAGCGTGCGCTCGGGCGAACTGCGTGAGACAACCGGGCGGAATGACGGGGCGTGTTGCTGAAGGGGGGAACGCCTCCGGCTGGACCGTTTCGCTGGCAAGCTTACCGGCCGGTGGCCCTCGCCACAGTCAGGCCATCCGCCACGGGTACGTCCCCGGGGGCGTAACCTCGGGAAGCCCCTGAATGAATCAGCAATAGAATGGGAGCGGCTCGGTTCGCGGGTGCGAACGCATTTCAGGCAGGGCGGCTATGGACGGTGTGCGGGACCGCATCGGGCCTGACTGCCGCCAAGCTGCTGGTCTATGCCGTGCTCGCCGGTGGCGGACTTGGCGAAGCGTTGTGCCAGTCGGACTGCAACTGGTACGTGTCGGTCGCGGCCGATGGTTATGATGCCGCACCTCATTTGGTGACGGGCCAGTGGCAGGCGAACTGGGCGTTTTTTCCGCTCTATCCGCTGCTGATCCGTGGCCTTGATGCGTTGACCGGCAGCGCTCCGCGCGCGGCTGGGGTCGCCATCTCAACCGTGTGCTTCATTGCGTTCGCGGTGCTTGGTGCGCGCTACCGCCAAGTGACCCGCGGCGAGGACAGCCCCTGGATGTGGCTGCTGCTGCTCACTGCGTGGCCCTATGGCCTATATTTTCACGTTGTCTACAGCGAGGCGCTTTATGCCGCGCTGGCAACTGCCGGACTCCTGGCATTGGCGCGGGCGCGGCCGTTGGCTGCCGGCTGCGCCAGCGCATTGCTGACGGCGACGCGTCCCACCGGAATCCTGCTGGCCGGGTGGATCTGTGGCGAGCAACTGGTCCGCGCGTCATCGGCCCGCCCGGCATCTCGGGCGGCCGCGATTCTGCTGCCCGCCGTGATAGCGCCCGCCGGGCTGCTGGCGTTCATGGCGTTCTTATACCTGGCGGTGAGAGACCCGCTTGCGTTCGCTCATATCCAGTCGGGCTGGCAGCATACGGCCCGGAATCCCGTGGCCGTCCTGCGGGACGCTTTCGCGACGGTGGCGATGCAGCCGCTACGGGCTGGACCGTGGTATCTCGCCGCCTGGCCGGTGCTGGGGCTTGCCGCCGCGATTTGGCTGCTGGCTACGCGTCGATTTGCCGAGGCCTGGCTGTGCGGCATGACCGTGCTGGTAGCCCTGGCCTCGGGCACGCTGTGGAGTATGCCGCGCTTTGTCGCGGCCAACCCGGCCTTCCTGCTGGCCATCGCGGATCTGCTGACGGCCATTCGCTGGCGCATCCTGCGCGTGGCGATGTTGCTTGCGATGGCCGTGGTCCAGGTGGTGTTCGTGCTGGCCTGGTATCGGGGCGCCCGTTTTCTGATCTAGGGGCGGACCAGGCCCGGGGATCTCCCCGCCGGCGCTCCGACGGGGGTTCGGCAAAAAGGATGTGGAATGCGTTCATACGGCCATCGGCCGAACAGCGTGCCTTGACGCGCCTGCCGGCGTTGGCCATAAACCGCGCCTTCCGAGCAACCGGCGCATGGCGCGGGAAATCCGCAACGCGTCCTGGATCGAGGGTTCCTACGATGTCTCGCCGCTGCCAGATCACGGGCAAGGGCGTGCTGACCGGCAATAACGTCAGCCACGCCAACAACAAGACCCGTCGCCGCTTCCTGCCCAACCTGCAAGACGCCTCTCTGCTGTCCGACGTTCTGGGGACATCCGTGCGCCTGCGGGTGTGCACCCGCGCGCTGCGCACCATCGAGCACAATGGCGGCATCGACGCCTACCTGCTTGGCACGCCGAATCGCGGCCTGACGGAGGACGCGAAGGCGCTGAAGCGCCGGATCGAGCGCGCCCAGGCCAAGCGCGCCGCCGCCTGAAGGCCTTCGGCGGGGCGGCGCCCTGCTCAGGGAGCGGTCCGTACCCGCACGCAACGAGGCCGCCCGCGAGTTCTCATCCAGGGCGGCGCCACCGCGGACGACCGTCTGGTCGGGGAGCGACGGAGTGCGAACTTGCCCAGGCTTCTGAGTACCCTGGTCCAAGGCTCTTCCGGGGCCGAGCGGTAAGAGGCGGACGCGAATCCCGGCGATCTCGAACCCACTGAGACCACTCGGCCGGGCTACCGCCGGTGTGGCGCGCGCCTGGGTTAGGCTGCCCTCGGGCCGGCGTCTCGATCTGCTTGATCCGACGCCGCTCGACTGGACCGACGAAGACCTGGCGCTGGGGCTGGCACGGACGTATCGCTGGGGCGGCCATTCGGCTTGGCCGTTGCCATTGTCGGTGGCACAACACAGCCTGACGGTGCTGGCGCTGCGGCGGCAGCGGGCCGAGACGGGGCTAAGCCCCCGGATTGCGCTGCGCGAGTTGCTGCATGACGCCGATGAGGGCCTGCTTGGGTTCGACCCGATTTCCCCGCTGAAGCCATTTCTCGGCCCGGATTTCGCGGCTCTGGCAAATCGGCTGCAGGTGGCGATCGCCCATCGCTACGGCATCGAGCCCTGGACGGAGGAGGACCGGAAGCAGCACAAGAAAGCGGATCGCGTCGCGGCGGCGTCGGAGGCGATCCATGTGGCGGGATGGACGCGGGATGAGGTGCGCCGGTTGCTGCGCATCATCGAGCGTCCGGTCGAAACCGACCCTCTGGCCGATTGGTTCGGCGTCAAGCCCTGGCAACCATGGTCGCCGGAACTGGCTGCCGATCGCTTCAAGGCGGTGCTGGGCAGGCTGACACAAGACGCCGGTCTGAGGTGACAGGACAAGCGTTGGGATTTCGCCGAATTGTGGCGGCGCCAAGTCTTGCACGGTCTGACGTCGGCGACGAAAATCAGTGATCACGCCGCCGGGACTGCCAGTGCGTCACCGCATACGCGTAACACCCGCAATGGGGTTCCCGCAGGTCCTGAGCAGACGACTGCCCCAGACCTCAATCCCTGGGACCGCCGATCGGGTCCCAGGCCAAAAATGTGAGGTAAATGCCCGATTCAGGGCAGGAAATCGGCTAGAAGCCTTCGCGCTCCAGCCGCTTGCGCTCAAGCTTGCGGGCGCGGCGCACCGCTTCAGCAGCCTCGCGGGCGCGCCGCTCGGATGGCTTTTCGTAGTGCCGCCGCAGCTTCATCTCGCGGAAGATACCTTCACGCTGCATCTTCTTCTTGAGCGCCTTCAGCGCCTGGTCAACATTGTTGTCACGCACGAGTACTTGCACTTGGCCGCCTTCTCCTTTCATTCGCCGCAGCCCCCGCCATCGGGGGCGCATCACAGGGTTTCGCCGCCGGGTGTCCGACGCAAGAGGGCGGCGCTATAACACGCTACCCACTCTGCCCAAAGCGATTTTGCCACTTATGTCGGAGGTCTGATGGCCATCCTGAAAATCGCCCGCATGGGGCACCCTGTCCTGCTGCAACGCGCCGGCCCGGTGCCCGATCCCGGCGCCCCGGAGATCCGGCGGCTGGTGGCGGACATGATCGAGACCATGGACGACGCGCCCGGGGTTGGGCTGGCGGCGCCGCAGGTGCATGTGCCGCTGCGCATTCTGGTGTTCCGCGTCCCCGCCGAGCGTGCCAGCGGCGACCCGGGGGACGAACCGGTCGGCACCACCGTCCTGATCAACCCTGTGGTCGAACTGCTGCCCGGGGAACCGATCCTGCGTTGGGAGGGTTGCCTGTCGGTCCCAGGCCTGCGAGGCGCCGTGCCCCGCGCGCCCCGCGTTCGCTACCGCGCCGTCGATTGCGATGGCACGGTGATCGATCACGAGGCGGCCGGCTTCCACGCCGGGTTAATTCAGCATGAATACGACCATCTGGAAGGGATCCTGTATCCGATGCGCGTGACCGATTTCTCCCTGTTCGGCTTCAACGAGGAACTGGCGCGGGTTGCGCTTGCCCAACAGCAGGGGCGCGGCTGATGCGCACCCCAGAGCGAAGCCCGGAGCGTGACGCGGCCATCGAGGCGATGCTGCCGCATGTCCCCTATGATGGCTGGACCCTGCGCGCGCTGCGCCGCGGGCTGGAGGCATCCGGCGGCGCCGCGGTTGACGCCGAGCTGCTGTTCCCCGGCGGACCTGACGACATGATCGCCACGTTCACCGACTGGGCCGATCGCCGCATGGAGGCCGGGGCCGCCGCGCTCGACATGGCCGATTTGCGCGCGCCGGCCCGGGTACGCACCGTGATCGCGCTGCGGTTCGCGCAGAACCGCCCCTACAAGGAGGCGACCCGCCGTGCGGCGGGCCGGCTCGCGCTGCCCGGTCATGCCCGGGCGGCCGCCGGGACCGCAGCGCGGACGGTGGACGCGATCTGGCACGCGGCCGGCGACCGGTCCGCCGATTTCGCCTGGTATACCAAGCGGTTCAGCCTGGCCCCGATCTACGGCGCGACGCTGCTGGTCTGGCTGCGCGACAGCAGCGAGGACGATGCGGCGACGCTTGCATTCCTCGACCGGCGATTGGCGGGGATGGGACGGCTGTTCCGGCTCCGCCGCCGGGTCGAGGAGCGGGCGGAGGGCCGCGCCTGCCGCCTGAAATTCCCGAGCCTGCGCCGCGCCTGACCTGGCTCGGGCCGGACTTACGCGCCGGCCCGCATCTACGGGCCGGGCCGGGCATTCTGATCGGGGTCTTGGCTGCCATCTACTGAAAGCAGACGCGCACTCGGCCGACCGCAGGACGCGCGCGGATAGCGCTGTCATAATCACAGCCTGTTCCGCTGCGAGGCGCTCCGATGGCCGATGCCGATCTTCCCCTCGATGCCTTCCCGGTCAGCGAGCGCAACCGCGTCCGGCGCAAGCCTGACCGTGGCCGCTACGACCGCGCGACGGTGCATGCGATCTTGGACGCGGCGCTGATGGCACATATCGCCTATGTCATCGACGGGCAGCCCTACTGCACGCCGACCGGCTTCTGGCGGGAGGGCGATCTGCTGTACTGGCATGGCTCCGCAGCCTCGCGGATGATCCGCGCGCAGGCGCCGGGCGTGCCTGTCTGCGTCACGGTCGCGCATCTGGATGCCATCGTACTGGCGCGCAGCGGTTTCCATCACTCGGTGGACTATCGCTCCGTGATGGCGTTCGGCACCGCGCGGCTGGTGACCGATGCCGCGGAGAAGCGTCGCGCCATGGACGGGTTTCTCGACCGCTTCTTCCCCGGCCGCTCGCACGAGGTTCGGCCGCCGACGGCGCAAGAGGTGAAGGCGACCAGCTTCGTGGTCATGCCGATCGACGAGGCCTCGGCCAAGATCCGGTCCACGCATGTCCTGGACGACGAGGAGGACTACGCGCTGCCGGTCTGGTCAGCGCGCTTCCCGGTCTCGACCGTGCTGGGCGAGGCCGAAGAGTGCCCCCGGCAGTTGCCCGGACTGACCCGGCCAGAGGGACTGAACGGCTACCGGGCCGGCCGCAAGCTGGACGATGTGCTGCTGGAGGCTTACCGCAAGACGTACGGCGGGTAGCTGGCTTCCCGACGCCGAGCGGTGACCGCCGGCGCGATTATTGCTTCTGCCGTTTCTTTTTTTGGCGATGGCCGGTCCCGGGCCGGGCGCGGACTGAGACGTCATCCCCGCCTTGATCGTCGCTGGCAAGCTTGCGCTGCTGCGCGGCATACCAGAATTCCAGGTCCATCCCGTTCGGTTTCCCTGCTTTCTCCCATAGGAAGTAAGCGCTCTCCCGCTGGTACTGGTCTTGGTCAGGCATCTTGGCTCGTTCCTCGTTTTTGATTGTGCGCCGAGGTTAGCGTGCTGCCGCGAGTCGCTGATAGAGAAAAGGCTCGTCGTCCACGTGGCTCCACGGAGACCACGGCGCCGTCAACGACCGGGTCGGGATCGTTCTATCGTCAGTACATTCTGATCAAGCTTCGGCGAAGCAGTGGATTTCGGTTGACGAGGCATCCGGCACGAACTGTAAGGTAAATCAATTCAAAAAAGGCACGCATCGGCGCGCCATCGAGGGGGGATTCATGATGAACTTCGTAGTGATAGCGGATCTGGAGCGCGTCAGGCGCTACAAACGGCTACCAAGATTCAGGTGATCGTGACAGCTTGTCAAGCATCCTGGTAGTAACGGTTGCACAGGTGGCGTCGCGATACTGAATGCGACCAGAACGATGGCAAGCGCTCTGTATTCCGTCTTACTTTGCAGAAAAAAGGCTTGCTTCGGTATGTCTTGCAGGCTGAAATAGTTCATAGAGCGAGAACTGACCCGCAATGCATGATCGGGGCAGGTAGCTTATCCAATGGGGAGCGCTGGTGGCTGTCGCTGGTCATGCGACGTCGATAAGGGACCCTTGCGCGGTCCGAAGAGACCCGCCAGTCAGTGCGCCTCTGACGAAACCGTTCCGCCGCAGCTTGATCCGTGCCGCGACTGTAAATTCTATGCCGCCCACGACGATTTCACCTGGAGCCGGGGCGTCCCGGGCGAGGCAGCGGGGCCGGGCATGATGTTCTGGAGGGAATGGCGCCATGAAATCCATTTCACGCTCTTGGCTGGGTATCTTCGCCGTTCTTCTCGCGTTGATTGTCATCTCGTACTTCCATAAGCGGCCGGAAACGGGCTCTGCGCAGCTCCCGGCGGGACAGAAGCCGCCGCGTGAGGCGTGCGAGCACACCGTCGATGCGGACGTGGTGGCGCTCGATCAGCCGCTGTTCCTGAACAGGCTCGGCGCCAACATGCTCGGCGGCATGGTCTACGCCTTGCGAGGCGACGTCGTCGCAAACGACGGCACGAAAGATCTGACGGCGGGTCATGTTCAACTCGACCCCGACAAGCGGCCACGCCCGCTGGTGTTGCGCGTCCGTGCCGGCGATTGTCTGCATGTCCATTTCCAGAACCTGCTGGCCGCCGAGCCGCTCGGCACACCCGAGCGGGTGCCGCAGCCCTGCGGCAGTGCGGGCCAATACGCCGAACAGACCTGCACCCGCGAAGCGGGCCTGCACGTCTACGGGATGAGCGAAATCAGCCAGGACGGTGAATTGCTCGATGGCTCGTTTGTCGGCAGCAACCGGTCGAGCGTGGTCCCGCCGGGCGGCCAAACCGAGTACCGGATGCGCGCCGACGCCGAGGGCGTTTTTCTTATGTACAGCGAGGCCGCGGATACCAGCACGCCGGCGGCGGGCGGCGGTCCGGGCGGGCAGCTTTGGGCCGGTTTGTTTGGCAGCGTGGTCGTCGAGCCGCGCGGCGCCGAATGGTTCCGCAGCCAGGTCACCAAAGCGGATCTGGACGATGCCACGCTGAACGCCAACCATCTTCCCAGCGGATACGCGCTGTCGTGCAACGATACGGCGTGCAAGCTGCAACAGCCGGACGGCGTGATCGAAATTCGCAAGGACGCCGGCGGCGCGCTGCGCGCTGCGGATGGCCACCCGCTGTTGAACTACGACGCCGTCCACAAGCTGGCGAACGGACGCTGCGTGCCGGTGTTGCGGATGGTCGATGCGCCGTATCGCGCGGAAGGCGATCGCTGCGTGCGCGGGGGCGATGGCCAGGTGACCTATCACGGGGACCTGACGGCGATCATCGCCGGGCCCGGCGGCGGCAGGTTCCCCGCCCAGGACACTGACCCGCCGTTCAACCCGAACGCGGTGGCGCCGAACCGGCACGAGCCGTTCCGCGAGTTTGTCGAGCACTACCACGATGCATTCACGGCCGCGCAGGCGTTCGGCGCGCTGTATGGCAACGACAACAACCCGGTGCTCGGCAACGGGTCGGACTCATTCGCGATCAACTACGGCGCGGACGGCATCGGCAGCCGGATCGTCGCCAACCGGCTCGGCACCGGGCCGCAGGGCGGCTGCGTCGAATGCCGGTTCGAGGAGTTCTTTCTCAGCTCCTGGGCCGCTGCCGATCCGGCCCAGCTTGTCGGCCACGCCGACGGCCTGAAACCGCCACCGACGCCGCCCAAGGTGCCGTACAGCCCGGCCGTCAGGCTCGTTTCCGACGACGAAGTGAAATACCCCGACGACCCGTCCAACGTGTATCACAGCTATATCGGTGACCGCGTCATCTTCCGCATCGTGCATGCCGGCTCGCTCGTGACGCATCTGCATCACCTGCACGCGCACCAGTGGCTGCATACGCCGAACAGCGACACCAGCACCTATCTCGACAGCCAATTGATCAGCCCGGGCTCCACCTTTACTCAGGAGATCGACTACGACGGCAGCGGCAACCGCAATCGCACCGTCGGCGACGCGATCTTCCACTGCCACTTCTACCCGCATTTCGCGACCGGCATGTGGGGACTCTGGCGCAGCCACGACGTGTTCGAGGCCGGCACGGATCTGACCAAGGATCCGGCATCAGACTTCGCCCGCGCGCTGCCGGATGGCGAACTGGCGAGAGGCACGCCGATCCCGGCCGTGGTCCCGCTGCCGACGCTTGCGATGGCGCCGATGCCCGCAGGCGTCAAGCTATGCCCGGTCGATGCCGGCTGGGATGGCAACCAGTTCCTCGATGCCAACAACAACTGCCCCGCGGCGGATCGCGCGCACATCCAGGGTGAAGCGGCCTTCGTCAGCCGTGCCGATTTCGATGCTGGCCGCAATCCGGGGTTCCCGTTCTTTATCCCGGGTGTTGCCGGCCAGCGCGCGCCGGTTCCGCCGCTCGCCCATCCGGCTGATCCTGGTCCGGTCGCCGACAGCCAGACCAAATACCTCGACGGCGGGCTTGCCAGGCATCTGACGCTCGCCGGACAGGTGTCGAACGATCATTTCAATGCCTGGGACTTCAGCAAGGACCTCGATCGCGTCACTGCGGTCGAACTGCCCGAGCCCGGCACGCCGCTGGAGCAATTGGCAATGGACACGCACAGCCGCTGTGCGCATCCGTCGGTTACGCCCGCGGGACAAAGCGCGACCTTCCTGCTGAACGGCGGCCCGCGCGTTCCCGGCGCACCCTACGCCAATCCGTCCTGGGGCAGCCGCGGTGCGGTTCCTTGCGCCGATCTCGCCGATCCGGCGCCGAGCGCCGATGCACCCGGCGCGCCGAGCCGTGTCTACAAGACGGCGGCCTTGCAGATGGACGTCGTCTTCAACAAGCTCGGCTGGCACTATCCGCAGCAGCGCTTCGAAACGCTATGGGAGGACGTGGCGCCGTCCGTCGCGCGCAAGCGTGCGCCCGAGCCGCTGTTCGTCCGCGCCAACTCCGGCGAGACCATCGAATTCTGGCTGACCAACCTTGTGCCTGCCTACTACGAACTCGACGACTTCCAGGTGCGCACGCCGACCGACGTGCTCGGGCAGCACATCCACTTGGTGAAGTTCGACGTGACGTCGTCGGACGGCGCCGCCAATGGGTTCAACTACGAATCCGGCGCCCTCGCCCCCGATGCGGTGCGGGACGAAATCGCCGGCATCCGCCGCGCGAACGATTGCGCCGAGGACGCGCCGGTTTCGTTCCGCTGCCCGCAGGCGAAACCCGCCCCTACCGTGTTCGGTCCGGCGCCGGCCGGTCAGGACTGGACCGGCGCCCAGACGATCAACGAGCGGTGGTGGGCCGATCCGGTGCTCGACAACCGGGGCAACGACCGCACGCTGCGGACCGTGTTCACGCACGACCATTTCAGCCCGTCCACGCATCAACAGGCCGGGTTCTACAGCGGCTTGCTGGTGGAGCCGAAGGCGTCGGCGTGGCGCATTCCGGCGGCGGCCGACCCGGCGACGGGGCAGGTGAGCACCGGCGTGCCGATGGGCACACGCGGCGATGGCGGTCCCACAAGCTGGGCGGCCGACATCTACACGCGCGATCGCAGCGAGAGTTACCGGGAATTCGCGCTGGAGTTCCAGGACCTCGCGCTGGCCTATACGCGGGACAGCGTGTCCTCGGCGCTACCCTATCCTTGCGCGCCCGGTGCGACGAGCGGCGCCTATGTGTGCGGCAGCAATGTTCAGCCCGATAAGAACACCCCGGTTTGGGGCTGGGTGAGCCAGGACCACGCGATCAAGAGACCCAAGCAGTTCAATGCGAGTCCCCAGGCCACCCCGCAGATCATCAGCGCGCTGATCGGCGTGTCCAGCCTGAACTACCGCAGCGAACCCTTGCCGCCGCGGACCGTGCCGCCGGCCGGCGCCAGCCACGATCCGGCTTCGCTGCAACAGGACCTGGCGCTCGCTTTCGCCTCGATCGAGCGAGCGGACCCGGCCGAGAACCGGCAGCCGCCAGCCACCGAGAAGCTCTGGCCAACCACGCCAAATACGACAGCGTTCCCCGGCCCGTTCCAGGGCGCGGAAGCGTTCGATCCCTACACGCCGCTGATGCGCGTCTACCCGAACGATCGCGTTCAGGTCCGCGTGCTGGTGGGCGCGCACGAGCAGCCGCATTCCTTCGCAATCCACGGCGTGAAATGGCTGTTCGAGCCGTCCGACCCCAACTCCGGCTACGTCAGCGCGCAGCCGATGGGGATCTCGGAGCATTTCGAGATGCTGTTCCGCATGCCGCCCGCGGGCGAGGGCGCGCGCAGCGACTATCTGTATCAGGCGGACGCCAACGTGTCTGGTTCGGCGGACGGGCTGTGGGGCCTGATGCGCGCCTACAACCAGCAGCAGCCCGACCTGCCGCCGCTGCCCGGCGGCCCGTCGCCCGGCGCCGCGGCCAATGCGCCGGCCTGCCCGCCCGATGCGAGGCACGTCGCCTATGACGTGACCGCCACGACGGCGGCGCAGGCGCTGCCCGGCCAGATGCTGACCTACAACACGCCGATTCCGGGCAGCCCGTCCGCCGCACTCGGCGCCATCACCCAGCCGGACGCGATCATCTACGTGCCGACCGGCAACCTCGACGAGAAGGGCCGTTTGGTGCGCGGACCGACGGAGCCGCTGATCCTGCGGGCGGCCGCCGGCGACTGCATCGACGTCACGCTGCGCAACGCGATCAACCCGAAGGCGACCGACACTGGCGGCGCACCGATCTTCAACCAGCCCAAACCGGAGACTTATCCGCTCACGACCAGCCAGTCGTTCAACCTGTATCCATCGGCCAGGGCCGGGCTGCACGCGCCGCTGCTGGAGCAGACGGTGACCGACAGCGACGGCACGCGTGCGGGCGGCAATCCCGATCAGACCGCCGCGCCAGGCCAGTCCGTCCGCTACACCTGGTTTGCCGGTCGGCGCACCGTCAACCCGGATGGCAGCCCGAGCTGGCAGCCGATGGAACTCGGCACGGTCAACCTGTTGCCGCCGGACCCGGTGGAGCAGCCGCAATATGGCGCCGTCGGCGCGCTGATCGTCGAGCCGCGTGGCGCAAAATGGAAGGCCGATGCGGGCACGCTGGCGGCCGCCACCGTGTTCTCGCCGCCCCGCGCGCCGTTCCGCGAGTTCGTTGTGGTGTGGCAGACCGCCATCCTGCGCACCAAGGCCGCCAACGGCGGGGCCGTGGCGGAAGCGATCAACTACCGCTCGGCGCCGCTGTCATGGCGGGTCGGGCCGAAAGCGACGGATCTCTCGAACGCCCGCTCCAACACGCTGTTCGGGCCGGCCGGGTCGCCGCTCTCCAGGCACGTGATTGCCTTTGACCCTGGAACGCCGGTGTTCTCGGCCGCCGCCGGCAGCCCGGTGCGGTTCCGCTTCACCAACCCGGGCGGGAACACGCTGCTGCGGCTGCCCGAAGTCTACGGCCATCATTGGGAGGAAGAGCCGTGGCAGGCCGGCAGCACGGTGATGGGCCACAACCCGCTGTCGCAGGCAAAGGGCGCCACCTTTATCGGCGCGAGCCAGGGCCTGAACCTGCTGATCGGCGAGGCCGGCGGGGCGTTCGGGACCCCAGGCGACTACCTGTATCGCAACCTCGTCGCCGGCGGGAACGCGATGTGGGGCCTGTTCCGGGTCAACCCGCCGGCACCGGACGTGCTGGTGATCAGCGCGATGACGCCGGCCGGGGCGAATGGGGCGAAAATAGCCGGGTATGTTACGCCAGGCCGTGACGACGGCGCTTACGCCAGCCGCGTGGCCGTCGTGTCTGGCACTGGGCCGCGCGAGACAGCGGCGGTGAACCCTGCCGATGGCACCTTCTCGCTTATCCTCGACAGCGCGCCCGGTCTGGTAACGCTGCAATCGTCCTCCGGCGCCATCGCCCAGGGCGCCCTGCCGCCGCGGCCGGCTGCGTTGCTGACGGCGGAAGCGGCGGCGGGCGGCGCGCAACCCCCGGCCGCCGCGCCATCTCTCGCCGCGCCATCGCCGGCTCCGGCGCCCACGAAGGAGCAGGCGCTGGCCACGAAGGAGCATATGCCGACCGAGGCCGATACGAACCGCCAGCGTGGGATCAACGACCGGATGTCGCGCTACCTCGACCGCAGGTTCCAGGAGGAGAACGAGAGCCAATGAGGCGCAGTGCCTGTTTGGCGGCGTCGCTCGTGGCTGCGGTTCTGGCGCTGGACATGGCCGCCGCACGGGCGGACGCGCCGGAGCCGCAGCGCCACGTAGACCAGGGCGTCGCGATGGAGTTGACCATCGCGACCCAAGGTGACGGCCCGCCGGCGGCCGGCCATGACGTCCGCGTCGCCCTGCGCCTGTCCGATGCTGCCTCGGGCGCGCCGATCGGGGATGCGAGCCCGGCCGCCTGGCTGTCGGGCCGCCGGCCCGGCCAGGCGCCCGATGATGGGCGTTGCGCCCGCAAGGTTGCTGCCTTCGCCGGCGGCAGCCTGATCGAACAGCCGGACGCCGACCTGACCGGCTTCGCGCTGCTGGTGCTCAACCGGGACCCGACGATCAGCGTGATCGACCCGCGATCGGGCTACGGCGGTTCGCGCTTTCTGGCGATGCTGCCGCTGGATGCTCCCGGGGCCGACTGGGCCATCGGGGGCACGCCGCCGCGCATCTATGTCAGCGAGCCGGACGCCGGACGGATCGCGGTCTTCGATGCCGAGCGCTGGACGCGGGTTGCCACCATCGCGACGCCGGGGGCGCCCGGACCGCTCGTGCTCGATGATCACGGCGTGCTCTGGGCAGCCGGTGGCTCAACATCGCCCGCGGGAGGCGCATCGGACCTGAGCGCATTTGGACCCGGCGGCGCGGTTTTGGCCCGCATTCCGCTCGGACCGGGGCCTCACCGCCTGGCCCTGACCGGCGATGGAAAATTCCTGGTGGCCAGCAGTGCGGGCGACGGATCGGTCAGCGTGATCGACACCGCAACGCGCACGGCGCACGCCCGGCTGGCGGTACCCGGCGTGAATGGGCTTGCCGTGTCGCCGCTATCCGGGTTCGCCTACGGTGCCGGCGGCGATGGCGGGATCGCGGTGATCGACCCGGCGCGCGGCGTGCAGGTCGCATCCATCGCGACTTCCAGGGCGAGTGCGATTGGCATTGCTCCCGGTGGCCGTTGGGGGTTCGCGTCAAGCCCGGACACCGGCCAGGTCACGATCTTTGACACCGTCACCAGCCGGGCGGTCCAGTCCGTCGCAGTCGCCGACCGGCCGTATGCGATCGGCTTCACCGGCGATGCGGCGTATATCCGCCGCCGCGACAGCGAGCAGGTCACGCTGATCCCGCTTGGCCCGCTGACCGAGCAGGGCCATGTCGCGGGACTCGCGGAATTTCCCGGCGGCGAGCGTCCCGCCGCGATCGGGGCGGCAGGCACCGCGGCAGCCATGATGGTGGCCGCGCCCGGCGAACCGGCGATGCTGCTGGCAAGTCCGGCCGAGCGCACGGTGCAATACTATCACGAGGGCATGGCGGCGCCGTCCGGCAGCTTCGAGGATGCCGGCCACCAGCCTGCCGCTGTCGCGGTGCTCGACCGCAGCCTGCGGCAAACCGCGACCGGCACCTACAGCGCTCCTGTCCGCCTGACGCGGGCCGGCACCTACGACGTTGCCGTGCTGCTGGACCGTCCGCGCGTGGTCCACTGCTTCACGCTGGACGTGGCGCCCAACGGGGCGGGCCAGGACCGGCAGGTCGCGATCGAGCCGCTGTCGGTGCCGGCAGAGACGACGGCGGGACAGAAGACCATAGCCCGGTTTCGCCTGGTCCGGCCCAAGGACTCGCCGAACGCAGGACCGGAGGCGATCAATGCGATGGCCGTGCTGATTCCCGGGACGTGGCACGCCGTGACAGCCATGATCCCGGAGCCGGATGCCACATGGCGCATGGAGTTCACGCTGCCGCTGCCCGGCCAATACCTGATCGCGTTCCAGACGGAGCCTGACGGTCCGTGGGGCACGGTCCGGTTCAGCATTCGTGCGGTCGCCTCGGCGCCGGGCGCAACGCGGGACGTTCATGGCTAGTACATCGATTCCATGACACCGCTCGTATCCCAGAGGTCCGGCCGTGAGTCGCCCCGGAGGGTGCAGACAGGCTCAATGGGAGTCATTCCTTGGAAACGCTGCACCAGGCGCGCGGTTCTTGCCATGCTCCTCCCCTGGGTCCTGCCCTGGGTCGCGTTCGCCGGGCCATCGCACGCGGCCGAGCCGCCTGGCGTCCCCGCCCTGGGCCGGCCGGCCCGGATCGACGTGCCCGACGTCGTATTGACCGACCAGCGCGGCGAGCGGCGCCACGTCATGAGCGAACTCATCGCCGGACGGGTCGCCGTGGTGAGCTTCATATTCACCGGCTGCAGCACGATCTGCTCCTCGGTGGGCGCCAACATGGGCGAGCTGGATCGCCTGCTCGGCGCCCGTGTCGGCCAGGATGTCAGCCTGATTTCCGTGACCCTTGATCCGCTCGGCGACACGCCGGCGCAACTCGCGGCCTGGCGGGCGAAGTTCGACGACGCCCCGGGATGGCGCCTGCTGACCGGAGACCCCGGCAAGGTCGAGCAGGTGCTCCATGCGTGGCAGGAGGACGCGCCCGACATAACCCGGCACGATGCGGTCTTTTGGCTGCACGATCCGCGGTCCGGCGGCTGGACGCGGTTGGCCGCGCTGTCCTCGCCCGCGGCGCTGGCCGCGCTGGTGACGCATCTGGCGGCAGGCCGATGAGGCGCCGCGTCTTTGTCGCGACGGCGCTTGCCTTCGCCGTCTCGCCCGCGTTGGCCCGCGCGTTGGCCCAGAGCGGCAACGGCGGCCAGTCGCGCCGGCTCGATGGTGCCGGCCGCTATTTCGGAAACCTGGTTCTGATCGACCAGGATGGCCGCCGGCTGCGTTTCTACGAGGACCTCTTGGATGGCCGTATCGCTGTCATCAATGGCTTTTTCGGCGGCTGCACGGCATCCTGCCCGGTCGTGCTGAACAACCTGGCGGCTTTGCATGAGCGGCTGGCGATCGAGGGAATCGACGCCAGTTTCGTGTCGGTCACGGTGGACCCCGACGGCGACACGCCGGAACGTCTGCCGGCGATCGCACAACGGTTCGGTGTGGCGGCGGGCTGGCATCTGCTCAGCGGGGCGCCGGACGCCGTCCGCCAGGTGCTGGCCAAACTCGGGCTGGCGCCAAACCCTGCCGATCCCGCCGACCATCTCAACGTGCTCTACGTCGCGAACCTGCGCACCGGCCTCTGGATCAAGGCGCTCAGCCTGGCGCCGGTGGACGACCTGATGGCCTTGGTCGCCAAAGCCGCCAGCGATAGCGGATCGGACGGCTGATCGTCACGGAGCCTCTATCCACTCCGGCGGCCCGCCGCCCGGCGAAACGACCCAGGCGCCACTGGAACCAATATGCCGAAGCGGCGTGAAGCTGAGCCGCGGCACCAAACCGGTGCGCAGGTTTTGCATGCCTTCGATCGCCGAGATAAGGCCTTCGCGCGTCAGGTTCCGGCCCGCATGTTCCAGCGCCGCCGTGAGAAGCTTCGCGGCGGCAATAACACGCCGCTGTGCCGCCTGGTCACGCCCCTGCATATCAGCTTCGACGGCAAGCTCGCGGAGCTCGGCTGCTGCCTCCGGCGCAACGTCCGTCGCGATTTCGGGAAAGGCCAACGAGACTTTGCTGTCTATTCGGCGATCCAGCAGGTCCCTGGCAAGGGCAGCGGGCAGCAGCACGCTCGCAGCAATCGGCAGCGCACGATCGAGCGCCGCACGAGAAGCGGGGCCGTCAGCGAACCAGAACAGCCTTGCTCCGCGTGCGCCGGCCAAGCAGGTTTCGGCGCCAGCTTCGAATTGACATCGTGCGGGAACGATGCCCGCTCGTTCGAGCACAGCCGACGCGGCCTCGGCGGCATCATGCCAGAGGGGACTTCCGTCATCGACGATCTGCGAGGCCAGTTGGTCCCCTGACCGGACGGCGTAGGTGGCGAGCGCGCCACCCAGCGTGGCAGTTCCGCCGTCGAGATTGAAAACGTATCGGCTGGCTGGGGCACTGCGCGGGCGCAACGTCAGCGGCCCGATAAGCGGAACCCCCAGAGCGGTGACGGCGCCAACGGACGCAGCCTCGTCACCGGCGATGTCCGGTGCAACCAAACACAGAACCGCGCTGGACGACAGCAGTCTGGTGATGACCGATGAAGGCGCGTCCCGCGGGCCGAACGTTGCCGCGACCATGCGGATCTCGCGCCCGAATATCGCGCCATTACGGTTGATGCGCTGGAAATATGCATCGAGAAGCCGCAACAGCGGTGCCTGCCCGGTGCGCTGCACGGTCCCGATCAGGATCGCATCCGCCTCGATGCCGGGTTCGGGCGTGGTGCCGAGACGCTGCAGGAAAGCAACGAGCGATTCAGCGTCGGAGCGTGAGAACGCAAAGCGCGGCATGACCGGATCAAGCCTGTTGCCGCCCGGGTCGATACCCAAAGTGATCGCACGGACGAGCGCAGCAGCGTCATAGCCCGGCCGGGCAAGACGGCCCGGCGCCGCCACGCGCGGCCCCGAGAGCGACGGCCAGGTGATATCGGGCGGCGTTACGCCGCCCTCGGGGCGCCCACGCCCGTCCGCACCATGGCAAGACGCGCAAGGCACCGCCGTCGCCATGACCGGGACGTCGCCCACGCCGATCACTGCCCGCGCCCTCGGGTCGCCGATCGGGCCGGATTGAAACAAGGACCGGCCCCGGTGCTCCGAAGGCGTCAAATCCCGGGTCTCGGCTCTTGCTCCGGAAAGAACGATCAGCGCCGTGACCAGCGCCCACACCAATCGCATGCTCATGCTCGCCCGGTTCTTGTTGGCTCGCCGTCGCGTTGGGCGACGGGTGGAGGATCATCGACGCTCGCCATCACCCGCCGGCCGTGAAGGCTCGCCACAACTTGCGTTCGCGATCGATCAGGATGTGGTCTCCTTCGCGCAGCGGCCACCGTCCCGCCACCTGCACGCATCGTTCGGCGGCCGCGAGGCCGGCTGAAGGGCGCTGGGCCAGGCCGGGGGGCGTCGAAAAGAGACCACCGCGGAACGACCGTAGCGGGATCGAAGGGGGGGAGCCAACAAAATGGACCAGATGTCGGACGCAGATCCGCTGGAGACCCAGGAGTGGCGGGACGCACTGGACTCCGTGCTGAGCTTCGAAGGCACCGACCGGGCGCAGTTCCTGCTGGGGGAACTGCTGACCGAGGCGCGCCGGCGGGGTACGCCGGTGCCCTATTCGGCCAACACCCCCTACCTGAACACGATCCCGCCACAGAATGAGACGCGGCACCCCGGCGACCGCGCGATGGAGCACCGCATCCGCTCGCTGATCCGCTGGAACGCGGTCGCCACCGTTCTGCGGGCCAACAAGGATTCGTCCGAGCTGGGCGGCCACATCGCCAGCTTCCAGTCGGCGGCAACACTGTACGATGTCGGCTTCATGCATTTCTGGAACGCGCCGCATGAGGGTCATGGCGGTGACCTGATCTACATCCAGGGCCATTCTTCTCCGGGCGTCTATGCGCGCGCGTTCCTGGAAGGGCGGCTCACCGAGGAGCAGATGCTGAGCTTCCGCCAGGAGGTGGGTGGCCAGGGGCTGTCCTCCTATCCGCATCCATGGTTGATGCCGCATTTTTGGCAGTTCCCGACGGTATCGATGGGTCTCGGACCGCTGATGGCGATCTACCAGGCGCGGTTCCTGAAATACCTGCACGACCGCGGTCTGGCCGACACGGCGAACCGCCACGTCTGGGCGTTTCTCGGCGACGGCGAGACCGACGAGCCGGAAAGCCTCGGCGGGATTTCCATGGCCGGGCGCGAGCGGCTCGACAATTTGATCTTCGTGGTCAACTGCAACCTGCAGCGCCTGGATGGCCCGGTGCGCGGCAACGGCAAGATCATCCAGGAGCTGGAAGGCGATTTCCGCGGCGCCGGCTGGAACGTCATCAAGGTGATCTGGGGCAGCGGCTGGGACCCGCTGATTGCCGAGGACAAGACGGGCCTGCTGTTGCAGCGCATGGAGGAGTGCGTCGACGGCGAATACCAAGACTTCAAGTCCAAGAACGGCGCCTACGTGCGGGAGAAGTTCTTTGGCAAGTATCCGGAGCTGGCAAGAACCGTCGCCAACATGACCGACGAGCAGATCTGGGCGCTGAGCCGGGGGGGCCACGATCCGGCAAAAATCTATGCCGCCTACCACGCGGCCGTCCACCATGTCGGGCAGCCCACGGTGATCCTCGCCAAGACGGTCAAGGGCTATGGCATGGGAGAGGCGGGCGAGGGCCAGAACATCACCCACCAGCAGAAGAAGATGGGCGAGCACGCGCTGCGCGAGTTCCGCGACCGCTTCGGCCTGCCGATCGCCGATGATCAGCTTGCGAAAACCCCGTTCCTTCGCTTCGAGGAGGGCAGTCCTGAGCTGCGCTACCTGCAGGAGCGGCGTGCCAGGCTCGGTGGCAGCCTGCCGGCGCGGCGCACGAAGTCCACGCCGCTGCCGGTGCCGCCGCTGTCGGCCTTCGAGGGGCAGCTCAAATCGTCCGAGGAACGCGAATTCTCCACCACGATGGCGTTCGTGCGCATCTTGAGTACGCTGCTGCGCGACAAGCAGATCGGCAAGCGGGTGGTGCCGATCGTGCCGGACGAGAGCCGCACCTTTGGCATGGAAGGCATGTTCCGGCAGTTCGGCATTTATAGCCAGCTTGGGCAGCTCTACCGACCCGAGGACGCCAACCAGCTCATGTTCTACAAGGAGGACAAGAGCGGCCAAATCCTGCAGGAGGGGATCAACGAACCGGGTGCGATGAGTTCGTGGATCGCGGCTTCCACCAGTTACAGCAGCAACGACGCGCCGATGATCCCATTTTATATCTACTATTCGATGTTCGGCTTCCAGCGTGTGGGCGACTTCGCCTGGGCGGCCGGCGACATGCGTGCGCGCGGCTTCCTGCTGGGCGGCACCGCGGGGCGCACGACACTCAACGGGGAAGGGCTGCAACACGAAGACGGGCACAGCCACATCCTGTCCTCGGTGATCCCCAATTGTGTGTCGTACGATCCCACGTTCTCCTACGAGGTCGCCGTCATCGTGCAGGATGGCATGAGGCGGATGATGGGAGAACAGGAGGACGTGTTCTTCTACATCACGCTGATGAACGAGAACTACCGTCACCCGGCGCTGCCGCAGGGCATCGAGGCGGACATCCTGAAGGGCATGTACCTGTTCCGCGACGGCGGCGACGTGACGGGGCCGCGCGTGCAACTGCTCGGCAGCGGCACCATCCTGCGCGAGGTGATCGCCGCCGCCGACCTGCTGGCGCAAGACTACGGCGTTACCGCGGACATCTGGAGCTGTCCTAGCTTCACCGAATTGCGCCGCGACGGGCTGGAGACCGAGCGCTGGAACATGCTGCATCCGGGCGAGCCGAGCCGGGAGAGCCATGTCGAGCGGTGCCTGTCACCGCGCCGCGGTCCGGCGATTGCGTCCACGGACTACATCAAGGCGTTCGCCGACCAGATCCGCGCTTTCGTGCCGCGCCGCTACCGGGTGCTGGGCACCGACGGGTTCGGCCGCTCGGACTATCGCCGCAAGCTGCGTGCCTTCTTCGAGGTGGACCGGCACTACGTCGCGTTGGCCGCACTGATGGCGCTGGCCGATGACGGCGAGATTGACCGCAAGCTCGCGCAGGACGCCATTCAGCGCTACGGCATCGATCCGGAAAAGCCCAGTCCAACGCGGGTGTAAGATCCGCCGGTTGTATCAATGAAAACGAATGGGGAGGCACCACCAATGGACGTGACCGTGCCCGACATCGGAGACTTCAAGGATGTCCCGGTGATCGAGATTCACGTGAAGGAAGGCGATTCGGTGAATGCCGATGATCCGCTGATCACGCTGGAATCCGACAAGGCGACGATGGATGTGCCGGCGCCGGCACCCGGGTCGGTGGAAAAGCTGCTGATCAAGATCGGTGACCGCATCAGTCAAGGCAGCGCGATCCTGACTCTGCGCCCGACCGAAGCGGGCGCCATGCGCCAGCCGCCGGACCTGATGTCGCAACAGGAGCCGGAACCGCCGCCGCCACGCGCGCAGCGCGAGCCGGTCGTGCCGCGGGACCGCCCGGCGCAGGTGGCGGCCGTTGATATCGCCGGTGTGCATGCAAGCCCGGGGGTGCGGCGTCTTGCACGCGAACTCGGCGTCAGCCTGACCGAGATGCACGGAAGGGGCGAGAAGGGCCGCATCACCAAGGACGACGTGCTCGCCCTGGTACGCGGTCCCGCGCCGGCACCGGCGGCGGCTGCGACAATGGGGATTCCGGATATTCCGGCCCAGGACTTCGCGAAATTCGGGCCGGTCGAGACCAAACCGCTGTCGCGCATCAAGCGCATTTCCGGCGCGCATCTGCATCGCGCCTGGCTGAATATCCCGCATGTCACGCAACACGACGAAGCCGATATCACCGAACTGGAGCCATACCGCAAGGAGCTGGACGCCGCCGGCAAGAGCGAGGGCTACCGCGTCACGCTGCTCGCTTTCCTGATGAAGGCGAGCGTCCTGGCGCTGAAGCAATACCCCGAGGTCAATGCGTCGCTGACGCCGGAGAAAGATGCACTGGTCTACAAGAAGTATATCCATATCGGCGTTGCGGTGGACACGCCGGACGGGCTGGTGGTGCCGGTGATCCGCGATGTGGACCGCAAGGGGATCATCGAACTCTCGAAGGAACTCGGCGAAGTCTCCCGCCGCGCGCGCGACGGCAAGCTTGGGCCGACCGAGATGCAAGGCGGCAGCTTCACCATCTCCTCGCTCGGCGGTATCGGCGGGACCGGGTTTACCCCGGTGGTCAATGCGCCGGAACTGGCGATCCTGGGCGTCGTCCGCGCGCGCATCGCGCCGGTGTGGAACGGCGACAGCTTCGTGCCGCGCCTGATGCTGCCGCTCTCGCTGTCATACGACCACCGCGTGATCGACGGCGCGCTCGCCGCGCGCTTCACCCGCAGGCTTTGTCACGTGTTGGAAGATGTGCGGCGCCTGGTGCTGTAGGGAGCGCGACGATGGCAACGGTCGAGATCAAGGTTCCTGATATCGGCGACTTCAAGGATGTACCGATCATCGAGCTGCACGTGTCGGAAGGGGACAACGTCGCTGCCGAGGACCCGCTGATCACGCTCGAATCCGACAAGGCAACGATGGACGTGCCGGCGCCGCGGGCCGGCCGGGTCACCGCGCTGCGTGTGAAACCAGGCGAGCGTGTGTCCGAGGGCAGCGTCATTCTGGAGCTGGAGCCGGAGGGCGCCGCCGCCACGCCGCCCAAGCAGACCGTGATGGAGGAAGGCCGCCCGGCCTCCGGCAATGGGCAGGCAAGCTACGGCTCGCCCGCCGGCGTGTACGACACGATCGAAGTGCGCGTGCCCGATATCGGCGATTTCAGCAATGTGCCGGTCATCGAGGTGCACGCGAAACCAGGCGCCAGGCTGGCGGTGGACGATCCGCTGATCACGCTGGAGTCGGACAAAGCGACGATGGACGTGCCGGCGCCGGTTGCGGGCACCGTGGCGGAGATCAAGGTCAAGCCGGGCGATCATGTCAGCCAGGGCGACCTGATCCTGATGCTGCGGACCGCGCAAGCGCGTGCGGGCGGTGCGGACGCTGTTACCATGCCGCCCGCCCCCGCGCGGAGACCGGCCGACACATCGCGCGCGGACCTGCACGCGGAGGTGTTGGTGCTCGGCGGCGGCCCCGGCGGCTACACGGCGGCGTTCCGCGCCGCGGACCTCGGCCGCCAGGTGGTGCTGGTCGAGCGTCGCAACCGGCTAGGCGGTGTCTGCCTGAATGTCGGCTGCATCCCGTCCAAGGCGCTGCTGCACGCCGCCCGCGTGATCGAGGAGACGCGCGAGATGTCGGCGCACGGCCTGTCCTTCGGGGCGCCGGGCATCGACCTGGATAAGCTTCGCGGTTGGAAGGATGGCGTGGTGCAGCGTCTGACCAGCGGCCTGAGCGGACTGGCGCGCCAGCGAAAGGTCACGGTGCTGGAAGGCGAGGGCTCGTTCGTTTCGCCGAACCGGATCCGGGTGGGCGCGAAGATTGTGAGTTTCGATCAGGCGATCATCGCCGCGGGCTCGGAGCCGGTGACGCTGCCGTTCGTTCCGCATCACGATCCGCGCGTGATCGACAGCACGGGTGCGCTCGACCTGCGAGGTATCCCCAAGCGGCTGCTGGTGCTGGGGGGCGGGATCATCGGCCTGGAGATGGCGACTGTGTACCACGCGCTCGGCGCGAGGGTGACGGTGGTCGAACTGATGGACCAGATCATTCCCGGCGCCGATCGCGACGTGGTCGCCCCGTTGCACAAGCGCATCCAGAAACAGTACGAGGCGGTGTACCTGAAGACCCGCGTCACACAGGTGGACGCGACGCCCGATGGTTTGGTCGCGCGGTTCGAAGGCAGCAATGCGCCCGCCACCGACAGTTTCGACCGCATGCTGGTGGCGGTGGGGCGGCGGCCGAACGGACGGGCCATCGGCGCGGAAAACGCCGGCGTGCGCGTGGACGAGCGCGGCTATATCCCGGTGGACCGGCAGATGCGCACCAACGTACCGCACATCTTTGCCATCGGCGATATCGTCGGCCAGCCGATGCTGGCGCACAAGGCGACGCACGAAGGCAAGGTGGCGGCGGAGACTGCCGCAGGGCGCAACAGCGCGTTCGATGCCAAGGTGATTCCATCGGTCGCCTACACCGATCCGGAAGTCGCCTGGGCGGGTCTGACGGAGAACGAGGCGAAGGCGAAGGGCATTGCCTACGGCAAGGGCGTGTTCCCCTGGGCGGCCAGCGGACGGTCTCTGTCGCTCGGCCGGGACGAAGGACTGACCAAGCTGCTGTTCGACTCCAGGACCAATGCGTTGATCGGAGCTGGCATTGTCGGTCCGAACGCTGGCGAGTTGATCGCCGAGGTGGCGCTGGCGATCGAGATGGGCGCCGACGCCGAGGATGTCGGTCTGACCATACATCCCCACCCGACCCTGTCCGAAACGGTCGGGCTGGCCGCCGAGGCGTTCGAGGGCACCATCACCGATCTGTTCATGCCTCGCAGAGCGCAGGATACCGCACAATCTCGGCCGTTGGCCCGGGGCGCTGGCCGTAGCTGAACGCTTGTTCGCCACGCGCCGGGGATGACAGCGTCCAGGATCATGGTGCCGGCGGCGGCGGTTGGCACAAGTGGGAACACCGGCATCCCAAGCCTCCTCGACCTGAAGCCGATCTTCGTCGGCCAGCGGACCGGCACTGGTGATAGGGATGATCACGCAGTCCTATCGTCCTATCTGATGACGCGTAGGACACTCATCCTAAGCACCCACCAGTCTCTTTCAGTTGATCACTGCATGGCCGCCACTGAACGTGAGATGGTTGGCCAACAGGGCGGCGGTCATGCCGCTACCCACGTTGGTCAGCACCACGCCATGCGTTGGGTCGGCACTACTGTAAAGCCCGATGGCTTTCTGTCCACTGTAGCTGGTGTTGTCAACTTGCAAAATGCTGTTGGCGGCCCCATTAAGATTGATGTTGAGTTGGTCAAGGCCATATTGGAAGTTGGCGATTGTCTCGATGCCGCTGCTGTATTGCAGCGCGTAGTTTATGGTGCTGGCGCCCGTCCCCAATGTGATAGCGTCTGGCGTGCCGATGAAGGTCAGAATCGGAGCAACCAGACCGTTGCTGACGCTTGCAGTATCGCCATTCATGTTAATCGTCGCCGATATCCCAAACCCGGTCATTGTCAGTGTGTCCGCCGAGGCTGTTCCGCTGACGGTCAGCGCCGATAATTTGCTGTCAGCATTCAGCGATGACAGTGTCGCTTTAACATTGGCTGCGGTGTCAGACACCTGGAATAGGGCAACGTGCGTATTGGTCTGTACAGTTGCCGCGTTCGCTGCTGTAACGCCACTCACAGACACCTTGCAGGTGTTGGATAACTTGCCTAAAGCGGTCTGGTCTCCCGTAAACTGGGCATAGGTAATTTGCAGGGGATTGCTGTCGGTCGCAGCGATCGACGAAAGTTTCCCGTCGCCATTCAGTGCGGCGATGTTGCCCGCCAAATTGGTCGAGCTATCGAAGACCGAGAACGACGTCACCGCACCGTTCGCCTGCAGTCCGGCAGCGGCGGATACCAGGACACCTGTCACCGTCAGAGCGTATTTGCTGGCGATCTTGGCAAGAACACCCGCATCAGCGCTGTACTGCGATGCCGTCAGGGTCAGCGCCGGTGTACTGGTGTCGGTCAGCGTAATCGACGAAAGCTTCGTGTCAGCGGCCAGGCTGGCGAACGCGGCGCTGACATTGGTCGAGCTATCCAGAATCGAGAACGACGTCACCGCGCCGTTCGCCTGCAGTCCGGCAGCGGCGGATACCAGGACACCTGTCACCGTCAGGGCGTATTTGCTGGTGATCTTGGCAAGAACACCCGCATCAGCGCTGTACTGCGATGCCGTCAGGGTCAGCGCCGGTGTGCTGCTGTCGGTCAGCGTAATCGACGACAGCTTGGTGTCAGCGGCCAGGCTGGCGAACGCGGCGCTGACATTGGTCGAGCTATCCAAGATCGAGAACGACGTTACCGCGGCATTTGCCTGCAGACCGGCGGCCGCAGATACCAGGGCGCCAATGATAGGCGACGGGACGGCGGTCATGCTGTCGATGCTGATCGTATCACCAGCAGCGAGTAGCGTATTCAGGCTCACCTCGAAGGTTGTATCCCAGTATTGCCAGCTCTGCGTGCCCCAAGGATTGCGAATCTCGAGTTGTCCGGTATTGCTGTCATAGCCGTAGATCGACATGGCGTGATTGGCGACCAGCGTTATCTTGCCGCTGCTGTCGATGGCATTGGTGCGGGAGCACAGAACTGCGTCACTGCCTCCAGCGATGGCGGAAACAAGTGTCGACAGCACAGAAGCCGTCCCTAAGCCATAGTTGAATGACTGGATACCGAAGGTGTCGGCGTAGACATATTTGTTCCATGACGAGCCGCTGGCGTAGTAGTCGGTGATTGTGGACGCCCCGGTTATCGCTTCCAGGGCGTACTCAGGAGCGCCGCCATTGCCGATAGTCGAAAACGAGTTGCCGTAATTGATTGAATTGCCGGTTATGACGCCACTGGACTGGAGTTGCGCATAGGCCTTCTCGACCAGGCTGGCCCAGATGTTGGACGCACCGTTGAAGACTGTTCCGCCATCGGCGAGGGCGTTATTGACCGTTACGTATTCCGCTGAACCACCGAAGAAGAACCGGACTCCATAGGTATTGTTGCCGTTATTGGTTATCATTGACTGTATGAGCGACGGGTTCTGCCTGGCGACTTCGGCCAGTGACGCCAGCAGGTAGCAGTCACCGAGATAGCCTTGGTTGACGTCATTCATGCTTGGACCAGCCGCGCCGAACACCGGGTTGGTTACCGCCGAGTACGACACGCTGAACGTGGATGCACCGCTCATCGTCACGCTGGAACTCGGGAGATCCGTTCCAAGGAACCATTTGCCGTCGAGTTCATTCACCTGCGTCGCAGTGCAGCCAACCGCGAGGTTGCCGAGGGCGGTTGTTGACGATGCCCCGCCGGTCCAACTTGCGTTTGCAGCGTTGCCATCGATCAGCGCATTGGTGATATAGGTGACGTAGGGCGATGCAGTCTCACCGATGTTGAGATCGGCGGCGATCTTGTTGAGGTCGCCAAGTTGGCTCGCCGAAAGTGTCGTTTTGTTGGTTGTCAGCTCGGCACCGAGGTCGCTGAATAGCCGGGCCATCGCGGTTTCACTGACCGAGCCGCTTGCAGATGCCGCCGTCATGTCGGCTTTGATGACCGAATCGCTCAGTGAGGAGATCCATGATGGGGCCGCGACCGAGACTGTCGTAGGGGCGGCTGTGGAGGTTGATTTCGCCGATCCTGCGCCGGCGTTGGATACGGTGGCGGCGATGGAGATACTGGCAACGAGAGTGGCGAAGCCAATGTCAATTCCAGTGCCGAACCCGCTGGTGCCGAACCCGCTGGCCGCGGCGCCCGGCGTCAGTGGCGTCGGCAGGACGTCCCGTTGCAGAGTGCCGTGGTTGGCATCGAGCGTGAGGTTGGTCAGCGCTCCGCTCGACGTCGATGCGGCCATAGCGCCTGGGCTGTTCTTGGCGGAGTAGCCCGCAGCAAATCCAGACGGCGTCAGATCCAGGAGGCGCAACCAATCGTTGTCGGCGATTGAAGATGTGGCGCTATCGTCCAACGAACCGGCACGAAGGCATACACTTCGCATAGCCCCTGTTATCCTCATCCTGGCTGGGGCCACTTTTCACATCCGATTGGTTTCGGCTTGATTAACAAGTTTGCGCGAAAACCACGCGCAGACCGGCGGTTTTGAGTGCGGTCGCTTTTTTTGGATGTCCTGCGACAGGGTGCAAAGAAGGTCGCCCCCCGGACTTCGGCATGGCGATCGCGGCGGCAGCAACGGGCGCGTGGGTGCGCTGTGGGCCGCCCTCAATCGGCCCGCCCGGCGGCGCAGCCCGGGCAGCGTTGCGGCGCCGACACTCTGCCGGCATCCGCGCAGCCACCCGGCGTTTGCTCCCGCGCAACCATTGGGTGCTATCCCGGTCGGCGCTTGGACCCTTTACGTGGCCGCACGGTGTCAATATGTTCTTGTTCTGTTCGAGTCGCTGGCGTGGCGGCAACGCCGCCCCTAAAGCAGGAGGTGGACATGGCGCGGATCAAGCAAGCCGACCATCCAAGGATTCTTCGGATGGTCGAGGTTGACCGTCACAGGGTGCCGGACGTCGCCGCCGAATACGGTTGCACGCCGGGGACCATATACGCGCTGCTGGCGAAGTTGCGTCGCCGCCCAGCCGAGGGGCCACCGCAGAGTGGCCCGGCTCAGCCGCCTCTTGCGCTCGACCCTGGACAGCCCCTCGCCGGCGCGGGCCTGGCGGTCCACGACTGTGAAAAGGCCGCCGCCCTGGCGGACGCTCCCCAACCGCTGGCGCCGGCGGCCGAACCATCCGACCATCCGCGACAATCCGGGCCGGAGGCTGCTGCACTCTGCGCCGAGGGTGATCCGAATGCCCCAGCCAGCGATCAAACGCCTGCGGGTCCCGATACGGAGAGCAATCCTCCCCGCACGGCGTTTACGGCAGCAGGGGCCTCCCGCTCGTTGGAACCAACCACCCGCGTGGAGACCGTCCATCGGCGGGCAGCCGGAAGCGGCCCGGCAACCGTCGGCGCCAGGCTGGCCAAGCCCGGATTTGGTCTCCTGATGCGGACCGCCGACGGAGAGGAGACGTTGGCGCCGTTCCGGTCGCTGGAAGATTTGCTGTCCGCCATCAAACCGATCCTGCGGGCCAGCGCCAACAGCAGCGATCCGGTGTGGTTCTCGCTGCAACCGGTCGATCTCGCGACGATCGAGGACGCCGATGCGGCCTGAATCACCGCCGGCTGGGCCGTGAACGCCAGTGTGCCGTTCACAACATCATTTCGTTGCCCCGATTCCCAGATCGCCTCAGGCGCGTGCTTTTTGCAGTCCGTGGAATGACCCACGGACGGAATGACGCAGCGAGGGCATCGATGCCGGTGCCGGTGGCCCTTCATCCGGCTCGGCTGCACACCACTGCGCGTCTGCTCGGCCAGCGCCTGACGCTCCGGCACGACCAGCCGCGACCGCTTGGCAACGGTTTGCCAGTCGAAGCCGGTCTGGCGAACGATCGCGCAGACGCTGTGGCCCGCAACTTGCTTTGACTTTGCCCCAGCGAAGACGCCTGCCAAGCCCGGCCGACTTCCCGCTGGTTTGCTAGCTGATGCCCGGCACCGATCTGCCCGTCGAGGCGGCACTTCCTCTCCCCCGGGGGTGGCGTTCCAGGGGGATGCGTCGGTGCAGGATCGCGGGTATGTTGGCCACGCAGCCCGTCCGCGCCAGAGCCGGGAGCGCCTGTTCGCTGGTCAATCCAGCCTTGTCTGCGTTGTTCGATGCCGAAAGGATGTCGCGGCGGTCGGCTCCAGTGACCCCTGCTTGTGACAAAAACCGTCCATGCTCCGTGATGCGAAGGACTGCATTCTTGACGCCAAAGCCGGCGAAGCGATCGGCCGGTTCGATCTCGACTTCGAGACACTTCGCCAGTGGCAGAACGACGCGCGCCAACCGGCGGTCACGCGGCTGGTCCTGATGAAGCGGTTCGACAGTGTGCCGCCCGGCGAGGCGCTGATCGACACGGTCATTGCATGCCTCGCGGCCACCGCGGCGGGCCTATGGCCGGTGTGGTGTTCGGATGCCGATTTCAGCGCGCTGCAACCAGCCGATCTGGGCCGCGGACAGACAGCAGTTGAGGACCTGCTCGCCGGCCTGCCGGCGGCCTCGTCGATATGGTTCGCCTGGGCGGCGCGCCGGATGCTGGCCGGCCGGAGTCTGGAGCAAAGCGGGTTTTCCCGCGAGAGTGCGCTGCAGCAATTGGCGCTGGCGATAAGCCGCGAAGGGCTGATCCTGGTGATCGCCATCACCGAGACGGCCCCCGCGCCGGGCATGCTGCTCGGTATGGTCCATGCCGCGCAGTGGCTGGCCCGGCGCGGGCTTGCGGTCGTCGTGTTGTTGCCGCCGCTGCTTGAAGGGCGTCAGGAGCTGGCGGCCTTGGCTGTGCCGCCAGCCGAGCGCGCGGCCGAGGCGCCCGTGGAGGCCCCATCAAAGTTCCCAGAAGGGCAGCCAGAGGGGCAGCCAGAGGGGCAGCCAGAGGGGCAGCCAGAGGGGCAGCCAGAGGGGCAGCCAGAGGGCTCGCCTCCGGAGCGCCTCGACTGCGCTTTGGAGCGAACGGCGCCGCCAGGCGGCAAGCGGCAAGCCACGCCAAAGGGGGCGGCGCCCAGCGAGGTCTCGTCGGGGGCGGTCGAGGCGGCTGCCGTTCCGCAGGCGGTGCCGCGGGATGCCGACGATCTCTGGCTTTGGCCGCTTACCGGCCGGCCGCATCCGCTGAGCGAGGGCGAACACCGGCTGGCGGCCGCCCTGCGGCAGGACGCCGACCTGCACACTCTGTTCAGCTTCAACTGCCGGGTCAGGACGATCTACCAGTCCGAACCGATCGTCGATCTGCTCTGGACCGAAGGCCGCGTCGTGGTCGAAGTCGATGGCGAGTCGCACCGGCAAGCCGACCAGTACGCCGCTGACCGGCACCGTGACTTCGAACTCCTGGTCAGCGGCTATGTCGTGCTCCGCCTGTCGAACGAAGAAGTCCTGACCGACACGGCGCGGGCCGTGGCAAAAATTCGCAAGGTGGTTTCCCTCCGCCAGCACACCCCACCGGAGACCGGATTCGCATGAGCGCTTCGCTGACGCCGCAACAAACCATGCTGCTTTGGACGCTGCTCGCCGAGGGCGGCGAGGCCTGGCAGCAGGACATCAAGCCACCGGTTGACGCCAAGGTCCGTGCGGCATTGCAGCAGGCGCGGCTGGTCGAAACCGGGATGCAGAAGAACGCCCGGAACAAGCGGGCGCTGGTGATCAGTGTGACGGACGCGGGCTGGGCATTCGCGAACGAGCACCTGAGCGCGCCGCTGCCGGACAAAGTGCAAGGCGCCGCTCCGGTGCTGCAAAAATGGCTGACCCGCCTGCATGGCTTCATGCGCCAGCGTGGCGTGACGCTCGCCGACATCTTCGCCCCGCCCGCATCCGACGCGCCCGGCCTGGCGGCATCCGGCCCAGTAGCATCCGGCCCAGTAGCATCCGGCCCAGCGGCATCCAGCCCAGCGGCATCCAGCCAACCGGGATACAGGGAAGCGACTTCACCCACCCTGCAAGCCCGCATCCGGTCAGCCTATCTCCGCGCCAGCGGCGGTGCGCTCAGCCAGCGCGTGCATCTGTACGCCCTGCGCGGCATGCTGAACGACGTTGACCGCAAGACTCTGGATGACACGCTGGTTGAAATGATGCGACACAACGAACTGATGCTCTACGGACTGGACTACCGCGCCGACATCACGGCCGACGACCAGCTTGCCGCCGTCACCGTCGGCGGCGACAGCAAGCACGTCCTCACCATGGACCGCTGACGATGTTCGGCCTGTGGAGCAAGCCGCGGAAAGCCGACGCCAAACCGGCGGCGGCCAGCGGTCCGGAAGCGAACGAGACGGCCGGCATTCTGCCAGCCCTCGCCGCCGTCGATTTCGCGGGTGTCCGGCATTTCTCCAGCATCTGGGATGATTCGCCGCACCACGTGTCCGATCTCAACGGTGCCCTCGCCGAGGAGCTTGCGGATGCGCTGTTTGCCTGCGCCGAATCGCGATCGCCGCTCGGCCGCATCGTGGTGGGACAGGCCGGAGCCGGCAAGACGCACCTGCTGGGCGACCTGCGGCGCGCGGTGTGGGAACGGCGGGGCTGGTTCGTGCTGCTCGATCTTGGCGGCGTGCGCGATTTCTGGCCTACGGCGGCGCTGAACTATCTCGACGCTTTGCACAAACCTCACCCGAGCGGGCGGACGCAGGGCCAGGAGCTGCTGGCCCGCATTGCAGCGCTGCGTGCAGCCACCAGGCCACGCAACGCCAGACAGTTCGACGCGATCTTTCTCGCCGACGACGAGCGCATTCTCGACCTCGCCGCCCGCACCCTTCAGGTGCTGCGTTACGACCATTGGGACCGGACGCAGCGCTATCAACACATCATCCGCGCCTTCGTCATGCACCAGGGGCGCAACGTCGCTGCCTGGGACGAAGCGATGAACTGGCTGCAGGGGGTCGCGGTGGAGGGCGGCCGGCTCGGACCGGCCCCCACCGCCCGCGATGTCGTCGCCGCCCTGTCCTGGCTGATGAGCCTGACCGGGCCGACCCTACTGGCCATCGACCAGATCGACCCGATCGTCACCGCGGCGCATCACGCGCTGGATGGCGGCGACCCCGATACCGAGGAGCAGCGCAAGGCCCGGGCCATCGTCGATAACCTCGCGCTGGGGCTGATGGACCTGTACGACGTGACCTCGCGGACCTTGACCGTCGTCACAGCGCTGGAAGAGAGCTGGACAGCGCTCAACCGCCATGCCCTGAAATCGGCGACCGCCCGGTTCAGCACGCCCCCTGCCAGGCTGGCGCTGATCCCGAACGCGGGTGTGGCTCAGCGCGTGGTGGCGGTCCGCCTCGCCCAGGCCTATGCCGCGCACGACATCGCGCCGCCTTATCCGACCTACCCGTTCCGTGCCGAGGCGTTTGCCGGGGCGGTGGACATGCTGCCCCGGGATCTGCTGATCCGGTGCCGGGAGCATTTGCAGCGCTGCCTGGCGACGGGCGTGATCACCGAACTGACCGGGTTCCGCACGACGGGCGCGCTGCAGGAGGCCGAAAGCGACACCGACTTCGACACAAGCCTGCGCACGCTGATGGCGAATCCGCCGGACGGTTTGCCCGACATCGACGATGCGCCGCGGTTCCGCCGGCTGTTGTTCGATGTGCTTCATTGCCGTGGTCTGGAATTGGATCCGGCCGGCGACATCACGTTCGCCGTCGATGGCGACCCGGATCGTGTTGATCCGCCACTGCACGCGCGGTTCCGCCTGATCGACCGCGCGGACGGCGATCGCGAGATCTATCACTGCTTCCGCGTGCTTCCGCACGTGCAGGCGCGCGCCTTCCAGGTCCGGCTCAAGGCTGCGATGACCGCCTCCGGCATCGATATGGCGCTGCCGTTCCGCCACCTCGTGCTGATCCGCCAGACCAAGCCGCCGGCGGGCCTTGTCACCGCGCAACTCTGTGCGGACTTCGATGCGGCCGGCGGCCGGATGGTCGCGATCAGCCCCGACGAGCTGCGCACCATGGTGGCGCTGCAGGCCATGCTGCAGGAGCGGACCGACGGTTTCGAGGCCTGGCTCCGGCAGCGCAAGCTGGTTTCCGGTCTTGGCCTGTTCTGCGATGCCGATCCCGGTGACCCGCCCGACCGGGCGCTCGGTGGCGCGGAGACGGTGTCCGGTTACACGGAGAACCCGTCCGTTGCAGGGAATGACCGGCCGCTCAACACCCGGTCCGCGACCGTGGGGCGCGGTATCGCGGCGCTCGCGTCGATCGCCGCCCGGGCGACGGGACCGCGATCCGTCTTGCAGAGTCCGGAACCGGCCCTCGTTCCGCCGCCGCCGCCGCCGCCGCCGCTACAACCCCGGCCGGACGCTGCGATCCCGCTCGGTCACCGGCTGATCGGCGGTGTCGCGGAGCGCCCCACCGCCCTGCCGCTTCATCTGCTGACCCGGCACACCGCGGTGCTGGCCGGCAGCGGGTCAGGCAAGACCGTGCTGCTGCGGCGGATCGTCGAGGAAGCCGCCCTGCTTGGCGTGCCGGCCATCGTGCTTGATCCGAACAACGACCTGGCCCGGCTGGGCGATCCCTGGCCGGCGCCGCCAGCGTCGTGGACCGATACCGACCGGGCCAAGGCCGAAGCCTATCACCGCACGGTGGAAACGATCGTCTGGACGCCGGGCCTCAGCGGGGGCAACCCGGTGAAGCTGGCGCCCCTGCCGGATTTCGCTTCCGTGCGCGACGATCCGGATGAGCTGGGGCAAGCGATCGCCATGGCCATGTCGTCGCTCGGGCCACTGGTCGGCGCGCAGGGCATGCGGGGCAGGCTCCGTCGTGGCGTGCTCAACCAGGTGCTTGCCTATTTCGCCCTGACGGGTTTCGCCCCAACCGGTTCCGCCCCCATTGGCGCGGCCGACCTGGATGCGCTGGTGCGCCTGCTGTCCGACCTGCCGCCCGGGGTCAGTGATATCGGCAACGCCGCAAAGCTCGCCCGCGCCATGGCGGACGAGCTGAAGGCGGCTGTCGCCAGCTTCCCGCTGTTCGCCGCGCCGGGGCAGCCCCTGGACCCGCGGCTGCTGTTCACCGCTTCCACCAGGGGCAAGACCCGGGTGTCGGTGATCAATCTCTCCGGCCTGCCGACCGACGAAGGCCGGCAGGATTTCGTCAATCAGCTCCAGATGGCGCTGTTTGCCTTTATCAAGCGGAACCCGCCGCCGGCCGGACGGAAGCTGACAGGTCTGTTCGTCATGGACGAGGCGCAGCTTTTCGCTCCGTCGCAGGCCGCGACAGCCTGCAAGGACAGCACGATCGCGCTGGCGGCGCAGGCCAGGAAATACGGGCTTGGGATGCTGTTTGCCACCCAGGTACCGAAAACCATCGACAACAAGATCATCAGCAACTGCGCGACGCATTTGTACGGCAAAATGAGTTCCCCCGCGTCGATCCAGGCGACACAGGAGCTGATCCAATCGCGCGGCGGGGCCGCCAACGACATCGGTACGCTGCAGACCGGGCAATTCTATCTGGCAACGGAAGGCATGGCGGCGCCCGAGCGGATACAGACGATGCTGTGTCTCAGTCATCACCCGTCGGCGACGCTGACGCCTCAGGAGGTTCTGCAACGCGCTCGCAGCGGCCGTGCCGTCGTGACACAAGCTGGCGCCGCTGCCTGATCGCCCGCCTCGGACCAAGACACGTCGTCGCCGTTCCGGGCCGTCCGCGGGGGAGGGCTCGTGACCGGTGTATCGGCGATGGCGGGGGGGTTACTCCGTCGGGTGCTGCGCCCGCCAGGCGGCCAGCACATTGTAGGTGTTTGTCACATGCTGCTCAGGGCTCAGCGCCGTATAGGAATAGAGCACGCGATCGTCCGGCGTGATGACATATGAGGTGCGGCTCGCATAGGAGGTGAGCGGGACCAACACCGAGTCATAGGCTTTCATGATCTTGCGATCGGCATCGGCGACAAGTGGGAACTTGCTCTGGCATTCGCTGACCGAGAATTTGTCGAGGGTCGTGATGTCGTCGCCGGATACACCGACCACGGAGGCGCCCAGCGCCTTGTAGCGGTCGATCGCGCTGGCAAACTCGTGCGCTTCTTCGGTGCAGCCCGAGGTGAAGGCGGCGGGGTAAAAATACAGCACCACCGGACCCTGCTTCAACGCCTCGGACAGCGAAAAGCTGAACTCCTTGCCCCCGAGCGTCGCCGGCGCGGTGAAACCGGGTGCGACGTGGCCGGCGGGTAAACCGGCGCGCGCAGCACCCGCCGCGGCGAGGCCGGCAAAGCCGATCAGGCAGACGACCCAACGCATTCGGCGTCCTCCATTTTTGACCAAGCTGATATGGGGGCGTGGATGCGATGTGAAACGAGGGCTCGGCTGACATCGCTCGCGAGTCCAGTCCTCTGATTGAAGCCTGACAAACTCGTTCGGGAGGCGGTCTATGGATGGGGCCGGCCGGTTTGCGCCATATCCGGTCATTATGTCCCAATGCGGTGGTTCTCAAAAGCGGACACCGGCCACGGATTCCCCTCGCCCGCTATCGTGGCAACCGGAGCTTGCTCGGTTTGCGTCGCGGCGGCTCTACCGCACAGGTCCGGGATCAGGGTTGCGGCTCGATCTCGCCAGGCCGCCAGGTCTTGTCGAACCAGGGTTGCAGCGGACCGTACAGCCGCAACAACGTGTTCCAGCCTTTGCCGGGCCTCGTCTGCAACCAATTGGCTTCCTTGCCCGCGGGAGCCTTCGGTCCGAAATAGATGTCGACGGAACCATCCGCATTCGCCAGCAACCCCTTCGTCAGGCTGCCAACGGCGGGGAATTGCTGATCGGTCTGCAGCATGGAGCGTGTCTGGTTGTCGTAAATGGTGAACGACCAGAAATTCTTGGCGGGAACGTTGGGCGGCATGTGCAGCCTGTAGTTCCTTCCGCCATCGAGCGGGTTGCCCTTGGCATCCACGAAGGCGGCGGCGTATTGCGAGCCTTCCCCGACCATTTTCTCCGTCATCGCCGGCGTGATGCCGGTGGCATAAAAGAAGAACATGGCCTTGGCGTCGAGATTGACCGCGCCGTCCTGCTCGAACTTGTAGCTGCCACCGATGAACGGCGTGACCCATGCACTGTCCGGGTAGAAATGAGCCGCCTGTTCCCGCGACCGGTAGGTGAGCGTGCGCGCGGTGGCGTCGCCCACCGCCGCGGCCTGGACGAGAATCTTCTTCAGGCGGGCGTCGGGCGCGAAGGGTTTGCCTTTCTCGATGCCGATCGCCGCGAACAGGCCAAGCGTGTCCGGGTCCAGCGCCTCGGTTGGCTCATACTGGATGACGCGGTTCAGCGTCTCGAAGGCGGAATAGTCGCCCCGGCCGATCGTGTTGAACGCCTTGCCCGAGATATTGACGAAATTCATCGCGGGTGGGTTGTCGGCCTTGTCAAGCGGATAGATCCGGAGGCTCTTCCTGACGCTTTCGACGCCCGGTCTCGGATCGCCGTCCTTCAGGAAGGTGCGGAAGAAGAGCAGATTTCCAAACGTCCGCGAACGCGCAACGAAATACCCGTCGGGCACGGCGCCCGTATAGCCGGGAGGCAGCAACAGGTATTTTCCGCCCTTCCCTCGGTCCGCCCCGGTGAAACCGACATCGGAGACCCAACGGAACCACGCGTCATCTATCGGTCCGAGCACTTCCGACGGAATCTCCAGCACGAGTGGACCGTTCTTCGTGTCCAGATAGACAAGGGTGTAGGGGGTCGTGGTGTTGGGGGTCAGAAACAACGATCGAGAATCCAGCAGTTGCTCGGAGATGAGAACGGTCTGGTTGGCGGCCCCGAACCCGGCGATACCACTCCGCACGCCGTCGATCGATACGGCGGGCAACGCTGTCAGATAAGCTTGCACGCCGCGCTGGAAATCGAGGTTGTCATAAACCTTCTCAGCGGTCGCCTTATCCGGAAAGCCGTCGAAGTAGCGCAGCCTGCCGAGGCGCGTGTCCACTTGCTCCGGCGCCGCGATGCCGGGCGGTATTGGGGTTTCGTATTTGAATGTCTGCGTGGTCGGCGCAGGGTTCGACCGGGCAAAAGACTCAGTGGAACAGGCAGCCAGAAGCGCCGCAACGCTCCCTATGATCAACAGGCGGTAGCGCCTCATCGTGCGGTCACCCTTTACTCGGCAAGTGCGTCCGGCGCGTAGAACGTGCAATGTCGATTTTATAACACGGACCATGGCGGCTAACCAGTACAGAAATGAGACTCTCGTACGCCTTTGGCGTCAGAAAAGTCATCCCCCTGCCGGATAGCCTGTTGGAGCGAATTTCTGCCCTTGCGCGCCCATCACCCAAACCTGCCATTCCGCTCTCGGCCGATTGCGGCCGATAGGGCTCGGCTAGGTGTACGCGATGCTGAAATCCTAAACGAAATAAAGGTGCCACCAGATCGACCCCTTCCAGTCATGCGGCTTACAGCGGCGGCCGCACAATCGGCTGACGACTTCGCCCGGCCAGTCAGAACTGCTTCAGCAGGCGGTCAATATAGTCCAGCTCCTGTTGCGGCCGGTCGCGCTGGCCGCCGCGGCGCCGCAACTCTTCCTCGATCGCCTGCGTGCGCTGGCGCTCGCGTTCTTCCGGCACCGTGACGTCGGCATCCTCGTCCGCGCCCGAACTGCCCTGACCGTAGCTGCGCCCGAGCGGATCGCGCCCCTGGCCGCGCCCATGCCGGTTGCCCTGGCCAGGTAGCGTACCAAAGCCGCTGCCATCGTCATCGCCATCCTGCAATCCGAATCCCATCATCCCGGAGCCGTCCTCGCCACTCTCGCCCGGCTGGCCGGACCCGAACTGCTTTGCCATCGCCTGGCCCATTTCGCCGCCGCCCTTTTGCAGCGCCTGAATCGCCCGCTGCTGAGCGTCGCCAGCCGCCTTGTCCTGCCCCTGGCCGAGTTGGCGCGCAGCCTCGCGCATTTGCGTGTCCGCCTCGCCCAGACTCGGAGGCAGCTCGGCGGTCAGGTCGCCGAACTGCTGCATCAACTCGCCCAGCGCCCGGCGCAACGCATGCTGCACGCGCTGGTCAGCCTGTCGCTCGGCATCCTGCTGCGCCGGCTCGCCCGGTTCGTCCGGCTCGTCGGTGAGCGGTCCGGCATCGTCAGCGCGACGCTGCGCATGGTCCAGCAGCCCGCCCTCCCGGCCGACCAGATCCTGCAGTGCCCCCATCTCCTGCCGGCCTTTCTGCCGCTGCTGGGCGCTGCGCTGATTCGCCTGTCCGTGCCCGGCACGCGCGTTGCGGAGCTGGTCGAGCATCCGCTCCAGCTCGGCGACCCGCTGTTGCGCTTCGTCCATCCGGCCCTCGCGGGCGGCCTTGCGCGCTGCTTCGGCCATGCGGTCGAGATCGCGGCCGGACAGGGTTGCAGCGTCCGGGTCGAACGGCATCTCGCTATTGTTGCGCCTCGCTTCCTCCAACAGAGCCTGCATGTGGCGATCGATCGCCTCCTGCAGCGCCTGCAGCCGCCGCTCCAGCTCGGAGCGTTTCTCCGTGGTCGGGTCGCGCGTCGCCTTGTCCAGCGCGTCCCGAGCCGCCTGACGCGCCTCATCCAGAGCCTTTGCCGTGCGCTCCGTTTGGCCCTCCTCCAAATGCAGCGCCAGCTCCCACAGCCGCCGCTGCGCCTGGTCGATCGCCTGCGGCGCGTGGTCGAATTCCAGCAGATAATAAATCGCGCCGAGATTGAGATAGGCTCCGATGTCGCCGTGGAACTCGTCCGGCCCCATGAGCATCGCATCGAGCCCGTTCACCGCCGTATCGCGATCCTCCGGATGCAGGCTGAGGCCGCGGCGGATCGTGATCAGCGCGCGTGCCAGCGGGTTCTGGAACAGTCTCTGCGGCAACGTGACGTTGGCCGTCTCGCTCTCGCCGGTCTGGCCGGCGGCGTCCCGCGCGATCAGCTTCGCCGTTACCTCAAGGCCGGCCCAGGGATGCGCCGTCAGGTCGTGCTGACTTACGCCGTGCGCCGCCTTCGGCGCTCCGCCGGGCAACGGCAGGGCGACCACCAGGGCGGGCGCATCGGGCCGCTCCTTCATATGCAGCTCGGCCTGAAGGCCGACGACGCCGTAATCGTCCCCAACCTGCCAGGGCAGCCGAAGCTGCTGGCTTGCCGGAGCCCGTCCGGGCGGCTCGGTCCAGGCGGCGGTGGGCGGCTGGTCGGCGACCACGGCGAGGTCCCAGCCGGCCAGTTCCCGTCCGTCGCGCCGCACCGTAAGGCGGCCGCCCTGCGTCAGGTCGCGGTCGGCCTGATAGCTGGTCTTGTCGAGTGCGCGGAACGGCTCCGACACGCCGGCCAGCGCAAGGACGGGCGTGTTCGACGCACCGGTGAGGCTGATCGTCAAATGCGACCCCGCGGGCACCGATACGCCGCCGCTGTCCGGTTTGAGGAAAACGGGCGGCAGCCGCGTATAGCCGGGGGGCGTGATCCAGGCCTGCAGCTCGGTCGCCGCAGCCGGACCGCTGCCCGGCAGTTGCGGCGTGAAGGCGATGGCGAGGCGGAAAGGCGCGTCGGAGCCGGCGATCGCGAAGGCCGCTACCAGCCCCACCACCAGCGCGCCACGCAGCGCACGGGGATCGAGCCGCGCCAGCCCCGGGCGCGGCAGACCCACGCGCAGCCGCCGCAGTTCGCGCACCGTCCGGGCGACGTGGGCCTGCCAAAGCGCCAGACCAGCCGCATCGGCCTGCGCGGGCCCGTCGGCCAGCACGGCGAGCGGGCGGTGCGACAGGCCGGACGCACGCTCCAGCCGCCGGTCGGCATCGGCCTGGGCGGGGGCACGGATTCGGGCAAGGCCGCTTATCGTCAGCACCAACACGGCCAGCGCAGTGCCCGCCAGCGCGGCGAGATGAAGCGTAGGCGACAACAGGCGCGGCAGGTCGAGCAGCGCGGCGCACAAGAACAGCCCGAACACGCCGAGCGGCGGCCAAAGCGCCGGCCAGACGCGCTCGACCAGGATGGCGGCGCGCGCAAGGGCACGGCGGTTGGCAAGGCGCCGCATCAGGCGGTCGGCATCGCCCGACGGCTGGTTCATACGGCCAGCCACGCCGGAACGTGCTCATCGCGCCACAGGTCGGCAATCCGCGGACGGTCTCGGATCACCGACCAGACCTCCCCGTCCACGAGGGCCTCCGCCGCGGTCGGCCGCGCGTTGTAGCTGGAGCTCATCACCGAACCATAGGCACCCGCATCCAGGATCGCCACGCGGGCTCCGGGGCCGAGCGGCGGCAGCAGGCGATGTCGCGCGAACGTGTCGCTGGTTTCGCAGACCGGTCCGACCACATCCGCAGGCCCGACCATTCCGGCGGCATCGATGGCGGAAACCGGGACGATGCCGTGCCAGGCATCGTACATGGCCGGACGCGCCAGGTCGTTCATCGCCGCATCGAGGACGACGAACCGCCCTCCGGTCTCCTGCTTCGTCAGCACCACGGAGGCCAGCAGCACGCCGGCCGGTCCCACCAGCCAGCGGCCGGGCTCCAGCATCAGCCTGACGTCGAGATGGCCCAGCGCACCCTTGATGGCGCCGGCCAGCGCCGCCGGGGCGGGCGCCGGCTCGTTGCAGTACGGTATGCCGAGCCCGCCGCCACAGTCCACGACCGCGACGCGGTGGCCCGCGGAGCGAAGCGTCCGCACAAGCTCGGCAATGCGGCTGTAGGCCGCGCGATACGGCGCCATCGACAGGATCTGGCTGCCGATATGCACCGCCAGCCCGACCGGCTCGATCCCGGGCAGCGCGGCGGCGCGAGCATACAGCGCGGCGGCGTGCGCATAGGGAATGCCGAATTTGTCCTGCGCCCGGCCGGTGCTGATCTTGGCATGCGTGCCGGCATCGACATCGGGGTTCACCCGCAGCGCGACCCGTGCGACCCGCCCCATGCCGGCGGCAAGGGCCGAGACCATCGCCAGTTCCTCGGCGCTTTCCACGTTGAGTTGCGCCACGTCCTCGGTGAGCGCGAGCCGCAATTCCCGCTCGGTCTTGCCCACGCCGGAGAACACAATGCCGCTCGCGGAAATCCCGGCGCGGCGTGCGCGCTGCAGTTCGCCCTCGCTGACCACGTCGGCCCCGCAGCCTTCGCGCGCGAACACGCGCAGCACGGCCAGCCGGTCGTTCGCTTTCACGGCGTAATGGATATGCGCATCGAGGCCCGCCTGGGCGAGCGCGCCGGCCAGCGCGTTGTAGCGGCGGCGCATGGTCGCCGCTGAATAGACCCAGGCCGGGGTACCGAGCGCGTCGGCGATGCCGTGCAGCGGAACTCCGTCCAGCACGAGCCCGTCCATCGCGTGCATGGTCAGGTGCGGACGCGCGGCAATCAGCTCGGCAATGTCCGGCTCCGGGAAGTCGGGTGCGGGGGCGGGGAGGGTGGCCATGGCGCAATCCTACCCACCAAACGCCTGGCCGTCACAAGCGGTTCCTGGCGGGATTCTTCCGTGGGACTCAGGACCGGCCGCCGGGCTTCGGTTGAGCCCGGCTGTCAGCGTCAACTTCCAGTATGTCACGTTCGTCCACGAAATCGTGAGGTAAGGACCAAGAGCTGTTGCGAAGCCTGCGGTCGGGGTGCAAATCAATCGCGTCGGTACCAGAAGCGTCACCGGCCCATAACGTCATTTGATTTTGTCGGGCGGGTCGGACGAGGATAGCTGCGACCGCGTTGGTCCAGAACAAGGGGGGAGCTGGAGATGTTTGACGCAGCGAAACTACTTGGCCAATTGATCGATCACACAACCTCACCGGCTGCGTCTGGCCGATTGAGCGGCGCATTGGCGCAGAGCGGCCCGGCAGGTGCCATTGGAGCACCGCAGTCTCCGGCAGCGGGCAGCGTCCCGGCAACGGGGGGTGATTCCGGTGGTCTCGGTTCGCTGCTCAGCCTTCTGGCCAGCCAAGCGCAGCAGGCGCTCGGCACGGCACGTCAGGAGGTGCAGTCCAACAATCCGTTGGCCATCGGCGGACTGGGCGCTCTGGCTGGCTCGCTCCTGGGCGGCGGCAAGGGTGCGATCGGCGGCGGGCTGCTGGCGGCGCTCGGCAGCGTCGCTTTCTCCGCCCTGCAAAATTCCGGACAGGCGGCGCAGGCGGCCACCGCCAGCGCCGCTCCCCCGGGGGCCAATCCCGGGGCCAATCCCCTGGGGCTGGATACGCAGGAGGACGTTCAGTCCACCGCCACGCTGCTGCTGCGCGCCATGATCAACGCCGCCAAGGCTGACGGACAGATCGACCAGAAGGAAATGGAGCGCATCCTTGGCAAGCTGCAGGAAGTCGGCTCCGACGCCAGCGCGCGCGATTTCGTGATCTCCGAAATGGGCAAGCCGCTGGATCTCAACGGGCTGGTGGCGGCCGTGAAGTCCCCGCACCAGGCGGTGCAGGTCTATGCGGCATCGCTGCTCGCGATCGACGTCGATACCCCTGCGGAAACGAAATATCTGGCCCAACTGGCGCAGGCGCTGAAGCTCGGGCCGGAGGTCGTGGGACAAATCAACGGGGCGATGGGCGTAAAGGTCTGAGACGGCAGGGAGGCAGCGCTAAAAGCGCTGCTTCCCGCTCCTGTACTGACTGACCAGCACCACGATGGTCGCAATGACGGCCAGGATAACGAGCCATTTGAAGGCGTGAAGCACCCAGGACAGCAACGCCCATACGACCCAGATGGCGATGACGATGATCAACGTCTGCATGAATCGGAGTTTGCACCAAGCTTTGTTCGGGCACAAACCCGCGCGGGGGCTGGCGTTCGCGACAGCCTGTAACTATCCTGTGTTGAAACAACCTGGAGACTGAGATGAGTGGCAACACGGATCCGTTACTGCCGCCTGCACTTGGTTCGAAATCCGCCCTGCTCGCCGAGAACTGGTGGGCGCTCGCCATCCGGGGCGTGCTCGCAATTCTGTTCGGCTTGATCGCCCTGTTCCTTCCAGGGGCGGCGCTTGGCGGGCTGGTGCTGCTGTTCGCAGCTTATATGTTTGCCGACGGCGTGTTCGCGATCGTGTCCGGCGTGCGTGCCGCCGAGCGGCAACAGCGCTGGTGGCCATTGGTCCTGGACGGGGTCGTCGACATCGCGGCCGGGGCGATCGCCCTGTTCCTGCCGGGCCTTACGGTGCTGGCGTTCGTCATTCTGCTGGCGGTCTGGGCGGTGATCTCCGGCGTGCTGGAACTCGCGGCCGGGTTCAACCTGGACAAGTCGCATGGGCGCTGGTGGCTGATCGCCGGCGGTATCGTCTCCATTGTGTGGGGCATCCTGCTGTTCATCGCGCCATACATCGGGGCGCTGGTACTGACGCTGTGGCTCGGCGCCTACGCGCTGCTGTTCGGGATTTCGCTGCTGGTCCTGGCGTATCGCCTCCGCGAGCGTCGGGGAACGCTGCCGCCGGGTTCGGCGCAGCACGCATAACTGTTCTGAGGGACGGCGGCCGGTGCAGACCGGGTTAAGCGGCGCCGCGGGGCTTAGCTGATGATGTCGATCCCGGCCCGCCGTCCAAAGCCGCGCAGTTCGAGAAGCAGAGCGGCATCCGCCGCTACTTCCGAACGCTCCAGCTCATCGAACTGGCTTTCGGCGATACGATCTTCGAACAGTACCATGCACCGTTCCGGATCGCACTGGCGGGAGGTCCAGATCAGCCCGTCGATCGTGGCGTCGGCAGCGTGGATCGCCTGTGCCCAAAGCACAGTCTGATCATAGGTCGATTTCGGCGTGTCGATGAGGTCGGTTCGCATTAGTCGCCACGCCTTGAGGTCAGGAGCGAACAGGCTGGCGAGCCGAAGATCGCGGGCCGGCGCCAGCTTGCTCACGGAGCGTGCTTCGACAACGTCCAACCGCACCGTCTTGAACAGCGCGGTTGCTTCGATGTCATGGAAGACCGATTCGAAGGCAGCGGCTTCCCGATTGGTGGCGGCATAGAGCGTCGGGACGCACGCGCCGGCCGCGTCGTTGAACGGAGCAAACCGCGTCGGCTGGCCCCGGCAAGGGTTGAACTGTGCCGGCCTGAAGGCGCGGGCATGAGTCCGGTGAAGGACGGTCCCCGCCCTGACGATATGCGGATTGACGGTGGCAAACGGAGACGACGGACGCGGCAAACTTGTCGGCGTCAACCGATGACCTCCTGCGCCTCGCGCTGAGCGGCGGCAACAACGACATCGGGCTCGTCGAGCAAGTCTGCCGGCGTCTTATCTCCCAACCACCCATTGGTGGAAACGAACCAAAGCGCGCGTTGCCAGGGAGACAGACTCTTGGGGAGCGCCGCCAGCACCGTCTTGATGGCTGGATGCGGCCGGCCGTCACGAAACTGAAAGGCCGGAAAATACTCCGTCCCCCGATGGTGCACGGAGAAGATATCGCCCGCCTTCTTCCAGCGCGCGGCAGTCGCATAGGGATTGCTGCTCTTGTGCCCTGCCTGCGCCGCCACTTCTGCGCTGGTCAGGTGCGAGGTCTGGGCGATGAACCGGTCGCGCAGTTCCAGATTGTCGGCAGCGAGCGCACCGCGGGCATCGGCCAGATCGTCCGGCAGGATGACCTCGGCCAGCCTGGCGATAGCCGCCTCCTGCCGGCTCGCCTCCAAAGTCCCGGTCACGCGGACCAATTTTTCCAGGAAGGTCTTGACCGCCGCCCGGCGATAATCGGCGACGTCCGACTTGAGGCGCAGAATCACCGATCGGCCGACAACGATGTCGGCCACCGCTGCCGCCAGTGCGCTTAACTCATCTGGGGTTCCGCCAAGCAGCGTGGCGTCGCGGGGGAGCGCCTTTACCAGTGCCTCCGCCAGTGCCGCGGCGAATGCCTCCTGGCCTTGCCGACCCGGCACCTCGGTCGCATCCGCGGCCGGCGTGTGTCCAGCGGTCCGGCGACCACGGCGGGCCACAGCCGCCGGTGCTGCCGTCGGGCTGCGATCTACCATCAGAAAGCTGGAAAACAGTGCGTCGGCCATGGCCTGCTCGTAAGATCGGATAGCGGCGCCAACCTATCACGTATCTCACTTTGCGTCACTTACAAGTCGTCTGGCAGCGATCCCGGGTCACCTCATCGCAGCGTTTGGCCGAAGCGTCCGGACAGGCCCGCGGTGGTCAGTACGTCGGATAGGCGCGCGGCCAGGTGATCTTTTCGGGCGGCCCCGGCGGCGAGGGGGGACCCACCTTGCCGCAGGCCGACAGCGCGATCGCAACCGCCATGGCGAGCAACAGCACCGGCCTCATGCGAGCGCGTCCAGCCACCGAGCGGCCTCGGCCGCCACGTTCGCCGGGGCCGTGCCGCCGAAGCTGCTGCGCGACGCGACCGAAGCCGCCACCGTCAGCACCGAAAACACATCGCCGGTGATCCGCGGCTCCACTGTCTGCATCTCGGCCAGGGTCAGTCCGGCGAGGTCGGCGCCTTTCGCCTCGGCCGCCGCCACCAGCCGGCCGGTCACGTGGTGCGCGTTGCGGAACGGCAGGTGCAGCACCCGCACCAGCCAGTCGGCGAGATCGGTCGCGGTGGCGAACGCCGCGCCGGCCATCTCGTTCATGCGCGCCGTGTCGGCCTGCAGGTCGCGCACCATGCCGGCCACCGCGGCGAGCGACAGTGCCCAGGCGTCGGCGGCGTCGAACACCGGCTCCTTGTCCTCCTGCATGTCCTTCGCGTAGGCGAGCGGTAGCCCCTTCATCACCGTCAGCAGCGCCACGAGGGCACCGGTGACGCGCCCGGTCTTCGCCCGCACCAGCTCGGCCGCGTCGGGGTTGCGCTTCTGCGGCATGATCGAGCTGCCGGTGGTGAATGCATCGGACAGCCGGACGAAGCGGAACGGCGCGCTGCACCAGATGATGATTTCCTCGGCGAAGCGCGACAGGTGCATCGCCGAGATCGCCGCCGCCGACAGGAACTCCAGCGCGAAATCACGGTCGGAGACGGCATCGAGCGAATTGCCGGCCGGGCGGTCGAAGCCCAGCGCTTGCGCGGTCATGGCGCGGTCGATCGGGAACGATGTGCCGGCCAGCGCCGCCGCGCCGAGCGGGCACTCGTTCAGCCGCCGCCGGCAATCGGCCAAGCGGCCGCGGTCGCGGTCCAGCATCGCGACATATGCAAGCAGGTGATGGCCGAAGGTGACCGGCTGCGCTGTTTGCAGATGGGTGAAGCCCGGCATCGGGTCCGCGGCATGCGCGGCGGCACGCCCGGCGAGTGCCCGCATCACATCGGCGATCTGCGCCGAAAGCCCGTCGATCGCGTCGCGCACCCATAGCCGGAAATCGGTCGCCACCTGGTCGTTGCGGCTGCGCGCGGTGTGCAGCCGGCGGCCGGCGTCGCCGATGCGCTCCGTCAGCCGCGCCTCGATGTTCATGTGGATGTCTTCGAGCGCGGCGTCGAACGGGAAGCGCCCGGCCTCGATCTCCTGGGCAATGGCGGCCAGTCCGGTTTCGATCGCGCCGGCATCGTCTGCGGTCAGGAGCCCGATCTTCGCCAGCATTGCCGCGTGGGCGAGGGACCCCCTTATGTCCTGCCGCCACAGTTTGCGGTCGAACCCGATGGACGCGTTGATTTCGTGCATGATGGACGAGGGGCCGGCGGCGAAGCGCCCGCCCCATTGGACGTTGGCGGCGGGATCGCGCCGCGTATCATGCGTGTCGGTCAACGAAAGGCTTCCATGCTGATCACCCGCCGCTTGGCGCTCGCGGTCGCCGGGACCCTAGCGGCGGGCGCATCGGTTCGCAAACCGCTCGCTGCCGGGGGGCTGCCGTCGCTGGCCTCGGTGCTGGTGCCGGTGGACCCGCCGGTGGAGCTGCCCGAGGTCAGCTTCGTCGCGGCCGACGGCACGCCGCACCGCCTGTCGGAGTTCGCCGGGCACGGCATGGTGGTGAATTTCTGGGCGACCTGGTGCGGGCCGTGCGTCGCCGAACTGCCGGCGTTGGCGGCGCTGTCCCGCACGCTGGCCCCGGACGACATCGCGGTGTTGACGCTGTCGTCGGACCGTGGGGGGGCGGCGGTGGTGCAGGGGTATTTCGATGAGCACGGGATCACCGGGCTGCCCGTCCTGCTGGACCTGCACGGCGAGGGTGCTCGGGCAGTCGGCGCCCGTGGCATCCCGACCAGCCTGGTCATCGACAAGCGGGGGCGCGAGCGCGCCAGGCTGGAAGGCTCCGCGGACTGGTCCGCGCCGGAGGCGGCACTGATGGTTCGTCGGCTGGTGGGGGGAGGCTGATGCGCCCAGCCAGACAAGGGTGCTTTTGACGAAAAAACAGATTTGCCGGGCAGCGGCGTCCCACCAGCGGCCCTAACGTCTCAGCAACGGCGATTTGCTGGAAGTCGATCTAGCTTTTGGCATGTCAGTAGTAGCCGGAAGGCGCGGACTGTCGAGCCCGCCCGAGCGGGCTGCGCTTGACTGCAATGCGCTCAGTAGCGAAGCGCTGGAATTCTGTCTCAGCCGCCGTTCGTGTCGCGGCGGCGCGCGTCCTGACGCGTTCGATGACGGCGCGCGCTACGTCGGCCGACCGGACCCAGTGCGCCTCGTTGCTGGCAAAGGCGAAGACCTCGCGCACCTCATTAAAGATGACATCGTCTCGGGCGGCCTCGGCGGAACGCGCGATCAGCTGCATTGAGGTGCAGCAGTCGATGCAGACCGTCTGCGGCTCTGCACCTCCGGGCCGGACCACCCTGGGCTGCAAAGTGAGCGCGCGCTTGTTGTTGCGCCGAATAGCGGCTCGCGTGGGCCGGTCGCAGCAGGGACAGGCCCAGCCACGGCCGAGATACTTCGCCATCGGATCTGAGCAGAGGAACTCCTCCGCCTCCCGGTTCATCACGGAGCCCGTTCGCTTTGGTAATCTGTCGATCCAGCCGTCCGGGTCTGAGGGCTGGCCCTGGCTGGTGGCGGAGAAGTCTGTGAAGCAGAAGTTAGATCCTTGCTCGAGGCCGAACTCGAGTAGCGTCGTTTGATAGCTATCGTTCACCGCATTCCCGTCCGGCGCCGCGGGCTCGGCAGTCCGCCAGTGGCTGCCCTCCTTCAGTAAACGAGCCTGGGTGTCGACCGCGTCCTTGCGAAAGCGCATAATCTCCTGCTTGCGGCGCCGCTCAAATATCTCGACGACCACCGCTTCGTCGATGTCGTGAGCCGCATTTGCCACTGGCCGGATGAAGGCGCGGATCTCGTCGAGGGCGAAGCTGAAGTAGTCGCGGAACTCCTTTTCGAGCTTTAGTCGGCGCCAGAGCACCATTTTGGCCTTCCCCTCCGCGAGATTGCAGGGCTCGCAAATTACGGTCGGGTCGAAGGCGGTCACCCCGGCCGCCAGCCTCCTCTGCACCTCGTGCGCTGCCTCGAAACGCCGGGACCAATCCTTCCCGAGCTCGCGATGGAAGGCGTGGTTAACGTAGGCCACGAAATGGTCGTGGTGCTCCACTGCATGGGCGATAGCAGTCCTCCCCTTCTCCGGCGCATTCTTGTCGACCACGGCGTGGATCATCTTGTCTTTCGTCTGCTTGCAGCATGGGCACTTCCAATCGGGTGGCAACGACGCCCAAAGCGCGTTCATCTGGACGGCGACGGCGCTGAGGCGGTGGACGGCCTTGATCGTGGTCGGCGACCAAACCCCGTCAACCAGGTTGGAAAGCCGCCCGGATGCATGTTTCGGAATTCGCTCGGCGACTATGATGCCGACCTCATCCTGGCGGGCCTTGAGGGTGCTGATGAGTTGCTCGGTCGATGGGGCAGTCAGGCGCACACCCGATTGGAGCGATGAGGTGTCGGACATGGTAGGCCTTGAAATCATCAAGCTCTTAGCCTCCCGAGATGAAGCGCCCGAGTCAATAACTTCGTGCCAAAGCGAGCGCGAAGGGTCCCAACCAGCGGAAGCCACAAGACCAAGCTGTTCGCTGATTAGTCTTAGCGACGCCGGCTTTAAGTCGGCGCAAATCCACCTGGAGTCAGACCATTGGTCTGCGCCGGCATCATCAGGTCACCCGGCCTCCCCGGCCATCGCGCCTCGCACTGCCGCTTCCATCGCCGCAATCTCGGCGTCGGTAAGCTCGGCGAAGCTCGTTCGCCTGCCGCCGGCGAGGCGGCCGCCGTTCTGCAGGCACAAGCGGACGAACAGCGACGCGCGCCGGTCGGGCATATCGACGACGTCACGTATGCCAGCCAGCGCCCGATCGAACGTCGCGACGAAACCAAGCTCCTCCTTGATGTCCTGGCGCACGGTGTCCGCAACACGATCGTAAAGATATTCGGCCTGGGCTGTCGCGTCGAAGTAGCGATAAAGGTTGTCTGTGTCGTTCTCGACAATCAGCGCCTGGTCCGACGTCCAACGCCAGGACACAAACGGCGACAGGGTGTGCGAGAAGGATTCCAGCGCAGCATCGTAGCTCCGGCGGTCGCGCAGGATCGCCGCCGAGACCGGAAACACGATTTCGGGCGGGCTGAAGCCCTGTCTGGCGAGCATCGCGTGGATCAGGAATCGGTGCAGACGGCCGTTCCCGTCCTCGAACGGGTGAATGAAGACGAAGGCAAATGCCGAGACAGCGGCCGCGATCACCGGCTCGACGCGCGAGTCCAGCAGCCGGCGCGTCAAACGCATCCACCCAGCCATCAGGCCGGGAACAGCCTCCGGCCGGGGGCAGATGAAATGAATTTTCTCGCGATAGCCGCCGACGGTTTCGCCGACGAAGGTCTGGACCGTGCGCCAGCCGCCGGCGGCATAGCGCGGATCGACGATCTCCCGCTGGAGCCGGACCAGCGCGCCGGCGTCCCCGAGATCGAAGTCCGGCGCCGCACGCAGCGCCGACACGAACCGCTCGGTTCGCGCCGGTGTCGGGGTCTCGCCTTCGATGGCGAACGAGGATCGCGTCTCCTTGGTGTAGAGGTAGCTGACCGCCCGGGCCAGGGTGACCGGGTCATAACGTCCGGCCAGCGCGCGCGCTTCCTGGTCGATCCGCGCGGCGATCTGCGCTTCGAGCCTCGCCGTCCGGCGCACCGTCGGGCAGAGCGACGAGTCACCCAGCAAATTGTCGGCGACGCGGTGGCGCGGCGAGTTCCGTCGTTCTGCGACGAAGTGTTTGGCGGGATCGAGCGCTTCCGCGTAGTTGCCGACCTTTACATCGGGCGCGTCGAGCGTCCGCCCGGCGAACAATTCAAAGAAGAACCATGCGCGCCGGCTAGAGGCTCCGGTGGGCTCACTCTGAAGCCAGACCTCCAATACGGCCGGGTCGATCGCCTTCATCGTGGCGGCGATCACACCGAGGTCGAGCGGTTCGTGCCGGAACGCGAACCTCAGATGAGCGACCACCGTGCTTCCCGGCGTGTAGGTCCGGGGGTAGAGTTCGACGACGTTCGAGCCGTGGACTTCCGTCCGCCGTGCGCCGGCGACAACGTAGCTCTCGCTGCCAGCCGGTGGGACGCTCAGTCCCAACTCGCGCCGGAGCCATGATTGGCCGATCGGCTCCAGGTCTCTAGCGACGGTGTTGGGCATTCAGAATCGCTTACAGCCGTGTGGGAACGCTTAGATTAAGCTACATTCGTCCAGAGGTGGCTACAATTCCGGCCGCGGGTTGTGCGTTCACCGATGCGTTTGCCGGACCTCCGCGGACGATCGAGCAACACCAGCCTGCCACGGTCTGGGCCAGTCCGTGGCCGACCAACACCCACGCGGCGGCAGGACTAGGCAACGGGCCACATCGATGGCACGTTCCGAATCGGAATTAACGCCAAGCCTTGTGCTATGCTCCCGCCGCCTTCCAGGACCAGGGCGCGTGCCGAATGATGCAATCCCGACTGCTGCTGGCTGTCAGGGCTTGTCGCCGGGAAGGCTGCGGAATTGAAGGCTTACCCAGGTGTCCCAGGTATGCCAGCCGAGCCTCTATATCTTGATTTGCCGGAGGACGGGAACTGCCGGTTCACAGGCCACACGCGGCCCACTCATCCTACTACATATATATCAACCTGGGACACCTGGGTAAGCCTTCGGAATTGTGCATGCTGGCGACGGCTAGAGCCACAGGGACGGCCCGTTATTGCAACGGGTTGAGGAGATATTACGATGTCAGATCTTCCAATCCGTAGATTTCTTGCGTCGTTCGCAGCCTTGTCATTGGCAAGTCTGATACTATCGGCGGTAGCTCTGTACAATCGCTATCCGCTGTTATACCCGGACACGATTACTTATCTAGCCGACGGCGAGCAATTCGTGCGTCGTCTTTTTCTTTGGCTGCCTGAAGTCGGCTGGCCCGCCAGTGGCCGGTCGGTATACTATGGCGTAGCGATCTGGCCGCTGCATCTGGAATGGAGTTTGTGGCCCATCGTCTTCGCTCAGGCGCTATTGCTCGGCCATCTCATGCGACTAACCCTTCGCTGCATTGATGTCCCGGTCGGCCCTGTGGGATTCATCATCTTCGCTGCCGTGATCACAATCCTGACCCCGATCTCCTGGCATGTGTCTCACGTCATGCCCGATGTTTTTGCGGGCATGCTGATTCTTGCCATGTTTTTGCTGGGTTACCGCAGCGACCGGTTGCGGCGCTGGGAGACGCCTTACCTGATGGTGCTGGCGACCTGCGCGATCATGTTCCACGTCTCTCACCTCATCATCGGTCTGGCGCTCCTCGTTCAGGGAGCATTGATCTGGCTCGCCGTGCCTAAATGGCGCAGGGCCGTCCGGCCCGTGTTGTTGGCTGTTCCGGTGTTGGCCGGCCTTGTCGCTCTGGTCACCTATCCATGGATTGCGCGACACCAAATCGCCCTGGCACCGAATGGTCTGCAATACCACCTCGCGCGTCTTTGGGTCGATGGCCAGGCGAGAGCATACCTTCGCCAAGTCTGCCCGACGACCCCTTATGCGCTGTGCAGGCATATGGACATAAAAACCGACGAGGCTGACCAGGTTCTCTGGGCCTTTGGCGCCGATTTCAAGGCAGTTCGTGCCGAGTCCTCCCGGATCATTCTCGGTACGATCCGCGCCTATCCCGGGTGGGTGGCAGAGTCGGCAGCGAAGAATTTCGGAAGGCAGCTTGTGACGTTCCAATCGGAAGCCTGGCATCCAACAGAATGGGACCGGTCAGCTTCGAGTCAACTATCCCCCGTTGTCCCGGCTGGCTTCAGCGACTCACGCCAGATGGCCGGCGAATTCGACGAAAAACGCTTATAAAGATGTCTCAGGTTCTGGCTTTTTCGGCGGTTTGGGGGTCGGCTTCGCGCTCTTGGCCGTCGGCCTTTTGGCTCTCCGCCCTTTGTCGGGGGCGGAGCGTCGAGGAGTCGAGCC
>Ga0302157_10000221_pt1 | contig 74873 bp, 70 predicted proteins | sample I_Bog_N3_3_FD_193502 | JGI IMG/M metagenome (GOLD analysis project Ga0302157, IMG submission 193502) | Peat permafrost microbial communities from Stordalen Mire near Abisko, Sweden - I_Bog_N3_3 | ecosystem: Environmental > Terrestrial > Soil > Wetlands > Peat | place: Sweden: Abisko, Stordalen... | reverse complement strand
TCGCCGTGCTGATCGCGACCCCAAACTGCTTGGCGGCCCGATTGCGTGACATTCCGCCCTCAATCGCGGCCACGACACGCTTACGCAGATCCAGAGAATAAGGCTTGCCCATCCATGCTGGCCTCCAACCCAGCCAGCATGGTGAATCAGAAATGCACTGATTTGGGAATCCCAAATCGATTCAGGCTAATGACATCCCGCTTTAATCGACGCGGATGCCGCCGGCTTTGATCGGGGCTGCCCATTTGATGATCTCGCTCTGCACGAATTTGGCCAGATAGTCCGGCGTGGTGCGATCATCGGAGACGAGTTGCAGGCCCGCAGTTTCGAGTTTCTCCCGCACCGCCGGGGTCCTCATTGCCTCGACGGTGGCGTCATGCAGCTTGTTGACGATGGCCGCGGGCGTCCCCTTGGGCAGGAAGAACGCGTTCCAGGTATAGGCTTCCACCGCAAAGCCCTGCTCGATCGCAGTGGGAACGTCAGGCAGCGCGGGCGATCGCGCCTTGGTCAGGATGGCGATCGCTTTCACCGTGCCGGCATCGATCTGCGCCTTGGCTGACGTGATGATGTCGCAGAGATAATCGACCCGGCCGCTGATCAGGTCCTGCATCGCCGGGTTGGCGCCGCGGTAGGGAATGTGGACGACGTCGAGCCCGGCCACCATGTTCATCAGCGCGCAGCCAAGATGGATTGCCGAGCCGGTGCCCGCGGAAGCGTATTGCATCTTCGCGCCATTGGCCCTGGCATAGCTCACGAATTCCTTCATGTCGGCGGCGGGAAAATCCTTGCGCGCGATCAGCACCAATGGGGCTTCGAGCATCAGCGCGACGGCGGCGAAATCGGTGGTCGAATTGTAGGCGGGCTTCTCGAACAGGCTCTGGTTCTGTGCCTGCGTTCCAACCGATCCGAGCAGAAACGTGTAGCCGTCGGGGTCGGCCTTCGCGACCCGGTCGGCGCCGGTCATGCCGCCGGCACCGCCGACATTTTCGACGATGACCGGCTGGCCCAGGATCTCGGCCATGCGCTGGGCGAACAGCCGCGCCACCACGTCGTTGGGTCCGCCGGCCGCGAAGGGATTGATCATGGTGAGGGGCCGGCTCGGCCATTCGCCGGCGCGGGCGGCCGGTGCCAGGGCCAGGGTAGCAACGGCAACCAGCGCTGTGACGGCTTTGTACATGACTTGGTCTCCGATACTCTTGCGGGCGGTGGCTCAGACGAAAGAGATCGCTTCGGCCATTTCCAGGATGCGCCGGATTTCGACCAGCGCGCGCTCGAGATCCGCTTCGGTGGCGGGCGCGCCCAGGCAAAGCCGGACACCGAGGGTTTCACGTTCCATCCGCTGCAGCGTGCCCGGCGGGGCCAGCGTAATGCCGGCCTGCGCCGCCTGCGCGATCAATGCGGCCAGGGTGCGGCCGGCCGGCAATGGCAGCCAGATGTGGAAGCCGGGCGCGGTCGTGGCGGCGGGCAGCCACGCCTGCAGGATGCGTCGCACGATGGCGGCGCGCGCCGCGGCCTTGTCGCGTTTCAGCCGGGCCTGACGGGCCAGTCCGCCGTTGTGGACCAGTCTGGCCACTACCTCGGCCATCACCGGCACCGCCATCCAGCCGGTGGCGCGCAGCGCGTTGATCGAACGATCGCGAAACGCTTCCGGCGCGATCATCGCGGCAATGCGCAGACCTGGCGCCAGGCATTTGGCGAAACTCACGATGTAGAAGCTGCGCTCGGGAATCAGCTGCGACAACGGCGGCAGCGGCGGCGACAGCAGATACCCGTAGGCGTCGTCCTCCAGCAGATAGGCGTCGTGCCTGCGGACGATCCCGGCGATGGTCTTGCGCCGTTCCGGCGGCATCACCGAGCCGGTCGGCGTCTGCAGCGTCGGCATGCAATAGAGCACCCGTGCCCCGGTCTCGGCAAAGGCGCGATCGAGGCTTTCCGGAATCAACCCGGCGGCGTCGGTGGCGACGCCGTGCAGCCGATAGCCCGATTGCGCCGAGAGCGCGAGCATGCCGGAATAGGTGTAGCTTTCGGTCAGCACCATGTCGCCCGGCCGCGCCACCATGCCAAGCGCGATCGACAGCGCGTGCTGGCCGCCATGGGTGATGAAGAGGTGGTCGGCATCGGCGGTGACGCCGAGCGAGGTGAGCCAGACCACCATCGCCTCGCGATGCCGGCGCAGGCCCTGATGCGGCAGATATCCGAGCAGGTTCGACATCTCGCCGTCGGCGACGATCTCGGCCAGCACCGAGGCAATGACGTCGTCCTCGCCGGTATAGGGCGGCACATTCAGCGCCAGATTGATTGTCGTCTCGGAGGGGCCGAGGCCACGCGGCTCCGGCCGCCGCCGTTGCACGAAGGTACCGCGTCCGACCTCTCCCGAGATCAGGCCGCGCTGCTCGGCCTCGGCGTAAGCTTTCGAGATCGTCCCGACGCTGAGCTTGAGCCGCTGCGCCATGTCGCGCTGGGGCAACAACCGCATTCCGGGCTTGACCTCGCCCGAGTCGATATCGGCCTGCAGCGCCAGCACGAAAGCGAGATAGCGTGGGCCCTGGATCGCAGCCAGCGTCGGTACCCAGTCGGTCATTTGTCGTTTTCCGTGGCCCGCATCGGCAAAGCCTGCCATTCGCAGTTTTTGACTAGTACAATTTTTGAATTGTTGCAATGTCCTATCCGGGCATTGACCGTTTTGCTAAAATTATCCGGCACCGCAGATGGTCGCTAGCCGCAAACCATTGTTTTTGAATGTTATCTATTCCGATCCACACCACTCCATTCGTTCGATTGAACCAGATCAATCGTTCGTCATTCGCCACATTGCCTCAGTTTATGTTTGACAATTTTGGCGCCAGCCTTCTATCGTCCAAGCCAAGGCGGCGGGTGCGCACAAGCTGCCGGTGAAAATGGGAGCGCCTTTTGATCTACGAAATCCGGGTCTATGAAGCCGCAGAGGGCCGCGCCGACGCCATGCGTCGCCGCTTTTGCGATCACGTGGCCAGCACATTCTTTCCCCGTCACGGCATCGAGCTGCTCGGCGCGTTCACCGCACCGGTCGAAGACGGCCGCCTGACCTACATGACGCGTTTTGCCGACGAGGCCGCGCGCAGCAAGGCCTGGGCATCGTTCGCCGCCGATCCGGAATGGGCGGCGCTGAAGGCGACCAGCGAAACCGAGGGGCCACTGTTGAAAAGCCAGACGGTTTCGTTGTTGTCGCCGGCCATTCCCGGTTTGCCGCTCGGCTAGCCGTCACCATGAAACCCGCACCCTTCGATTACGTCAGGCCGGGTTCGCTGGCCGAGGCCTGCGAGCTGCTGGCTGGCGACGAGGACGCGCGGCTGATCGCCGGCGGGCAGACGCTGGTGCCGATGCTCGCGATGCGCCTCGCCCGCCCGGCCAAACTGATCGACATCATGCGATTGCCGGAACTCGCCGGGATCCGTGCGCAGGAGGGCGTGGTAATAGTCGGCGCCACCACCCGACAGGCGCAGGCCGAGCGCGATGCCGTGATCCGCGGCTCAGTGCCGCTGCTGGCGCGGGCGCTGCCCTGGGTCGGACATCCGCCGACCCGCAACCGCGGCACCATTGGCGGCTCGATCGCCAACGCCGATCCGTCGGCGGAAATTCCGCTGGTCGCGGTGACGCTCGGCGCCGAGATCATGCTGGCCACTACCAGCGGGCCGGCATCGATGCCCGCGGATGATTTCTTCATCGGACCGATGCTGACCTCGATCGGTCAGGGCGATTGCGTGCGCGCGGTCCGCTTCCCGGTCTGGCCGCAGCGGCGGATCGGCACCGGATTCTTCGAGATCAGCGCCCGGCGCTCGGATTTTGCGTTCGTCGCCGCCGCAGCCCAGGTCGCGCTCGACGATGACGACCGCTGCGTTGAGGTTGCGCTCGGCGTCGGCGGCGTCGGCGACCGGCCGTTGCGGCTGGATATGTCCGCTCTCGTCGGCACCGGGCTTGCACCGGCCGCGGTCGCTGAAGCCATTGCTGCCGCGTCCGCCGATATGGATGCGATGACCGATCTGCATGCCAGCGCCGCCTATCGCCGTCGCGTCGCCACCACCCTGTGCATTCGTGCCGTCGAGCAGGCGCGCGCCGATGCGGCCGCCAGAGCCATGGAAGGCGCGCGATGAAGGTCGAACTGCGCATCAATGGCGCTGCCCGCTGCGCCGAGGTCGAGCCGCGCCAGACCCTGCTCGACGCGCTGCGCGAGAATTTTCTTTTGACCGGCACCCATGCCGGCTGCGAGCACGGCGTCTGTGGCGCCTGCACCGTGCTGGTCGACGGCGAGCCGGTTCGATCCTGCCTGATGTTCGCCGTGCAGGCGGACGGCTACGAGATCACCACCATCGAGGGTCTGGCGCCGGCGCCGGGCGAACTCAGCGTGATCCAGGATGCATTCTGCGAGACGCATGGCCTGCAATGCGGATACTGCACCCCCGGCATGATCCTGGCCGCGCATGCCCTGCTGCGGCACACCGTCACCCCGAGCCGGGAAGAGATCGTGGAAGCGATCTCGGGCAATATCTGCCGCTGCACCGGCTACGGGCAGATCATCGAAGCGGTCGAATTCGCCGCCGCCCGGTTGCGGATTGCCAATACGCCGCGGCCACGGCATGCGGCGCATGAGCATCCACACGCCGAGCATGATGCGCCGGTCGAAGGCGTGCTGGCCGCGGCCGAAGCCGACGAGCCTGCCGTGGAGGCGAAATGAGCGCCGATCCCGCCAGCTTCCGTTTTGTCTCGACCAACCGCCGGGTTCGCGAGGATCGGCGTTTTGTCGCCGGTCGAGGTCATTTCGTGGCCGATGTCGCGCTCGATGGCATGCTGCATGTCGCGATCCTGCCGTCGCAGCATCCGGCGGCGCGCATCGTCTCGATCGACGCATCGGCAGCCCTCAAGATGCCCGGCGTGCACTATGTGCTTTCCGGCGACGAACTTGCCGCCGCCACCGATCCCCTGATGAACGGGCTCGATACCCCAAACGTCCGGCGCCATCCGCTGGCGGTGGGCCAGACCCGCTATGCCGGCGAATGGGTGGTCGCGGTGGTGGCCGACAGTCGCGCGCGGGCCGAGGACGCCAGCGAAAAAGTCCGCGTCAGCTACGAACCGCTGCCGTTCGTGATCAACGCCGAGCAGGCCTTGAAGCCGGACAGCCCGCCGGTTCATTCCGCGCACGGCTCCAACGTGTTGCTGGATCGTACCTTCGTCTGGGGCGAGGTGGAGAAACACTTTGCGGAAAGCCCGCGACAGCTGTCGTTTCGCGTCACCTGGGGACGGAACTCCACGGTTCCGATCGAGACCTTCGGCGTCGTCGCGTCCTGGGATCCATGGCGCGAGATGCTGGACGTCTGGGCCTCGATCCAGATGCCGAAATATCCCGATCAGATCGCCCGCGCGTTGCGCATTCCCGCCAACTGCGTCCGCGTGCATCAGGATGTCGATGTCGGCGGCAGCTACGGCGTCAAGCGCGGCATCAAGCAGACCGTGCTGGCGGCGCATCTGGCGCGGCGGCTCGGCCGGCCGGTGCGCCTGATCGAGGACCGGCTGGAGAACATGCGCGGCGGCGACGCCCACGGTCCGGAACGGATTTTCGACGTCGACGTCGCCTTCAACGACGCCGGCATCGTCAAGTCGATGAAGATTCGCGCGCTCGACAATGCCGGCGCCTATGCCGGCCGTGCGCCGTTCCAGTTGGGCAAGCCGATCGGCGCCATCGTCGGTCCCTACAAAATCGAAAGCGTGCAGTACCGCGCCCAATCGGTCACCACCAACAAGGCGGTACAGGAAGCGGTGCGCGGTTTCGGCCAGGCACCGACCAATTACGCGATCGAGACCGCGATCGACAAGGTGGCCGCGGCGGTGGGGCTCGAGCGCATCGAGGTGCGGCGGCGAAACTTCATCGGCAAACACCAGTTTCCCTATCTGATCCCGAGCGGCAGCACCTACGACAGCGGCGACTATCACGCCGTGGTCGACAAGGTGTTCGCGCATATCGACTTTGCCGCCATGGAGCAGGAGCGCGACCGGCTGCGGGCTTGCGGCCTGCTGGCGGGCATCGGCATCGCCGCCTGCCTGGAGCCGAGCGGCGGCAACTCGTCGTTCGAGCCGCTACTGAACGAGAAGAACACCACCACCACCTGGATGGATTCCTGCCGTATCAACATTGATGGTTTGGGTTTCGTCACGGTGACGATCCACAATACCTCGTCTGGCCAGGGCCACGAGACCCTGGTGGCCACCGTGATCGGCGAAGTGCTGCAGATCGAGCCGGACCTGATCCGGGTGATACGGCCGGATTCGCTGGCCTGCCTGCCCTCCAACTCGCCGGTCGGCAGCCGGATGGCGATCATGCTCGGCGGCGCGGCGTTCCATGCCGCGCAAAAGCTCAAGACAAAACTGACGCGGATCGCCGCGCACCAGCTTGGCCTGGCCGCCGACAAGGTGGCCTATGCGTCCGGCGGCGTCAGCGATCCCTCAAGCGACCGACAGCTGGGCTGGGCGGAAATCGTCAATATCGCCCATCGCCAGTATCATCTCCTGCCCGAGGGCATGGAGCCCGGCCTCGAGGCGACCCATGTGATGCAGGTTCCGACCGGCACCAGGCTGCCGGAAAACGGCCGGGTGCAGATGTATCCGTGCCACTCCTTCGAGTTTCACGTTGTGCTGATGGCGATCGATCCTGCGCTCGGCAAGCCGGAAATCCGCCGCTATGTGATCGGGCACGATTGCGGCACGGTGATCAACCCGCATATCGTCAAAGGCATGACGCTGGGCGGCGTCGCCCACGGCCTCGGCGCCGCGCTGCTGGAGGAATTCGTCTATGACGACGAAGGTCATCTGATCACCCAGAGTTTCATGGACTATCTGCTGCCGTCCTCGCACGAGGTGCCCGAGATCGAGATCGTGCATCACTGCACGCCGTCGCCCTTCACCGTGTTCGGCCAGAAGGGCTCCGGCGAAAGCGGCTATCTCGGCTCGCCCGCCGCGATCGCCTCGGCCGTGAACGACTGCGTCGCGTCGCTGGGGATCGGCTTCAACAGGCTCCCGATCCGGATTTCGGCCATTGGCGACGCCATCGCCGAGGCGCGACAGCACCATTCCCAGAAGCCGCAAAAACAAGAGCCAGCCCAATGATCATCGACTGCCATGCCCACCTGGTGCCGCCGAGCCTGCTGGATGCAATCCGTGAGCACGCCTCGCAATTTCCCTCGATCCGCCTGATCGAGGACGGCGGAAGTCTCGGTTTCTCCTTTGCCGGCGCCAAGCCGACCCGGCCGGTGTCAAAACCGCTCAGCGACATCCCCGCCCGGCTGAAATGGATGGACGAGCAGAAGATCGACCGCCAGGTGGTCGGCGGCTGGCTCGACATGTTCGGCTATGAAGTGCCGGCGGAGGAGGGCGCCAACTGGTCGCGACTGATCAACGCGCATCTGGCGCAGACCGCGCTGCGCGAGCCGCGGTTTGCCGCGCTGGCCACCGTTCCGCTGCAGGACGGCGCCCGCGCCGCCGAGGTATTGCGCGAAGCGCATGCCTCAGGCTTCAAGGGAGCGATGATCGGGACCCAGCCCAAGGGCAAAGGCGGGGTGCTCGACGATCCCTCGCTCGCGCCGTTCTGGGAAGCCGCCGACCGGCTGGGATCGGTGGTTTTCATTCACCCGGTGTTCGAAAGCGGTGATGACCGCGTACATGATTACGGCATGGCCAATGCGGTGGGGCGGATCACCGATACCCTGATCGCGATGTCGCGGCTGATCTATGCCGGTCACGTCACCCGCTACAGACGCGCGAAAATCGTCGCCGGCATCGGCGGCGCGGCGCTGCCTTATGTGATCGGCCGGCTGCGCCGGAATTATTCGCTCGACAAGGACAAGCTCGGCGATCCCGACGCGGCACTGGCCGCGCTATATTACGACACCATCGTTCAGGACCCACGCGCGCTGCGCTACCTCGCCGACATCGTCGGCGCCGACCGGATCATGATGGGGTCGGACATGCCGTTTCCGATCGGCGACCTCGCGCCGACCAACATCGTCGCCGCCACCGGCTTTTCCGATGCCGAGCGCGCCGCAATCAATGGCGGCCTGGCACGGCAGCTGTTCGGCCTGTGAGGAAACCGGCTCCATGAAACTCGAGATCGGCGGCGCCGAAACCATCCAAGCTCCGGTCGAAGCGCTCTGGAAAGCGCTCAACGATCCCGTCGTGCTGACCCGCTGCATCCCCGGCTGCAAGACCATGACCGAGATTGCGCCCGACGCCTACAAGGTCGAGATGCAGTTGCGGGTCGCGGCGGTGGGCGGTTCGTTCGAAGGCGAGATCGCGTTGTCGGACAAGCAGCCGCCGAAGACCTGCAGCATCAGGGTTTCCGGTGCCGGCACGCTGGGCCATGGCAATGGCAGCGCGCGTTTTGAGATCGAGCCGGACGGCCCTGACCAGTCGCGGCTGACCTATCAGGGCGGCGGTGAAATCGGTGGCCTGGTGGCCGGCGTCGGGCAGCGAATCCTGAGCAGCGTGTCCAAGCATCTGGTCGGGCGGTTTTTCACCGCGCTGCGCGCGGAGTTCGCAGCCGAGGGCGCGGCGAAATAGATGTGGCGAAAGTGTTTCGGAGAACGCGAATGAACAAGCTTTTCGCCGGCCTGGCTTGTGTCGCCACGCTGCTGCTGCCAGCGGTGTCGCGGGCGCAGGCCCCCGAGCCGCTCAGCATCGTCATTTTCGGCGCGCCGTCGCTGGGGGCGTTTCTGCCCCCGGTGATCAAGGCGCAAAAGCTCGACGAGAAGAACGGCCTGTCGATCAGCTTCGAGGAACGCACGCCCGATGCCTATACCGCGCAATTCAACTCTGGCGAATTCCAGCTCGGCGGCAGCGCTTCGCTGCTGACGGTCGGGCTGGCCGATCTGCGCGGGGTCAAGGTGACCTATCTGTTCAACCTGTTCGACTACTGGGGAGCGGTCGTCACCTCGCGGCCCGAGATCAGGACTTTGAAGGATCTCGAGGGCAAGGACCTCGCCGCGGCCAAGGGCACCACCAATTACGTGATGTTCGACTGGTTCGCGCGGCAGCTCGGCGCGGATTCTGCGAAATTCGCGGTGATCAATACCGCGACCCCGGGCCTGATCGGCTATGCGATGGCCGATCGCGCGGCCGCGGTGCAGCTCTGGGAGCCGGCCTATACCACGCTAATGTCGAAGAAGAGCGACCTGCGAACCATCGATCTCGGCATCGCCGAGAGCTGGAAGAAATTCACCGGCAGCCGCAACATTCCCTATCTCGGCGTCGCCGCCCATATCGACTGGGTGGCAAAGCATCAAAGCCTGGTGCCGAAACTCTACGCGGCCTATCGGCAGGCCGCCGAATGGGTAGCGGCGCACCCCGACGAGGCATCGAAACTCATCGCGGCCAAGGCCGCGCCGGAGGATCAGAAGGCGATCGCGGACCTCATTCGCGCCAATGACCGGCTCGGCATGAACGTGCAATGGGCCTCGGATGTGGCGAAGGAAATCACGTCGGTCTATGCGGCCGGCAAATCGATCGCCTTCCTGCCCGCAGAGCCGTCGGCGGCGACCATCTACCGGGCGCCCAGCCAGTGAGCGGGGCAGTGCCTCAGCCTCTCTCGTCGCGGCTGGCAAGCCTGTCGTTCGCGGCGGTGAAACGGCTGGCGACGTCGGCGCTGCCCTTCGTGGTGGTGATACTGCTCTGGCAGTTCGCCTCGCTGTTCTTCCCGCGCTTCCTGTTTCCCTCGCTGATCGATGTATTCTGGCGCTGCATCGACATCTTCTCGAGCGGGGCGATGTTCGCCGACGTGCTGGCGACGATCTACCGGATTCTGGCCGGGCTTGCCGGCGCCTTCGTCGTCGGCGGGCTGCTGGCGCTCCTGATGGTGCGCTCGCGGGCCATCGATCGGTTCCTGTCCCCCATCCTGACACTGTTCCAGGGCATTCCCGCGCTGTCCTGGGTGGTGTTTGCGATCATCTGGTTCCACGGCGTCGAATTCCGGATCTTCTTCATCATGGTGATGACGACCCTGCCGGCATTCACCTTTCAGGTGCTGGGCGCCTTGCGCGCGATGTCCAGGGACCTGATGGAGATGGTGTTCAGCTTCCGTCCCACCCGCATGAAGCTGTTCCGGGTCATGATCGCGCCGGCGATTCTGCCGGACATTCTTACCGCCTGGAAAGTCAATCTCGGCAACGCCTCGCGCGTCGTCGTGGTCGCCGAACTGGTCGGCGCCACCGGCGGAGTCGGCTATCAGCTGCTGCAGCAGCAGCAGCTGTTCGACATGGCCGGTGCGTTGGCCTGGACGCTGCAACTGGTGTTCTTCGTGCTGATCGTGCAGGGCGCGCTGACATTGATCGAAAATACCGCGTTCCGTTATCGGGCGGTGTCGGAGCGCGGCATATGACGGACAGTGTTGCGGCGGGCGAGGCGGCCATTCACCTCGACCAGGTCAGCAAGGTGTTTGGCAAGAACGGCAACGATACCGCCTACCGCGCGGTCGATGGTCTCAACCTGGAGGTTCGCCCCGGTCAGATGCTGGCCATCCTCGGCAAGACCGGCTGCGGCAAGTCGACGATCTTCAACATGATCGCAGGGCTGACCGAGCCGACCAGCGGCACGGTGCGGGTCAGCGGTCGCGATCCGTTCTCGGATTTCGACTGGTTTCGCGGCAAGATGGCGATTGTGTTCCAGAACGACCGGCTACTGCCGTGGCGCAGTGCGCTTCAAAACGTCGAACTGGGGCTGGAAATGCTCGGGATGGCGGCGGCGGACCGGCGGGCTGTGGCGCAGCAGTGGCTTACAAAGCTCGGACTCGGCGGCCACGAACACGACTACCCGCACGCATTGTCCGGCGGCATGCGCCAGCGGGTCTCGATCGCACGGGCCTTTGCCACCAATGCCAATATCCTGTTGTGTGACGAGCCGTTCTCTGCGCTCGATGAATCGACCGCCGGGCGGTTGCGCGCGGAGTTCGTCCGGCTGGTCAAGGAGAACGGCAAGACCGCCGTGTTCATCACCCATTCGATCAGCGAGGCGCTCGATATCGGCGACCGCATCGTGGTGCTGAAGCGCCCGGCGATGATCGCTTATGACGTCAGCTTCGACGCCGCAACCGGCCCCGAACAACGCGAGTCGATCCGCAGCCGGATCGGCGAGGTGCTCGCGGCGTGAGGCGCCGGCATCAAGCCGCCGCCGTGCTGGCAACAGCGAAGTCGTCAATCCCTCTTGAAACGCCCAATGCGGTCGGGGCGGCCCCCCTCGTTACCCGGGACGCCCAACGGCGAGCTCGTCCAGCGACGCCTTGGCGCGGCGCTCGAAGATGACGGCGCCCTGGCGCCTGGCGATGTCGCAGGCGGTTGCGAAGGCCGACCGCGCCTCGACCTTGCTGTCGCGATCGAGCGCCAGCAGACATGCGCCGCGCAAGCGGTAGATTTCCGGCAAATAGAACCCGACGCCGGGTTCGTCGATCCCTGCGATGGCACGCTCGAGATGCGCCAGAGCGTCCGTCGGACGGCCGGCGGACAGCAACACTTCGGCGGCAAGGCCGAGATAATATTGCGGCAAAGGGCCGACCGCCGTCGCATTGCCGATCTCGGCATCGATCCGCCGCACGGCGTCCGCAATGCCTGCGCCGACTGCGGTAGCCCAGCTCGCCACCACGACACTGCTGGCGCGCCACGGCGACAAGCCGAATTTCTCCGCCAGCCCCAGCGCACGCTGCGCCGCCGTGAATGTGGCATCCCGGTCGGCTCCCAGCTGATGGCCGATGCTGCCATTGTGCAGCGAATGCGCGAGGCTGTTGGGCTGATCCAGCATTTCAGCCAGCGCGAGGGATTTTGCGAGGCTCTGTCTGGCCTTTTGTGCGTCGCCCGCGAGCTGAAAGGAGTTGCCGCACTGCGAGTGCGCGCAAACCCCGGGATCGTGGCCCCCGTACTGGTGACCGAGATGACGGTGGCGGTCGATGTCGTAGAGCTCGAATCCGTTACGGCAACCCTCCAGCGCGTCTGCGACGTCACCACGAAAAAAAGCCGTCGACCATTGGCAATGATAGGCTTCGAGCAATTGCTCGCCGTTGCCGGAATGCTGCGCCAGCGTCACGAGTTCACTGGCCCGGTCACGCGCCAGGGCGGTCTTTCGCCTGAGATTGGCGTTGATCCACAGGCCCCATTTGGCTTCAAACAATCGGGAGCCGTCCCCCAGTTTCTCGCCGATCTCGCTGGCCCGGGCGTAGGCATCCTCGACCTCCGCACTCTGCAGACCGCGCACCACGACCGAGGCCGAACCGAGCTTGAGCAGAAAATCCAGCTGCCGGCGCATCCGATCCTGTGGCGGCAAGGTTGCGGCAGACTTCAGGCCCGCCGAAAAATGCGCAATCGCTTCCGGATAGGCCGAACGGCTCACGGCCTGATCGCCGGCGCGCATGCGATAATCGCAGGCCGGAGCCGGCAAGCCGGCCTCTCCGAAATGATGCGCCAGCAGGTCCGGCTCGCTCGCGGCAATGCCGGCGAAATTCTTCTCAAGCGCGTGGCCGATGCGCTCATGCCATTGGCGGCGCCGCGCCAAGAGCAGGCTCTCATACGCGACGTCACGTACCAGCGCATGCTTGAAGCTGAAGCTGCGTTCCTGGCCGCGCTCCTCGGGAAAGACAATTTCCGCCGTAACAAGCCTGGCCAGCGTGGCCTCCAGTTCGGAAGCTGGCCTCGAGGCAACTGCATCGAGCAGCGAAAAAGTGAACTGCCGGCCGATGACGGCCGCGATCTGGGCTACCTCGCGCGCTTCGCCGAGGCGGTCGAGGCGAGACATCAGCGAATCCTTCAGTGTGGCCGGCACCTCGCTGCCTTCGCCCGCCGATTCCATCACACTCTTGGTCAACTCCTCCACGAACAGCGGCACCCCATCGGTCTTGCTGACGATGGCGGCGACGGTTTCCGCCGACAGGCCGTGCGCGGCGGCGACGCCCGCAGCCAGTTGCGCGCATTCCTGGCGGCTCAGCCGGCCGAGCGTCAGCAGTGTCGCCTGCGGCCGCGCCAGCCAGGGTGGCGCGAAATCCGGCCGTGCCGTGACCAATGCAAGCGATTTTGCCTCGGTCAAGCTGTCGGTCAGGCGCATCATCAATTCGAGCGTCGTGGCGTCGCTCCAATGCGCATCCTCCAGCACGATCAGCACTGGATCGTTTTCGCCTTTGCGCAGAAAATGGTCGACGAGGAGGGCGAGGGTCGACGCCTTGCGTTGGGCCGGTGTCTGCGGCGATGGCTGCGCCGCAGCGAGCGGAATCGACAAAAGGTCCGCCAGCAGCGCAATCGCCGGCTCCGAGGCCGCCCCCGGCATGAACAGGGTACCGAGTTTCTCGATCCGCACGGCCGCTGTGTCGCTCGCGGCAAAGCCGGCCGCGCGATTGAGATGTTGGATCACCGGGTACAGCGCGCTGTCGCTGTGATGGGGCGAGCACTGCAGCTGGATGCGGGCGTGCGGCTCGCCGGCGAGCGCCTCCTGCAGGGCTTCGAGCGTGCGGGATTTTCCGATTCCGGCCTCGCCCATCAATGTCACGATCTGGCCCTCGCCCTGACGCGCAAGCTGCCAGCGCTCGAGCAGCAGTCCCATTTCATGGGCGCGGCCGATCAGCGGCAGATTGTCACCGGTGCGGATTGCGGCAAAGCGACTTTCGACCGATGCTTCGCAGCGAACCCGAAAGGCAGCCACCGGGCGGGCGAACCCCTTCAGTTCGTGTTCTCCGGTGTGTTCGAGTTCGAACAGCCCACCCAGCAGGTTCTGGGTCGCCTGGCTGACCAGAATGGCGTCCGGGGCGGCCAGCGCCTGTAGCCGTGCCGCCAGATTGGGAGTTTCACCGACGATGGTGCGCTCCTGCGCCGTGCCGGTCCCGATGATTTCGCCGACCACGACGAGGCCGGTGGCTATGCCGATCCGCGACTGCACCCGCGTTTGGTCCGGCAATTCGATGCTGCCGGCTTCCGCCAGGATGGCGATCGCGGCGCGAACGGCGCGTTCCGCCGCGTCCTCGAAGGCGTGGGGAAAACCGAAATAAGCCAGAACACCGTCGCCCATGAACTTGGCGACGAACCCGCCATACCGCCCGATCGCGCCGGCGACGGCGTCCTGATAGCGCCGGATCAAGCCTCCCAGCAGTTCGGGGTCGACTTTGGCGGACAGAGCCGTCGAACCGACCATATCGGCGAACAACACCGTAACCTGGCGCCGCTCGGCGTCACCGGAACCCGAACCCTGGGAGTCTGAAGACGTCGATCGGTCCGCCCCGGTGGTGCGTTCGGCGATCGCCTTCATGAGCCGACGGCGGTTTCCGAGCGAAACGCCGAGTTTCTCCAGATCGTGCTCGCTTAGATCGGGCAGAATATCAAGGTCGATATCATCGGCCTCGAACGCCTCGGTATATTGCTGGAGCCTGTGCTTGCGCAACCAGTCGCGAAGATCGCTCATGCCGTCGGCTCCCAGCCCTGCTCACGCTGCCTACCCTGGCACATGTGCGGAGATTTTCGCAGACCAAAGAACCAATGCAACGCGCGAATGTCCGGGTCACCCTCTGGCCGGCCTAGCCGCCTGACCCCAGCCCCAGGCTCTGATAGATCCGCCGTGCATAGGCGCCGAATTCGTCGGTGGTCTTGATCGGCAGTGCACGCGGAAACGGCAGCTCGATGGCGAAATATTCCGCCATCCGCGCCGGGCCGGCGGTGAGCACCGCGCAATGCGAGGCCAGGAACACCGCCTCCTGGATGCTGTGGGTGACGAAAATGATGGTCTTGCCGCTGTCGCGCCAGATCCGCAGCATTTCCAGATTCATCTGCTCGCGGGTCAGCGCGTCCAGCGCGCCGAACGGCTCGTCCATCAGGATCAGCTTGGGATCGTGGATGAAGGCGCGCGCGATGGCGGCGCGCTGCTGCATGCCGCCCGACAATTGCTGCGGGTAGTTGTCTTCATGGCCGGCGAGGCCGACCAGATGCAGCAGATCGCGCGCCCGGGCCCGCGCCGCCCTGATCGGCAGGCCGACGATCTCCGCCGGCAACAGCACGTTGTCGAGGATGGTTCGCCATTTCAGCAGCAGCGCCTGCTGGAATACCATGCCGATGTCGCGCGCCGGATCGAACGGCGTGCGCGCATTGCCGATCTCGACACTGCCGCCGTCGGCCTGGTGCAGCCCGGCGAGAATCTTCAGCACCGTGGTCTTGCCGCACCCGGACGGGCCCACCAGCGAAACCAGCTCGCCTTCCCTTACATCCATGGTGACGTCGGAGACCGCCAGAAATTCCTTGTCGCGCGACCGGTAGACCTTGCGGACGTTGCGCAGCCGGATGAAGGGTTGCTGCGGCCCCTTCATGCCAGCCATTTCTGCAAATGGGCGGCGACGAAATCGTCGTCGGCGAGATCGGCGTGCTCGTTGCAGACACGGTCGATCTCCTGCAACTGGCCGGCGCTGAGGCCCTCGGCCGGATCGAGACACCAGATCCCCGCGAGCAGCCCCTGCCGGCGCAGGATCTCGTGGCAGCCGGCGATGCAGCCGTGGAAATCATTGGTGACGTCGAACAACGCGCTGTTGCAGTCGGTGACGCGGGCATCCAGCGCCAGCAGATCGGCCGGCACGCTGTCCTGGTGGCGCGCGGCGCGGCACCGGTCGAACAGCTTGATCGCGTTCGCGGTCCACACCGACCAGTGCCCGAGCAACCCGCCGCGGAAATAAACCCGGCTGGTGACGCCGCGGTCGCGCAGGTCGAACGGCAGTGTCAGGTCGAGCAGGATGTGGTCGTCATTGCCGGTATAGAGCGCGATGCGGTCGAGCGCGCCGGCGGCGCAGACGCCGCGCAGCACGTCGAGGGTGCGGTAGCGATTGAACGGCGCGATCTTGATGGCGATGACATTGTCGATTGAACTAAAGCGCCGCCAGAATTCCGCGCTCAGAATCACGCCACCAACCGCCGGCTGCAGGTAAAACCCGACTAGCGGGATCTCGCGGGCCACCGCCGCGCAATGGGCGATAATATCGTCCTCGGTGGCGGATTTCATCGCCGCCAGGCTGAGCAGCCCGGCATGATAGCCGATGCCGCGCGCGATTTCGGCTTCGGCGACCGCCTGCCGGGTCGGACCGGCCAGCCCCGCGACCAGCACCAGCGGGCGCGTGGTCCAGGCCGCCGCGGTCTCCGCCGCCAGTTCCAGCACCGGCCGGTACAGGCCGACCTCGCGGATGGCGAATTGCGTGGTGTGGACGCCGACCGCAAGGCCGCCGGCGCCGGCGTCGATGTAATAGCGCGTCAGCGCGCGCTGGTGGATCGGGTCGAGGGCGCGGGCGGAATCGAGCGCCAGCGGATGCGCCGGGATCACCGTGCCGTCGGCGATCAGCCGCCGCACCTCGGACTTCATCGCGCTGTGATGCATGACCGCAATCCCTATCCAAATTCCGGGCCTGCGACGGCGAACGGCGTTTTGCCGCCGCGGGCGTTGGCACGGCCGAACCGCATGCGCTGGAACGGCCGCTCGATGCTCCAGCCCGAGCCGGTCAGGCCTTGCAGAAACCGCTCCTGGGTGGCGACGGCGTCGATCAGCCAGGGGCCGGTGTCGGACCGGACGATCGCCCCGACCAATTCAAGCGCCCGCGCCGGGTCATCGGCAAACAGCGGGCCGATATGACTGTTGATGCGGCCGTCGCGGACCAGCGCGGCGGCATCACCGACCGACACCAACCGGGAACCCGGTCGCCCGCCAAGTTCGCTGAGCAGGGCGCTGCGGTCGAACCCGATGCTGGCAGTGTCGCGCGCGATCAAATCATCAAGCGAGCCGGTCGGCAGCGCGTGCGGCGCTGGTTTGGCGGGTGTCAAAACTTCAAGGCGCAGGCGCCGCAGCTGCAGCGTCGGGGTGAATCCGAGCGGACCATAGACCCTCGCGCCGGCGGGCGTCGCATCCAGCCAGGTTGTAAGACGCTGCTTGATCGCGACATCGAGACAGGCATCGACCAGCCGGGTGGCAAGGCCGCGGCGGCGCCACTTTGCGGTCACCAGCACCATGCTGATCCAGGCATTGCCGGCGCCATAGGGCAGCAGGGCCGCGGTCGCGACCAGCCGGCCGCCGTCGGCGCGCACGCCGTACACGGTGCCCTGGCCGAGGAAAAAACGCCAGTCGGCCTCGTTCTGATTCCACTGCGCTTCCGTCGACAGTGCCAGCCCTTCGATGGCGTCGTCCGGACCGAGCCGGACGACGTCTCGATGCTCAGTAGCGTCCATCGCGTACCTCGTATTTGGTCGGCTTGCCGAGACTGGGCATCGCCCGTGCCACCCAGTCGGCGGTCCAGGCGATCAGCCGCCCGGTATCGACCACCGGCAGGCCGAACAATTTTACCGCCTGCGAGGTGTCGGTGAGCCAGGCGGTTGGCGCCTCCTCGCCCACGATCACGGGATCGCGGCCGAGCCGGGTGCCAAGCGCAGCCGCCAGATCGCGCACCCGAAGGATTTCGGGGCCGCTGACATTGATCGGCGAGGTCGGGGTGTCGCAATGCGCGAGGCAGCGCAGCGCCTGCGCCGCGGCATCGCCCTGCCAGATGAAATTGACATGGCCGAGGCTGACATCGATCGGCTCTCCCCGAATGATCTTGCCGGCGATGTCATGCAGCACGCCATAGCGCATGTCGATGGCATAGTTCAGCCGGAACAGCCGGCCGGGGGTGGAAAACCGGCGCGAGAAATATTCGAACATGCGCTCGCGTCCGACGCAGGATTGCGCGTATTCGCCGGGCGGATCGGGCGCCAGCGTCTCGTCGGCGCCCTTGCCGTTCACCGACACGAAGGGATAGACGCAGCCGGTCGAGAACGCCACGATGCGCGAGCGGGGAAACGCCTGCGCGACCAGCGCCGGCACATGGGCGTTCATCGCCCAGGTCAGCGACAGGTCGCCCTCGGCGCCGAACTTGCGTCCGGCCATGAAGATGACGTTCGGCGCCTTCGGCAGCGCCCTGATAGCGGCCTCGTCGAGCAGGTCGCATTGCAGGGTTTCGATGCCGCGGGCCTCGAGCCAGGCCTTGGCACTTTCGTCGCTGAAGCGGGCGACGCCGATGATGCGGCGTTCGGGCAGCGCGGCCCTGGCGAGGCCGGCCAGCGTCGGTCCCATCTTGCCGGCGACGCCGAGGATCATGATGTCGCCGTCGACCTTGCCGAGATCGTCGATCAGGGCCTGGCTCGGCCGGCACAACAGCTCGTCAAGGGCTGCCAGATCGGAGATCGCGTCCGGCAGGGTGTCGCGCGCAAGCAGCATGGCCGTTCCCGTTTGTTGTTATTGCAACCTGATGTCCCTGACCACGAACAGCCGTTCGAGGCCAAGCACCAGGCCGTAGAGGGCGACCCCTAGCAAGGTCAGAAGCACCACCGCCATCAGCATGGCCGGGGTGTCGAGCGAGGACTGCACCTGGATCATGAGATAGCCGAGCCCGCGTTCGGAGGCGATGAATTCGCCGACGATGGCGCCGGCGACCGCCAGGATGGCGCCGACCTTCATGCCGGAAAACACGTAAGGCAGCGCGCCCGGCAGCTGGATCTTGCGGAACAGGGTCCAGCGCGAGCCGCGCAGCGACTTGACCAGGTCGAGCAGGTCGGGTTCGACCTCGCTGAGGCCGCGCGCGGTGGTCAGCAGGATCGGGAAGAAGCAGATGCTGAATGCGATCAGGATGTTGGGAAAGATGCCGTAGCTGAACCAGACGATGAACAGCGGGCCGAGCGCTACCTTCGGGATCATGTTCAGGGTGACGAACAGCGGCAGCAGCAGCAGGCTGAGCCGCGGCGACCAGCAGAACAGCACCGCCAGCGTCACGCCGACCAGGGAGCCGAGGCCGAAGCCGCCAAGTATTTCAACCGAGGTGACGGCAAGATTGGAAAGCCAGGCGTATTTCGCCAGGCCGAGCGTCGCCAGGGTGGCGAGCGGCGAGGGCAGCACGAATTTCGGCACATGGAAGGCGTCGACCAGCAGCTGCCAGAGCACGATCACGGCGAGATGCACGATCACGATGATCGCGAAGGATCGCGCCGAATTCATGCCGTCGCTGGACAATTTGCCCTCCTTCGCGCTCCGCTTGGCCGGAACGCCGATCGCCCAGCCTAGCGCGGCGCCACCGGCCTTTCAACCATCTGGTTGATTACGGGCGGGGCGATCGACGCGTCACGGCCGCAGCGCCTGCATCACCAGGTCGACCACATGCCTGCGCCGGGTTCGCCGCGCGGCGGCGCTGGCGAGGTCCTTGCCGAAGATCGCCGACAGCGTCGGGGTATTGGAGAAGAAGAAATAGCTGAGGCCGGCGATCGAAATATAGAGGTGCACCGGGTCGATCCCCTTGCGGAAGGTTCCGGCCCGCACGCCCTGTTTCAGGATCTTCGAGACCATGCTGACCAGCGGTGAATGCATCTCCTCGACCTTCAGGGAGGCGCGCACATGCCGGGCGCCGTTACGGTTCTCGTCGTTGAGCAGCAGGATGAAATCGGGATGCAGCGCGAGGTGGTCGAACGAGCTCTCGATCAGCTTCTTGATGGCGCGTTCCGGGGGCAGCCCCTCGAGGTTGAGCGTCTTCTCCTGACTGCGGATTTCCTCATAGACCCATTCCAGCACCGCCAGATACAGCGCGTCCTTGTCGCCGAAGTAATGGTAGACCAGCTGCTTGTTGACCCCGGCGCGCGCGGCGATGTCGTCGACCCGGGCACCGGCAAGGCCGCTTTTGGCGAATTCGCGGCGCGCGGCGGTCAACAGCTTGTGGCGCGTGGCGGCCGGATTGCGCCGCCGCGGCTTGCTCCCGTTCGATGGTTCGGCCATTTCCAACCAGACAGTTGACAATCGCGTTGGTCCCTAGTTGCATTGGTAGACCCGCGGGCCTGCCGCGACAAGGCTGGCGGCCGTGACACCGCCGCAAGCCGCCGTGAGCCGAGCCAGGAGAATAGCCATGAAGTTTTTCGCGATGGCCGGATTGGCGCTCGGCTTGATGGCGCCGAGTGCCGGCAGCGCCGCGGAACCGGTCAACCTGATCCTGAACTGGACGCCGACCGCGGACCATTCGCCGTTTTACTACGCCAAGGCGCAGGGCTGGTACGCCAAGGCCGGCATCGATCTCACCATCGAGGTCGGCAAGGGCTCGGGGGTTTCGTCGCTCAAGGTCGGCGCCGGTGGCTCGCCGTTCGGCATCGCCGATCTTGCGACCATGCTGGTGGCGCGCAGCAAGGGCGCCGATGTGGTGGCGCTGATGAGCATCTACGCCAATACCGGGCAGACCTTCTACTGGCTGAAGAGCTACGGCATCAACGGGGTGAAGGATTTTCCCGGTCACAGAATCGGCAATCCGCCGGGCGACGCCTCGCGGGTGATGTGGCCGGCCTTCGCCAAGGCGGCGGGCATCGCGCCCGATTCCGTAAGCTTCGTGAATATCGGGCCGACCGCCAAGATCGCGGCGCTGAAGAGCCACACCGTCGATATCATCAGCGATTTCTACAACGAGCATGACCTGAAGGTGATCGAGTTCGGCAGCGACCTCGGTTTTGTCAATTGGAAGGACATCGGCCTCAACCCCTACGGCAATTCGCTGATCGTCAACGGCGCGTTTCTGGAGAAGAACCCGAAGCTCGCCGAGGATTTCGTGCGGATCAGCCAGAGGGCGTTTGCCGCCTGCGTCGCCGACGTCAGCCCGTGCCTCGATGCGCTGCTCGCCCAGGTGTCCGGCCTCGACCGGGAGAACCAAGAGCGGCAGTGGGAACGCATCAAGTTCCTGATGACCGACGCGTTCACGACCACGAAAGCCCTCGGCTGGATAGATCCCGGCCGCATGCAGAAGGACTACGAACTGGTGCAGACCTATCTCGGCATGGAAAAGCCCTTCGCGGTGGACAGCGCGTTCACGACAGGACTGCTCGACCCCGCGATCAAGATGGACGCCAGCAAGGTGAAGAAGTGAGGGCGCTTGTTCCGCGGTGGCGGACCGCCTGATCGGATCTCGGCAGCGGGCCCGGCCTTCCGGGATGATGGTCTTCCCCCGAAAAAATGGACAAGGCATAAGCAGGCCGTGGGCGCCGGATAGACGAGGCGTTCACGCGGCAAATGCTCCGGGAGCCGCCGGAGCGCCGGCTTGCGGCGCGCGAAGGGAGCTACGGTAATCTTGTCGGCGGCGGCCAGTTGCGCCGCGGTCTCGACTTGCGCGGCGTTCTCCTCGAGATCGGCAAGCTGCAGCTCGATCTGGTCCAGCAGCGCACCGTTCTCGTAGAACAGGTTCGCGTCGGCGGTCATGCATTTGGGGGCGAGGTGTCTTTGCGGAGCGCGGGTTTTCCACCTGCCGTCCGCGGGTCTGCAAATCGCCGCTGGGGTCAGAGCTTCACCTTCTTGCCGTCCACCAAGGCCGTCAACAATGTCTTGCGGCGATCCGTTCCTTGGTCCACCGAGGTGATTTCCGCCAGCATGTCCTTGAACGGCCAATCGTCATGTTTCTCGGCCTTCCAGGCGCCCGCCAGCTCCGGCATTTGCTGGTCGAGCGCCTTCGAGGCCATTTTGTATCCGCAGGCCATCAGGGCGGTGGATTCTTCGTCCGTGAAGGCGTCGAGATCGGTCCGCAGTTCGGCCAGCGTCTTCTGGAATTCCCGGCGCACGCCCAACGGAGTCAGCGGCGTGTGCTGCAACGCGTAGCTTTCCTGCGAGAAGTGCAGGCGAATGACGTCGGATTCGAGTCCGGCTTTCATGTGGAGGAACATCAGGCCGCGCAGCAGGCCGGAACGGTGCCGGGCGTCGAGGTCGCCAAAATTGGCGAGGCGCACGCGCTCCATCAGGGTGTCCATGGATCGCTTGGCCGCGCGCACCCCGGCCGTGACGCCGGTCGGCGGCGTCGGCTCCAGCATGAGTTGGCCGCAGGCATCGCTGACCAGGATGACGTTGCAGTCGGAGCCGAGCAGCGCCCCGGTTCCTTGATTGTCGTACACCCCGCCGTCGACCAGCGAGACCTCCACGTCGTCATAGGCGCTTTGCAACCGCAGCGGTTCGAACACCAGCGGTACGCAGGCGGAGGCCGCGACCGCACGGCTAAGTTCGATGCGCCAGCCCACGCTCGGATCGTACTCGCACCACTCCAATCTCGGAATGTTGTCGGCGGCCTCGTGGGAGGTCCACGGCGATTCCCCCATCCAGGTCGGTGTGAACTGCCAGGCGTGTCCGGTATTGACCGTGGTCGCGTTCAGGATCAGCGCCGGGACCTTGTGCGCCCGCAACCAGTTGTGCTTGCGGGGATTGAACTCACCCGGCCCGCTGAGGTCGGGATTGTGGTCCCCAGGTGTGAACGAAAGCTCGTCCATGTGGATCGAAGGAGCATCGGCTGGCCGCGCGATGTCCCACAGCGGCCGGTAAAACCCCGCTTCCAGGGCACGGGCAATTTCCTCCGGATCGAGCGCCCCCTGTGCGCCTCGCGCAACGTTCCAGAATGCCCTGACCACCGAGGGCTGGATCTGCTTCCGCGGATCGGAATCAACCGCCTTCCGGAAGTGCCCGATCAAGTCGCCCACCAGCTGGATATAGTCGGCACGGGTCGGCGGCGGCGGCCGCAGCAGCATTTGCCGCAGCTTGAGCCAATAGCACGCGCCGACGATGCTTCCGCCCGAAACGCAGGAGAGCACTTCGACGTCGCGCAGGATGTCGCGCTCGGCGAGGCAGGCCAATACACCGAGATGATAGAACGACGCCCGAAAGCCGCCGCCGGACAACGCAAGTCCCACCTTTCCGATCACCACCCCGCGAATCGCCTCGCCCGCGCCCGGCAGCAGTGTCTCGAAGAACGTGCGGATGTCGGGGACGTCGAGCGGGCGTTCTTCGTGGATATACGAAAGATGGGCGAACTGCTCGGCCGTGGTGCGGAGCTGCCAGGGCGCCGGTCTTTTGCCCGGCTTGATTTCGCGAAGCGCGTCGGTCGCTTTGCCGTACTGTTTCAGCCCGAACAGTGCCTCGGCGCGCGTCGCCGCGTTGAACCACTCATCGCTGGGCTTGAGTTTTTCCAGGATTTCCTTGCGCAGCTCGTCGGCCCGCTGGCGCCGCTCGGCCGGCCGGTCGCCGGCGACCGCCAGCAGATCTTCGACAAAGGCCTTGTTGATGTGCGGATAGGCGTCGGCGCCGAACGGATCGTCGGTTGGACCGTAGCATCGGGTTCCCCGCTCATAGAACTCCTCCGCCTCGATCAAATCTTTCAATTGGCCGAGATCGTTCCATCGGCGTTTGCAGATGCCGCCCGCGATGCCGAGGGTTTCTCCATCGCCGGGCCTGGTTTTGTCGCTGATGAACCTGAATCCCCTGGCCAGTATCTTCAGCGCGTCATCGTGACGGATGCTCGCGCTGAGCTCCGGATCCTTGCTGGTCAGCAGCGCTTCCTGGCGGCAGAGAATATCCGATATCGGCACTCCATCGACCGCGTCATCCGGGATGCCATCGCTGAGGCTGCCGGTCTTCTGCCGGATTTGCTGGAGCACCCGTCTGGCAAGCGAGAGCGCATCGCTGTCTTTCAAGCCTTTCCACAGCGCATCCGCTTCCTCGAACTTGAGCGTTTCGCCGCCAAGAAACTTGCGCGCGCGATCGATCAATTCACCGTCCGGCATTGCCTGCTCCCCTGGTTCAGATACTCCAAGCTTGTTCCTGGCGAGCCATGCGAACCCTTCAGTGCCGGCTTGCGGCCGCTTCGGGCGGTCTATCCGGCAGATGCGGTAAAGCCTCGGCAGTTTTCGGAGCTTCGCTGCTCGGAAGCTGCCGCGTCGGATCGCGCGGGATCTCGCAGCCCGAGCCCAGCAGCACATTGAGACGCGGCAATGCCAGCTTGAGATATCGGTCATTCAGCCGTTTCAATTCCAGTAGCAGTTTTTCGGTTTCGACATAACTGCCGGCGCCGATCTTGTCCTCGGTCTCCGCGGTGTTTTTGAGGTCTCGCCAGATTTGCAAACTTTCGGTTCGAATTTGCTCGTACTCGTCCTGTTCGGCGAGATCAGAAAAGAGAATGGGGGAAGTCTCGTTTGGTCTCAACCCGTGGGCTTCGGCCTCTTCGGTAATCGTGTGTAGCGCCTCCACGATACGGCGGCCGACGGGATACCTTCTGGCGACTTGGTCGGCTGGCGCCGTGCCCTTGATCTTTTCGTCGTACATCCTGGACAATCGCCCCGAAAATCCGTTGATGACCTCGATCCGGGTGCGAACGCCCAACCGTATCCCGTCTGCCAACCGTTGCACGGCAGTGGGATGATCAGTCAGCGGCGCGTTGAATGCATGGACAAAGAGCACTTTCAGCCGGCACTCGCTGCCATCGCGGGTTTTGGCGACGCTCACGACGACGGGTCGGTAGATCGCACCGCCTTCGTGCCTGAAATATGCCACTTCCTGCAAATTCAGGCTGCCCTGAATCGCCTTGGTGAGTGATTTGAAAAAGCGCTCCAACCAATAGGGTCCCCCCAAATCCCAGTCGCCGCTATCGCAGTCCAGCAGCTTCAGGAACGGCATCAGCTCTATCCCGTCGGGCGCGCTGGCAAAGCCGAGCTTGGCGGCGGATTCACTGTCGATGTTGACGATGGCATGTTCCAGGGGAATCGGCGGTAGCTCAGCCTTGTTGAAGTTGGGCTGCGACTGATTTGGCCAGCGCGGGGTGATCCAGATATTCGGCTTGATCGATCGTTCGACCAGAATGCTGCGCGCCTTGACGGCACTTTCGATTCTTCTCGCGGCCTCGTCGAGGCGGCTCTTTGGCGGGGCTGTACGCTTGAGCAGTTTGCGGATGTCCTCAATCCAGAACCTGATGTCAGCAGCTTTGGCCTGGATGGTCTGAAGGTTCGCCAACGGGCTTGGCGGCAGCGTATCCTTGGTGTGCAGGCAATAGATCTGGCGCCGTCCTCGTGCGTTTTCCGGCCGGGCGCTGTGAAAGGCACCCGCCTCAAAGAAGCACCACGACCAATCCTCGCTCGGGTCCGTGTACAGCAGGATGAAGAATCTCGCTTTGGCGAGCTTCTTCCAGATCTCGTCGCGAAAATCCTTGGATTTGTCGATCTCTTCGGAAAGAAAGATGTCGAGATCGGGCAGAATAGGGACAAGTGCCTCCTGGATCTGCTTTGCCAACGATGCGTCCTTGGCCTTGTGACTGAGAAATGCCTCTATCTTCGACATCTTCATGTCTCCGATACGAAGAACAGAAAATCGGCTTGGCCAGGGATGGTCGTCCCTGGGAACCGAAAACGGATTGCAATTCGGCAGCTGCACCGTCGTCCACCGTAAATTGCATCACTGAATTTGCATATCCAATGTGAACTGGCTCACGTTTGCGGGGCAATTTTCCGGCCGGCGAAAATAATTCCGGTCATCGGCCATTCAACGAACGCTTGGCCTTGCATGAATTCCCAGCGCGTCGTCCCAACGCAGGAACCGATCGCCTCAAGCCCTGACGATGCTGCCCCGCCTCACTGCGGCGCAATGCCGGAGGCCTTGACCACCGCCGTCAGCCTGTCATGGTCCGCCTTCATCAGCGCGGCGAGTTCGTTGAGCGCCATCGGCCGGCCCGGAATGTCGGCGACCGACAATTCACGCTGCACCTCGGGATTTTGCAGCGCCTTGTTGACCGCCGCATGGATGGTTTCGACCAGCGTATCGGGAGTCGACGACGGCACATAGATGCCGTACCAGGGGACGTAGGCCGCTTCGGGATAGCCGGCCTCGGCGATGGTCGGCACATCGGGCAGATCCGCCACGCGCTTGTCGGTAAACACCGCCAGCGGCCTGACGCTGCCATCTTTGATGTGCGGCAGTGCCAGCGCCAGCGAGACGATCTCGAAATTCATCCTGTTGGTCATCAGGTCGACCAGGGCCTGCGGCTGGCCCTTGTAGCCGATATCGGCAAGTTCGATGCCCGCCACCTGGAACAGCTTGCGGGCGGACAGATCGATCGAAGACCCGGTGCCCGGATTGCCGAAATTGAGCTGGCCGGGCCGGCTTCGTGCATAGGCCACGAATTCGCCAAGCGTTGTGGCCGGCAGCGCCGGGTTGACCACGGCCACGCTCTGGTTCCAGACCGCCAGGCCGACGCATTTGAAATTCTGCATCGCGTCCCAGCCGGCGTCCTTGTAGAGGACGGGATTGACCAGCACCGCCGGTCCGGTGACCAGCCAGGTGTAGCCGTCGGGATCGCTTCTGGCGACCAGAGCGGTACCGATATTGCTGTTGGCGCCGGGTCTGGCTTCCACCACGACCGGCTGCTGCCAGTCGCGGCCGACCTGCTCGGTCACGGCGCGGGCCACGATGTCGACAATGCCGCCGGGAGGATAGGGCACAATGATGTGGATCGGGCGATCAGGATAGTTGCTCGCGGCCTGCGCGCGAAATCCGGCGCCGAGCAGCAGGGCGGCTGCGGACGCGGCAAGGCCAAGGCTGCGGATCGCGCTCATTGTCTCCTCCCCTCCTGGCCGCATCGTTCTGTGCGATGCGGGTTATCCGGATTCCCCGATCCGGCGCGGCCACCGCGCCTTCAACCGGGTCGCGTTTGCTTCAGCTATCATCCACCAGCGAGCTGATGCTGCGGGCAAGACCGAGGATGCGCGGCCCGCATTCGCGCTCGATCTGCTCGGCGGAAAAGCGAAACGAGGGAATCCCGCAATTTACCGACAGACAGTCGCCGGTCGAGGTGCGGTAGAGCGGTGCGGCGACACCAAATATTTCCCGGCGCCATTCGCCGAGCGAGACCGCAAATCCGCGTTCGCGGCAGAGCTCGATGTCGGGCAGCGTGCGCCGCTCGACATAGTCGAATTCCTCCGGACGTTCCGCCTTGACGTCCTGCAAATAGCGCTGCAGCTCGTCCGCGCTGAACAGCGACAACAGCGCCCGGCCCACCGCCGTGGTCGCCAGCGTGCCGGTAAAGCCGACGTCGGGAACATGCGGCACCGCGTCCGTGGTGCGCAGGGTTTCGACATAGATGAAGTCGAGGCCGAACGGCATCGCGATCGAGACGGTGCCGCCGGCATAGGCGGCGAAGTCCCGCATCAGGGGGCGCGCCATCTGCCGCACCTTCAGCGCGGACAGCACCGGATAGGCCGCAGCCAATATGCCGAGGCCGAGTTCGAAGCGGCCCTTGGCATCGCGCTTGAGATAGCCGAGTTGCGCCAGGGTGTAGGTCAGCCGCGATACCGTCGGCCGCGACAGGCCGGTATGGAGGGCGAGATCGGCGTTCGACAGCGCGCCGCTGCCGTCGCGGAACGCCGCCAGCACGTCGAGTCCATGCGCCAGCGTGGTCGCAAACGCCGGATCGGCCTGGTCCGTTCTGTGCCGGGAAAGCCTGGCAGCGCCTGGAGACAAAGAAGACATACAAAATAATGAACAGAATTAGAGGTCATGTCAATATAACGAAACATATTTGCAATTCGTGTCTATATACGTTTAGATGTCGCCATTCAGAGGGGGGCGTCATGGAGTTCGATCTTTCCGCACGGTCGGAAGCGTGGCGAGGCCGGCTGCAGGCGTTCTTCGAGAAGGAGGTACTGCCACGGCATCGCGCATGGGTCGAACATACCGCGCGGCATCGCGAGACCGCGCCCTTCATCGGCGAATTGCAGCACAAGGCGCGGGCGGCAGGATTGTGGAATCTCGGCCTTCCGGAACTCGGCGCCGACGAGCCGGGCACGCGGCTGTCCAACCTCGACTATGCGCCGCTGGCCGAGATCATGGGACGGTTGTTCTGGGCGTCCGAAGTCTTCAACTGCCAGGCGCCGGACGTTCCCAACATGATCGCGCTGCAGAACTGCGCGACACCAGAACAGAAGGCGCGCTGGCTGCGACCGCTGCTGGAAGCCGAGACCCGTTCGGCCTTCGCGATGACCGAGCCGGACGTCGCTTCCTCCGACGCGACCAATATCGCCACCACGATGCGCCGCGATGGCGACGACTACATCATCGACGGCCGAAAATGGTTCATCACCGGCGCCGCACATCCGCGCTGCAGCTTCCTGATCGTGCTCGGCGTCACCAATCCGGACGCCGATCGCACCCGGCGTCATTCCTGCGTCATGGTGCCGATGGATACGACGGGCGTCCGACTGGTCAGGCCGTTGCGCTGGATGGGCTGCGAGGATCACGTTGCCCCGATCGGCGAGGTCGCCTTCGACCGGGTCCGCGTGCCGCGCTCGAATCTGCTCGGCGAAGAGGGCGAGGGTTTTAAAGTGGCGCAGATCCGGCTCGGGCCCGCGCGCATCCATCATTGCATGCGCTCGATCGGCTTGTGCGAACTGCTGATCGAACTGATGATGGTACGGTCGGCGGAACGTGCCGCGTTCGGACGCACCGTGATGCAGTACGACACGGTGCAGCGCTGGATCGCCGAATCCCGGGTCGAACTCGAGCAGGCGCGCCTGCTGGCCTATCGCTGCGCCTGGCGGCTGGATCAGGCCGGCCACCATGGCGCCTGGCGCGACGTGTCGCTGATCAAGGTCGCGGTTCCCGCCATGCTGCAGAAGATCGCCGATCGCGCCATGCAGGTTTTCGGCGCGATGGGCGGCTCCGACGATGCGCCGATCCACCAGGCGCTGGCCTGGGGCCGGCTGTTGCGGATCGGCGACGGTCCCGACGAGGTGCATCTGCGGCAGATTTTCAAGATGGAGCCGCTGCCGCCATGGTCGATCGCGGACTCGCCCTATCTTGCGGCGCATCCGCTATAAGTCAAAAAGTTCAGCTTCGATTTTCCGCATAGGCGAGGGAGCCCTTCGACATGACCGAAACAGCCCATACCGAAACGGCCAAAGAAATGCCGAAGCAGGCCTCGCCTTTCGTGATCGCTCAGCATGCGGCGACGCTCGAGGCGCTGCCGTTTTCCGATACCCGCGATTTCGACGAGGCGTCGCGCGGCTTTCTCGGCACGCTGCCGCATGCAAGCGTGGCCAATCCGCAGGGCAGGGTGGTCTGGAGTCTCGAGCCCTACGGCTTCCTGTCCGATGCGAGCGCGCCGGACACGGTCGACCCCAGCCTGTGGCGGCAGTCGCGGCTCAACATGAATCATGGCCTGTTCGAGGTGGTGCCCGGCGTCTACCAGGTCCGCGGGCTCGATATCGCCAACATGACGCTGGTCGAGAGCGACCGCGGCGTGATCGTGGTCGATACGCTGACCTCGATCGAAGGCGCGCGCGCGGCGATGGCGCTGTATTTCGAGCACCGCGGAACGCGCCCGGTGGTGGCCGTGATCTTCACCCATACCCATACCGACCATTGGGGTGGGGCGCGCGGCGTGCTCGACGATGCCACGCTGGCCAACGGCAGTGTTCCGATCATCGCGCCCAATCTGTTCATGGAGCATGCGGTTTCGGAAAACATCATCGCCGGTCCTGCGATGCTGCGCCGCGCGCAATACCAGTTCGGGCCGTTTCTGGCCAAGGGCGTGCGCGGGCAGGTCGACTGCGGCCTCGGCAAGTCGATGGCGGCGGGCTCGGTTTCGCTGCTGCGCCCGACCGATCTGATCATGGCTACGGGGGACAGGCGCAGCATCGACGGCGTCGAATTCGAATTCCAGATGGCGCCGAACTCGGAAGCGCCGGCGGAGATGCACTTCTTCATCCCGCGTTACAAGCTCCTGAATCTGGCGGAGAACTGCACCCACAATTTCCATAACCTGCTGCCGTTCCGCGGCGCCGACGTGCGCGACGCGCTGGCCTGGTCGAAATATCTCGGCGAGGCGCTGCAGCTGTGGGGCGGCAAGGCGGAGGCGATGTGCGGCCAGCATCACTGGCCGGTCTGGGGCCAGGAGCGCATCGATACCATGATCCGCCAGCAGCGCGATCTCTACAAGTTCGCCCACGACCAGACCATCCGGCTGATGAATCACGGGCTCACCGCCAGCGAAATCGCCGAGACCATCCGCCTGCCGGCAAGCCTCGATGGCGCCTGGCACGCGCGCGGCTATTACGGCCATATCCGCCACAACGTGAAGGCGATCTATCAGAAATATCTCGGCTGGTACGACGCCAATCCGGTCAATCTCGATTCCCTGCCGCCGGTCGAGTCCGGCAAAAAATACGTCGAATACATGGGTGGCGCCGAAGCGATCCTCAAGCGCGCTTCCATGGATTTCGCAAAAGGCGAATTTCGTTTCGTGGCGCAGGCGGTGAGCCATCTGGTGTTCGCCGAGCCCGACAATCAGGCCGCCCGCGCGCTGCTCGCCGACACGCTCGAGCAGCTCGGCTACGGCGCCGAAAGTGCGACCTGGCGCAATGCCTATCTGTTCGGCGCGCAGGAATTGCGCCAGGGCATGCCGAAGGCGCCGCCGCGGCCACCGATGCCGCGCGAAACCCTGGCCGCGCTGCGCACCGAGCAGCTCTGGGACGTGCTCGGGGTCCGGCTCAACGGCCCCAAGGCCGAGGGCAAGCACATCGTGCTGAACTGGAGTTTTACCGATACCGGCGAAAGTTTCGCGCTCACGCTGGAAAACTGCGCGCTGACCTATGTCGCCGGCGCGCTGGCCGCCACCGCGGACGCCGGCTTCAGCCTGGCGCGCGGCACGCTCGACGAGGTGATCGCCAAGCAGACCACGTTTCCGGAGGCGGTTGCTGCCGGAAAGATAAAATTCACCGGCAATCCGATGCGGCTCGGCGAATTGATGGCGCTGATGGACGAATTCCCGCGCATGTTCGAGATCGTCGAGCCGCGGCGGACGGCGGTTGCTTGATGGCCGCGAGCAGAAGGCCGTTGTTGCGCCCCATTTTTTTCCTCTGATGGAAAGGTGAACGGGCGAGCTCGCTGCCTGACCGATCTCAAGTCTGAGTGCGACCTATTCGTTAAGTGAAAACAACAACAACGAACGGCCGGTGGTCTGGTATGACCGGCCAAAGGCAAACTTGGACCCTGGGACGGCGTCCGGAACATTGGTATCGATCAACAGCGACCATTGCGATCCGCGCGGTGCCTCGGGAAGCGTGAAGTTGACCTCCCCTTGATAGCCGTTCATCACGATCAGCACCGTTGCATCCTGTCCATGCCTGCGAATGGCGGTGTTTCGCGCCCGCCCATCGAGCAACATGCCGAAACATTTCATCGAAGCGTCTTGCCAGTGCGACTCCTGCATCTCGCCGCCGTTGGCATTGATCCAGGTGACGTCACGGACATCGAGCTGTTCGTCGTGCCGGCCGGTCAGGAAACGGCTCCGTCGCAACACCGGATAGGTCTTTCGCAATTCGATCAGGCGCTTGGAAAACTCCAGCAGATCCCGGGCATCCTGGTTGAAACTCCAGTCGAACCAGGAGATGTCGTTGTCCTGGCAATAGGCATTGTTATTGCCCTGCTGGGTTCGGGCGAATTCGTCGCCGCCGAGAAGCAGCGGCGTGCCCCGGGCAAGCAACAGGCTCGACAGCATGTTGCGCTTCTGCCGGTTTCTCAGCGCGACGATGGTGCTGTCGTCGGTCGGGCCCTCGGCACCGCAATTCCAGGAGCGGTTGTTTGAATTTCCGTCGCGGTTGTTCTCGCCGTTCGCCTCGTTGTGCTTTTCGTTGTAGCTTGTCCAGTCGTTGAGGGTAAACCCGTCATGCGCCGTGATGAAGTTGACGCTGGCCCATGCGCGGCGGCCCTCATGGTCGAACAGCTCGGCCGAAGCGGAAAGCCGGGGCGCGAGTGCGGCCACCGAGGCTTCACCACGCCAGAAATCGCGGACGGTGTCGCGGAATTTGTCGTTCCATTCCGCCCAGCCCGGCGGGAATCCGCCGACCCGGTAGCCACCCGGGCCGCAGTCCCAGGGCTCCGCGACAAGTTTTACCGATGTCAGAACCGGATCCTGATCGACCGCCTTGAGGAAGCTGCTCTGTTCATCGAAGCCATAGACCTCGCGCGCCAGGATGGTGCCTAGATCGAAGCGGAATCCGTCGATGCGCATTTCCTTGGCCCAATAGCGCAGGCTGTCGGTGACCAGCTGAATCACCCGAGGATGCGACAGGTTCAAGGTATTGCCGGTCCCGGTATCGTTGACGTAGTGGCGCTTGTCGTCTTTGATAAGCCGATAGTAATTGGCGTTGTCGATGCCTTTGAAGGACAGCGTCGGCCCGAGATCGTTGCCCTCCGCGGTGTGGTTGTAGACGACGTCGAGTATTACCTCGAGGCCGCCGCCGTGCAGGCGGGCGACCATTTCCTTGAATTCCCGCAGGCTGTTGGACACGTCGGAGGCGTAGCGGGGGTCGGGCGCAAAGAATCCGATGGTGTTGTAGCCCCAATAATTCGTCAATTTCCTTCGCAGCAGATTGCCGTCGTCGATGGAGGTATGGATCGGCAGCAGCTCGACGGATGTGACGCCGAGCGATTTGATGTAGTCGACGACCGGCTGGGATCCGAATCCGGCATAGCTGCCGCGCAGTTTCTCGGGCACGCCGGGGTGCTTCCTGGTGAAGCCCTTGACATGGGCCTCGTAGAAAATCGTTTCCTCCCAGGGTACCCACCGCCGCCCGGCTTCGCCGTCCCAATCGAAATTGGGGTCGACGACGACGCATTTCGGCATGAAGGGCGCGCTATCGCGCTCGTCGAAGGTCCGGTCGTCGCCGCTTTCCATCTTGTAGCCGAAGATGGCGGGATGCCATTGCAGGGTACCGGCATGGGCGCGGGCATAGGGGTCGAGCAGGAGTTTGTTTGGATTGAAGCGGTGGCCGGCATCGGGCTGGTAGGGTCCGTAAACGCGATAGCCGTAGCAGGTGCCGGGACCCAGATCCGGGATGCGACCATGGAAAACCTGGTCGGTATATTCCGGCAGTTCGATGCGGCTGACTTCTCGCTCGGCATCGAACAGGCAGATCTCGACTTTTGACGCATTCGCCGAGAACAAGGCAAAGTTCGTCCCCTTGCCGTCCCAGTTGGCGCCGAACGGGTAGGGCAATCCTTCCTCGATCGATCCGTACATGAACCCTCAATTCTGCGCGAAAAACACCGCCGCCGCGGCCTCGGGATGAATTTGCAGCTGGCTTTGCCAAAGCGCCACAACGAAGCCGACCTCAGGCGCGGGGTGTTGAGGTGAATCAATAGCCGTTTCCGGCGATGCCTTAATCTTAAACCAAGTGGATGACCCGGTTACGATACTATCCGAAAGGAGCCTGTCATGGCTCGCTTTATCGTGCGATTTCTGAAGGATGTCCTTGGCGAGAACGGCCATGAGACCGAAGTTTGCCAGGGTTTTCTGGAAATCGAGGCCGTCAGCGCGACCGAAGCCGTCGAGCTGGCGAAAACCAAATTCTGCGAGCAGGAGATACTCGCCGACTGGTCGCTGCACGCCGACCGGGTTCATGTCGCCGAGGCTGAATTCCCGTCGTGACGTCGGCGTCATCCAAAAATGCTCAGCGCCGGCGCGATGCTTCGTCGCGCTCGATCCGAGGCTTGTCATGCAGCACGGCATTCAGCAGTGAATTATGGACGTGTATCTTTCCATTATAGCTGATGAGTCCCAGCTTACGGAACTTGTTCATGAAAAACTGACGCGTGATCCGGTGGCGCCGATCATCTCCGGCAGGGTTTCCTGGCTGACATTGACGTCGATCGGCCGCGGACTGCCTTCCTTTCCGAAATGCGCGAGCAGGAGCAGGAGTCATGCCAGGCGTTTCTCGCTGGAATTGAACAACTGGTCGATCAGGTCCTCTTCAATGCGGCTGTTGCGGGTCAACAGGTAGGTCATGAACATCTCGGAGAATTTCGGCTCGTCCAGAAGCGCCGCCCGCATCGCGGCCCTGGTGATGGCGGTGATCACGCAGTCCTCCATCGCCCTTGTCGTAGCGACGCGCAGCGGATGGCCGTCCAGGCGATTTGGTTCCTTCGATAGTTCAATATCGTTTTTCCGGCTCCGACCCTGGCCAGAAAGACCTTGGGATCGAACAGGTCCTTGACGGGCTTGCTCAAGAGGCCCTCCATTAGCCCGACGAAGGCGGATGCCTGGCAGGCGTCCGCTGCTTTCCGACCTTAATCAACCGGAATCCGCTGGATCGACCGGACGGGCAACGGGCGATCAAGCCTTATGAAACAAATTGGGATCATCTACCCGGCTGGATCAGAATTCCAACCTGATTACTAAATTATCAAAACTGAGCAAAATTGCACAGTCAATATCTCACTCGTAGCTCCATAGTGAAGCCTTGGGACGGCCTGGAAGCACATGATGATCGAGCCTGTGGCGACTCCGACCGTTTCACCGGAGAGCTTGGCTCTGGCGCGGTTCGTTCACGAGAAGAACCTGGCGCTCTATCGGGGACTGTTGGCTGAACAAAACGTGGATCAGGCGCGGCGCCAGTTGCTCTTGAAGCTGCTTGCAGACGAGGAGCGTTGTCCCTGAGCGGAGGCGGCTGCGCCATTCGCTTCGTTTCATCACGGCTTGAGTATCAGAGAATGCTTTCATGACGACGGAAATACGAGTTCCTGAGACCGCGGCGTCCGCGGCGAGGGCGTCGATCGGACGATGGTTCAAGCGCGTTGGAGATCCGGTCAGCCTGGGCGAGCCGCTGGTGGAGATCGAAATCGATGGAACGACCGTTGAAGTGGCGGCGCCGGTCACCGGCGTGCTGTCAGCTATTGCCCTGGCCGACGGCGAAACCGTCACGTCCGGAGCGCTGCTGGGAACGGTTGGCTGAATCCCGGCGACCGTCAAGTCTGCGCTGTTCAGGCGCGGAGCGGACCGCATCGCGCCGCCGCTCTCGCCTCGCGCTGGTCGACCGAATTCTCCACCTCCATGCTGCAGCCGCGCGCTTCAGGCAATGTGCGCTTTCCGCCATAAGCTTGACCTGAATCAAAGCAAGCCTGCCGGTTCGAGTGCAATAAAAGAAATGAGCGATCAAGCTGCAGATCCAAAGGACGTCGATCAGGGAAGTGGGAATTTGCCGTGCACCATAACGATGATGTCCGGCAGCCCGGTGGTCCCCAGCATCGAGCGCGAGCGCTCCACTGAAATGCTGCTGCGGCTTGCGCTAGCCGACAGCGAGGCGCGGCTTCGTCAAAAAGACGAGTTCATCCAGAGACAGGAACTCCTGAGCAAGGAATCCGATCACCGGTTGATGAATGATTTGCAAATGATCATCAGCCTGCTGTCGTTGCAGAGCCGTGGATCGACCAATGCAGAAGCGGCCGCGCAATTGGCCATCGCGGCCAACCGCGTTTCGATGATTGCGCGAATTCACCATCGTCTGCATTGCCATGATGGCGTGCAGGCCATCGCTTTCTTGAAATTCCTCGAGGACTTCGGTCACGACTTCTCGGCGATGTTGGGTTCGGACGAGTGTCCGGACCAGGTTGTAGTCGATGGTGTAGGCGTAAACCTGCCGGCAGCCATCGCGATTCCGCTCGGATTCATCGTCAGCGAGCTGGTCACCAACGCGGCAAAATACGGCAGCGGGCGCATCTTCATCGGCCTGCGGCCGAATCCGGAATATGGTTACGCGCTGTCGATTTCCAACGATGGGCCCGATTTGCCGGAAGGGTTCGATCTCGACGGCGGCAAGGGGCTGGGAATGAAGATCATCCGATCCTTCGCAAAGCAGATCGGTGGGGAATTGCGGGCCGGTCGAGCTGACGATGGCCATGGCGCGCGATTTACCGTGCTGTTTTCCGGCGTGGCCGCGGATGCGGTTTCAGCAGCGCCAGACCCTGGAACAGCTGCAGCATTGGCATCATGACATCTATACAACCAACGAGAAGGATCTTCAGATGAATCGGTTTCAGGTTGCCGCGATTGTTGGCATTGGAATGATGTTCGGGACCGCGCCTGCTTCGGCTGGGGTGATCGGCATGGCCGTTCCGCAATTGGGCGAGCCTCGCGCACAGGTCGAGCAGGTCAGGTATTATCGCCGTAACCTGCTTCCCGAAGCGATCATCGGCGGGGTGATTTCCGGCGTGCTGGGCGGGGTGGTCAACGGCAGCTGCTATTTCAACGACTGCGGTTACGCCGACGGTCCGTATTATGGCGGCGGAGGATATTATGGTGGCGGTTATGGTGGCGGTGGACGCGTCGGCCGTGGCGGCGGTGTCGGTCGCGGCGGTGGGCATGCGGGCGGTGGGCATGTGGGCGGTGGGCATGTGGGCGGTGGGCATGCGGGCGGCGGACATGCCGGCGGTGGCGGTCATGGCGGCAAAAGATAGCAGCGCTGAGCCGAACCGGAGCCCGCACCCGGCGCGCCCGGGTCGGACGCGGAACATATGAAATCGAAGATCGACCGCCAACGTTCAACCCAGCATGGGAGCACGAAATGCCTAAACTGAACTTTTCGATTCTGATGGTCGCAACAGCGGCTTTGGCCGTGGCCGCAGGTCCGGCGGCCGCGCAAGACGGGTCGCGCCACGCGCCGTTTGAACGTCTTTGCGCCGAGCGGGGCGGGCCGTCGCACCATCCGGAGATGGCGGACCGGCTGGCGGATTATCTCAATCTGACCGACGCGCAAAAGGCTGCCTTCAAGGAATTCCACGAGGCTCGCAAAAAATCGATCGAAGATTCCAAGGCCGCGCTCTGTGCAAACAAGCCGGATCTGTCGTCCTTCGAAGCCCGCCTGATGTTTGGTCAGAGCTTCCTTCAAGCCCGGCTCGCCGCCCTGAAAGCGGAGAATCCGAAGCTGATCGCTTTCTACAACAGCCTAGACGCCCACCAGAAGGAGAAATTCGACAGGTTCCGTGAGCGCCGGGGCCGCGATTGAGCAGGAAAGCTTTCGCGCCGGACACTACGCACCGGTAAGCCATGCGCGGAGCCGCTGCGCTGCGGATTTCTTTGACAAGTGAATAGACGGACGCTGGCCATCCGCGAAAGCAGATGATCAGCGAATCCGTTGGTGATCCGACCGGCCGGCCGCGAAGCCTTGGCGGGATCGGTCGGGCTATTCGGCGCTGCTCACCAGCCTGATCCGCGGCGTCGCCGCATCGATCAGACTGCGGTAGGCGGCGAGGTAGTCCAGCGCCATGCGGCGGGCGGTGAAGCGGGCCTCGAACTGCCTTCGGACCGCATCGCGGTTCAGGGAAGAGAGGCGGCCGACGGCGGCGACGGCGCTGGTTTCGTCCTCGACGATGAAGCCGGTCAGGCCCTCATCGATGATTTCGGAGACGGAGCCGCGGTTATAGGCAATGACGGGAGTGCCACAGGCCATCGCTTCGATCATCACGAGGCCGAACGGTTCCGGCCAGTCGATCGGCAGCAGCAGCCCGATCGCGCCGCTGAGGAAGTCGGCTTTTTCGTGATCGCCGATCTCGCCGATATACTCGACCAGCGGATGATCCAGCAGCGGACGGATGATCTCGTCATAATAATCCTGGTCGGCGCGGTCGACCTTCGCCGCGATCTTGAGCGGCAGGCCGCATCGGATCGCGATCTTGATCGCCCGGTCCACGCCCTTCTCCGGCGCGATCCGGCCCAGCACGGCCAGATAGCCGGGGGTCACCGGCCGCGGTGTCAGCAGCTTCTCCGGCAGGCCATGGTGGATGGTGCGAACCCAGTTGGCCTGCGGGACCGGACGGCGCTGCGCGTCCGATATCGAAATTACCGGGATCGACGAAAATGTGGTGAACACCGGCTGGTGCTCCGGCAGGTCGAGCCTGCCGTGCAGGGTGGTCAGAAACGGTGTCGGCTGGCGTGAGAACAGCGAGAACGGATAGTAGTCGAGGTGAAAATGCAGAAAGTCGAATTCTTCATCATCGCATTTCTGCAGCACGCGTTCCAGCATCACCATGTGCAGCGCGTTGGGATCGCGGACCGATCCGTCGAGGCGCAGAGCCTTTGGCCAGGTCGCGTCAAGTTTCGCGGAGGTCTGCGAATCGCCGCTGGCGAAAAGCGTGACCTCGTTTCCCAACGCCACCAGTTCCTCGGTCAGCCAGTGGACCACCCGCTCGGTTCCGCCGTAAAGCCGCGGGGGAACAGCCTCCGTTAGCGGAGCAACCTGCGCGATGCGCATCTATCCGTCTCCTGTTGCGATCGTGGATGAAAGAAAAAAGCCTCATTTCGCGGTCGGCACCGGCATGCCGCAGAGGGAACGTTTCCGCATGTGCGAAGTTCCCCACAGGACGCGGTACTTCTTTCCAAGCCACGGCCCCGCCAATGCCTTCACGCCCCGACAAGCATCTTTGCGCCGCTCCGAATGCTGCAAGCTAGTTTGCGCAGCGCCGGTGCTGCGAGGGAACCGCGATGAAGTGTCCTTCGTTCATTATACGGACCGCATCCAGACAGGGTCGTCAGCTTCTCCAACGGGTTTGAGCCACATGGACAATCTTTCAGGTTACGCCAATCGCCCGCTTCCGTTCGTGCTGCGCTATCTCCGACAGCGTCTCGCGGCGCATGTCGTCATTCTCTCCGCCGTGATTGCAGCGGTTGCCTGCTCGGTAGGCACTCAATATGGCGTCAAATATCTGGTCGACGGACTTTCGGCGGGGACCGCGCGCGCGGGCGGTGTATGGCTGGCATTCATTTTCCTCATGTCGCTCATCGCTGCGGATAATTTTCTGTGGCGGATTGCGAGCTGGACGGCGAGCTTCACCTTTGTCGGCGTGACCGGGGATCTTCGGCGCGACATCTTCCGTCATCTGACCGGTCATGCGCCGAGCTATTTTTCCGACCGGCTGCCGGGGATGCTGACCAGCCGCATTACCGCCACATCCAATGCCGTCTTCACGGTCGAGAACATGTTCGTCTGGAACGTGCTGCCGCCATGCATTGCGACGGTTGCGGCAATTGCGCTGATTGGAACCGTAAGTCTGACAATGGCGGCCGGATTGATCGTGATCGCCGGCGCGATGGTGGTCGCAATGTTCCATCTGGCCGCCGCCGGCAAGCCATTGCACGACGATTTCGCCAACAAGGCCGCCGCCGTCGATGGCGAAATGGTCGATGTTATCAACAACATGCCCCTGGTGCGCGCGTTCTGCGGTCTCAGCTTCGAACATGACCGGTTTGACGCCACCGTGAACCGGGAATTGACGGCACGGGGACGCAGCCTGCGCTATCTCGAAAAGCTTCGGATTATCCACGCCTCGATTACCGTGGCGCTGACGATCGCGCTGTTGGCCTGGGCCATCGTGCTTTGGCAGCGCGGCGCGGCCACCACCGGCGACGTCGTGCTGGTCTGCACCTTGGGGCTGTCGATCCTGAGCGCCACGCGCGATCTCGCGGTGGCGCTGGTCGATGTCACCCAGCATGTCGCCCGGTTGACGGAAGCGCTTGCCACGCTGCTGCTGCCGCACGAACTGCAGGACCACCCGGAAGCCGAACCGCTGGTCAAGGCCGGTGCCGCCATCGCCTTCAACAACGTCACGTTCCGTTATCCCGGCGGGGTCAAGGTGTTCGACAGGTTCAACCTGCGGCTGCAGGCCGGGCAGAGGGTCGGGCTGGTCGGGCAGTCCGGCGGCGGCAAATCCAGCCTGTTCGTTCTGCTGCAGCGGTTCTACGATGCGCAGCAGGGCAGCATCACCATCGACGGCCAGGATATTTCCCGGGTCACCCAGCAAAGCCTGCGCGAGGCGATTTCGGTCGTGCCGCAGGACATCTCGCTGTTCCATCGATCGATCATGGAAAACATCCGTTACGGCCGGCCGACCGCGACCGACGATGAGGTGTTGCGCGCGGCCATTGCGGCGCGCTGCGATTTCGTCGAGACTTTGCCGGAAGGGCTCGCTACCATGGTCGGCGACCGCGGCGTCAAGTTTTCGGGCGGCCAGCGCCAGCGCATCGCAATCGCGCGCGCCTTTCTGAAGGATGCGCCGATCCTGCTGCTCGACGAGGCGACGGCGGCGCTCGACAGCGAATCCGAGGAGGCGATCCGCGAAGCGCTCGGGCGCCTGATGCGCGGACGGACCGTGATTGCGATCGCCCACCGACTTGCCACGTTGCGCAATTTCGATCGGGTGATAATGCTGAAGGGCGGCAAGATCATCGAGGACGGTCCGCCGGATCGGCTGATGACCGGTCACGGCCCGTATCGCGAACTGGTGACGCAGGAAATGAGCCGCCTCGCGACCCATGCAGCCTGATCCAATGTCGTAGCGTTGATTCCTGGTGCGTTTGTCGCAAGCCCAAGAGAACCGCGCGAGGTGCGATGTCAGCCGAACTCCTAACCCAGATCACCGCGATGCGAACCGTCGAAGTGGTCGCAGAATCGCCGTTCTACATTCCAATGACCGGGCCGGCGGCGCGGCCGCGGCGCTCGCTCAAGCACGACGACACCTTCATCGTGCTCGACAGCCATGGCGACATCGGCGCTTCCGCAGGCGGACCCGACGGCCTGTTCAACGCCGACACCCGGTATCTCGCCCGGCTGGAACTGGTTCTCGACGAAGTCCAGCCGCTGCTGCTCGGCTCCAATCTGCGCGACGACAACTCCGCATTGACGGTCGATCTCACCAATCCCGACGTCTATCGCAACGGCCGGATCGGGCTGCCGAAGGACATGCTGCATATCGTGCGCACGATCTTCCTGTGGCGCGGAACGGCCTATCAGCGCATCGGTCTGCAAAACCACGGCGAGAGCCCGGCGAGCTTCGACCTGACCTTGCTGTTCGACAATGACTTCGCAGACCTGTTCGAAGTGCGCGGCGAAAAGCGTCCGCGCCGCGGCACCGGCTCCAGCAAGCTGCTGGGTCCGGCCGACGTGGCGCTCGAATACAACGGGCTTGATGACAGGTTGCGCGGCACCGCGCTGCATTTCGATCCGCGTCCGACGCGCCTTGCGGTCAATGCCGCGACCTATCATTTCGATCTGGCGTCGCAACAGATCAGCTCGCTGTTTGTCGCGGTGTCCTGCAACAAGCCGGCCGCGGTCAAGCCGGTTGCGTTCTTTCGCGGATTGCTGGCGCACCGGCGCGAGATGCGGCGGTCGACCATGGGCGCCACCAGCATCGAAACCTCCAACAACATCTTCAACGAGGTCTTGTGCCAGTCGATGGCCGATCTCAACATGCTGATGACCGATACGCCGCAGGGACGATACCCCTATGCGGGCATTCCCTGGTATTCGACGACATTCGGCCGCGACGGAATCATCACGGCGCTGCAGATGCTGTGGATCGATGCGCGGGTCGCGCGCGGCGTGCTGAAGCGGCTGGCATTCTACCAGGCCAGCACGGTCGACGCGCTTGCCGACGCCGAACCCGGCAAGATCCTGCATGAGATGCGCGGCGGCGAAATGGCCGCCCTGCGCGAAGTGCCGTTCGCGCAATATTACGGCAGCGTCGATGCCACGCCGCTGTTCGTGATGCTGGCGGGCCTCTATGTCGAACGCACCGGCGACGACGAAACGCTGGCCGAGCTGTGGCCAGCGATCGAAGCCGCGCTGCAATGGATCGACGGCGCCGGCGATCCCGACCGGGACGGCTTCGTCGAGTACCAGCGGGCGTCGGAGCAGGGACTGGCCAACCAGGGCTGGAAGGATTCCTACGATGCGATCTTTCATGCCGACGGCCGCCTCGCCGAAGGCTACATCGCGCTCGCCGAAGTGCAGGGCTACGTATTCGCTGCCAAGCAGCTGGCGGCACGCTGCGCGCTTCGCCTTGGCAAGCGCGACGCCGCGCGCAGGCTCGAGGCCGAGGGCCGCCAGCTTGCCGAGCGCTTTGAGGAGGCGTTCTGGTGTGAAGAACTTGGCACTTACGCGCTCGCGCTCGACGGCGCCAAGCAGCCGTGCAAGGTCCGCACCTCGAACGCCGGACAGCTGTTGTTCAGCGGCATGGTGCGCCCGGATCGCGCCCGCAGGGTTGCCGCCGACCTGATGCGACCGCATTTTTTCACCGGCTGGGGCATCCGCACCGTGGCGCGCGGCGAAGCCCGCTACAATCCGATGTCCTATCACGACGGCTCGATCTGGCCGCACGACAATGCGCTGATCGCGCTCGGGCTGGCGCGCTACGGCGTGAAGCATGCGGTCGAGCAGGTGTTCAAGGGCCTGTTCGACGCCGCGACATACATGGATTTGCGGCGTCTTCCGGAATTGTTCTGCGGCTTTCGACGCGAAAAGCAGCGCGGCCCGACGCTCTATCCGGTGGCCTGTGCGCCGCAGGCCTGGGCAAGCGCGACGCCGTTCACGCTGCTCGAAGCAGCCCTTGGTCTGGAGTTCGACGTGCAGCGTGGAGAAATCCGGCTGCGCAACCCGCGCCTGCCGGCGTTCCTCAACGAGGTGATTCTACGCGAACTGCAGCTGGGTCAATCCAGCGTCGATCTTCGGGTTCGCCGCCACGGCGACGAGGTGTCGCTGGAGGTGTTGCGGACGCACGGCCGGATTCAGGTGTCCATCGTGCTGGTGCAATAGAAGCGGCGCCGTCAAAGGAAGTCCCGATGCGCGCAAGACGTCTTTCCGCCCTCCTCGTGGTTGCCTGCGCGGGCCTGGCGGCCGCACCGGCCCAGGCCGACGATACCGGTTCGCCGCCGGCCGGCGGCAATCCGACGCCGGTGCAGCAGCCCGCGCCCGCGCCGCCGTCGGCGGCGAAACCGCCAGCGCCACCGGCCTCGGTCACGATCATCCGCGCGGCGGATGCGCATGGCGTGCTCGGCCGCGACGTCCGCAGTCCGACGGACGAGGACATGGGCCACATCGTCGACGTGATCGTCGACCGCACCGGCAGGGTGCGCGCGGCCGTGATCGATTTCGGCGGCTTCCTTGGCGTCGGCAGCCGAAAAATCGTCGTTGACTGGGACGCCCTGCGGTTCGGGCGCGTCGCCGACAAGAGTGACGCCATCACGCTCGAATTGACCAAGGATCAGGTGAAGGCGGCGCCCGAATACAAGGAGGATAAGCCGATCGTGGTGCTCGGCGCCTCCGGCAGCCTGCAGCCCTTCAACCCCTGACATTGCGGAGAAGCAGCCTGTTCGCGCGCTCGCCCAGACAGCCGATCGACCGGATTGACGGACGGCCGAGCGGCGGCGGCGACCCGTCGCGGCCGCTGCATCAAGCCGGCAAGCCGACGCCGTCGGACCGGAGCCTGCGCGGCCTCGACTGGTTCATTTTTTTTCTGGCCGATGTGCAGACCGGATTCGGTCCGTTCGTTGCGGTGTATCTGACTACGCAAAAATGGACCCAGGTCGAGATCGGCCTGGTGCTGTCGATCGGCGGTATCGTCGCGCTGCTCGGGCAGATGCCCGGCGGCGCCATCGTCGATGCCGCGCGCTCCGAGCGGCGGGTCGCCGGCCTGGCGGTGGCGGCGATCGGCGTCAGCGCGCTGGGGTATGCCGCTTGGCCGATCTTTCCGGTGGTGATGCTGGCCGCGACGCTGCATGCCGCCGCGAGCTGCGTGCTCGGGCCGGCGATTGCGGCGATCAGCCTCGGCCTGGTCGGACCCTATGCGATCGGCGAGCGGTTCGGACGCAATGCCCGCTATGCCTCGCTCGGCAACGGCGGCGCCGCCGCGCTGATGGGCACCTGCGGCTATCTGCTGTCGAGCCGCTCGGTGTTTCTCGTCACCTTCATTCTGGCGATTCCGACCTTGCTGGCGCTTGCGCGCATCCGCGAGCGCGAAATAGATCCGGCCCGGGCCCACGGCGAGGTGGTACGCGAAGTGCCGGACGCCAGCGCCACCAGCGTCCTCAATCTGATGCGGCAGCGGCCACTGCTGATCTTCGCGGCCAGCGTGCTGTTGCTGCAGCTTGCCAACGCGGCGATGCTGCCGTTGATGGCAGGCGTGGTCACCACCCGCTCGAGCCAGTGGGCGCCGGTGCTGATCGCCGCCTGCATCATCGTGCCGCAAGCGATCGTCGCGCTGGCGTCGCCGTCGGTCGGTCGCAAGGCGCAGCAGTGGGGGCGCCGGCCGCTGCTGCTGCTGGGCTTTGGCGCGCTGGCGATCCGCGGCGTGCTGTTCGCCACCGTCAGGGACCCTTATGCGCTGGTCGCGGTACAGGTGTTCGACGGTGTCACGGCCGCGGTGTTCAGTGTGATGGTTCCGCTGGTCGTCGCCGATGTCGCGTTCGGAAGCGGCCATTTCAATCTTGCGCAGGGCATCATCGGCACCGCGACCGGGATCGGTGCGTCGCTCAGCACCGTGCTGGCCGGCTACGTCGCCGACCGCTTCGGGAGCCGCGTCGCCTTCATGGGACTGGCGGCGGTTGCCGCGACGGGCCTGGTCATGATCTGGTCGGTGATGCCGGAAACGCGGCGGAACCTGCGCTGAGGGTGGCGCGGCGCCGACCGGCCGATACCTGCGCGCTAAGGCGACAGCGCCTTGCGGTAGAGCGCGCCATAACAGGCAGCGGAAATGTCCCAGCTGAACGACCGCGACATCGCATTCCGGCGCATCGAGTTGAGGCGATCCTTGGCCAGGAAGGTCGTGAACGCGCGCCGGATGCCGCCCAGAAACGATTCGGTCGACGGTTGCGCAAACAGGAATCCGGTTTCGCCGTCCTGGATGGTTTCCGCCAGCCCGCCGGTCTGATGGCCGATCGGCAGCGAGCCGAACTTCTGCGCGTACATCTGGCTGAGGCCGCACGGTTCGAAGCGTGACGGCATCAAGGTAAAATCGCTGCCGGCAAAAATCCGCCGCGCCTGTCCGTCGTTGAATCCGATGGCGACGCCGATCGCATCGGGGCGGCGACGATGGGCATCGACCAGGGCCTGCTCGATCCCGGGCTCGCCGCTGCCGGTTACGACGATCTGGCCGCCGGCCCTGATGATCTCGTCGGCGGCCGACAATACCAGATCGACACCTTTCTGATGAACCAGCCGGGCGACCAGGCCGAAAATCGGACCGCGCGAAAGCGCCAGACCGAACTGCTGGCGGACATAGTCGGCGTTGGCGCGTTTGCCTTCCCAGTCTCCCGCGGCGAACGGCTGCGCCAGCTGCGCGCAAAATCTCGGATCCCAGCTTTCGTCGATGCCGTTCAGGATCCCCGTCAGCTGCGCGGCGTCGGAGCGGCGGCGCAGCAGGCCGTCGAGCCCGCAGCCCAGCCCCGAGGTGGTGATTTCCCTGGCATAGGTCTCGCTGACCGTGGTCAGATGCGAAGCGTAGACGATGCCGCCCTTGAGGAAGGACAATTTGTCGTAGAACTCGAGGCCGTCGATATGAAAGGATTCCTCGGGCGCGCCGATCCGGCGCAGCGATTCCTTCGGGAACAGGCCCTGATAGGCCAGATTGTGGATGGTCAGGATGGTCGGGATCTTCTCCGCGCTCCAGGCGAGATAGGCCGGCACCAGCGCGGCCTGCCAGTCATTGGCATGAACCAGGTCCGCTGCCCAATTCTTGTCCAGCCTGCCTGCGGCCAGTTCGGCCGCGGCAGAGGCAAACCGCCCGAAACGAATATCGTTGTCCGGCCAATCGCGTCCGGTGTCGTCGCCGTAGGGGTTGCCGGGCCGGTCATAGAGCTGCGGACACAGCAGGACGTAGATCGGCATCCCGTCTTTGGTCGACGCCAGCCCGAGCGAACAGGCCGGCATTTCCGCCCGCGCCGCGCATTGGGCGACGATCTGGATATGCGTCAATTGCTCGACGACGCCCCGATACCCCGGCAGCAGGATCCGCACATCGCTCCACAGCCGCAAGGCCCGGGGCAGCGCCGCCGAGACGGCTGCAAGGCCGCCCACGCGGACGAAGTCGTCCATTTCGGTGGTGACGAACAGAACTCTCAAAAAAAGCCCTCATGGCCGCCGCAAGCCCAAATATGCAAGAACGATTCCAGTTGCGCCTTGCCCACATGGAGGGCGGCCGACAGGTTTCAAGTCCACCGACCGCGGAATCGCTTTCCCGGCGGTGCCGCGCAATTTAGGGTCACGCCGCGCCGGGGTTGCCGGGCCGCTGGGAGTTTTACGGAATGACAATAGCGGGAAACGATGAGGGCAATTTGACAAAGAGCTTTGGCGGCCTTCGCGTCCTCGATTTTTCGACCACCATCGCCGGCCCGCATTGCACGCGAATGCTGGCCGACATGGGGGCCGAGGTGATCAAGGTGGAATCCGCCGAGGGCGAGACGATGAGGACCCGTCCCCCCGTCCGCGACGGCTTCAGTGCGGTGTTTGGCCAGCTCAATGCCGGCAAGAAGAGCCTCGTGCTCGATCTGAAATCGCCCGAGGCGGTCGAAGTGGTGCGCCGGCTGGTCGCGAGCACGGACATCCTGGTCGAGAATTTTCGCCCCGGCGTGATGCGAAGGCTGAAGCTGGATTACGACGGCTTGCGCCAAATCAATCCGCAGCTGATCTATTGTTCGATTTCCGGATATGGCCAGACCGGGCCGTCGGCGGAACTGCCGGCCTACGCGCCCGTCATCCACGCCGCCTCCGGTTACGACATGGCGCACCTGTCCTACCAGCCGGGGCGCACGCGGCCGGACTATTGCGGCATCTATCACGCCGACGTCGTCACCGGGGTCTATGCCTTCGGCGCCATTTCGGCGGCGCTGTATCAGCGCAAGGAAAATCAGCGGGGACAGCACATCGACGTCTCGATGCTGGAATCGATGCTCAGCCTGACCCTGAATGAAGTGCAGTGGTCGCAATTCGAGGTGAGTTTGCCGAGCCGGCCGATGTTCGGTCCGGTCGAGACCGCCGACGGCTTCGTGATGGTGGCGATCGCCAGCGAAAAGACCTTCCAGAGCCTGGTCAGGACCTCCGGTCATCCGCACTGGATCAGCGATCCGCGGTTTGCCAGATATGCCGATCGGCGCGACAACTGGAAGGATCTGATGGAGGGCATCGAGACCTGGTCGCGCACGCTGTCGACCGCGCAATGCCTCGCCGCGCTCAGTCGGAATGGCGTTCCTTCCTCGGCCTATCGCACCGTGGCGCAGGCCCTGTCCGATCCCCAGCTTGCCCATCGCGGCGCGCTGGCCGAGGTGGCGGACGGCGGCGGCACGTTCAAGGTCATGAACCTGCCGTTCCGCATGTCGGAGAACCGGGTAGCCGCGGGAAGGCGCGCGGCGACCCTGGGCGAACATACCGTCGCGGTGCTCAGGGAAAGCGGCCTGTCGGAAGACGAGATCGCGCGCTTCACCGGCGAGCTGCCGGAAGCGGAGCGGATCTGAGGCGCGGAACAGCAATCCCGGGACGATGAATTGCCGATCGCGCCGCCCCGCCGGCCTCGACGCCGCCGGGCAAGGCGTGGCAATGTCGCGGCAACGGCAAGAACCACAAGAAAAGCGGGAGAGCAGCGATGAGGAGCTTCCAGGTCACCGATTTCAATGCGCCGTTGCAGGAGGTGGAGCAGCCGACGCCGCAGCCCTCGGGAACCCAGGTGCTGGTCAGGGTCAGGGCGGCGGGGGTCTGCCACAGCGACCTGCACATCTGGGAGGGCGGTTACGACCTCGGTCATGGCCGCAAGCCGCTGTCGCTCAGGGATCGCGGCGTGTCGCTGCCGCGAACCATGGGGCATGAGACGGTAGGCGAGGTGCTGGCGTTCGGACCGGATGCCATCGCGGTCAAGGGCGATCTGAAGATCGGCGACGTCGCGCTGGTCTATCCCTGGCTCGGCTGCGGCAAATGCGAGACCTGCCTTGCCGGCGACGAGAACATGTGCCTGAAGCCCAACTCGCTCGGCGTCTACTGCGATGGCGGCTATGCCGACCACATGACGGTGCCGCATCCGCGCTATCTCCTGAACCTGCAGGGGCTCGACCCCGTCACCGCGGCGCCCTATGCCTGCTCCGGCGTCACCACCTACAGCGCGCTGAAGAAGGTCGAGGCCCATTTCAATACCCCGATCGTCATTTTCGGCGCCGGCGGCCTCGGCCTGATGGCGCTGTCGCTGCTCAAGGCGATGGGCGGCAAGGGCGCCATCGTCGTCGACATCGACGCCCGCAAGCGCGAGGCCGCCGAACAGGCCGGCGCGCTCGCCACCGTCGATGGCGCAGCGCCCGACGCGCTGGAGCAACTCGCGGCCAGGGCCAACGGGCCGATCCGCGCGGTGATCGATCTGGTCGGCAACGCCGCGACCGCGCAACTCGGTTTCGACTGCCTGACCAAGGGCGGCAAGCTGGTGATGGTCGGCCTGTTCGGCGGCGGCGCGCCCTGGGCGCTGCCGCTGATTCCGATCAAGGCCATCACCATCCAGGGCAGCTATGTCGGCAATCTCCGCGAGACCCGCGAACTGCTCGATCTGGTGCGCGCCAGGAAGATCGAGCCGATACCGGTGACGCCGATGCCGCTGGCAAAAGCCAACCAGGCGCTGCTCGACCTGCAGAAGGGCCGGCTGGTCGGGCGCGCGGTGCTGACGCCTTGAGCCAGTCAAAGAGCTTGCGGCACCGGCATTGCGAGCGAAAGCGAAGCAATCGATCGCTGCAAGGCAAGCATGGATCGCCTGGTCGCCAACGCTCCTCGCACAGGCGAGGTAATTACACCGGCTGCTTTTCAAGCCACGCCTCAAGGAAACTCCCATGTCAGCCAACGATTCCCTCCACATCGCCGTGCTTGCCGGCGACGGCATCGGCCCCGAAGTGATGGCGCCGGCGCTCGAGGTGTTGCGCAGGATCGAGGCGACCTCGGACCTGAAGTTTCGCTTCACCGATGCGCCGGCCGGCGCCAACCATTATCTCGCCACCGGCAAGTCGATGCCGGACTCCACGGTGCGATTGTGCGAGGAGGCCGATGCGATCCTGCTCGGCGCCTGCGGATTGCCCGCGGTGCGCTATCCCGACAACACCGAGATCATGCCGCAGGTCGAATTGCGTTTTCATTTCGACCTCTATGCCGGGGTCCGTCCGGCGCGGCTGGTTCCGGGGGTGCCCAGCCCGATCGTCGGCGCCGACCGGCGCGGCATCGATCTGGTGGTGATCCGGGAATCCACCGAGGGCCTGTTCGCCTCGATGGGCAAGGGCGTCGTCACCGACAGCGAGGCGCGCGAAACCCTGGTGATCACCCGCCGGACCTCGGAGCGACTGTTCGAATTTTCCTTTCGCCTTGCCGAGCGCCGCAAGGCGCGCGGCCGGCCGGGCGCCCTGACCTGCGTCGACAAGGCCAATGTGTTCAAGGCGTTTGCCTTCTTCCGCGAGATGTTCGACGAGGCGGCGAAACGTCATCCCGGGGTCAGGGCCGACCGGCTCTATGTCGACGCCTGCGCCGCGCTGCTGGTCAAGCGCCCCTGGGATTTCGACGTCATGGTGATGGAGAACATGTTCGGCGACATTCTCTCCGACATGACCGCCGGCCTGATCGGCGGCATGGGCATGGCGCCGTCGGCCGATATCGGCGACCGCCATGCAGTGTTCCAGCCGTGCCACGGCACCGCGCCCGACATCATGGGGCAGGGCAAGGCCAACCCGACCGGGATGATCCTGTCCACGGCGATGATGCTGGACTGGCTGGCCGACCGGCACGGCCTCGAAGCCGCCGCCGAAGCTTCCGAGCGCATCGAACGCGCGGTCGACAGGGTCTATGCCGACGGCATCAAGCCGATGGAATTCGGCGGCAGCAACGGCACCGGCGATATCGCCAGGGCGGTGCTCGCGGCGCTGTAGCCGGGGTTGACGGCAGGGGCGCATCGAGGCGCGTCAATCCGCCGGCATCATCTTCTCGATCAGTCGCGCCCAGTACGACGCGCCATGGCCGAGGATGGCATCGTTGAACCGGTAGGCGGGATGATGGCACTCCTCGCCCTCGCCCATGCCGAGCAGGATCATGGCGCCGGGGCGCTCCAGCAGCATGAAGGCGAAATCCTCGCCGGCCATCAGCGGCGTGACTCGATCGTTGACGCGGTCGGCGCCTGCGACGTCGCGCGCGACCTCGGCCGCGACCGCGGTTTCGTGCTCGTGGTTGACCGTGGCCGGATACATCCGCGTGTAGTGCGTCTGTGCCGATCCGCCATAGGCCCGCGCGATGCCGTCGGCGATCTCCGATATCCGGCGTTCCACCAGGTCGCGCACCTCGGGATCGAAAGTGCGCACCGTTCCGGCGAGCGTCGCGGTCGCCGGGATGATGTTGACGGCGGAGCCGGCGTGGAACGTGCAGGCGGAAACCACCGCGGTCTTCATCGGGTCGACGTTGCGCGCCACGATCGACTGCAGCGCGCCGACGATTTCCGCGCCGATCAGCACGCTGTCGATCGCCTTGTGCGGACCAAGGCCGCCATGGCCGCCCTTGCCATGCACGACGATCTCGAAGCGGTCGGACGCGGCGAGGATCGGGCCGGGCGTGAGGGCGAAGTGGCCCTCGGCGAGGCCCGGCATGTTGTGCAGGCCGAAGACCTGCTGGATGCCCCAGCGGGTCATCAGGCCGTCGTCGACCATCGCCTTGCCGCCGGCGCCGCCTTCCTCGGCCGGTTGGAAGATCACGATCGCGGTGCCGTCGAAATTGCGGGTTTCGGCCAGATATTTGGCGGCGCCGAGCAGCATGGCGGTATGGCCGTCGTGGCCGCAGGCGTGCATCAGGCCGGGCGTCTTCGAGGCGTAAGGCACGCCGCTTTCCTCCTCGATCGGCAACGCGTCCATGTCCGCGCGCAGGCCGATGACGCGGCCGGAAGCCGACTTGCGGCCGCGGATCACGCCGACCACGCCGGTGCGCCCGATCCCGGTCGTCACTTCGTCGCAGCCGAATTCCCTCAGGCGATCGGCGACGATGCCCGCCGTGCGCTGCACCTCGTAGAGCAGTTCGGGGTGCTGGTGGAAATCATGGCGCCAGAGGGTGATTTCGTCTGACAGCGCGGCGATGCGATTGACAATGGGCATGGAGACACTCGCTGGATGGAGATGCGGCTGGAGTAGCGGCCACCTGTCGTTCGCAATGTCGCCGCCTGGCCGGGCCGGTCATTGCGCCGGCCGCAGCGCAGGCGCGGCCTGCGGCGTCCGCCCCTTGTAAAGCGACAGGCCGGTCACGCCGACCGCGGCGGCGAACATGATGTAGTAGACCGGGGCAGCCTTGTCGCCGGTCGCCTGCACCAGCCCGGTATTGATGAAGGGCGCAAGCCCGCCGAACAGCATCACCGCGAAATTATACATCAGGGACGCCCCGGTCGAGCGCACCCCGACCGGGAAGATCTCGGTCATGAAGGCCGGCATCGGGCCCGCCAGCGCGCCGAGGAAAACCGCGATGGCCTGCAGCTGCCAGAGGTTGGCGATGCTCGGCGCCCCGACCAGCCGCTGCAGCAGCAGGTAGAACAGCACGCAATAGATGACCAGCGCCGGAATGATCACCGCGCGGCGGCCGATCCGGTCGGACAGCGCCCCGAACACGACGGCCAGCGCCGCGTTGGCGAGGCTCGCGCAGAGCAGTCCCGATTGCGCAGAGAGCAGCGGCAGTTTCAGCTCGGTGGCCGCATAGGCCGGCAGGAACACCGCATTGACGTAGTTGATCGCGGTGCCCGCCGCGATCAGGCAGAAGCAGGCGATCAGCTCGCGCGGATGTTCCGACAGCAGCACGCCGAGCGTGGTCTGCCGGCCCGGTTGCGCGGTCGCCCCCTTCTCCGCGAGGTAGCCCTGGAATTCCGGGGATTCGTCGCATTTGCGCCGCAGGTACCAGCCGGTCGGCCCGATCAGGATGCCGAGGATGAAGGGCACGCGCCAACCCCAGCTGGCGAATTCGTTGGCCGACAGCCCCAGATTCAGCGTGATCGCCATCGCCGCGCCGATGCCGAAGGCCAGCGACTGCGACACCATCTGGAACGAGCCGTAATAGCCGCGCCGCCCGGGCGGCGCGAATTCGATCAGCATGGCGCTGGCGCTGCCGAACTCGCCGCCGGCCGAAAAGCCCTGGATCAGCCGCGCCAGCAGCAGCAGCAGCGGCGCCGCAATGCCGATCGCGCCATAGGTCGGCAGCAAGCCAAGCAGGCCGGTGCCGGCCGCCATCAGCAGGATCATCACGACCAGCGCCTTCTTGCGGCCGTGCTTGTCGGCGTAGAGCCCGAACACCAGCCCGCCCAGCGGCCGTGCCGCGAAGGCGATGCCGAAGGTGGCGAATGTCAGCAGCAGCGACGAATTGGGATTTTCCGCCGGAAAGAACAGCTTGCCGAGAATTCCCGCAAACAGGCCGAACACCGTGAAGTCGAACCACTCCAGCGCATTGCCGATGGTCGAGGAAATCACGACCCGACGGCGCATCTGCGCCGTGACTGCAGCCTGCATCGGTGGGTCCCTTCCACGATCGAGAGCCGGTTCGAACGACCGACGGTATTGTAAAGCCGGATAGCCGTCCACAGCGGACCCGCGCTTTCGCCGTCCGGGGATGATGTCGTCACGACCAGCCTCCACGTCCACCGCAGTTCCCACCTCGCGTTCCTGACGGACCCTCGGAGACGAGATGGAATGGAACAAACCATAAACAAATTGGCGGAAAAGTCAAACTCGATATTTTTGCAAGCGGGATTGACGGCAGAACCGCCTGACTGCCCGTCGGGCAAATCACCGGCGATTCCATGCCGGGAGGCCGGTGCGTGTTCGCCGACGAAGGCGACGGTTTCGCGCTCCCGCCATCCTGCGGCGAAAATATCGAAAACAACCCCATGCAAAGTAGCCGAATACCGGCGGCGGGATCCCGGATCCGGGCCGGCCCGGACGCCGCCATGCGCGTCATGGGTTGCCGGATCAGGTCCGGGACACGAGCATGGTGCGGCCTTTTGCTATCGCCCCGTGAACTGCGGCTTGCGCTTTTCCATGAAGGCGCGCCGGCCCTCGCGAAAATCTTCCGAGTCCATGCAGGCGATGCCGATGTTCCTGATCGCCTCCATGTCGCGATGGCCTTCGTCCTTGAGCACTTGCGCGATGGTGATCTTGGCGGCCTTGATCGCCAGCGGCGCGTTGTGGGAAATGCTGCGGGCGATCTCCAGCGTCGCGCTCCTCAATTCGGCATCGGCCACCACGCGGTCCACCAGTCCGATCCGCAACGCCTCGGCGGCATCGATCCGCATTCCCGTATACATCAACAGCCGCGCCCAGGACGGTCCGACCAGCGAGACCAGATGCTTGAGGCCGTCATAGCCGTAGGCGATGCCGAGTTTTGCGGCGGGGATGCCGAACTGGCTGCTGTCGGCGGCAATGCGGATATCCGACATCATCGCCACCTGCATGCCGCCGCCGAGGCAGAAGCCGCGGATGCAGGCGATGGTCGGTTTCGGATAGTCCGCCAGCAGCGCGCGCTGCGCGGCGCTGCGCCTGGAATATTCCTCCGAGGCCTCGGCGTTGTGGCGGGTCTTCTCGAACTGGCTGATATCGGCGCCCGAGACGAACGCCTTGTCGCCGGCGCCGACCAGGATCACCACCCGCACCGCGGGATCGTCGCGCAATGCGATCAATGCGCTGCCGAGTCCTTCCCACATGTCGAGCGACATGGCATTGCGCTTTTCCGGATTGTTGAAGGTGACGGTGCCGATGCCGTCGGCGGTCTGCTGCAGGATCTTGCCGCCGGCGTAGGATTTTTCGGCGCTGTTCTGGACATCGGGCATCATGGCTGCTTTCGCTGGGGTGAGGGCGCGCCCGCGGGGAGGGGGCCGATACCTCGCGCGCAAAACGCCGGCCGCGGCATCATTTTAGCCCGGCATCGGCCGGCGCGGGCATGTTTCTGCGCGGCCGCCTACTGCGCCAGATGCCCGGTCAGCGGATGACCGGCCGCCTCGCTGAAGAAGGCGGCTTCCTCGGCGGTGGCTTCCAGCAGCTGCTCGTCCTGGTCGTAGATATCGTTGCGGAACTGGACGGTCTGGTCGCGGGTCATCCACGCGGTCAGGTAGATCCAGGCCACCGGTACTTTCTTCGGCAGTGCGATGTCCTCGCGCTGGCCGGTGGCGATGGCCGCGTCGATGGCGGCGCGGTTCCATTTCGGCATCTCTTCCTGCAGCAGCCAGGCGGCGAGGTCGCGCACATTGTCGACCCTGGAGCAGCCGTGCGAATCGAAGCGGTAGTCGTCGCTGAACAAATTGTGCTGGTTGGTGTCGTGCATATAGACCGAATAGGGATTCGGCATGTCGATCTTGACCGCGCCCAGCGCATTCCAGCTGCCGGATTGCTGGCGCACCGTGAAATTCGGCGCGCGGGCGCCGGACCAGTCCACCGTTCGCGGATCGATCGGCGCGTCATGCGCGTCGAGCACCTCCATGTGCATGCGCGCGAGATAGCCGGGATCCCGACGCATATGCGCCGAGATCTCCGTCCTGGCGATCGATGCCGGCACGGTCCAGGTCGGATTGAGGTTGACGCTGGTGATCTCGGCGGTCAGCGTCGGCGACGGCTTTTCGGTCTTGCCGACGATCACGCGATAGCGCCGCACCACATGGTCGTTTTCCACCGCCTCGGCGAACGCCGCGGGCAGGTTGACGACGACATAGCGCGGGCCAAATCCGAAGCTGATGTTTTCCAGCCGCTCGAGCGAGGCCTCGAGCTGCTTGATCCGCTTCTGCACCGGGACATTGAGCGCGGCGATGGTGCGCGGGGTCACGATCCCGGTCGGCGCGAGGCCATGGCGCACCTGGAAACGCTTGACGCCCTCGGCGACATCCTGGTCGAAGGGTCCGCTGGCCTTGTCGGGGGCGAGGTCGCCGCTGATCAGAAGACGCCGGCGCAGCAGGTCGTCGTTGGCTCCGGGAACGCCGGAAGCAAATTTGGCGTCGGCCGGAATCGCCGGCCATCCGCCGCGTACCGCCAGATCCGAATAGCTCAACGCGGCCTGCCTGATCCGCTGCGCGGTGCCCTCGTCGAAGGTCGGCTCATGCGACAGCGCCAGTTCGGCCGCCGAGCGCGATTCCGGGGTGGACGCCGCGGGCGTCCTTGCGATGGCGGCATGAATCGCGGGATTTGCCGGGGTCGCCGGGCCGGCGCTCTGGCCGAAGGCCGCTCCGCCGGCAAGCATCGTGGCAACGGCAATCATGTTCATTGTTCGCATGTCGGATGCCTTCGGGATGCGCCGTGACGGCTGCTCTTGAAATCGGGGAGGCCCGGCCGTTCAAGCCGGCCGGACGGGTGGAAGCGGGTTCCGCCAAAGGGGTTTTGCAACTCCTGGCGCAAATGTTAGATCATGAGGGTTGCGTTCTGATTAAGTGTGCGCTGCCGCAAGCCCGCATTTGAGTTTCGCTGGCTTTTGATAGGTCGCGGCGGTAGTCAGGATGGTTCGCGGCACGGGCCGATAAAAAAAGACGGGAGAATCAATGCCGCTGACCCGCCGCGAGGTGATTGCCGGATGCGGCGGTGGACTGGCCTTGCTGATCGCCCCGCCCGGGCGGGCGGAGGCGGCCTATCCGAACCGCACCATCCGGATGATCGTGCCCTATCCGCCGGGCGGCACCACCGATTTTCTCGGCCGCCTGGTCGCCGACTGGCTCATCAGCGGACTTGGCGCCAGCGTCATCGTCGAGAACAAGCCCGGAGCCGGTACCACGCTCGGCGCCAGCCTGGTGGCGAGGGCCGAGCCCGACGGCTATACGCTGCTGATGGCCACCTCGACCACGCTCGCCATCGACAAGACGCTTTACAGGAACCTGCCCTACGATCCCGTGCGGGATTTTGCGCCGATCGCGCTGGTGGCCGGCGTGCCGTTCGCGCTGATCGTCAACCCGTCGATTCCGGTGGCCACGCTGTCCGAATTCATCGCCTACGCCAAAAAGAATCCGGGACTGGCCTACGGATCGGCCGGCAATGGCAGCCCGCAGCATCTCGGTGCCGAGATGCTGAAGGTTGCCGCCGGGATAGATGCCCGTCACGTGCCGTACCGCGGCAGCGTGCCGGCCATGCTCGACGTGATTGCCGGACATATTTCCTTCATGGTGGTGGATCTGCAGCCGGCATTGCCGCAGATCCGTGCCGGCAAGGTGAGGGTGCTCGGCGTCACCACCGCCAGGCGGGTTGCCGCCGCCCCCGACATTCCGACCCTGGCCGAGGCCGGCCTCGCCGGCTTTGAACTGGTCGCCTGGCAGGGCGTGGTCGCGCCCGCCGGCGTGCCGCCCGCGATCGTCGAGCTATTGGCGGCGCAGCTTGCGAAACTGGTGGCCGATCCCGCCACCCGCGACAAGCTCACCGCCATCGCGCTGGAGCCGCTGGCCGGATCGACCCCGGCCGGCTTTGCCGCCTACATCAAGACCGAGGTCGCGCGCTGGGCCGACATCGTCCGCGCGTCGGGCGCCGAATTGGAATGACGATGGCTTTGCCGAAATCCTCTGGGCCATCGCATAGGACCGAATTGAACCGCACGTTGATGAGGTCGTGGGCCCGCACGAACTCTCGGCTTGTCGTCCCTGCGAACCAGGGACCCATCACCCCTGGCATCAAAAGTTAAATGCGCCTCTGCTCCAGTGCCGAAACGAGACTCCGCGCCCTATGGGTCCCTGGGTTCGCAGGGACGACTCGGTGAGACGCAATGCAAAATCGGAAAAACTCGCGCGCGGACGGTCATGGAAAGTTACATATGCGATAGCGTTGCCCCGCGCCGCCGAAATCCCCTGCACAAAAAGAGCGATCGATGACGGACATGAGCGGTTGTGACGTATTGATTGTGGGCGCCGGGCCGGTCGGGCTGACGCTCGCGATCGATCTGGCGTGGCGCGGCATCGACGTCACGGTGGTGGAGACGCGCGCGCGGGCCGCGGCGCCGGAGCCGAAGTGCAACCATGTCGCTGCCCGCACCATGGAAATCTTCCGCCGGCTCGGCCTCGCGGGCAAGGTGCGCGAGGCCGGCCTGCCCGCGGATTATCCGCATGACATCAGTTACCGCACCACGTTCACCGGCCCGGAGCTGACGCGGATTCCGATTCCCTGCCGCCGCGACCGCTTCACCGCCAAGGATGGCCCGGACTGCGGCTGGCCGACGCCGGAGCCGCCGCACCGCATCAACCAGATCTTTCTCGAGCCGATCCTGTTCGAGCATGCCGCCGCCCAGGATCGCATCCGGATCATCAACCGGACCTCGGTCGAGGACGTCGTGGTGGAGCAGGAGAGGGCGACCGTCAGCCTGCGCGATCTCGAAACCGGCGCGGCCAGGCGCATGGCGTGCCGATATCTGATCGGCTGCGACGGCGCCCGCTCGGTGGTCCGCAAGGCGATCGGCGCCGAGCTCCGCGGCGACGCGGTGATCCAGCGGGTGCAGTCGACCTTTATCCGGGCGCCGGACCTGATCGACCGCCAGCAGCACGCGCCCGCCTGGGGCACCGGCGTCATCAACCCGCGCCGGTCGGGCATGGTGTACGCGATCGATGGCCGCGAACGGTGGCTGGTGCATAATTACCTGAAGCCGGATGAGGCGGACTTCGATTCGGTGGACCGCGACACCTGCATCCGGACGATCCTCGGGGTGGACCGGGATTTCAGCTATGAGGTCATCTCCCGGGAGGACTGGGTGGGGCGCCGCCTGATCGCCGACAGGTTTCGCGACCGCTGCGCCTTCATCGCCGGCGATGCGGCGCATATCTGGGTGCCCTATGCCGGCTACGGCATGAACGCCGGGATCGCCGACGCCATGAACCTGTCCTGGCTGCTGGCGGCTCATCTCAACGGCTGGGCGCCTTCGTCGATTCTCGACGCCTATGAGGCGGAGCGCTGGCCGATCACCAGCCAGGTCTCGCGCTTTGCGATGTCGCATGCCGAGGCCGAGATCCGCCGTCGCGGCGCGGTGCCCGACACGCTCGAGGATGCGGGAGAGCGGGGCGAGGCGGCGCGGCGCGAGGTCGGGGATCTCGCCTATGAGATCAACGTCCGGCAATATGCCTGCGCCGGTCTCAACTTCGGAACCTATTACGATCGCTCGCCGATCATCGCCTATGACGGCGCCGAACATCCCGCCTATACCATGGACAGCTATACGCCATCGACCGTGCCGGGCAGCCGCACGCCGCATCTGTGGTGCCGCGACGGCAGTTCGCTCTACGACGCCATGGGTCCGGAATTCAGCCTGCTGCGGTTCGATCCTGCGCTCGACGTTGCCGCGCTGCAGGCCGCGGCTCGCCACAGGGGCATGCCGCTGAAGCTGATCGACATCGAACGGCCTGCGGCCGCCATTTTCTATGGCAGCAGACTGGTGTTGTCGCGCCCGGACCAGCACGTGGCCTGGCGCGGCGACGCGTTGCCGCCCGATCCACTGGCGTTGATCGATCGTGTCCGCGGCGCTGTCCGCGACCAGCCGCGAGGCTGAGATCGGCCGGCGGGCTCACCCGCCTGCAGGCGCCATCAGCAATAGTGGAATCCCATCACTCTGGACAAATCCCAGGGATTGTCCAGATCGCGCTCAAACCCCGAGAGCGCATGACGCTTTCGCCAAACCGCCGATATCCCGGCGGATCACGCCTTAGTCTTCGTTGGCGGCGATCGATTCCATCAGCGACACCAGCTGACGTTGCACGGTCTGATCCTTGATCTTGCTGTAGGCCCGCAGCAATCTCAGGCTGAACGCGCTGTCGAGAAACAGCAGGCTCTCGACCTCCCGCGCCTTGCCGTCACCGTCATAGAAGAATGTGACGGGGACATCGAGCGCGGTCGCGATCTGCTGCAGACGGGCTGCACCAACGCGGTTGACGCCCTTCTCGTATTTTTGGACCTGCTGGAAGCTGACGCCGAGCTGGTCGCCAAGCTCTGCCTGCGAGATGCGTTGCTCGACGCGCCGCAACCGGATTCGCTTGCCCAGTTCAATGTCGGGTTTCCCGGCACTGCGTTGCTTCATTTTCTTTGCGGCTGATTTGTTCATACTGCTCTTACCGTCCTTCTGTCGTGAGGCCCCCGAACAGATGGGTCAGGGATTCACCCTTATATACCGTTTTAAGCTCGCTTGGATGGATGAATTCGTCTTTAAACCACGGGAATTTTGTAGGGTTAAAGGCCTCGACCAGCCAGTCGATCATGCAGCGCACCCTGGGGATGCGGCCGCTGCCCGGATGGAACGACAGCCAGATATCGAACGACCGGCGCAAATCGATATCGAGAGGTATTATATTCCCACCCAGCGCGCAGGCGTAGGTGGGAAACACGCCGACCCCGGCGCCATTGGCAACGGCCCAGTAGTTGGCGCTGCTGGCATTGGTTTTCATCGCAATCAGGTCTTCGAGGGCATGACCCGGAAGCCAGCTTTCGAAGGCCTCCCTGGCGGCGGTCTGATCGGCGAGCTGGACTACCAGCCGGTGCCGCTTGACCAGTTCTTCGACGGTTTTCGGGGACCCGAATGTGTCGATATATTTCTGGCTGGCGAACAACATCAGATGCATGCGGCCGAGCCGGACCAGCTTGACGTCAAGCACGGCCGGCCGCGACAGGTGGATCGCCACGTCGGCTTCATGCCGCGAGACGTCGGCAGCGCGCATCGCGCAATGCAGATCGACCACGATGTTCGGGAATGATTGTTGAAACGCGACCAGGCGGGGTGCCAGCCAGAACGTGCCGAGGCCTTCGGTGACGGCAACCCGGACCTCGCCGGACAGCGAATGGATGACGGAATCGCTGGCGCGCAGCAGATCGAACGAAGCGGCCTCCATGCGTTCGGCCGCCGTCACCACCAACGCGCCCTCATCGGTGAGGCGAGTGCCATGGACGTTGCGGGTGAACAGCGGGGCGCCGATCTGGCGCTCGAAGTCATCGATCCGCCTGCGCACCACATTGATCGACAGTTCGAGCCGCTCGGCGGCGGACCGGAAGCTGCCGCAGCGAACCACTTCCAGGAAGATCCTGGCTGCGTCCCAGTCCGCGAGACCGCCGGCGCCGATCTCACGGCGTTCCCCGGGAGGAACGCCCCTTTCCAGCAGCAGACGCATACACAGCCCTTTCGCCCGGCTAAACTTGCCAGAATATTGATCGAAATACAACCATGACGGGTTCGGGCCGGCGGGTTTTGGCATTACGCTGCCCCTCAAGGCCGGCCGCGCCGGGCAGCATCCCGGTGGTGGCGGCAAGCCCGTCGCGCCATGAAAGGGTTGCCTGTGAGCTCAGTGGTCAGCCTTCGAACCCTGGCGCATTCGTCGAGCGTTCCGATCGTGGTGCTCGTCGACATGCAGCAGGAATATCTGGCGACGCCGCGGCTGTTCGCGATTTCCAGAATCGATTCCGCGCTGGATAATTGCCGAAAGGTGCTGGATCACGCCCGGCGGATCGGCCTGCCGGTGGCCTTCACCCGCATGCTCAACGAGTCGGCGTTTTTCAACCGTGCGACGCCGTTCGTTCGCTGGATCGATGGTTTCGAGCCGTGCCGCAACGAGATGGTATTCGAGCGCGGCAGTCCGTCGTGCTATTCCTGCGAGCCGTTCGCCGCATTGGTGAACCAGAGCCGCGGCGGCATCGTGCTGGCCGGATTTGCCGGCGAATCGGCTTGCCTTTCGACCCTGGTCGATGCGTTCCACCGCAATCACAGGGTCACCTATCTCTGCGATGCTTCGGCCAGTCATGCGCTCGACGACCTGTCGGCCGACGAAATCCACCGCGCCGTTGCCAGAATATCGGGACTCTATGGAGAGGTCCATGAAACGGCCGACTGGATCGAACAAACTCACCCTCGCAAGCTCGGTCAGGGAAAAAACGCCAGTGGCTAGCTCAGAACAACGATTGCATTCCATTCTCGCGACCCTCGAGCAGTGCCGCGCGGTTCTCGTCGACAGCAACCGGGAAACGGCGCAGCTGGTGTCGGTAGCCATCCTGCAACTGCGGATGAAGCTCAATCGCATCGCCGATGCGGACCTGACGGCCTTGTGCGAGGCGATGGCCGGGGATGACGGTCCGGCGGACAAACCGCGCGCGCCGATATTGCCGCAGGGCCCGCGCCGCCGTTCGACGGCCGTGCTGAAACTGGTCAAGTAGCGCGCAGTTGCGCAAGCTCTGGCGGTCAAGACGGCAAGCGGTCTCCCAGGGGCGGTCAGCCGGCCTGGAAAGATGACGATGCGAAATGAAAGAGGCCTTCAACCGGGGGGCGTCACCGCGCCTGCGGGATGAAACGCCGCCTTCTGCGCTTCCAGCTGCTCCGTCAACTTCTTCATTCCGTCGAGTGTCGCCCGGTCGGTGATGCCCGGCGAGAGGCGCCGGTAATGTTCGATCCTGCCGTCGATCTCACCGCACTTCGCGCACATTGCACCGCCCCCCTGTGAGGCGGAAAACCAAGCCACCCGTCATGACACTGCGACAGAGCCGTTGGGTTTCATCGATGGTTTGCAACCGATGGCGGTCTCCTCCGCAGCCCGATTGGCGAGCGCGTGCCACTCGATGGCGATTTCGCTCCAGGCCTCCCGGGTCGCCCGGTCGGTCGCGTCCCGTGCAAGTCCCTCGCTGGCGAGGGCCTTGAGCCGGTATTTTTCCACAATATTGGTCATGAGCATGCTCCACGTTCATGGCGGGAGCACAACACTCTCGGTCACCGGTGGCTGCCGGAATATGGCGGCGATGTCCAACCAACACTCCAAGTTGCAATGTGTTCCCGCCTTTGGGAGCAATATTACTCACGGGATATTCGGCCACGGCCGACCTCGAAATAGTGGCACCGAGGGTCTGTTTGGGCAGAACCGCCCCGCCCGACAGGCCAAATGGGCCGAGTGACGGCGCTTCAACCGGAACAAAAAGAAAACGTTATCAGCTCGCTCCGGAAGAAATTTCCACCGGCGGGGAAAAATTACCGTCCCAAAAGTTGAAAGGCGGGCGATGGGCGAAAGATTCAGCCATGAAAGCGGCGCACCATCGGCTGGTCGGGTATGATCGCCAGACCGAATTGGAAAAATTCGAAGTCACTATTCCCCGGCATATTTTTGCAGAGGTCAGTTCGCTGGCTGCCGTCGATGATGACGATCCTGATGCCGTCGGTTGTCATGAGCTGACCAGGGAACAGGCTCATCGGATCGCCATCAAAGTGCACAGGAGCCTGCCTTCCGGGTTGGATTTTTTTCTCGAAGGGTTTGCTGCCTAACTTGCCGCCTCAACTGATGCGAGTTGGTCGACGGCAATCCCGCGGGGGTCTTGACCTGCCGCTGCCGATTTCCTCCGGTTGAAACGAGAGTCCGGCCTTCTTAAAGGACGGACAGATGAAACGAGCCAGGTCATTGCGGATTCCCGCCCATCCGCTACATGACAGCGCACCAGCGCGGCGCTACGCCGAGCTGCGGTCCCGCAACGCAGCGGGCCCGCGGCCTTTCAGCGAAGGACCAACATGGCGATGACGGCATGATTCACGATGTCTCGATCCCGGCGGCGATGATTGCCGGCCTGGTCAGCTTTCTGTCGCCCTGCGTGCTGCCGCTGGTGCCGCCCTACCTGATCTATCTGACCGGTGCCACCATCGAGCACGTCGCCAATGACGAGACGACGGCGGCCTCCAAGCGCGCGGTGATGCTGTCGGCGCTGATGTTCGTGCTCGGCTTTTCCACCGTGTTCGTGGCACTCGGCGCCAGCGCCTCCCTGATCGGCGGCCTGATCCGCGCCTGGTCGGAGCAGCTCTCGATCGCCGCCGGCATCGTCATCATCGTCATGGGCCTGCACTTCCTCGGGCTGACCCGGATCGGGCTGTTGATGCGGGAAGGGCGGCTGCCGATTCCGAAGCCGGTCGGCCTGTGGGGCGCCTATCTGATGGGGCTCGCCTTTGCGTTCGGCTGGACGCCCTGCATCGGCCCGATCCTGGCGGCGATCCTGTCGGTGGCCGCCGCCGAGGCGACCGTGGCGAAGGGAGCCGGCCTGCTCGCGGTCTATTCGGCGGGGCTCGGGATTCCCTTCCTGATCGCGGCCTTCATGATCGAACAGTTCTCGGTGCTGTTTGCGCGGATGAAACGGCATCTGGCCAGCGTCGAGCGCGCCATGGGGGTGCTGCTGATCATTACTGGCATCGGCTTTCTCACCGGCGCGATGTCCGGCATCAGCGTCTGGCTGCTGGAGACGTTTCCGGCGCTGCAGAACATCGGCTAGCCCGGCACAAAATCCCGACCGTTGATTTGAATCAATTCGATCTGGCTCTCCCCGTCGGACGGTGCAACGCAATCCGGCGCGGACATTCCCGGCTGTCATTCGTCGAAAAATCCTCGAATGGCCGTCCCCCGAACGTCCCGCGGATGGGGTATTGTTTCCTGCGTTTTCCGGACCTGGCCATCATTTATGGAGCAGACGACCATGAAGAGTGCATCGCTGGCGATTCTGATCATGACGGTCGCGGCATTGCCCAGTGCGACGGCATTTGCCCAGACCGAAAAGGTCGATCTGGGCAAGAGTGAATACCAGGTGGTGTGCAGCTCCTGCCATGGGGTGGATGCGAGGGGCAACGGGCCCTTTGCGCAAAATCTGAAGGTCGCGCCGCCGGACCTGACGGTACTGGCCCGGAAAAATGGCGGCGTGTTTCCGGCCGAACGCATCAGCAGCGTGATCGACGGGCGCACGGAGCTCGCCGGTCACGGTTCGCGCGAGATGCCGATCTGGGGCAACCGCTACGCGGTCAATGTCACCGAGGAACACCGTCTCGATGCGGAAGCCTTCATCCGTGGCCGCGTTCTGCTGCTGGTCGACTATCTGAACCGTATTCAGCAGAAATGAGATCGGGGGGCGTCGAACTGCGTTGCAGGAGGTGCGAATGACCAGGCCGATCCCGGACAAGGCGGAGATAGCGCTCGAATATCCCGACAAGCTCTATGTCGGCACCTTCGAGCATGCCTCCCGGTTCGAGGCGCATCTCGATCCCACCGGCTTTTCGCTGATCCTGGAACGTTCGGGCGACGAAGACGTTCGCAAATCGGTTCACATGCACATCAATTTCGGCCTGTTCGCCGCCATCCTGAGCGAACTGGCCGCGACGGTGGGGCGTATTCCAAAGGACGACATCGCCCATCGCGCCCAGCTCGCCAAGGCGACCGCCGAACTGCACAAGGCGCTGGCCCAGGACTAGCCCGGCGATTCCGTGGTTCTGATCCTATCGGCATCCTCCCGCGGTCCTCATCCCCCGGGAGCATCGCGCAAGCGATGCGTCTCGAAGGATGGCCGCAAACGACGGCGCAAGCTGCCATCCTTCGAGACGCGAGCCCTCGCCCTCCGGGCGAAGGCTCGCTCCTCGGGATGAGGTCAGCCTACGACAGGTTTCGCTCGCCATGGCCTTGGCGCCGCGCGACCGGCCCGGCGAAAGCCGCTCAGGACTTCGAAATCAGGAAAACACCGGCGATCATCAGGGCGCAGCCGGCCAGGCGGGCCGGGCCGGCCGAGTGTTGCGCGAAGCCGATCCAGCCGAAATGATCGAGCAGGACCGAGAACACCAGTTGCCCCGCGACCACGAGGCCGACCAGCTCGCCGGCGCCGAGCCGCGGGGCAAGCAGGATGTTCCCGGTCAAGTAGATCGTCCCCATCAGGCCGCCGGCCAGCCAGCTGTACCAGGGCGCGGCGCGCAACATTTCCCGCGACGGCCACTCCGAGGTCAGGGAAAACGTCAGCGCCGCCGTGGCCAGCAGCCCGATCGCCATGTTGACGGCGGCCGGGATGTAATCGTTGTCCAGCGCTTTGCCCAGTTGCGCGTTGGTGGCCACCTGCGTTGTCAGGACGACGCCGAGAAGAACGGCAAAGGGCGCCAGAAGCCAGCTCATGTCATCGGCTCCAATTCATCCCGGACAACGCCGATAACCCACGGCATTCCGGAGCTGGAGCAACGTCTCCGGGAAATCCGGCGTGCCAGGCACGGGATTCCCGGCGCGCCGCTTCCGGGGGGTAGCTGAGGCGAAAATGGCCCCGATCAAGGGGCCATCCGCGTTACATCTTTTTGTCCATCATCGGCTTCTTCATCATCATATGGTGATGGTAGTGATGATGCATCATCATATGGCGGTGCATGGGATGATGCATCCCTTCCTTCATCATCGGCTTGTCCTGTGCGACGGCGGGCGCTGCGATGGCAATCGTAGCCAGGGCCGCCAGAACATATGAAAGCTTCTTCATTCATCTCTCCTCGGGGGTGATTAGCCTGTCTTGAACGCCTTCCAGACAAGTTTGTTCCCGCGGCGGAACCGATTCCGTCTGACAAAAAAGCAGATTTCGGTCGCTTGCGGCCCATGGCATCGGGCACACCCTGAACGGGGCCCCCGGCCGAGGGCCCCGTTGTTAAAAGCGAAGGGATTGCGGCGCCACCGGGAGCGGTCGGAGGACCGGCTCCCGGAGCTTCCGGTCACCTCGCGCGCTCGGCCTCGGCGCCGCTGTGCCGCAGGTGGCGGTGGCCACGCAGTTCGGCGTGCGCATTTCGGGCACGCTGCTGCGCGTTCTCGGTGTTCGCGCTGCCGGCTTGCGCCGCCTTGGCTGCGGGGGTCAGCGCTTCGTTGTTCAGCGAATCGCGATCCGGATAGATGGCGCAGCTCACGCACTGCGCGGACGCCGCGGACGTCAGGACGATCGATATCAGAGATGCGGCAACAAGCATTTTGTGGTTCATCACAGGTGTTCCTTCCTTGGTTGTTTTGCTGCGCAAGCGAGCCGTGAACGACCCGTCCCGCGCGGATACGCGATGGCGCCGGCACTTCGGCTCCTTCGGGTTTCATGTGGGCCGTTTCATCCGAGCCGCCATCCCGTCTTCCCGCGTGGCCTTATGCGTTTTTCGCGGCGGCAAATTTTCGTGAACTAAAACTAAGCCGACGCACGCATGATGCATCGCCAAAAAGTGAGCCGGCGGGAGCGGGAACAACGGAACAATCGAAGCGGCCGTGGATACCGAGCGGTGAACTGGCGCGCATGCAAGACGACGCCGCCGCGCCACCGGCGTCGACGGCGGCCAGGCGGTCCGGCGCGCGACAGAACCGGCCGATATCGGCAGCTGCCAGCAACCGGCGCCGGCGTCCCGAAATCGCGGCGGTTACTTTCAGGATCTTTTCTGATATTTGAGCGAAAGGCGGCAGCCGGCCGGGGCTCACGAATCGCCGCCGCGTGGATGGTGATGCGGCGAATGTTTTTTGCGGGCGCGCGGCCATTGAGCCGGAAAGCCATGTTGCGCGATGTTTTCGCGGGTTTGACCCTTGCATTCATGAACATCCCGCAGGTGCTGGGCTATGCGCGCATCGCTGGCATGCCCCTGGTGACCGGGCTCTATACCGCGTTGATGCCGCCGGTGGCGTTCGCGCTGTTCGGTTCTTCTCGCCATCTTGTCGTCGCCGCCGATTCGGCGACCGCCGTGATCTTCTCCAGTTCGCTGTCGCACATGGCGGCCCCCGGCGGCGAAAAATACGTGGCGATGGTCGGCATGGTGGCGCTGCTGACCGCCGGGCTGCTGTTTCTGGCGTGGATCTTCAAACTGGGATTCCTTGCCGACTTCCTTTCGCGCACGGTGCTGGTCGGGTTTCTCACCGGTGTCGGGGTTCAGGTCGCCATGGCGATGCTCGGCGACATGCTTGGCGTGGCGGTCCGTTCGCACGGCACGCTCGCCCAGGCCTGGGAGATCCTGCAGGACCTGCCGAAGTCCAATCTTCCCACCCTGGCGCTGTCCGCGCTCGTGACAGGCGGCATCCTGCTCGGCCGGCAATTTCTTCCGCATGTCCCGCTGCCGCTGGTCGCGGTGGCGGGGACCATCGCGGCCAGCGCTGCGTTCGGCTTCGCCGCGCAGGGCATTGCCGTGATCGGCCCGGTGCCAGGGGGGCTGCCTGCGATCGGACTACCCGACGTGAGCTGGAGGGAAGCCCTGGCGCTGCTGCCGGTGGCCGCTTCATGCTTTGTGATGATCGTCGCGCAGAGCGCGGCAACGTCGCGCGCCTTCGCCCTGCAATACCATGAGCGCGTCGACGAGGATCTGGACATTCTCGGGCTGGCAGCCGCCAATGCGGCGGCGGCTGCGAGCGGAACCTTCGTGGTCAACGGCAGCCCGACCCAGACCGCGATGGCGGATCGCGCCGGCGCGCGCAGCCAGATCGCGCAACTGGCATTCGCAGCCGTCGTGCTGCTGGTGCTGTTGTTCCTGACCGCTCCGCTGCAATACCTGCCGCGCTGCGTGTTGGCCAGCATCGTATTGACGATCGCGGCCGGGATGGTCGATGTGACCGGCCTGCGCGATATTCGCCGCGAAAGCCCGGGCGAATTTTACCTTGCCATCGTCACCGCGGTGGCGGTGGTTGCGATCGGCGTCGAGCAAGGGATCCTGCTGGCGATCGCCCTGTCGCTGTTCAGGCACGTCTACCACAGCTACAGCCCGCACACGATCATGCTGGCGCCGAACGCAAGCGGCCGCTGGGTTCCGGTCGCCGCGACACCCGGGCAGGAGACCGAGCCGGGGCTCATCATCTATCGTTTCAATTCCGATTTATTCTATGCCAACGCCAACCGCTTCACCGGCGAAGTGCGCGGCCTCGTGGAGGGCGCCCCGACCAGGGTCCGCTGTCTGATCGTCGATGCAGGCGCGATCACCGATATCGACTATTCCGCCGCGCAATCGATCCGCGACCTGCTCGACGATCTCTCAGAAAAGGGCGTCGACGTCGTGTTCGCGCGCGTCAGTCCGTACCTTCGCTCCGACATGGACCGCCACGGGATCACGGCGGCGATCGGCGAGGCGCGGATTTTTTCCACGCTCCACGAGGCCATCGCCGCGGTGCGGGGCGACGTGTCCGCGATACCGGGCGGTCCCTGACGCCTGTCATCCCCGGCGCAGCGATCTGGCTCCCCGGACAGCGCATGCCGAGCTTGAGTCGGTTCGACGCCCTGGCCACCGGTTGCGGCGACAAGGGTGAGAGGTCCCGGCTCTGCCAACGGGTCGCGCGAAGGCGAGCCGGATGACGGTCCGCAGCGAAGGACGCTGCACCGCGTCCGGGACACGGGTGCTCCGCCATCGCGGCAGATCGAGCCGCGCGCCTGCCATAAACGCGTCAAGCTCTAGAAGTTCACCACGCGCGCATCCGGTTGCGCTGCGGCGGCATGGAATTCGTTCATGCCGCCAAGCTTGACGCGCTTGTCGAGCGCAGCCGCGCCGAGGCCGCGCGCCTCCACGCAGGGCTTGCACGCCATCAGCGTGACATTGGGATGGCCGGCGATCTCTTCATATCTGTTGGGCGGCCCGACCGGCACCAGCCTGGCACCGGCGCCCTCGACCGCCATCAGGACCGCATCGGCGAACAGCATCAGCGTCACCCGATCGCCGCCTTGCACCGCCGACGCGGCGAAGATGAACGGCAGCATGGCGCGGGTCGGATCGGTCGGGCCGTAGCTGCCGGAAATGACGAAGTGCATCTGTTGGCTCCCATGCCGCGGCTCAGGGCTGCTTGTCTTTCGTCGCGTCCTTTGCCGCGGACATGACTTCCTCGGTTATCTTCTTTATTTGTTCGCTGGCGTTGCTGAACTGGTTCTTGAGGAAATCGGCCTGAATTTTCATGGCTTCCTGCAGATCGGTGGTTTGCACCACCTTCCTGGCATGATCGAAAGCAGCCTTCATATTCTGTTCGGTGAACGACAGCGCCTTTTTGGACATTGCCGCGGTCGGATGCGGAATCGAATCGATGGATTTGTTGGCGGCATCCAGAAACATGCCAAAAGCCTTTTCGGCCTGTTCCATCGTCTTCTCCGCCATCTGGCGCAATGCCGCCGGGACTTCCAGCTTGGGTTGACTCATGTTGCAATCCTCCGACCTCGATCCCGGCAGGCTAACAACCAATCGGAACCCCGCGCTTGAGCCAGATCAAGCCGCCGCGGCGGAGAGCCAAGAGCGGGCTTTGCGGGCGCGAGATCAAGCCGGCCTGTTGCCCTGCCTCGAGGCGCCGCAAATGGACATCGACATCGCATCGGGCATTGGTGTAGATCGCTTCGCGCCGCGGCGCCGATCCGAACCTGCACAGGCCGGGGATGCTGAAAGACGGACTTGGATTTTGGGCTTCCGATTGGTACTGGGGTCTGTCGCTGCTGACCGGAAGCGTCGTGCTGCACACCATCGGACTGCAGGCGATCGACTTCGGATTTGAACATGCGCTGGCGTCGAAGCTCAACCGCCATGGGCATCTGCACGCCAATATCCTGCTGGCGACCGCCGTGTCGGTCATCGCGCTGCTGCACGCGATCGAGGTGGGGATCTGGGCACTGGCCTATTTCGTCACCGGCGCGCTGCCGGCTCCGGTCGACGCCATCCGCTTCTCGCTCGGCGCGATGACCACGTCGGGCGCCGACGGGGTCAGCCTGGCGGCCAGGTGGAAATTGCTTGGCGGCATCGAAGCCATGGCGGGAATGCTGCTGTTCGGCCTCAGCACCGCTTTTCTGTTCGGGATCCTCAGCCGGCTTTCCGGCGCGCGCCGCAGGGCTCGTCGCGAGACCAGGTCCACGGACGGCTGAACGGGCGCGCCTTGCGGGGGCGCGAGATCGGTTGCCGCCGGTGCGCCGATGGGCTGCAGCTTCGGCAGGCGACTACCGATCGTCGCGAAAATCCGGCCTCCGGCGGCAGCGCTTCAGGGAATGTCCTGCTCCAGGGCCCACAGGCGGTCCTGGCCCCAATGCGCCGGCTTGCCGTTGACGCGGTAGCTCGGCGCCCCCCACAGCCCCGCCTCGAACAGCGCCAGGCGGTTGGCTTCGGCCGCCCCACGCCAGCCGTCGTCGGCAAGCGCCGCGCGCACGTCCTCGCCGGTCAGGCCGGCGCGATCGGCGAGGCCGAGCAGCACGCGGTCCTCGCCCGGCGAGCGGCCCTCCGCGAAGATCGATTGCAGCGCGCGTTCGCCGAACTCCTCGCCCTTGCCCAAGGCCATGGCCCGCCACTGCACCGCCATGCAGCGCTCGATCGGCGCCCCGACCGGTTCGATCATCCGGCCATAGGGCATTGCCGAGCGCTCGGCCTCGCGCATGGTGTCGAGCATGATGTAGCGGCTCTTGCTGCGCGGCACCGGCAGACCGCGCATGATCATCGGCAGGATCGGTCGCAGCCGCAGCTCGGCACCGTAGTGCCGCGCCAGCCGGCGGACCCGCGGAAAGGCGATCGAGACATAGGGGCTGCGAAACGAGAACCAGAACTCGATCACCGGCGCCGGTCCGGGCGCGGCCGTTCGATCGAGGCGCATGGTCCGGTAGGGCGCGAGCGGTGGCGTGCCGGCCGCGGCGCGGTCGAGTCCAAGGCCCGACAACCGCTGCTCGAGGTGATTCAACCGGTCGACGCCCCAGTACCATTCGCCCTCGAACTCGAACATGCCGCCGAGATAATGGCCGAGACGTTCGCGCAAGGCGCGGCCGCGCTGCAGGGCCGCGACGGCGATCTCGGCCGACGCGGCAGCGGTGGGATCGAGGTTGTGCCCGCTCCAGAGTGCTGCCCCGACCACCGGCGCGAGCGCGGCAAAGCTCGGCGGTGCGAGATCGGCCGCGAGCCGGCGCGTCGCCAGCATCGCGGTCTCCGGGGCCGGCAGACGCGCGGCGGGCGGAAACTCCAGCCCATAGGTCCGGGCCAGGCGGACGGCGTCGCGCAAGCCATAGCATCGCAGCCGCTCGCGCTCCGGCGCGGCCGCATCGTCCGGCGCCGGAACGAGATGGATCTCCAGCGCGATGTCGTAGCGCGCCAGCAGCGGCGACAGCATCTGGACGGCGAGGTGGCTGTAGGGGTCGTCGAGCTGATGGAAATAGCGGATGGTGGGCCGCCTGCCGCGCAGCCGGCGCCGCAGGGCGTGGCGATGGCGCACCAGATCGCGCCGGGTGCGGCTCACCAGAAAGGCCGACAGCGGCGGGATAAGTCGATTTCGCAAGCCGGTCATGCCGGCCCGACGATGCAGACGTGGCCGACGGTCTCGGCGCCATCTTTTTGCTTGAGCATGATCTTCCCGCAAACGCTCGCATTGGTCGCGAAGGAAGACCGGCTGCCACCCGCGGGTCAAGCCTGAGGGCCCGCTTTTCCGGACCGTGCTTTATCGCCTGATCTGGGTCGCCAGATATCTGGCGAGCCCCGCGCCGTAGGGCGGGCGCAGCATCCGCAGCGGACCGATGTCTTTCTTCATCTGGTGGAACACCGACTTGCGGTGACTGAATTCGCGGAATCCGTCATAGCCGTGGTAAGCGCCCATGCCGGCGGGCCCGATGCCGCCGAACGGCAATTCTTCCTGGGCGACATGCATCACCACGTCGTTGACCGACACGCCGCCCGAGGTGGTTCGATCCAGCACCCGGTCCCGCTCGTCCTTGTCGGCGCCGAAATAATACAGCCCGAGCGGACGGTCGTGCGCGTTGATGTAGTCGATGGCCTCGTCAACCTTCCGATAGGCCTTGACCGGAAGCAGCGGCCCGAAAATCTCCTCCTGCATCACCTTCATGTCGTCGGTGGGATTGAGAATCAGGGTCGGCGCGATGCGGCGGTGCGGCTGCTGGCGCAGGTCTTCGCCGGCCGGGTTGATTTCGACGATTTCGGCGCCCTTGGCGCGGGCGTCGTCGACATAGCCGGTGAGTCGCGCATAGTGCCGGTCGGCCACGACCGCGGTGTAGTCGGGATTGTCGCGGATGGTCGGAAACATCTGGCCGACCGCGGATTTGGCCGCCTCGACGAATCCGCTGATCTGATCGGCCGGCGCCAGCACATAGTCCGGCGCAAGACAGATCTGGCCGGCGTTCAAGGTCTTGCCGTTCATGATCCGCGCGGCCGCGGTGGCCATGTTGGCGGACCGGCCGATCACCACCGGGCTCTTGCCGCCGAGTTCGAGGGTAACCGGCACCAGGTTTTCGGCCGCCGCCCGCATCACATGCCGCCCGATCGACGTCGCCCCGGTGAAGATCATGTGGTCGAAGGCGAGGCCCGAGAAGGCCTGCCCGACTTCCGGGCCGCCGGTCACCACGGCGATTTCCTCGGGGTCGAAGGCCTTGGCAAACATCTTCTTCAAGAGCTCCGAGGTGGCCGGCGTCACTTCCGAAGGCTTGACCATCGCCCGGTTGCCCGCCGCCAGCACCCCGGCCAGCGGGGCGAAGGTCAGGTTGACCGGGAAATTCCACGGGCTGATGACGCCGACGACGCCCTTGGGCTGGTGGCGGATTTCGGCGCGGGCGCCAAACAGGCTGAGGAGTCGCGGGGTCGGGCTGCGCCGTTCCGTGCGCATCCAGCGCGCGACATGGTCGCGCGAATATTTCAGCGGGCCTATCGAAGCGGCGACGTCGGCAAAGGCCGTCGTGTAGCTGGAGCGCGCGCCGAAATCGGCATTCAAGGCGGCTTCAATCTCGCTGCGATGGTCCACCAGCAGCGCGATACAACGGTTGAGCCGGTCGATGCGGATGGCCGCCGACGGCGCGCCGTCGCGCAGCTGCGCGGCTCTTTGCCTGGCCAGCAGGTCGTTCAGCATGGTGCGGACGGCGGCGTCCGAAGCCGGAGCGGCGATGGGCATGGCTGATCTCCCTGGGACCGGCGTCTTGGCGAGCAGGCTGCGCGCCGTCGCGATCTTTTACTCCAAACGACATCTGGCGCAAATGCCGGCGAAGCCCGCTGCATCGCGCCTGCCGTTGCCGCCGGTCGTCACCAGCGCATCGGGCTCAGCGACAGCTGCGATTGCAGGATCGCGCGGCTGCCGATCGGCAGATCGAGACGCAATCCATCGGTGCCGGCGACCCAGCCGGAGCCCGGCCTGACCGCGTCCACGCCTTCGAAAAACAGCGGGTTGAAAAGTCGCGAGAACAGGGGAGGCGTGAAATGGCTGAACACCAGCAGCCCGACGTCGGCGGCATTGGCGACTTCCGCGGCTTCCACCGGGCTCGTATGGTAACCCTCGATATCCCGAAGGATCTGGTAGACAACCATGTTGCCGGCGGCCCGCGCGGCCCCGGCAAGGATCGCGCGCATGCGCTGCGACTGCGCCTCGTGGATGAGTACATCGGCATGGCCGGCGTGCAGCGCCAGATTGGGTGATTTGCGCGTGTCGCCGCTGAAGACCACCGAGCGTGCGCCATAGTCGAACCGGTAGCCGACTGCCGGCGTGGCCGGGCTGTGGTCGACATCGAAGGCCGTGATCCTGAGGCCATCGCGGTCGTAAATGATTTCCGACTCGTCGTGGCTATCCGCCGTGCCGATCCTGAAAGGTGCTGCCACGAGCGGCGCGGCGTCGATCGGCGCGAGGTCGGCGCCGTGAAGCGCCGCCCGATAGCCGTCGTCGAGGGCATAGGCCTGGTTGAAGCCCGCGACCACCGTTTCGACGCCGGGTCCGCCATGGACCGGCAGCGGCAGCTTGCGCCCGGCGACCCAGGTCTGCAGCGCGAACTCGCCGAGATCGCCGATGTGGTCGGAGTGAAAATGGGTCAGCAGCACGGCTGCGATTTTCTCGCCGGGAAAACCCATCAGGGCGAGCGTCTTCCAGGATTCCGGTCCGGTATCGACGACAAACGCCCGATCGCCAGCGATGACGACGGCGCAGCTCTTGGCGCGCTCCGGATCCGGCAGCGGCGACGACGTGCCGCACAGAATGACCCTGAGCGCCTTGCCGTCGAACAGGGCGGGATCGATCGGATCGGCAAGGCGCCGCATCGCCGCGCGCCTGAAGACGTCGGCAAGCACCACCGGGCTGCGCAGCGCGACGGTTGCGGCGGCGCCGACCGTGGCCAGGATCAGCAGCGTCAGCAGGGCGCCGCGACGAAATTTCATGCGAGTCCCAACCATGACGGACATCGCGCCGCGGCGTGTCCGTTCAGCCCGGACCGGCGTTGTTGGCTAGCCGCGCTTGGGAAACAGCTTGTCGCGGATGTAACGCGAGGTCGGTGTCAGGCGAATGCCGCGCGGCTTGCGCCATGTCGCCTTGTCGATTTCCTTCTTGTCGCCGATGGCGAGCGGACCCGAGGCCTTTCTTACCAGGAATATGGCGTCGCTCATCTTGCGGCCCGACCTGCGATTTTTTTCCTTGACCTCGCGCCAGAGCCGCAACCGGCCCAGCTTGAGCTTGGGAAGCTCTTCGCGGATCTCCCTGCGCAGGCAATCCTTTTCGGTTTCGCTCCCACGCCGACGGCCGCCCGGGAACATCCACAAGCGGTCGCGCCTTCTCCGCACCAGCAATACCCGGCCGCGCTTGGCGGCGACGAGCTTTGACGACTTGGCCATTTTTTCCCTGACTGCCGCATGATCGAATCGATCAACCCAAATTAGAGTATTTTTACTGCATTTACAATGATTTAGTCCTCGAGCCCTCAGTCGGTGGGGATATTGGCATCCGCCGCGTTGACGGAAATGACCCCGGCTATATCGGCCAGTCTTGCCGCCAGCTTGGCGATCGACCGCGTCCCTTGCACTTCCAGCGCCACGGTCACGATCCGTTTTTCCGAAGCATGCGGGCTGGCCGGATCGGCCTCGACCGCTTCATCGATGCCGTCGCCATCCCTGCGGTCTTCCGCTTCGCGTTCAACCCGGACCCGGCTGACGGCAAAATCATGCCGCGTGCACACGACCAGGATGTCGCGCAGGATTTCCCTGCCGTCCTGGTAGGACACCCGCAGCCAGGAGGGGCTCCAGCGCGACTTTGGCAGCCGGACCACGACATAGGGAAACAGAAAGACGACGATGAAATGGCCGAGGGTGACAAACAGAGCGAGAATCGGCAGGCCCGCGCCGCAGGCCATGCCGACCGCCGCCGTCAGCCAGACCGTGGCGGCCGTGGTCAGGCCACGGACGCTGTCCCGGCGCACGAAGATCAGGCCGCCTCCGATGAAACCGATGCCGGTGACGATCTGCGCTGCGATACGCGACGGATCCAGCACCACCCGGTCGGCGGCCAGAACGTTGCCAAATCCGTATTTCGAAACCAGCATGATCAATGCTGCCGCAAAGCCGACCAGCGTATAGGTGCGCAGGCCCGCGCTCTTGTGCCTGATCTCGCGCTCCAGGCCGATGAGGGCCGACAGCACGAAGGCGAGCGCAAGTTCGCCGATCTGGAGCCAGCCCTGCCCGAACATCTGTCCAATCCACATCGAAGGCCTCCCGGACCGCGTCGGTATCCAGTGTCCCAGCTGCCGCCGCGACGTCCGATAAACCACAACGATACAGCGGCGTTCCCTTGACCCCGCAGCAGGAATGAGCCCGCGCACGCAAGCAACGGCCCGGTCGGCCTGCGCGGCCGCGGCGCGAGGAGTGGCGACGGCAAACGCAGGGGAGACGGCAATCCTTCAGGAGGTCGGCCGCCGCGGCGGATTGCGGCGAGCTGAATTCATCGAGGGCGATCCGCGGAGCATCGCCGCCAAATTAATTCTTAATTAGCCTGAATTGCTAACGCGCCTTCCATTCATTGCG
>Ga0302157_10000220_pt1 | contig 75037 bp, 62 predicted proteins | sample I_Bog_N3_3_FD_193502 | JGI IMG/M metagenome (GOLD analysis project Ga0302157, IMG submission 193502) | Peat permafrost microbial communities from Stordalen Mire near Abisko, Sweden - I_Bog_N3_3 | ecosystem: Environmental > Terrestrial > Soil > Wetlands > Peat | place: Sweden: Abisko, Stordalen... | reverse complement strand
TTGGCCGCGTCAGAGGCGATCAGTGCCTCGAGTGCATCGGCGAAGTTCTCCAACTCCATGGCATCGATGAAAGCACGGGGTTGTCACACACAGAGACTGCACGCCTTCAACCGAAATCCACTCAAATCCACCGATTGTCCACTGACACTTGGTGGATCTGGTGCGACCGTTCTTCTGGGGAAGGTTGCGTCCTTCCGGGAAACGTGGTGTCGGATTGCTACTTGGCTTTGGCCAGTACAGGCTTGAGGACCTCGCCCGTGTAGCTGCCCGCCGTCTTGGCCACCTGCTCGGGTGTGCCCTCAGCGATCACCGTGCCGCCCTTGTTGCCGCCCTCGGGGCCGAGGTCGATGATCCAATCCGCCGTCTTGATCACGTCGAGGTTGTGCTCAATGACGACGACGGTATTGCCCTGCTCGACCAGGCGGCCGAGGACCTCGAGCAGGCGTCGCGTGTCTTCGAAGTGGAGTCCCGTCGTCGGCTCGTCGAGGATGTAGAAGGTGTGGCCGGTGGGGCGGCGGCTCAACTCGCTGGCCAGCTTCACGCGCTGGGCCTCCCCGCCCGAGAGCGTCGGGGCGGGCTGGCCCAGGCGGACGTAGCCCAGGCCCACGTCGACCAGGGTCTGCATGTGGCGGGCGATCGGGGGCTGCTTGGCGAAGAAGCTCAGCGCTTCCTCGCACGACAGGTCGAGGACGTCGGCGATGGTCTTGCCCCGGAACGTGATCTCCAGGGTGTCCCGGTTGTAGCGCGCACCGTGACAGATTTCGCAGGGGACGTAGACATCGGGGAGGAAGTGCATCTCTATCTTGATGGTGCCGTCGCCGGCGCAGGCCTCGCAGCGCCCGCCCCGCACATTGAACGAGAAGCGCCCCGGCTGGTAGCCGCGCACCTTGGCCTCGGCGGTCTGCGCGAAGAGCTTGCGGATGTGGTCGAACACGCCGGTGTACGTCGCCGGATTCGAGCGCGGGGTGCGCCCGATGGGCGCCTGGTCGACGTCGACCACCTTGTCGAGGTTGGTCATGCCCTCCACCTTGCGGTGCAGGCCCGGCACCGCCTTGGCCCGGTGCAGGTGCTGGGCCAAGGAGCGCAGCAGGATGTCGTTGACGAGCGTCGACTTGCCCGAGCCCGAGACGCCGGTCACCGCCACCAGGCACCCGAGCGGGAACGACACGTCGACGTCTTTCAGGTTGTGCTCCCGGGCGCCCCGCACGGTGACCACATCACCCGTCCCCGGGCGACGCCGGGCCGGCACCGGGATCGACCTCTTGCCCGAGAGGTACTGCCCTGTGATGGACGCCTTGTTGGTCAGCAGGCCGCCGCGGCCCGTGACTGGGCCGGCGTGCACGACGTTGCCACCATGCTCTCCTGCTCCGGGCCCGATGTCGACGACGTAGTCGGCGGTGCGGATCGTCTCCTCGTCGTGCTCCACCACAATGACCGTGTTCCCCAGGTTGCGCAGCCGCTCCAGCGTGCCGATCAGACGCTGGTTGTCGCGCTGGTGCAGGCCGATAGACGGCTCGTCGAGCACGTAGAGCACACCGACCAGGCCGCTGCCGATCTGGCTGGCCAGGCGGATGCGCTGCGCCTCACCGCCCGAGAGCGTGCCGGCGGAGCGGGCCAGCGAGAGGTAGTCGAGCCCCACATCGAGCAGGAACTGCATGCGCTCGCGCACTTCCTTGAAGACCCGGTCCGCGATCATGTGCTCGCGGTCGCTCAGCTCCAGGGTCGACATCGCTTCGACGGCACTGTCGATGGGGAGGCTGCACAACTCGAAGATGTTGCGCCCCCCGACGGTGACGGCCAATGACTCGGGCTTGAGGCGGGCGCCCTTGCACTCGGGGCAGTCGACCTCGCGCATGTACTGCTCGATCTGCTCGCGCGACCAGTCCGACTCGGACTCCCCGTGGCGCCGTTGCAGCCAAGGGATGATGCCCTCGAAAAGCGCCTCGTAGGAGCGCTTCCGGTTGAAACGGTTCTTGTAGGTGACGTGGACCGATCGGCTGCCCGTCCCGTAGAGGACGAGCTTTTTGTCCTTGGCCTTGAGCGACTTCCACGGGGCGTCGAAGTCGAAGCCGCCGAACTCGGCCACACCGATCTGCAGCCCGGTGAAGTACTCACTGCGTGCGCTGGCCCAGGGTGCCAGCGCACCCTCGGCGAGGGAAAGCGAGTCGTCGGGCACGACCAACTCGGGGTCGACCTCGAACTTGGTGCCCAGGCCGAGGCAGGCCGGGCAGGCCCCATAGGGCGAGTTGAAGGAGAAGCTGCGGGGGGCCGGCTCTTCGAAACTGATGCCGCAGTGGGTGCAGGCCAGGTGCTGGGAGAAGGTGATGGCCTCGTCGGCCTCACCGCCGTCGTCCGCCCCGTCGTCTGCCCCACCGTCGGCTCCGCCGCCGCGGCCCTTCCCGACGTTGGCCTTCCCGTTCATGACGAGGACTTCGGCTGTGCCGCCCGTGAGCTCCAGAGCGGTCTCGATCGACTCGGTCAGCCGCTGGCGCATGTTGGCCCGGCTGACCAGGCGGTCCACCACGACCTCAATGGTGTGCATTTCGTAACGGGCCAGATTGACCTCGGCCCGCTCGGACAGCTCGAGCGGCACGCCGTCGACCCGGACCCGGGCGAAACCCTGCTTGGCCAGGTCGTCGAGCAGCGAGCTGTACTCGCCCTTACGGCCCCGCACGACGGGGGCCATGACCTGGAAGCGCGTCCCCTCGGGCAGCTCGAGGACGCGGTCGACGATCTGCTGCGGGGTCTGGCGGGCCACGGGCCGGCCGCAGACCGGGCAGTGGGGATGACCGATGCGGGCATACAGGAGGCGGAGGTAGTCGTAGACCTCGGTGATCGTCCCCACGGTCGAGCGGGGGTTGCGGGAGGCGGACTTCTGGTCGATGGAGATGGCCGGGGACAGGCCTTCAATGAAGTCGACGTCCGGCTTGTCCATCTGGCCCAGGAACTGGCGGGCGTAGGCCGAGAGGGACTCGACGTAGCGGCGCTGGCCCTCGGCGTAAATGGTGTCGAAGGCCAGGGAGGACTTCCCGGAGCCCGAGAGGCCGGTGAAGACGATCAGACGGTCCCGGGGCAGATCCAGCGAGACGTCTCGCAGATTGTGCTCGCGAGCGCCGCGAACGACGAGACGGTCGGCCATCCGGTGAGGATACCGGCGCGCTGTGTCATCTCACTCAGCCCCAGGTCACCGGGTCACCTGACCCACCCAGGTCACCCGGTGAGGTCGGCCGCGGTCAGCCGGGCGGTCGGCGGCTGCGGCGCTATTCGAAGGTCAGGTCCTCGTCGCCCCAGTAGGCGTCCACCGCGCTGATGAGGCCCTCGTCCGTGACGGTGAAGATCTCGGTGCCCCGGATGTGCATGGTGCCGCCCCCGGCCAGGGAGACGGTGATGTGGAACTCAATGGCGGCCTTGTCCCCCACGGGGTGAATCGACTCCACCTCGAACTGCATCGCCTCGCAGGCGTCGTACGAACGCTGGATGAAGGCCCTGATGGCGTCCCGCCCCACGTTGGGCGCGGTGGGGTACGGGTCGACCTGCACGGCATCAGGGGTGAACTGCGCCGCGTAGGCGTCAGGGTCGCGCTCGCTGATGACGGAGGCGTAACGGGCGATGGTCTCGCGGAGCTGGGCGGTGGTGGGCACGGGGGCAAACGCTAGCCCGGTCCGTCGCCGGTCAGCCCGGGATGGAGGCCCGCAGATCGGCGATCTCGTCCCGTAGGAGGGCCGCCTCTTCGTAGCGGAGCTCGGCGGCGGCGGCCTTCATCTCCGCCTCCAACTGGCTCATGAGCTCCACGGCCTCCGCCGGGGTCGAGGCATCGCCGTCAGCCAGGAGGGCCGGGCGCCGGTTGCCGCGCACGGCGGCGTTCTTGCGCACCTCGGCCCGGCTGCGGCCGGCCTTGGACACGCCTCCGCCACCGCTCCCGCGCAAACGCTCCAGAATGTCGGTCACCGACTTGCGGATGGTCTGGGGATTGATCCCGTGCTCCTTGTTGTAGGCGATCTGCACCTCGCGGCGGCGCTGGGTGACCGAGACGGCCTCGCGCATGGAGTCGGTGACGGTGTCGGCGTACAGGACCACCATGCCGTCCACGTTGCGGGCGGCCCGGCCCATGGTCTGGATCAGCGAGGAGGCCGAGCGCAGGAAGCCCTCCTTGTCCGCATCGAGAATGGCCACCAGGGCCACCTCGGGCAGGTCGAGGCCCTCGCGCAGGAGGTTGATACCGACCAGCACGTCGATGGAGCCCAGGCGGAGCTCGCGCAGGATCTCGATCCGCGTGATGGTGTCGATGTCGGAGTGGAGGTACTGCACCCGAACGCCGGCGTCGGCCAGGTAGTCGGTGAGGTCCTCGGCCATCTTCTTGGTCAGCGTCGTCACCAGGACGCGGCCACCCGCCTTCACCGTGCTGTGGATGCGGGTCAGCAGATCGTCGACCTGCCCCTTGGTGGGCACCACCGTCACCTCGGGGTCGACCAGGCCGGTCGGCCGGATCACCTGCTCCACGACCTGGTCGGAGTGCTCGAGTTCGAACGCCCCCGGCGTGGCCGAGACGAAGACGCACTGGGGCACCCGCTCAATGAACTCCTCGAAGCGGAGTGGCCGGTTGTCCCGGGCCGAGGGCAACCGGAAGCCGTGCTCGATCAGGACGTCCTTGCGGGACTTGTCGCCGGCGTACTGCCCGTGCAGCTGGGGCACGGCGACGTGACTCTCGTCGATCACGCAGAGGTAGTCCTTGGGGAAGAAGTCCAACAACGTGTAGGGGGTCTCCCCCGGCGCCCGGCCGTCCAGGTGACGGCTGTAGTTCTCGACACCGGAACAGACGCCGGTCTCGGCCAGCATCTCGAGGTCGTGCTCGGTCCGCACGCGCAGGCGCTGGGCCTCGAGCAGCTTGCCTTCCTTCTCGAACTCCTGCAGGCGTTCCCGCAACTCGATCTCAATGCTGCCGACGGCGCGCTGGACGATGTCGTCCCCGGTGACGTAGTGCGTGGCGGCGTAGACGGCCACGTCCTCCATTTCGTCCCCCATCTCCCCGGTCAGGACATCGAAGGGGACGATGCGCTCGACCGTGTCGCCGAAGAGTTCGATGCGGAGGGCCTGCTCCTCGTAGGCGGGGTGGATCTCCACCGTGTCGCCCCGGGCGCGGAAGGTGCCGCGCACGAGGTTCACGTCGTTGCGGGCGTACTGCAGGTCGACGAGGCGACGCAGCATGTCACGTTGGTCCACCTGATCGCCCACCTTCACGCCGAGGATGCGGTCGCGGTACTCCTCGGGCGAGCCCAGGCCGTAGATGCAGGAGACCGAGGCCACCACGATCACGTCGCGCCGCATGAGGAGAGAGGACGTCGTGGCGTGACGCAGGCGGTCGATCTCGTCGTTGATGGACGAGTCCTTCTCTATGTAGGTGTCCGTCGTGGGCAGGTACGCCTCGGGCTGGTAGTAGTCGTAGTACGAGACGAAGAACTCGACCCGGTTCTTGGGGAATAGCTCCCGCAGCTCCGAGGAGAGCTGGGCCGCCAGCGACTTGTTCGGCTCAATGATGAGTGTCGGCCGTTGGACCTGCTCGATCATCCAGGCGATGGTCGCCGTCTTGCCGGACCCGGTGATGCCCTGCAGCGTCTGATAGGCATCGCCGCGCCGTACGCCCTTGGACAGACCGGTGATGGCGGTGGGTTGGTCACCCGAGGGCTGGAAGGGGGAAACGACCTCGAATTCGGGCATGACCCAATGAGGCTACCCGGGGGGTGTGACAGGACGGCCGCCCGCACCCAGGGCCACCTTGAGGATGGCCGAGGCGAAGCGGAACGCGCCCGAGGAGTAGACGTCGCACTCTTCGAGGCCTCGGTCCGGCGTGGTCCTGCCATCGGGGCAGAAGTGCACGCCATCAGGCGAGCGGACGATGTTCGTCCCGTGTGGTCCGGTGCACGGCTGGCCCGACAGGCAGGGCAACGTCCAGGTGAAGCGCCCCTTCGCCATGACCGCGAGACCGGCATCGGCATAGCTCACGCCCGTCGTCGCCCTGGCGATCGACCCGTAGAGCCGATTGAGGGCAGACCCGTTGGTGGTCAGTCTGGCCGTGCTGTCGGCCGGCTGGCCGATCAGGACAACGGTTGTACCAACGGAGCGGAAGATGGAGATCGCGGTGCGGGTTTCGTCCTTGTACTTCGCGTAGTACAGCGCCGTCCCGACCTGGACGCCGTCATTGCACGCTGTGAAGACATCCCCGCTGAAGAGCAGCACTGCGACCGTGGGGTGCCAGTCCCGGGCGACGGCGGCCATGGAGGTGAAGTAATCGCACGGTGACACGCCGGGAAAGGCGTGCACCTGCACCGCAGCCCCCGCCGAGGTGGCGAGCTCTGCGAAGTCCTGCCCCACCTCGGACACCAGTGAGTCGCCGTAGAGCGCAATGCGCGGCACGCTGCGGGGCCGCGACTGCTCCGCCGCTGCGTGCACGCCTGCCGACCCGATCGGCGGATATCCGTGCTCGGTCCCGAAAGCCGGGCCGCTGGGCATGGCGGCCACCATCAGGAGGGCCCCGAACCAGACACCCACCAGCCCCGCGGCAATGCGCTGGTTCACAGGGCGAGTATTGCCCATCGACAGCTGCTTTCGGCTTCGCCGACTACTGGACTCGGCAACCGGAGAGGCGCCACCGGGACTACCCGGGATGTGCGGTGTGTCCGGCGTCGGCGTCGGCGTCGGCGTCGGAAGCAGCCTTCTTCCGAGCGGCCTCCGCCTGCAACCAATCCCACAGCCCGGCCACCTTCGCCTCCAGTGCGGCCCGGTCGCCCGAATTGTCGAGGACGAAGTCGGCGTCCTTGCAGCGTTCCTCCCGCGAGATCTGCGAGCGGATGCGCGCCTCGGCGTCGGCGCGGTCGAACCCGCGCTGCCCGAGCAGCCGATGGAGCGCGACATCCGTCGGGCAGTCGATCACCACCACGTCGTCGAGTCGCACCGTCTCACGGTGCAGGGCCTTCAACAACGGGATGGCCAGCACCACAATGTCGTCCGTCCCTTCGTGGGCATCACGCGCCTCGATCATGGCGATGCCGATGGCCGGGTGCGTGATGGCATTGAGATCCAACCGACGCTCCTCGTCGGCGAAGGCCAGTGCAGCCAACGCGGGGCGGTCGATGGTGCCGTCGTCGGCGACGATCCCGGGCCCGAACTTGTCGATCAGCGGCTGGTAGGCCGGTCCGCCGGGAGCCACCACGTCCCGTGCCACCTGGTCAGCGTCGATGAGGACCGCCCCACGCGCCACGAGGAGGTCTGCCACGGCGGACTTTCCCGAGCCGATGCCTCCCGTCAGCCCGACGGCCAGCATCAGGTCGTTGCCGGGGTGGAGACGCCGGAACGGGCGCTCTGCGCAGGCTCGACCCGACGCGGTTTCCGTGCCACTGCGAAGAGAAGCGGAGTGGAGTCGTCGACATCGTCCGTCACGAACCAGTCGTCGGCCGTGATGCCGGTCACGCCGCCGACCTCCTCCCTGGCCAGCATTTTGTAGGCGAGCGGCAGGAGCCGCGTGTACAGCCACACGTACCAGGAGTGCGGCATCCGGTGCCGGAGGTCGAGCACGTCGATCTTCAAGAGCCTGGCCGCCTTCTTCCGGCGGGCCTCGAAATGTGCCTTGACCTCCGCGATGGTGTCGAGACCCTGCAGCCGTACGTCGTCGAAATGGCGCCCGAGCATGGCCTGCAGGTCGTCGAAGTCGAAGAGATGCAGATGGAACGGGTTTTCGAAGTCGGCGGTCTTGTTCGGGGTGAGGATGCACACCACGCCGTCGTCCCCGACCACACGAGCGAGCTCGGCCACGTGCGGCTCGGGGTCGGTGAAGTGCTCGATGAGATGGGACGAGCACACGCCGTCGAAGCTGCCGGTGCGGACGCCGAGTTCCAGCGCGTCCATCTGCGCCACGCGCAGGCCCTGCGACCCGTAGCTGGCCAACGCGGCGGCGACCGCCTCGGACGAGTAGTCGATACCGACCACCTGGCGGCCCGGCGCCAGGAAGCGGACGGACTCGAATCCGTGGCCGCACCCGACGTCCAGAATGCGACCGCTGCCGATACGTTCCCGGACGATCCGGTACCCGGCCTCGTGCAGCGCCAGCAAGGAGTCCGGCGTGATGCCCTGCATGGGCCGCTCACCCGTCAACCTGCCTTTGTTGCTGCTGGGCATGTGCAGATCCCTTCCTGACACGCCCGGATGGCGCTGGCTGCTTACACTACCGGGCGGACCTTTGAGCCCACGACTTTCTGCATGAGCACAACCACCATCTCCACCGCCCCCCGGGGGCGGCATGCCATCAGAAAGAAACCCCGTGCGACCCGGCCCGAACGACGCAGCTGGATCTGGGGTGGCACTGCCCTGCTCGCCGTGCTGGCCTATGCGCCACTGCTGGCGGTGCGGCCTGGTGTCGTCACGCCGGACACGAAGACCTACCTGTACCTCGATCCGGTCCGCTTCCTGAGTCAGGTCCCCTTCATGTGGAACCCGACAGTGGCGCTCGGCACGGTGACGCACGAATACATCGGCTACCTGCTGCCGATGGGGCCTTTCTTCGTGGTGTTCCACCTGCTCGATGTGCCGGTGTGGGTGGCCCAGAGGCTGTGGATGGGATCGATCCTCTTCGCCGCCGGAGCGGGCATCCTCTATCTCTGCCGTGTCATGGGGTTGCGCGGGCCGGGCCCGGTTGCGGCGGCGACGGCCTACATGCTCTCGCCCTATTTCCTCCAGTACGCGTCGCGTATCTCCGTTCTCCTCCTGCCGTGGGCGGGACTGCCCTTCATGCTCGCCTTCACGATCGTCGCGCTGCGGCGGGGCGGCTGGCGGGAGCCCGCCCTCTTCGCCATCGTCGTGGCGCTGGTGAGCGGCATCAACGCAAGTTCCATCATTTACGTCGCCGTGGCGCCCATTCTGTGGCTCCTCTACGCCGTGGTCGTGCTACGCGAGTCCACCTGGCGCCACGCCCTGGCGACCGGGTTGCGCATCACGGTGTTGACGTTGGGGGCGTGCCTGTGGTGGATGGCGGGACTCGAGGTGGAGGCCGCCTACGGCGTCAACGTCCTCAAGTACACGGAGACCGTCTCCTCGACGTCGCAGACCTCCAACGCGTCCGAGATCCTGCGCGGCCTGGGGTACTGGTACTTCTACGGATCAGACCACCTCGGGGCGTGGACCAATGCGGCCGTCCGCTTCACCCAGCAGATCAGTTTGTTGGTGACGTCCTACGCCATACCCGTGCTGACGCTCGTATCCGCAGCGTTCGTCCGCTGGCGGGAGCGCTCCTTTTTCCTCGTGCTCCTCTTCCTCGGAATGGTGCTCTCGGTCGGGCCCTTCCCGTACACCGACCCCACGCGGATCGGAGGCGCCCTCAAAGACTTCATGACGAACACCACGGCGGGGCTGGCCCTGCGTTCGACCGATCGGGCCACGCCGGTCGTGCTCCTGGCGCTGGCCATGCTCCTGGGCAGCGCCCTCACCGCCTTGTGGCGGCGACTTTCCATCGTCGGGATCGTGACGGCTCTCCTCGTCGCCGGCCTCGTCGTGGCCAACAACCCGTCCTTCTTCAACGGGGAGGCCGTGTCCGCAGGCACCCTCACCCAACCCGCCACCCTGCCCTCCTACCAACTGGCGGCAATCAAGCACCTGAATGCCACACACCCCGGGACGCGGGTGTTCGCCATTCCCGGCAACGACTTCGCCAGTGACCGGTGGGGGAACACCGTGGACACGCCCCAGTCCGCGTTGTTGAATCGCGACTTCGTCACCCGGGAGCAGCAGATCATGGGCTCCATCGCCACGGCCGACACGCTCTTTGCAGTGGACGGTCCGTATCAGGACGGCACCGCCAACACCAACGCGCTGGCGCCGATGGCACGTCTCATGGGTGCCGGCGACCTCCTGGTCGAGTACGACCAGCGGTACGAGCACTACGGCGTGCCGCACCCGCTACTCCTGGCCCAGCTGCTCAGCCAGACCCCGCTGGGCCTCTCCGACCCCACCTCGTTCGGAGCTCCCCGCCCCAACATCTCGACCTACTCGACCCTCAACGAGGCGGACCTGGCCGCCCCGGCCAATCTCGCCTGGCCGAGTCCGCTCGTGGACTACACGGTGTCGAACCCCCGCCCGCTGCTGCGGGCCGAATCCGACACGGGCGCCGTCGTGATGGAAGGCGATGCAACCGGGCTCAACAACCTGGCCGGCCTGGGGCTCCTCAGCAACGACAACGCCATCTACTACGCGGGCACGCTGGCGGGTGATCCCTCGCGGCTCCACCAACTGGCCGGCCAGGGCGCGCAGCTTGTGCTGACCGACACCAACCGCAAGCAGGCTTTCCAGTGGGCCTCCATGACAGCGAACGCGGGCTTCACCGAGACCCCGAGCGACGATCCCGCCAAGACCGACCCGAGGGACAGCCCGATCGACCTCTTCCCCGGTGCAGGGATCAGCAGCAAGACGGTGGCGTCGTACGACGGGGCGGTCAACATCACGGCCAGCAGCTACGGGAATGGCATTACCTACAACCCCGAGTACGCCGCCAGCAGCGCCATCGACTCCAACTTCGACACGGCCTGGATCACCGGCACCTTCGTCCCCGACCCGGCCGGCCAGTGGTGGCAGGCGCAATTCGCCAACCCGGTCACCACGAATCACGTCACACTCGTCCAACCCCAGCGGGGCGATCGCTCGCGCTGGATCTCCGCCGTCACCGTGACGTTCGACGGGAAGGACCCCGAGCATTTCCAGCTCACCAGCGCCTCACATGCGGTAACCGGGCAGACGCTCACGTTTCCCACCCGCTCCTTTCACACGCTGCGCGTGACGATCGACAGCACGACCGACGACCACCAGGACTTTCACTCAGCCTCGGCCGTCGGCTTCTCCGAGGTCGAGATCCCCGGGCAGACAGTGCGCCAGGTGATCGACATGCCCACGCAGATGCTGAGCAGCCTCGGGGCGGCCTCGCAGTCCAACCGTCTCACCGTCGTCATGACGCGCGAGAGGCAATCGCAGTACCCGCCCCGCGACGATCCCGAGACGATCATTTCGCGGCAGTTCACGCTGCCGACGGCCCGCTCGTTCACCCTCGCGGGCAGCGCCAGCCTGTCCGCGCTCATCCCCGACGACGAGGTCGATGATCTCGTCGGCCGTTCCACGGCCGGGGCGGGTGGCGACATCACGGCGTATTCCTCGGGGAGGCTCCCGGGCGACCTCAACGCCACGGCGTCGACCACGCTCGACGGCAATCCGAGCACGGCGTGGCAGCCGGGGTTGGGCATCGCCGCCCAGAACGGAGCGACACTGACCTACGACCTCAAGGGCAACCACACCTTCAGTCAGCTCAACATGCAGGTGATCGCCGACGGTCGGCACTCGGTGCCCACTTCCATGACGATCACCTCAGGCACCCAGGTGCGCACGATCACACTGCCGGCCATCGCCGATTCGACGGTCCCGGGGGCGACAACGACGGTGCCCGTCTCTTTCGCACCGATCAGCGGCTCACATTTCGTCGTCACCTTCGACACCGTGCGAGCCGAGTCCGCCGGCAACTACTACTCGGCCGGACCCCTGGCCCTGCCGCTCGGGATCGCCGAGATCGGCTTCCCGGGCGTGACCTCGGCTCCGACGCCGGCGCAGCTCCCGGGCACCTGCGTCGGAAACCTGCTCACCATTGACGGGAAACCGATCGACGTGCAGGTCGTCGGGAGCACCCAGCAGGCGCTCAGTGGCTCCGAGGTACAGGTGGTGCCCTGCGGGCCTGACGCGGGTGGCATCACCCTCAGCGCCGGCACCCACGTCGTCGAAACGGCGCCGGGCCACAACACGACGTGCTCGTCGGAGCCGCAGACGTGCACCGGATGGAATCTCGACCAGCTCTCCCTGGATTCGGCTGCCGGTGGCGGGGTCGGTTCGAGCGGATTCCCGACCGCGCAGGGCACCCCGGTGCTGGCGGCGACCCAGCCCGGCTCTGCCCCGACGGTCACCCAGACCTCCAGCCACATCGACACGCAGACGGCGAGGGTGACCGGCGCGACCCAACCGTTCGAGTTCGTGCTCGGCGAGAGCGTCAACAACGGGTGGAAGGCGGTCGCCCAGCCCGCGGCCAATGCTGCGTCGGGAGCGCACGCCGTCGAACTCGGTCGTTCGCAACTCATCGACAGCTTCGCCAACGGATGGCAGGTCACGGCGGCCGACCTCCAGGCGCTCGGCGGGTCCGACTTCACCGTCACACTCACCTGGACACCCCAGAAGGAGGTGTGGGGCGCCCTCACGCTGTCCGGCGCCACGTTGTTGCTGTGCCTCCTACTGGCCTTGTTGCCGACGCGGCCTCGCCGGTGGCTACGCGCCCGACTGCCGCGTCGCCTGCGCGGTCCGGCCGGGCCGGACGCACCGAAATGGCCGGCAGCACCCTTCGATTCCCCCGCGCTGACGCTTCCCTTCCTACGCGACCCTGCGGTGCGCCTCTCCGCTCGTCCCTTGACGCTCCTGCGCTCGCTCGTCATCGGCGCGGTGACGGCCGGGGTGACGTCGCTCGTTCTCCCCAACGCCATCGCGCTGGCGGTCGGGGGCGTCGTGGTGGTGGGGCTCTTGTTGCCCTGGGCACGTGTCATCGCCACAGTGGGTGCAGTCGGGTTCATCGTCGCCGGAGCGCTCAATGTCATCCGGGGACAGCAACTCCATCACTACGCACCCGGGTCCGACTGGGCGGGAGAGTTCGTGCACGCAGGCAACCTGGTCTGGATCGGCATGGCACTGCTCCTCGCCGATGGCGTGATCACCGCGTTCGGCCTGCGAACGAAGAGGCTGCGCGGTGGGCGCGCCTTGCGGGCCGGAGCAGGCGGTCAGGTTGAGCCGGGCAGTGCGGAGGGATCCGGGGGTCCCGACAGTGGAGGCGGGCCTGACGGTGGAGGCGGGCCGGAAGCTCCGGGCGGACCCGCCGGCGGGAACACTGCACCGGATGCGACCGCACCGACCGACACTGCCGCCGCGATGGACGCTGCCGATGAAACTGAGCAAACCGACCGAGCCGATACGGCCGTCGGGGCGGACGAGGAGACCGCTGACGGGGCGGACGAGGAGCGGGTCCCGGAGCCGGTCGCGCTGTCCTGAATCCATCCCCCAGTCTCCGAGCTGCCGGTGTGCGGCGCGGGGCGGACCGGGGCGGACAACCCCCTCCAACTCCGGGGACGCTCAACCGTCGGGAGTCGGCGTCGCCTCCGACGCCAATGCCTCGAGCGCCCGTCGCGCCGTGGCGTCCCACGTGAACCAGCGTGCCCGGCTGAGGGCACCCCGAGCGAGGCGGCTGCGCAGGACCTCATCGCCCAGCACCCGCCCGAGCGCGGCCGCCAGGTCGTCCGTCTTCTCCACGAGCAGGCCCGACTCGCCGTCGAGCACCGCATCGGCATGGCCGGCGATCGCCGTGGCCACGGCCGGGGTGCCACAGGCGGCGGCCTCGGTCAGTGTCATGCCCCATCCTTCGCGCTGCGAGCTGCTGGCCACGACCCAGGCCCGCCGGTACCAGGCCACGAGCTCGTCGTCGTCGACCCGCCCGGGCAGGCTGACCCAGTCCGTGGCGCCCAGTTCGTCCCGCAACGCCTCCAGGGCGGGACGCTCGTAGCCTTCGCCGATGATGACCGCCTGCAACTCGGGGTGGTCCTTCTTGGTCTCCGCCAGGGCGCGGAGCAGCACGTCGAACCGCTTCACCGGCACCAGGCGGCCGACGGCCACGACCAGTGGTGTGGCGGCCCGCGGGCCGCCCGGCGTGTAGCGGTCATCCACCCCGGGGGGCGCCACCGTCACCTGCTGGGCCCCGATCCCCAAGAGATCGACGATCTCGTCACGGGAAGAGTCCGACAGCGTGACGATGCGGCTCGAGCGGTAGAAGCGGGGGGCGATCCGCTGTTCGGCCAGATTGCCGAGGCGAGCCAGAGTCGAGGGCAGGACCATGCCCCACATTTCGGCATGGACATGGTGCAGGAACACCATGCGCGGGCCCCGGTACCACAAGGGCGACAGGAAGGGCATGCCGTTCCAGATCTCCACCAGCGCATCACCCTGGCGGTGGCCCATGCGAATGCCCTCCCAGGCTGCACTCGGGAAGACGGCATAGCGGCCGGCCTGGCGCACGACGCGGTAACCGTCCCGGGTCAGCGCCGCCGGGGCACCGGGCACGGCCGAGGTGCGGAAAGTGACGTCGAGCCCGGCGGCGGCCCAGCGGGAGGCGATTTTGTGCGCGTGCAACTCGGAGCCGCCGGCCTCGGGGTCGTCGAGGTCGCGCCAGGCAACGAAGTGGATCCGCCGCAGGCCGGCCTGGGAGGCGATGGCGGCCAGCACATCGGACTCCGAGCCCGCCGATTCGTGGTGCGGCTCTTGGGGCGCGGCCGGTACTGGCCCCAGGTCGTCACCCATCGGGCGTCAGGATAGCCCTTTGACCTGCTCCGATTGTCGGACCCTGTGGACGACGACGAACCCACAGAGGATCACCAGCAGGACCGCCGCCTGGACCACCACGTCCACCCAGGCGGTGGCCAGCGGCGCCCCGTGCACGGCCAGCACAGCCACGGTGAGGGCCGCGGCGCCGAGTACCAGCACCACGGCCACCCAGCGCCGGCCAACGGCGAGGAGGTACATGGTCAAGACGACCGAGACGCTGAGCATGATCATGGCCAGCACAAGGGGTGCCAAGGCATCGGCAGCCGACGTGTAGGCGTGGTGGAAGAAGATCTGGAGGAACTGCTCGGGCGCCACGGCGGCCACGGCCAGCAGAAGCGCCGAGGGGATCGCCAACAGCACGAGCACCACGGCGAGCTGCCGGAGCGCATGGCCACCCTGACGCCAGCGGATGGCGGCCTCGGGGAGCAGGTAGCCACCCAGGACGACGGCACCGAACACGATGGCCTTACTGGTGACCGACACCGCGGCATAGGCACCGCTGTGCGACGGGTTGTCGCGACCGACCACGAGCACATCGATGTTCTGGAGCACCGCCACCATGGAGAGGCACACGGACGCCACCACCAGGTCGACGACGACCGTGCGGCGCACCGATCGCTGCCCGACGAGCAGCGCGTCGGGGCGGAGGGACGCCACCCAGCTACCGGCATCGAGCAGGCGGAGCGCTGTCCCGCCCGCCCAGGCCCGCACCGAGGCCCAGCGGGCGTGGGTGGTGGCGGCCACCTCGCCGATCAGTACCCCGACCGCCGCCCCGGAGGGACCGAACCCGGCGGCGACCAGCGCCACGACGGCGACCACCCGGAATCCCATTTCGACCAGCAGGTTGGCTGCGAGCGGCCGGTAGGACCGGTGGGCCTGCAGCAGGCCGCGGTCGAGCGAGAGGAGGACGAAGAAGGCCGCCGCGGTGAGGATGGCCGCAATGCCGACGCCACTCCGCTGGTTGAGCAGCACGGCCACGGCGTGCCGACTGGTGAAGACCACGGCCGCCCACACCAGCACGATCAGAGTGCACTGGCGGTGTACCCGACCCGCCCATCGGCGCACCAGATGCCCCGTCCCGTCTTCGTGCCACACGGTGACGCGCCGTACCACCGCGACCACCACCGCCGAGCCGGGCATGGAGAGGATGAGGTAGAGGCCCGTCAACTGATTCAGGACGCCGTAGCTGTGCGGCGAGAGGAGGCGGGCCAGCGCCACGGTGAGGACCACGCTGGCCCCGTTGGCGATGACCCCGGCGGCGGCCAGGGGGCCGGCCTGCAGCAGGCCGGCCCGCATGGACTCGACACCGGGGCGCGCCTCGGTGTCGAGGAGCAACTCGGCGCCGAGATTGGGCCCGACCGCGTTCGGCGCCAGGGCCATGGCGGCCGGCACTGCCTCGACCACCACCTCGGCCGCGGGCGCCTCGGACACCGCAGCGACCTCGGGATCGATCACCCGCCGGCCTTCACGGCCGCTTCGTCCGCCATCCCGATTTTGTCCACTTCAGGCAGGATCTGGCGCTGCAGCAGGACGCCGCCGGCCAAGCTGATGTGAATGCCGTCGGTATACCGCACCTGGACGCCTCCGACCGAGGATGTGTACGTACCCCGGGGGCTCAACATCTTGTTGAGGTCGACGACGGTGACCTCGCCGGGCGGCTGCGCTCGGGACACGCGCTCGACGAGTGCGTTGTAGGCGCGGACGCGGGCGGGGGAATTCTCCGACCAGGGGAGGCCATCGGCTTGCCGGCTACTGGGGTCGATGTAGGGCATGGTGAACAGCACCACTTTGGCACCATATGCGTGGAAAATGGAGATGGCACTGTCCAGGTCGGCGCTCAAGTGCGCGTCCCACATCGGCTCGCCCACGTGCACCCAACGCCCGTCGAGAAGGTGGTCGGTCACCTCCCAGCGGCCGAGCCCGAGCGCCACCACCTGGGGTCGCTGGCTCGCCATCAGCAGAGGCCAGTTGGTGCGCCAGCCCACACAGCCCTGCGTGGCCGGTCCGACGGCACCGGAGGTGACGACCGGCAATTGGGGGTCGAGGTCGCATCCGATGGTGCCATCGTCGGCCACCGTGACGCCGTAGGACGGTTGTGCGCCCTCGGACAGTCCCATGCCCAGGGTCATGGCGATGGAGTCGCCGAGAATCAGCATGCGGACGGGATGCGCCCCGAAAGCACCCCTACGACCCAGGGCCGAACGCTCGGCCGAGGTGAGACCGGGGGGCAGGGTTTGCTCGACCCTCGCGCCGCCGGTGGGCCCGCTGGCGGATGTCGGTCGCTGGGTAGCCGTGGACGTGGGGGCGGCGGACGCGTTCGTGCTCAGCGCCGGCAGGCAGACGGCACCCAGGGCACAGACGGCGCCCAGGGCTCGCGCAGCCGAACGCATCAGGATCCCCACTGTCCTCCTCGCCGGCGGGCCGCCGGGTTGCGCGCCGCCCCGTGCAGAGAGAGGGACGGCGCCCTTCGGGCTTGTCTCGGCCTGAAGGCGCCCCAAGTTGAACATTTTCATACCAGGCTCACTGGTGCGCCAGGGCCTGAAGGCCTACACAGAGCGGTGCCTGCATGGTGACCTTCACCTGTTGTGCGGTCCCCTCCGCCTTCCGGGTGCAGTTGTTGAGAACGTCACTACCCGTGCGGAAGGCAGGGCCGGTGTCAGCCTGGACATCGTTCCACACCCAGGCACCGGCCTCTATCCGGGGCAATCGACCGAGTGCGGCCGTCATGAAGGCGGCCGCGTATACCGGATCCTGCCCCTGCTGCAGGAACGGTGCCGCCGGGTCGGTGGACACGACGACACTGTCGACCTTCCAGACCCGCAGGGCCTGGCGGACGGCGGCGTACTGGGCCGGCGTACCCGTCGGGCTCGGCCGGCTGAAGTTGAGCGTGAGCTTGGTGAGGACGCGGAATCCTCCCGCCGCGGCGCCGGAACGGACAGCGGTCCCCTGAGGGCCCCCGCCGCCGGCCTGGCTGTAATGCATGCGGTCGACCGCCTGCCAGGCCATGGCCGACTGAATCCCGGTGAACGGTGCCGGATACGAGAGCAACACCCGACCGGGCGGCAGCGTCGGTGCGACCTCGGTGTACCACCGGGGCAGGAGCACGCGTGTCATCGCAAAGGGAAGCCGCTCGCCGAACGTCACCCCGATCGGCACCAACGCGATCGCCGCCACCGCCACGGCACTGATGAGGCGTCGCCAGTCGGGTGGTCGGGCCCGCACCCTGTCCAGAACGATGGCGAGCATCACGGCCGCGGCAAGGAACCCGATAGCCATGAACCGCTGCACGATCACGTTCTCCATGACCGGGATGTGGGCGAGGATCCGAGCCAGCTCCCACCACTGCCCTCGGCGTTCGCCGAGGGCGAACAACGCACTGAAGGCCAGGACGAACCCGAAGAACCACAGACGCCGGTCCCGGCGGAACGCCACCAGACCCGCGACGAGCACGGCGAGGAGTCCCCAGCCGAGGTACCCCGAGGATCCCAACTGCGCGCCGGTGTACCCGCCGAGCAGTTCGAAGACGTTGGAACCCCCGATGTAGTGGGGCGAGACATAGTCGGCCGGGACATACCCACCGATGGGCGCAATGTTGGGCCAAATGGCACCGGACAGATGCGCCGGGCCGGCCAGTGCGAACCAGATCGGCCAGGCCAACAGGACGACACCCACTCCGAGACCAGCGCCGAGACCCACAGCGGCATGACGGGCACGTTGCCGGACCGCGGCCCGATCGGTGACCAGCGCGCCGCCCACCAGCGCGATGAGGGCGATCACGACGGCGATCGCGGTAATGGCCAGCAACTCGGTGGAAAAGAAGAACTGCGCGAAGACCAAGAGGCCGAGAAGCAGGCCGGTCCACAGCGCGCTGCGGCGCTGGCGCACGACGATCTCGTCCAGGGCGATGAGGATGAGTGGCAACACCATGAGCGCTGCCGTCATGAGGTGCGCGAACTCCAGGCTGGTCAGCACGAAAGGCGAGAACCCGTAGAGGAGACCGCCCACGAAGGACGCCGGAGTCCAGGTGACCCAGCGGCGGATGGCGATGAACGCGGTGAAGGCGGTCAGTGCCGGCGCCACCGTGGACGCGACGTTGAGGGAGGCAACCGGGCCCCAGATCCATGTCACCGGGACCAACGGGAGGCTCATGCCCGTGACGGACGTCTGCGCCAGCAGGTTGATGCCGTGCGGGTGGAAGAGCGCCGTGGAGTAGAACGGGTTCTGCCCGTGGGACAGCGCGGTCGCGGGCCACTGGAAGAACCAGAGGAAGAGCGCGGGGTCACCGCAGCCGCACAGCGTGTGCGTGGTGGCGCCCTCAGTCCAGGCGTGCACCCAGAGCAGGAACCCGAGCGCGAGGTACAACACGCCGGCGACCACGAGGGTCATCCATGTCCGCCACTGCCACCGCCGCGCCCGAGGGGGCGCGTGTTTAGCCAGCTTCGAGTGTGCCGGCCGAAGCGCTCGTGCGGCGCGGCAGCACCGGGGCGTCCCGTCCGGTCGACCCCGCCTCGTGGTACTCCTCTTCGACGTTGACCGACCAGACGTCGTGGTCGGCGCCGAAGATGTTCTCCACGGTCATCATGGCCGTGTACATGGAGTGGTCCTGGTTGTTGTACTTGTGCATGCCGTTGCGGCCCACCGGGTGGATGTTGGGCGCCTCGGCCTCGAGCCACTTCCGGATCGTCTCGACGTTGTCCTTGTAGGCGAAGTCGTAATACGGATAGGCCTTGGGCACCCGGACGACGTAGCCCTGCTCGACATCGCCTTCGGCCGCCAGGCCGAGGTGGACCAGCTCACGCGTGCCGAGTGCGATCAGCTCGTCGTCGGGCTTGTTCCACATGGCGTCACCCTCGAACACGAAATACTCGAGCCCGAGGCAGGTGCGGCCGTCCTTCACCAAATACGGCGACCAGGACCCGTAGTTCTGAATGCGCCCCACCTCGACGTCGGTGGCGTGGATGTAGATCCAGTTGTCAGGGAAGCTGCGGGACTCGGGCACGATGAGCGCGACCGTCAAGTAGTCGCGGTAGTGCAGGTCGTCGGCGGCCGCCACCACTTCGACGGGGGGAGGTGGCGTGATCGTGTGCACCAGCTCGCGCATGGGCATGGTCGAAATCACGTGGCTCGCCGGCTCGGTGTGGCTGACGCCGTTCTGCGTGTAGGTCACGGCGGTCGCCCTCCCACCGCCGACCGTGATCCCGGTCAGGGGTGCCGACATCTCGAGCCTGCCTCCGGCGGCCTGCACCTTCTCCGCACAGACTTCCCACATCATTCCGGGGCCGTACTTGGGGTACTGGAATTCCTCAATGAGGGTCGTGATGTCCGTCTGGTTGCGCTTGGGGAGGATGGCGTTCATCACCGCTTTGCGCAGGTCCAGATTCTTGATCCGCTGCGCCGCCCAGTCGGCCGGCATTTCGGACACAGGCACGCCCCACACCTTCTCGGTATAGGTCTTGAAGAAAGTGCGATAGAGGCGCCAGCCGAAGCGCTTCACGAGCCAGTTCTCGTAATTCGACTCGTCCTTGGGCGGGTGGATGCGGGCCCACAGGTAGGAGAATCCGCAGAGGAAGGCCTCCCACAGGCCCAGGTTCTTCAGGGCGTTGACGGCCTTGAGCGGATAATCGTAGAACTTGCCCTTGTAGAAGATCCTGCTCATCCGGGGCCGCAGCATGAAATCACCCTCGGGGAGGATCTCGTGCCAGAGGGCCTCGACTTCGGGCACCTTGGTGAAGAACCGGTGCCCTCCGAGGTCGAAACGCCAGCCGTCCTTGAGCACGGTGCGGCTGATGCCACCGACAACGTCGTCGGCCTCGAGCACGACTGGATGCGCCCCCCGTTGCGTCAGCAGATAGGCCGCCGTCAAACCCCCGGGGCCGGCGCCGGCAATGACGACGGGCGCTTCTTCGAGGGCGGTCACGAAGAAGGCAGGTTAGTGGACCTCCCAGGATGCCTCGGGGAGGGTCGGGGCCGCGAGACGGATTGCCGTGGGTCGCCGGCCGCCGCCGGCTCAGGAGCCCGAGGTGACGTACTCGGTGAGGTTCATGGGCTCGTAATACAGGGCGGGATGGCTGGTCACGACGTTGCGGCCTCCCCCCCCGTTCTTCGTGGCGGTCTCGAGCAGATCCGTGGCGATGGTCTCGCACTTGATGCTGTAGGTCTCGTAATTCGGCTCCCAGACCAACCAGATGTGGTGGGTGGTCCCGGCCTGTCGGATCAGGTCGGCGGCGAAGGCGTTGGGGTCGGCCCGGTGGACGGCGTCGGCGTAGTCGACCCAGTCGACGATGGCGGGCCCGGTGCGGCGGGGGAACGTCAGCATGTCGTACTGCGCCGGATGATCGATCTGCCGGTAGACGGCGGGGCCCAGCTGGTCCGGGCAGAAGGCGATGACGTCTCCCGGCTTGGCCTGCGCGTTGATGGCCGCCGCCACATTGTTCGCCTGGGTCCGCTGCGTGGTGACGTTCTGGGCGGAGGACACCAGTCCGGCGACGACGGCCAGCCCGACGACGATGACCCGGGCGCGCGGGTTGAGCAGGGTCGCCGTGCCCAGCGCCACGAGGAGGAGGAAGGGCAGGAAGACGACGGCCGCGTACCGCGAGGAGAAGGCGCTCGAGGTGACGATGCCACCGGCGATGGCAGCGAACAGCGTGCCGAGGACCACGAAGCCGAGGCTGCGCGAGCGGGGACGGGTGCGCAGGTCGAGCTCGATGATGCGTCCGGACCGGCCGACGCCGAAGACGGCGAGTGCCAGCATGGCGAAGTAGATGACAGCGAGCAGGCGACCCTGGTTCGTGCCCGAGGCCAAGGTGGAACCCTGGTTGTCCGTGAAGCCGGTGAGGGCGTTGATCACGGCCGAGAAGTTGGGTGGAGCCGCCCACGGGGTGCCTGTGTGCCGGGACTGGTACAGGAACGTGGGCACCCAGGGCACGAAGAGCAGGCAACCTGCCGCCACCGCGAGCAGCGCGGCCCACGGTGCTTCCTCCGGATGGCCGTGCCGGCGGGTGCGCACGATGGAGGCGACCATCCAGATGCCGACCATGGCGACGAGATAGATCGACCAGTACTGCGTATAGAGGAGCGCCGCCGTCACGACGGCAACGGCGATGAGATTGCCGGGCCGAGGCCTGTCGGCGGCGCGCCCCAGGGCGAGGAAGCCGCACCCGGTCAGGAGGATCACCAGGGCGTACATGCGGGACTCCGTGGCGTAATACACCGCAAAGGGCGCGCTGGCGACGAGCACGAGCATCGTCCAGGCCACGGCCCGGCCCCCGAGACGCCGCCCGCAGAGCCAGGCGACCGGGAGCGTCGCCACGGCGAACAGGCCGGACAGAGCCCGCACGGCGGAATTGGACTGCCCGAAGAGGACCATCCAGAAGTGGAGGAGGTAGTAGTAGAGCGGCGGTGCGCCGTCGTGTTTCAGCGCGTCGGGGATATCGTGCAGCGGTAGCCGGGCGATGTTGACGGTGAGGGCCTCGTCGAGCCAGAGTCCCGACCGGGTCCAGAAACGGAGGACCAGTCCGACCGCCAACACGACCCCCACCGCCACGCCGACAATGACGCGCATCCGACCGGTGAGAGCGGGAACCTCCTCAGACATGGGGCGCATGGTAGGACAAGGGGCCTGAGGTCTAGGATCATCCGCCGCCGGGGGAGGCCGGCGGGTGGAAGCGAACCGGCACAGCGAGGGGGGGAAGGGGCACCGTGACCCGTTACATCTTCAAGCGGCTGGTCCTACTCGTGATCATCATCATCTTCGTGTCGATCGCGACCTTCTTTCTGGTCCACCTCCTCCCGGGCAACCCCACGGACACGATTCTCGGTCCCAACGCCACGGCGCAGAACGTGGCCACGCTCAATCACCAGCTCGGGCTGGACAAGCCGCTCTGGCAGCAGTACTTCATCTGGATGGGCCACGTGTTCCAGGGAAACCTGGGCCAGTCGTACACGACGCATCAATCGACAGCGACGATCATCAAGCAGTCCTTCCCCATCGACCTCGAGCTCATCATCTTTTCCCAGATCATCGCCTTCGCCATCGCCTTTCCCATGGCCATGCGCTCGGCCCGCAAGCCCAATGGGCTGTTCGACCAGGCATCCAACAGCACCACCTTCGCCATGCTGGCGCTCCCCCCTTTCGTCATCGCTCCCGTCCTGGTGCTGCTCTTCGCGGTGCATTGGCACGTGTTCCCCGGGCCGGCGTCCTATGTGCCCATCGGCCAGGACTTCTGGTCCAATATCCACACCATGTTGTTACCGTCGATCGTGCTCGCCCTCGGGGGGATCGTGGTCTACTTCCGCCTGCTGCGGAACGACCTCATCTCCACGCTGCAAGAGGACTTCATCACCATGGCCCGTTCCAAAGGCCTCTCTGATCGACGCATCATGTGGCGCCACGCTCTGCGGCCGTCTTCTATCTCGCTGCTGGCGTCGGCCGGGGTCACCATCGGCAGCCTGATCGCCGGCACCTTCATCGTCGAGCTCCTGTTGCAGATGCCGGGATTGGGGTACCAGCTGATCTCGGCCGTCAATCAGGACGACTACACCGTCGTCCAGGGCATCACCCTGTTCGTGGCCATCGCCATCGTGCTCGTCAACTTCATCTTCGACTTCCTGTTCACCATCGTCGACCCGAGGATCGCCCGTGAGTAGCGTCAGCCTGACGAACCCAAGCAACGAGGCCTTCGCCGACATCAAGGAGGAGATCAGCGCCGAGGAGGCGGCTGATCCGACCAGACGGAAACTCGGAGTGCTCTTCTGGATCTGCGTCGGCTGGATCATCCTGGTCGCCCTGGCCGCCACGTTCGCCAGCCTCTTGCCGCTGCCCAACCCCAATCTGGGCAACTACAACAGCGTGCAGAACGCCGGACCCGGTTGGGGCCACATCCTGGGCACCGACGATCTGTACCGGGACATCTTCAGCCGTCTGATCTACGGGGCACGCGTCTCCCTGGTGGTGGGCTTCGGGGGTGCCCTGATCGGACTCGTCGTCGGCGGCATCCCCGCCATGATCTCGGCCTACCGCCGGGGCCGGATCGACACGGCCCTCAATACCGGTTCCTACGTGGTGCTCGCCTTCCCCGCCATCGTCGCCGTCATCGCCATCGTGTCGTTCTGGGGCAAGTCGATGTTCAAGATCACACTCGTCATCGGCCTCTTCGCGGCGCCGCTGATCTTCCGCGTGGTGCGCGCCTCGACGCTGTCGTACGCCACCCGGGATTTCGTGCTGGCCGCCAAGGCGCTCGGGGCCAGCGACACGCGCATCCTCACCCGCGAGATCCTGCCCAACATCATGCCGACCATCGTGTCCTTCGGCCTCATCGCCGTGGCGACCATCGTGGTCCTGGAGGGCTCGTTGGCCTTCCTCGGGCTCTCGGTGCCGCCCCCGACGCCCAGCTGGGGCAACATGCTCAACGAGGGGTCCAGCCTGCTTAGCGGGGCCAAGGGGCAGACGAACCCGTGGTTGGTCATCTTCCCGGCGTCCGCCATGTTCCTGCTGCTCATCAGCCTCAATGTCGTGGCCGACAAACTGCGGGCGTACTTCGACGTCTCGGAGATCAAGCTGTGAGCGGCCGGCGCCTGCTCGACGTCGAGGACCTCCACGTCTCGTTCGCCACGAGCCGTGGTTCGCTCCGGGCTGTCCAGGGCGTGTCACTCTCGTTGGACCAGGGCAAGACGCTGGGCATCGTGGGCGAGTCCGGCTCGGGGAAGACAGTGCTCTCCCGGGCCATCATGGGCCTCCTTCCCCGCGCCTCGACCACCCAGACCGGGTCGGTCCGCTACAACGGCACCGAGATCCTCAACGCGCCGAACAATGAGCTGCGCAAGCTCTGGAGCACGCACATCGCCATGGTGTTCCAGGACCCCATGACGTCGCTCAATCCCGTGCAGCGCATCGGCAACCAGATCACCGAGCCGCTGAAGATCCACCTGAAACTCTCCAAGGGCGAAGCCAAGGAGACCGCGCTCTCGCTCCTCATGCAGGTGGGCATCCCCTCCCCCGTCGAGCGCTATGAGGCCTACCCGGCCCAGCTCTCGGGCGGCATGCGCCAGCGCGTCATGATCGCCATCGCGCTGGCCTGCGCGCCGCGGCTCCTCATGGCGGACGAGCCCACCACCGGCCTCGACGTGACGGTGCAGGCGCAGATCCTCGACCTGCTGAGCCAGCTCCAGCACGAACGCGAAATGGCGATGATCCTGGTGACCCACGACCTCGGCGTCGTCGCCACGCGCACCGACGAGATCATCGTGATGTACGCCGGCAATGTGGTCGAGCGGGCACCCACCAACGTGCTCTTCAAGAGCATGGCCATGCCCTACACAGAGGCGCTGCTCAAGTCGACGCCCCGCATCGCCGACCCGAGCCACACCCGGCTGACGGCCATTGAGGGGCGGCCACCCGATCTGCTGAACCCCCCGTCGGGCTGTCCCTTCTCTCCCCGCTGCCCTTATGCCCAGGAGAAGTGTCACCTGGAGAAGCCGCCACTGGTCGAGGCGGCCCCGGGTCACAGCTACGCCTGCTGGTACCCGCTGACGGCGAGCAACCCGGCGGCGACACCCGATCCGGTGTCCGCATGACCGACACCACGTTGGACTCCGCGACGGTGTCGACCGACCCGTTGCTCTCCGTCGAGGATCTCCATGTCTCCTTCGGCCGTGGCAACGCGACGGTGCAAGCCGTGGCCGGCATCACGTTCGCCCTGCGCCAGGGCGAAACCCTGGGGCTCGTCGGCGAATCGGGGTGTGGCAAGTCCACGACCGGGCGTGCCATCGTCCAGGTCGAGAAGGCCACCTCGGGCAAAATCACCTTTGGGGACACCGAGCTGACGTCGCTGAGCCGCGGTGACCTACGGACGCTGCGCACGCAGGTGCAGATGATCTTTCAAGACCCGATCTCCTCGCTCAACCCGCGCCGCCGGGTCATCGACATTGTGTCGGAACCCTTGACCATCTGGAAGATCGGGTCGAAGGAAGAGCGGGTCGAGACATCCCGGGCCATGCTCGACCAGGTCGGCATCGACCCCTACGTCAACGGTTCCCGGAGGCCACGGGAGTTCTCAGGCGGCCAGTGCCAGCGCATCAGCATCGCCCGGGCCCTCGTGCTCAAGCCGAAGCTCCTGGTGTGCGACGAGATCGTCTCCGCGCTCGATGTGTCGGTGCAGGCGCAGATCCTCAACCTCCTGCAGGACCTGAAGCAGCAGTACAACTTGACGATCCTCTTCATTGCGCATGACCTGGCGGTGGTCAAGAACGTGAGCGACCGCGTCGCCGTCATGTACCTGGGGCGCCTGTGCGAAATAGCGCCCTCCGACCTCCTCTACGAGACCCCGGCGCACCACTACACCGCCGCCCTGCTGGCTTCTGCCGTGGAGCCCGATCCCGAGGCGCCCCGCACGTCGGCGGCCCTCACCGGAGAACCACCCAGCCCGATCAACCCGCCATCGGGTTGCCGTTTCCGTACCCGCTGCCCGCGGGCAGAGGCCCGTTGTGCCGAGGAAGTCCCCGAAATGCGGGAAATCGGCCCCAGCCACCAGGTGGCCTGCCACTTCCCTCTCGGGAGCTGAGCGCCCCGAACGGACGGGCCGGCTGGCTACAGCGAGGCGCCTTCTCCGTCTGCGGGCGCTGCTTCGGGAGTCTCCGCTGCAGGCGCTTCAGGAGCCGCAGCCTCAGGAGCCGCAGCCTCAGGAGCCGCAGCCTCAGGAGCCGCAGCCTCGGCCAGAGCCTCACCGTCGACGGGCGGGATGTCGTTGCCGTGCTCGTCCTTGATCGGGATGACCTGCGTGCCCACTTCTTCGGCGAAGTCGGCCCAGGCCGCCTGGGCCTCGGTCTCGGGGGTGAACTCGCCCTCGGCGTAGTCGAAGCCGATGTAGTTGCCCTCTTCGTCGTAGGCGTGCTCACCGAAGGCCTCGCGGTATTCCTCGGAGACCTCGCCACCCTCGGCCGCCTGCTTGATCGACAGCGAAATGCGGCGACGCTGCAGGTCGATGTCGATGATCTTGACCCACAGCTCCTCACCCGGCGTGACCACCTGCTCGGGCAGATCCACGTGGTGCACGGCCATTTCGGAAATGTGCACCAGGCCCTCAATGCCGTCACCCACCTGCACGAAGGCTCCGAAGGGCACCAGCTTGGTGATGCGGCCGTAGACGAGCTGGCCCACGGCGTGCGAATCGGCGAACTCCTGCCAGGGGTCGGACTGGGTGGCCTTGAGCGACAGGCTGATGCGCTCCTTGTCGAGGTCCACGTCGAGCACCTCGACCTCTATTTCGTCGCCCACCGACACCACCGACGACGGGTGGTCGACGTGCTTCCAGCTGAGCTCGGACACGTGGACGAGGCCGTCCATGCCGCCGAGATCGACGAAGGCACCGAAGTTGACCACCGAGGAGACGACACCCTTGCGGCGCTCGCCCGGCTTGAGGTTCTGCAGGAAGTCGCCCCGCTGCTCCTTCTGGGCCTCTTCCAGCCAGGCCCGGCGCGACAGCACGACGTTGTTGCGGTTGCGGTCGAGCTCAATGATCTTGGCCTCAATGACCTTGCCCACGTAGGGCTGCAGCTCACGCACACGGCGCAGCTCGACCAGCGAGGCGGGCAGGAAGCCGCGCAGGCCGATGTCGACGATCAGGCCGCCCTTGACCACCTCAATGACGGGACCGGACACCATCTCGCCGTTGTTCTTCTTCTCTTCAATGGTGGTCCAGGCCCGCTCGTACTGGGCGCGCTTCTTGGACAGGACCAGGCGGCCCTCCTTGTCCTCCTTCTGGAGCACGAGGGCCTCGACGTGGTCGCCCAGCGAGACGATCTCAGCCGGGTCGACGTCGTTGCGGATGGAGAGCTCGCGGGCGGGGATGACCCCTTCGGACTTGAAGCCGATGTCGAGGAGGACCTCGTCGCGGTCGATCTTGACGACCGTGCCCTCAATGACGTCGCCGTCGTCGAACTCGATGATGGAGTCCCCCATCGCCTTTTCGAGATCGGCGTCACCGAGGTCGTCGTCGACGATGGTGCGGGGGGTGTAGTTCCCCTCGGCATCGAAGCTGCCCATCGCTTCGGGGGAGAGGAGGGAGGTGCGTGCTGCGTCAGCCATGAAGAAAAGCTCCTTGCGACGGGTGCGACTTGCACCCGCAGGACCGCGCCGGGGTCAGTTCGAGAAATATGGACTGCACCGCCACCGGTGCCGGCGGGCAAGGCATGCCAGCGTAGCAGCTGACCAGGAGCGTTGTCCCCGGCCGCCCCGTTGTCCCCAGCCGGCCAGCCTCCGCCGCTGCTCAGCCCTTGGCGGCAGCCCAGCTGGGACCAGTGGCCAATGAGATGGTCAACGGAACCTTGAGGTCGGCCGCACCGGTCAGGGCGGACTCGGTGAGGCGGTGCACTTCGTCCTCCTCCCCCGCGGCCATTTCGACGATCACCTCGTCATGGACCTGGAGCACCAGCCGGCTGGCCAGCTCCGCTTTCTCCATGTCCCGGTCGAGGCGCACCAGGGCCAGCTTGAAGATGTCGGCCGCCAGCCCCTGAATGCCGGCGTTCATGGCCTGGCGCTCGGCGGCCTGCCGCACCCGGTAGTTCGAGGAGAGCAGATCGGGCAGCGGTCGGATGCGCCCGAACAGGGTGCGGGTGGCGCCCTCGATCTTGGCGTCGGCCACGGCGTGGTCCATGTACTGCTTCACGAGCGGGAAGGCACCGAAGTAGCTCTCCATGATGGCAGCGGCCTCCTCGACGGCGACGCCGAGACGCTGGCTGAGGCCGTAGGCCTCCATGCCGTAGGCCAGTCCGTACGAGACCATCTTGGAGTACTCGCGCTGGGTGTGGCTCACCTCCTCGGGCGTGATCCCGTACACGGCGGCGGCCACTGTGCGGTGCACGTCCGACCCTGTCGTCAGGGCGTCGATGAGACCGGGGTCCTCGGACAGGTGCGCAATGCAGCGCAGCTCCACCTGGTCGTAGTCGGCCACCAGGAAGGTGCAGCCCTCGGCCGGCACGAAGGCCCGCCGGAATTGCTTGCCCTGCTCGGTGCGCACCGGGATGTTGTGCAGATTGGGGCGGTCCGACGAGATGCGCCCCGTCCGGGCCACCGTCTGCCCGAAGGAAGCGTGGATGCGGCCGTCGGGCGCGATCTCGGCCAGCAGGCTCTCCCCGTAGGTCGAGCGCAGCTTCTCCACCTCGCGGTAGGCCAGCAGCGCATCGATGATCGGATGGTCGCCCCGCAGGCTCTCGAGCGTCTGTGCATCGGTCGAGAAACCGGTCTTGGTCTTCTTGCCCGGGGTGAGTCCGAGCTCGTCGTAGAGCACGGTCCGCAGCTGCGGTGTGGAGTTCACGTTGAACTCGCGGCCGGCGTGCTCCTGCACCTCGGCCTGCAGCGTGGCTGCCGACTCCTTGAGCGCGTCGGTGATCGCCTGCAGCTCGGCCCGGTCGACGCCGATGCCGGCCACTTCCATTTTGGCCAGCACCCGTACCAGGGGCGTCTCGATGTCGTCGTGCAGCTGCTCCATGTCCTCGGACACAATGCGGCGAGCGAAGCCCAGCGCCATCCCGGCGACGTCGGCCGCCTCGCCCGCGCCCTCCTGAGCCAGGTCCCGCTCGGTCTCCCCGGGTTCCACGATGTCGAGACTGAGTTGGCCGGTCTGCTCACGGAGCTGCGACAGTCGGTACTCGCCGGTCGACGCATCGAGCAGGTAGGCCGCCACCGCGGTGTCCATCACCAGGCCGGTCAGGTCGATGCCCAGCGGCAGCAGCGCGCGCATGGCCTCCTTGACCTCGTGGCCCACGAAGGGACGGGCCAGCACACCGTTGAGCTTCGCGATCACCGACTGCGCCCCGAGCAGTTCCGCCGGGATCAGCACCCCGAGGCCGGCCTGCTCGCCATCCGTGGCCACCAGGATCAGCGCCACCAGGTCGCTGCGGCCGGGCATCCCGGTCCAGCGCGCCGCCAGGGCCATTCGCCCGGTGCCGAGCGTGTCAAGCGCCGCCGTGACCTCGCCCGCCGTGGTGGGCAGCGCCACCTCGCCCAGATCGAAGGGCGGGGCGACGTGCTCCGCCGGGACGTCGTGGCCCCGGGTCTCGGCGGCGATCACGGCCTCGGCCCCCTTGGCCGAGGGGACGGCGCTCCCGGGAACGGGCTCACCCAGCGCGCCGGCGTCGAGCAGCTCCTCCAGGCGACCCCAGACCGTCTTCATCTCGAAGCGCTCGAAAGTGGCCTCGGCGGTGGCCCGGTCCCACGCCCCCAGGGTCAGGTGCGTCACGTCCACCTCGAGTGGCACATCGCGCACGAGCGGGATGATGCGGGCGTTCGAGCGGGCCAACTCCTCGTTCTCCGCCAGGTTCTCGCGCAGCTTGGGCGTCTGCTCGTCGAGGTGGGCGAAAATCCCGTCGAGGTCGCCGTACTTGGTCAGCAACTTGGCGGCGGTCTTCTCCCCCACGCCCGGAATGCCGGGCAGGTTGTCCGAAGGGTCGCCCCGGAGCGAGGCGAGGAGCACGTACTGCGACGGGGGCACGCCGCAACGGTCGAAGATGCCCGTCTCGTCGTAGAGCGCGTAGTCGCTGACGCCGCGCTTGTTGTAGAGGACCCGCACGTAGGGGTCCTGCACGAGCTGGAAGCTGTCACGGTCCCCCGTCACGATGACCACCTCGGTCTGGCGCTCGACCGCCTCGGTGGCCAGCGTGGCCAGGACGTCGTCGGCCTCGAACCCCGGTGCCTCCACCACGGGGATGGCCAGGGCCTCCATGACCTCGCGGATCATGTCGAACTGGGGCGGCAACAGCCACGGCGTCTCGGCCCGGCCGGCCTTGTAGTCCTCGAGGATCTCGTCGCGGAAGGTGGCACCGGGGGCATCGAAGGCCACCGCCAGCGCCGAGGGGTGGTGCTCCCGGATGAGGTACACCAGCATGGAGGTGAAGCCGTGCACGGCGTTGGTGACGACGCCGCTCGAGGTGGCCAGCGTGTCGGGCAGCGCGTAATAGGCCCGGAAGGCCAGCGACATGCCATCGAGCAGCAGCAGCGGCCCGGATCGCTCCTGCGCCGACGTCGACGTCATGTCGTCGACACTACGGGGTCAGCGTGCCGTCGACGACCTGTTGTGCCACGTCGCGCATGCGGGCGCGCGTCTGCATGGCGGTGCGCTGAATGAAACTGAAGGCCTCGTCCTCGGGGAGGTCGTGGCGGTCCATCAGGACCTGCTTGGCCTCGTCGACCACGCGCCGGGTGGCGATCTTGTCCTCGGCCCCGTCGGCGGAGTGCTGGGCCTCGTCGGCGGCAATGGCCCAGTCCTGGCGCGCCTTGGCCAGGACGTCGGCGATGGCCGGCAGCAGGTCCCGGGGCTGGAACGGCTTAATGAGGTAGGCCGAGACCCCCGAGTCCCGTGCCTCCTCAATGAGATCGCGCTGGCTGAACGCCGTGAGGAGGAGCACCGCCACCTGGTGGCGCGAGGTGATTTCCCGGGCGGCCCGGATGCCGTCCATCCCGGGCATCTTGACGTCGAGGATGGCCAGGTCGGGCTGGTGTTCCTCGACCAGGGCCACTGCCTCGTCGCCGCGCCCGGTCTCGCCCACCACCTCGTAGCCGGCCGTCACCAGGATCTCTTTGAGGTCGAGGCGCACGATGGCCTCGTCCTCGGCGATCACCACGCGGGCGAGCGCCGGTGAGCGTTCATGCGTCGCTGTCACGGCGTGCCCGAGGCCACGGCGGCGAGCAGCTCGTCCTGACGGCGCTCGAGGTCGACGATGGACTTGCCGAGCGCATCGCGCGCCCGCACCATGGCGTCGACGTGGCGGGCCGCCTCGTTGTGCTCCTGGCTGGCGAGCGGGGTCTCCGAAACGAGGGCGCGCACGCGCGCCTCGTCGGCCGACTCCTGGACAACCGCCAACTGCTCGTTCAGCACGGCCAACTCCTCCCGCGCCCGGACCAGCCGGGTGTGGACATCTCTGATCCGCCGCTCCAAGAGGACGCGATGCATGGAGCGTCAAGTGTAGGTGGCGGGGAACCAGCGACGCTGCGCCTCGAGCTTCGCCAGAACCGTCCCCTCCGGCGGGCTCCCGACCCCCGGCCCGCCGGGCACCCGGACCCACCCGGCACGCACCGGCGGGTAGCCGCAAGGGTCGATGGCCAGGTACTCCATCGGGTCTCCGACGTCGCTGACCAGGCCGGTCGCGTCCTGGCTCAACCGGGCGGCCAGGGCCAGGTTGGAGGACCGCCCCAGCCCGGCCTCGAAGAAGCCGCCGACGAACACCGGGACGCCGGCCTCGGCGCAGGCGGCGTGGGCGGCCCGGGTGGCCCGCAGTCCCCCCAGACGGGCCGGCTTGAGGCAGGCCATGGCGCACGAGCCGTTGCGCAGCGCGTCGGCGACCCGCCGTGGTGTCGACAGCGACTCGTCGAGGCAGATGGGCAGGGGAAGCAACCGGGCCAGGTGGGCGTGCGCCACCAGGTCGGCCGGCGGCAGCGGTTGCTCAATGCACACGACGTCGAACCCGGCCAAACGGCTGAGCGCGGCCACGTCCTCGTCGCCCAGGCTGAACGAGCCGTTGGCGTCGACCTGGAGCACGAGGTCGGGATGGTCGGCCCGTACGGCGCCCACCGGCACCACCTCCCATCCCGGCTCGATCTTCAACCGCAAGCGGGACACGCCGGTCCGCACGACCGCCTCGACCTCCCGGCGCAGCGCACCGAGGTCGTGGTCCTGGGGTATCCCGACGACGGCTCCGACCGCCATGGCCTCGAAGCCCTCCGTGACGCCGAGATCGCTCGCCAGCGAGCGGCCGGCGGCGCGCAGCTCGACGTCGGCCACCGCCATTTCGAAGGTGGCCGCCAGCATCCGGTCCACGGGAGTGCCCCCGAAGAGCTGGGCCACGCCGGCCGCCGAGGGCAGCTGACCGCCCCGGGCGGCCGTGGCCTCGAACAGGCGGCGTACGCCGAGATCCACTGCGGCCTGCCGCACGGCCGCCAGGGCGGGATCGACGGCGGTGCCCTCGGCCAGGGCGGCGCACTCGCCCCAGCCCTCGCCCTCTCCGGTCACGACCCGCACGAAGAGGAGCGGGCGCACCCGGTGCACGCCGGCGGCCGTGCCGATGGCCTGGCGGAACGGAAGGTCCACCTGGACGAGCTCAATGCCGGTCAGCTGCACGGTCGAGGAAGTCCCACACCGCCACCGTAGATGGCAGCTTGTACGATCAAGCGTTCTTGCCCGGATGGCGGAATGGCAGACGCGGAGGCCTCAAAAGCCTCTGTCCGAAAGGGCGTGCGGGTTCGAGTCCCGCTCCGGGCACCCAGTTCGCACTTGTCGCGTGCAGCGGTCGTGAAGGCCGACCCGCGGTCGTAGGCATACTGAAGCTGTATGCGAATCGGCATCGCCCATCACCTCGGCTGGGCCGTCAGTGTGACCGCGTCGGCCGATCACCGGGTCATCGACCGACGACGCATCGAATTGATCGGGCCCGGTCTTCCTCCCGCGCCGATTCACCACGAGGGCGGCGCCTTCCCTCTGCACCGGACCGGGGAGGAGCTCGACGACGCAGCCCTTGCCGCACTGGTGGCGGACGTGCGGGCATCAGCCCGCCGGGCTACGTCCGACGCGCTGGACGAGCTCGCGGCTGCGGTTGCCGAGCCGATCGTGTCGGCGTCGCTCCGGGCGTGGCCCAATGCTTTCCCCCGGGACATCGCCCAACAGCGCCGCATCCCCTACGAGAGCCGGGCCGACTCCGTCATGTACCTCGAGATCCTGGCCGAACTCGCACGCGAGCGGAACTGGGCCGTCCTTCTCTTCGACGCGAAGAATGTGGAGGCTGAGGCCGTCCGCCTGCTGGGCGACCGGGCCCACGAAGTGCTGCACGGCCCCCGCGGAGCCTTGGGCCCGCCCTGGGGGAAGGACCACCGGATGGCCCTCGCCGCCACCATCGTCGCAGGCTGACCGACGCACCGGTTTGCCGGCGCCTCGTGGCGCATCGCCCAGGATGCACCCGCCGTTCCGGGCCCGACGTAGGGAAACCCGCTGGGACGGAAGCATCCTGGGCCCGACAGGCCAATGACCAGCACCTTCGCGTACGTGTGCCTCCTCCATTGACGACAGGGCCGCTCCAGAGGCACTTCCTCCTCCGGTTCAGCCACCCATGTTTCGCACAACGGCGTTCAACTACCCCTGCGAAGGTGCCGATAACCGCGTTCGAGAGAGGTCCAGAACGTGCCAACCTTTACGGGTCCTCCGGTGCCGTTCCGGCGCTGATCCTGGGCCTCACCACTCCATTGGCGGCACTGTTCCCATTTTGATCGACCCCTCATGACACGCATCTTCCGCAGCGTCGGATTCGTCCTGGCCCTGGCGACAGCCGGCCTCGGCGCCGGCGCGTGCGCGTTGTCCTCGGGTGAGGCCGCGGCATCGTCGCCGAACGCCTTCACGCCTCTCCCACCGGGGTGGGAGCTCTGCATCCTCCAGGGAATCAGCGCCCCTGCCACGGCGGCGAACGTGGCCGACCTCGACGAGTGGCAGGCCGCCGAGGGTGGTTCGACGAACAACACGGCGGCCTTCAACCCCTACAACACGCTCCGCACGACCGACAACACGGGGGCGCCGATCCCCGGCGTCGTGTCCTCCGCCAATGGGTTCCCGGCCTTCCCCTCGTGGGCCGCCGGGTGTTCGGCCACGATCGCCACGCTCTTCCAACCGAACATGTGGGTGATCACCGCCGCGTTGCGGGCCGGGAACGTGACGCCGCAGGCGGCCTTTCTGGCCGAGGTCGACCAGAGCTCGTGGTGCGCGCCGTCGTCGACCGGTGAGCCCTGCTACGTCGACGCCATGGAGAGCTCGCCCGGCAGCCTCGCCCTGGCGATACCTGCCTCGTCCGCACTCAATGTCTACGGCGACGTCAACACGGACCTTCTGACGTACCAGCAGACGATCTCCTCGGTGTCCGCCGACGAGAACGCGCTGAGCCTCCGCAATCTGGCCCTGGCGGTGTCGGAGACCCAGGTGGCCGCAGCCCGCAACCAGCTCAGCGCCACGTCGCGTGCCCTCCGGGGTTTCGCCATCAGTGAATACGTGAACAGCGGGCTGTATTCGGGCGCCCCGCTCGTGAGCAGTGGTGGGACGCAGCCACTGACGCCGACGACGCCGCTGGACTCGGACGGTGTCGTGGCGCAGCAATACCTGGGCGTGGCGGCGAACAATCTGATCAACCACAATGACAATGCCGCGGGGGCGGTCAAGGACACCGAGCGGCATCGCGATGATGCTTCCAAAGCACAGGCCCGAGCAGCCCTCAAGCTGACCTCGGACGAAACGGCCGAGAACCGGGACTTGACCCAACTCATCAAGGACGTGGCCACGCTCGAGCACGCCGGCGCCTGCGCCACGGTGACCATCACCCAACCGGCATCGAGCGCGGGCGCCACCGCCGGGTCGACGAGCACGACGACGACGAGTACGACGACGACGACGAGCACGACGACGACCACGCTGCCCCCGACGACGACCACGGTGGCGCCGACCACCACGACGACGACCATCCCGCTGGGATCACTGACCCCGACCACGACGACGACGACCACAGTCTCACCCACCACCACCACCACGACGACCACCACGACGATGGTCCCGCCGACCACGACGCCCACCACGGTGCCGCCGGCAGCGGTACCGGCGACCGCGACCGCGCCGCCCGCCGAAGCACCCGGTGTGACACAGCTGCAGGGCTGCATCGCCACCTTCGCCCCGCCCGCCAACACCTGAGGGCACGAAAAGGCGACCCGTCTCCGGGAGTCATCGCAGTGCTCGGCGCCGGGCGGTCGGGTTCGCGGCCGGCCCTCTCGCCACGCCGGTCGCTGCCTCAGTAGTTCAGTGCGCCAGTGCGTCAGTAGTTCAGTGCGCCGGTGCGCCAGTGCGTCAATGCGCGGTCAGAACCCGGTGGCGGCGATGATCGAGCCGTTCAGGTGGCTCCCCGCCATCGACCCGTCATCGGGGGCGTCGCCGTAGGCAAACACGGCGCCGGCGGCCGAGGCCACCCAGTAGCCGCCCCCGTCGGCGTCCGAGAAGATGGCAGACCCGGGATTGAACCCTCCGACCGATCCCAGGGGACCCCCGCGGCCGACGGCATCCCCGAAGGCGTACACGGCCCCGTTGGCCAGGAGGACCCAGTACCCCCCGCCGTCGGCAGTACGCACGGCGGACGTCACCGGTGCGCCCTGGTTCCCCGGGGCACCGTAGAAGGGCGCATCGCCGAAGGCGTAGACGCTCCCGCTCTGGGTGACGAGCCAGTAGCCGTTGCCCGAGGCATCCGGCACCACCGCCACGGCGGCACCCGTACAGCCACCCCTTCCGGGGCACGAGCCTTCGAACCGGGCGTCACCGAAGGCGAAGACACCACCGTCGGAAGCCACCATGAAATACCCGCCACCGTCCGAAGACGGCACCATGCCGACGATCGGCGCGTTGAGGCTGTGCGGGAGCCCGGAACCAGCGGGCGCCAACCCGGCCCCGGGTATGGAGCCGTAGTAGCCGGCGTTGCCGAAGGCGAAGACACCACCGTCGGAAGCCACCAGCCAGTACCCGGCCTTGTTTGCTGTCGGGCTGATGCCCACGACCGGCCGCTGCAGCGTGATGTTGCCGGTCGATCCGTAGAACTGGGCGGAGCCGAACGTGAAGATGCCGCCGTCCGAGCCCACCAACCAGTAGCCGTGAGTGAGAACCGGAGGCACGGGGGACGCCGGCGGGGCCACCGGACCACCGGACACGAGGAAGTCGTTGGTGGCGCTCGTGTAGCTGACGCTGTAGTTGGTCGCGTCGGCCCCGCTCAACGTGGCTCCCGCGCACGATCCCGGCGTCAGGGTGTAGCTGCCGGACGCCAGGTTGCCGTTGATGGCCGTGGAGGGGTTGACCTGGTTACAGGTCAGACCGCTGGTGTCGACGGTCACGCCGGTTGGCAGGCTCCCCGCGGACCCGGAGAACTGCGGCGTTCCGCTGTTGGCCTGGCTCCCACTCACGGCGACGGGAATCGGGAGCGGTGTCACCGTCGTGCTCCCGGTCGCATAGCTGATGGTGTAGTTCGGGTCGGAGGCGCCGCTGCAGGACGCGATGTAGGGCGAGCCCAGGACGGGACTGGTGTCTGTGGCCGTGGTCGAGCAGCTGGGCGGCGGCGTCAAAGAGGCACCGGTATCGCCGCCCTCGAGGCCGGAATAGACCGGCGTGACAGTCGGCGTGGACCCGTATGCCACCGATCCACTCGACGCCGTGATCAGCAGCGGCGCCGCCGTGACCGTCACCGCACCGCTGACATAGCTGATGGTGTAGTTGGTGTCGGCTGCCCCGGTGCACGAAGAGGCGTAGAACGACGTCGCGATCGGACTCGATGCGGCCTGTGTGGTCGAGCAGGTGGGGTTGGTCGTCAGCGCCGAGGGGGTGTCCCCGTTGACGAAGCCCGCATAGCCGGGGGTGATGGCGGCGACGGTGCCGTAGGTCGTCGTCGGGCTCGACGCCGTGACGGTCAGGGGCGCCTTGCCCACCGAAACCGATCCGGCGGTGTAGCCGATGGTGTAGTTGGGATCGACCGCACCGGCACACGACGACTGGTACGGGGACCCCGCCACGGGGCTGCTGCTGGTGGCCGCGGTCGTGCATACCGGTGGCGTCGCCAGAGACGACGCGGTGTCGCCGTTCACGAAGCCGACGTAGTTCGGCGAGATCGTCGGCGCGGCGCCGCCGTAGGTCATGGAGCCGCTCGAGGCCGTGATGGTCAACGTCGCCTTGCCCACCACCAGGGAGCCGGGTACGTAGCTGATGGAGTAGTTCGAATCGGCCGCACCGCTGCAGATGGTCTGATAGGGCGAGCCTGCGACGGTGCTGGCACTGGTCGCCGTGGTCGAACAGGTGGGCTGGAAGCTGAGCGAGGAGGCCGAGTCCCCGTTCTGGAAGCCCGTGTAGGTGGCCGTGATCGTCGGCACGGAAGCCCCGTAGGCCTTGGACCCACTCGAGGCGGTGATCGTCAGACCGGCGGTCGTGACCGTCACCGAGCCACCGGCGTAGGTGATGGCGTAGTTGGGATCGACTGCGCCGCCACACGACGAGACGTAGGGGCTGCCCATGACCGGGCTCGAGCTGCTCGCCGTGGTCGCACAGGAGGGCTTGGTGGTCAACGATGCCGCCGAGTCCGCGTTGACGAAACCGCTGTACGCAGGTGTGATGGTCGGTGCCGTGCCGCCATAGCTCATGGACCCGCTCGAGGCGGTGATCGTCAACGGTGCTTTGGTCACCGCGAAATCTCCCGCCGCGCTGGTGTAGGCGACGGCATAGCCGGTCGCGTTGCTGCCCGACAGCGTGGCTCCCCCGCATCCGGCCGGCGACAGCGTGTAGGTGCCGACCGACATGGTCGGGCTGACCACCAGCAGGCCGCTGAGAGTGCAGGCCAATGCGGACGTGTCCACCGTGATGCCCGGCGGCGGGCTGTCCGTGCCCAAGAAGCTCGGCGTTCCCCCATAGGTCTGGGTGCCCGAGACCGCCACATCGACGGGGATGGCGTGCACGGCGAAATCATTGGCAGGTGTGGCGTACACCAAGGAGTAGGCCCCGGCGTTGGCACCCGAGAGCACCAGCCCGCTGCAGGAGGTGGCGAGCAGTGTGTACGCGCCCGGTGCCAGGCTGGGCGTGATGCTGGTGGACGACCCGACCGTGGTGCAGGTGAGGCCGCTGCTGTTCAGCGTCACCCCGTAGGGGGTCGTCCCGGTTCCGGCGAAATTGACCGAGGCGATGAAGGCGGGGGCCTGGCCGTACGTCTGGGTGCCCGAGATCGTCACGCTCAGCGGCATGGAGGCGAGAGCTGTCGCCAGCGCCGATGCGATCGGCGTCCCCAGTCCCGTGGCCATGTCGTAACCGGCCAGGGCCGGGTATTGGCCGCTCGACGTGGCGTTGTAATCGATGTTCCCCGACGTCACGTCGTTCAGGTAGGTGCCGGGGGACTGCTGGGCCAGGAGGTACAGCGCAGGATTCAGCTGGCCGTAGCCCGCGGTGTTGCCATCGGCCGAGGCGACCACAGCGACAACGGAGGCCCACAGGGGGGCGGCCCCGCTCGTCCCACCCAGCGCATTCCAACCCAACGAATTGACGCTGTCGTAAATGATGTAGCCGCTGCTGGGGTCGGCGTCGGCGGACACGTCCGGCACCTCACGGCAGTCACCACCGGTATTGGCGCAAGGCGTCCCGGTGCTCCCACTGACCACGCCGAGCGCCTGCTGGTACGCCGGCATGGCGAACGTGTCGGAGATGCCGCCCCCGCCGGCCCCCTCCGAGTAGTAGAGCGCGTCGTTCCAGGCCTGCTCCGTCGGTGGGGGCCCGAGCGTCTGGGTCCCGTGCCCGAGCGACGTGCCGCCGACTGCGGTGACGTCAGGTTGGCTGGCGGGGTCGGTGACGGCGAGGTTCAGGTTCTGCACGACGTCGCCACGGCTCGTCTTGTCGGTGACCCAGACGACATCGCGGCTGCTGTCGCTGACGAGCTGTCCCATGGAGTCGGTGCCGGTTTCGAGCGAGACGGTCGAACTGATGGTGTTCGTGGAGGTGTTGATGGTGGCGATGACGTCACCGGGAAAGCTCAAGCCCTTGAGGACGGCCAGGACCTCGTTGCCGTCGGGAGACAGCCCGATGGACTGCACGAGGCCGGTGCCATTGGAGGGCTGCGTGGTCGCGATGGTCTTGACCAACGTGTGGCTGCTCAAGCTGATGACCGAGATCCCTCCCCCGGTACCGGCATTGCCCACATACAGGTCCCCGGCACCGCCGGACACGGTCAGAGCGACGGGGTCGGTCCCGACCGCCACGGTGTTCGGCGTGGTCGCGCACGATGTTGTCGTGGTGGCGTTGCAGGTCGCCGCGTTGAAGTACTCGATCCGCCCGTTGGCTCCGTCCGCGAGGTAGACGACGCCGTTCGTGGTGTCGACCGCCAGCGCCGTCGGTACGGTGGACGACGGGAGCGTCACCGTGGCCACCCACGCGTTACTGGTGGCGTTGTAGACCCCGACGGTGCCATTGCTGTTGGCCACGTAGAGGGTGGACCCGTTCACGGCGAGCGCGGTCGGTGCGCTCAGGTGCCCACCCGAGGCGATGGACGTCGGCGAACTGCAACCCGTCGTCGTCGTCTGGTTGCAGGTGCTGGACGAGACCACGGTCATGGTGCTGTTGGCATTGGCCACGAAGACCTTGCCGCCCGCTGCGTCGAGTGCGACGGCGTCGGGGCCGGAGCCCGAGCCGGTGGACACCGAGCCGGCCGTGACGAAGTTCGTCGGGTCGGCCGTCGTCCCCTCGCTGTCCACGCTGAGCGTGTTGCTCGACTTGTTCGCGATGTAGAGCGTCCCCGTCGAAGGGTCGACCGCCTGCGCCACCGGGTTGGAGCCGGTCGTGGCGTCGATCTCCCCGTTGATGTTGCAGCCCTGTGCGCCCTCGTCCCCCGAGGCCACGAAGATGGACTGTCCCTCTGCCGCGGCCGCCTGGAAGAGCGTGTTCTCGGAGTTCTGGAGGGATTGCCCGACGTAGGCCTCGCAGCCGTTCGTCCAGCTCGCGCTCACGATCTTGGCCGAGTCGTCACTGACGATCCTGTTGAAGACGGTGTACAGGCTGTCGGAGGCGCCTCCTTCGTACACCTCGATGTTCGCCTTGGGGGCCAACGACAGCACCGTCTCGATGTCGAGCTCGGCCTCCGCCGTGCCGTTGCCGGTGGCGCCGCCGCCGTCAATGTCCGTCTGGGTGATCTGGCCGTTCCCGAGCGTGATGCCGTAGCAACCGGCGAACGTGCTGATGTCGGTCGAGGAATACCCCGCGCCGGACATCTCCAGGAGGGCGACGGTGCTGCCCGCGCCGTAGTCACCCGAGGAGTACAGGGGGTCGAGCGAGTAGGCCTGGGCCAGATCAGGTGCTTCGAGCGCGCCGGTGGTGCTCTTCACGTTGCCGATGCTGCTGGTGCAGCTCGACCCGGTCGGGGAGGGCTGGCCCGGCGCCAGGGCAGGGGCCGCTTGGTCGCCAACAGCAGGGGCGACGGCCTGGCTCGCCTCGGGAACGCTCGTCGACGGCTGCGGGGGGCTGAGGGTGTCGAGACCCAGGATCCCCTCAATCTGGGGCGCCAGGCTGGCGTCGACCTCGGGTGCTGTCGCGTTGTCATAGCCCGTCCGGCCCGAAGACAGGCGGTACTGCGAAATCGGCGTCGAGAAGGCCGACTGCACCTGGGCGACCGTGCCCGAGACCGGCAGTGACAGACCGGTGGCGGATGGGGCGCCCACCGTCAGTCCACCCCGTCGGAGGCTGGCCGTGACCTGCGCGATGGTGGCCGGCGACGCCCCGAATTGCTGTGCGATCTGGGTGGGTGACAAGAAATGGCGGTACTGCGCCGACCCCGGATCGGCCACCGCGTGGGCTTCTGCCGCCAACGCGGCGGGATCACGTGGCTTGAGGGTGACGGTCAGCGGGAGGTCGGTCGCTGCCGGTGCCGGCCCGACGAGGGTCGCCCCGGGCGGAACGACACCCTCATGACCGGTCAACTTCTGGCGGCCGGCTCCGGCGGCCAGGGCGGTCGACGTCGTGGCGGCGCCGTAAACCACGGCGACCGCCAGCACCAGGGCGACGACGAGGACGCATGAGGCGGCGCGGTGCAGCCGACTGCCGCCACCAAAATCCACCACCATCTGTGCGTCCTCCACAGGTGCCCCCCCGGACGGGCAAGGCTAATCCTCCGGACCAGAGCTGCTGGCCGCGCCCTCCGACTGGCCCGATCGCACCCGACGGGCGTTCTGCCTACCACCAACGGGCGTTTTGTAGACGAATTGTCGGCAGGTGCGCCGACCTGCCTTAGACCTCAATCGGGAGGCGGCGGCGTGGCGCCAGCCGGGGCCGGTCCGACAGGGGTCCCTTCCGCCCCGGACCGCGACGACCGACCCCCGGGGTCCGGTCCGCCCCTCTCCGGGGCTCTTCCGGGCTCCGGGTCGTACCGGGCGTCGTACCGGGTTTCCACCGGGTAACCAGCACTGCGCTGCTCCGGCGCGCACCGCATCGCACCAGCGGTGCGATTTCAGGGCACGGAAGCGACCCGGCGGCACGCCGGCATGCCACACTGTGGGTTCCTCAGCCCCCCGCCGATTGGAGCCGTCGGACACGTGTTGGTTTTCACCTTCCCCGGACAGGGATCACAGCGCGCCGGAATGGGTGAACCGTGGGTCGACCACCCTTCGTGGGAGGTCGTGGAGGAAGCGTCGGCCGCCGCCGACCGCGACCTGTCCCATCTGCTCCTGCACGCTCCCATTGAGGAGCTCACGCAGACGGAGAACGCCCAGCTGGCCACCACGGTGCTGAGCCTGGTCGTGCTCGATGCCGTCGAACGCATCGGATTGACCCCGGCGGCCTGCGCCGGCCACAGCCTGGGCGAATACACGGCGCTGGTCGCCAGCGGCTCCCTGCGCTTCGACCACGGGATCCGACTCGTGGTTGCCCGCGGCGAAGCGATGGCCCGTGCCGGCGAGGAAGCACCCGGGACCATGGCCGCGCTGCTCGGCATTGCCGACGACGACGCCGAGGCAGCGTGCATGCGCGCCGAAGGGGACGTCTGGGTGGCCAATTACAACGCGCCGGGTCAGGTCGTCATCGCCGGCACGGTCGAAGCGGTGGCCCGGGCCGGCGAACTGGCCAAGGGGCTCGGGGCCAAGCGCGTGATGCCGATCCAGGTGTCCGGCGCGTTCCACACCCCGTTGATGCAAGGCGCGCGGGCCGACCTCCGCAAGGCACTGGCCGAAGTCACGTTTCTGACGCCCGAGGTGCGCGTCGTGGCCAATGTGGACGCGCACGTCCATGACGACCCGGCCGACTGGCCCGGTCTGTTGTCGGCCCAGCTCTGCAGCCCGGTGCGCTGGCGCCAGACGCTCGAGACCTTCGCCGGCCTCGGCCTGACCTCGCTGGTCGAGCTGGGACCGGGTGGCGTGTTGAGCGGCCTGGCCAAGCGCAGCCTGCCCGAGATCCAGTCTCTGGCGGTGTCCAAGCCCGAGGACCTCGACACGCTGATCGACCAGATCAGTGCGGCGGGGACCTGGAAGGCCGAACCCGCTCTCCATCAGGGCGAGCACCTGTACATGTCCGAGCGTGTGGTGGTGAGCCCCTCGAGCGGCATCTTCACCCCCGAATCGTCCTTGCAGGCACCAGGTGCCGGGCTCCTGCCCGGGACCGACGGCGGCTCGGGCCCGTCCTCGGCGGTCGAGGTCGGCGAACTGGTGGGTCGGGTCGGCGTCTCGGAGGTCCGCACGCCGTTCGCCGGACAAGTGATCGGCTGGCTGGCGGCGGAGGGCGAGCGCGTCCAAGAGGGTCAGCCGCTCGTGTGGCTCAGGGTGCCCGAGGCGCGCTGATGGCCGTCGTTCTCGTCACCGGTGGGACACGCGGCATAGGGGCCGCCTGCGTCGCCTGGTTCCTGGCCAACGGGGACCAGGTGGCCACGACCTACCGCTCGGCCGATCCCCCGGTGGCGCCGGTCGGTGCCGACCCGGAGCGCTTCCTCGCCGTGCGGTGCGATGTCCGCAACGCCGAGGAGGTCGAGTCGGCCTTCGCCACCACGGAGGAACACTGGGGCCCTGTGCAGGTGCTCGTGGCGAACGCAGGCATCACCTTGGACTCGCTGATGCTGCGAATGAGCGACCAAGCCTTCCACGACGTCATCGATGCCAACCTGACGGGCTCGTTCCGGGTGGCCAAGCGGGCCGTCGCCAAAATGCTGCGCCTGCACACGGGACGCATCATTTTCGTCTCGTCGGTGGGCGCCTTCGTGGGCCTGCCCGGCCAGGCGAACTACGCCGCCTCCAAGGCCGGCCTGGTGGGAATGGCCCGGGCCATCGCCCGGGAGGTGGGCAGCCGACAGATCACGGTCAACGTCGTGGCCCCGGGCCTCATCGACACCGACATGACCGCCGCCCTCGGTGCCGAACGGGTGGCCCTCATGGCCAGCCAAGTGCCGCTGGGCCATGCGGGCAACCCGGCCGACGTGGCCGCCGTCGTGGGCTTCCTGGCCTCGGATGCGGCCGCCTACGTGACCGGCGCCGTCGTGCCGGTCGACGGTGGGCTGGGCATGGGCCTGTAGCGTTCAGGAAACCGACGACAAAGGAGCAGATTGTGGACAGCGACGCAGCGTTCGAGAAGTTTCGCGAGTGCGCCGTGGAAGTACTGCAGGTGCCGGCGGACAAGATCACCAAGGAGGCCAAGTTCGCCGATGACCTCGATGCGGACAGCCTCGACCTGGTCGAGCTCGTCATGGCCCTCGAAGAGGCGTTCGACGTCACGGTCGAGGAGACCGAGCTCGAGGACATCACCACTATTGGACAGGCCTTCGACCTGATCTCGACCAAGCTCTAATGCTGATCGGGGTCGGCGCCGAGGGACCGATCCGGGGGCGGCGTGTCGCTGTCACCGGTCTGGGCGCGATCACGTGCTGCGGCGTGGGCGTCGACGCGTTGTGGGACGGCCTGCTCCATCCGAGCGTGGTCGGCGGGGCCGTCCGGGGCTACGAGCCCTCCGATTGGTTCGGGCCCAAGGAAGTACGCCAGCTCGACCGTTTCGCCCAGCTGTCCATGGTGGCGGCCGATCAGGCCGTCAGCGCGGCCGGTGACCTCGCGGTCGACCCTGCCAAGGCCGGCGTCATTTTTGCCACCGGCGTCGGCGGCTTCGAGACCTTGGCCAACCAGGTCGGCGTGTACAACGAGAAGGGGGCCGACAGGGTCTCCCCGCGCCTGGTGCCCATGATGATGGTCAATGCCGGTGCCGCCGGTATTTCCATGCGCCTCGGGTGGCGGGGGCCGTCCGAAGTCATCTGCACGGCCTGCGCGGCCGGCACCCACGCCATCGCGGCGGCGGCCAGGCTGGTCGCCTCGGGCCGTTGTGACGTGGCCATCGGTGGGGGCTCCGAAGCCAGCTTGCACCCGGTGGCGTTGGCGGCCTTCGCCAACATGACGGCGTTGTCGTCGTCGGGCCACTCGCGCCCCTTCGACGCCCGGCGTGACGGCTTCGTGATGACCGAGGGAGCTGCAGCACTCGTCCTCGAAGACTGGGATCGGGCCGTCGCCCGTGGTGCGACGATTTACGCTGAGCTGGCTGGCGCGGCCAGCACCGCCGACGCCCACCACATCACCGCACCCGCTCCCGACGGTGCCGGCGCGGTCGCCTGTATGGAGCTGGCCCTGGGTGACGCCGGGATCACGCCTTCCGACGTCGGGCACATCAACGCCCACGGGACCTCCACCCCCCTCAACGACCTGGCCGAGGCGCGGGCCATCGCCAAGGTCTTCGGCGAGCCGGGGCCACTCGTCACGTCCACCAAGGGTGTCACGGGACACGGCCTGGCCGCGGCGGGCGCCATCGAAGCCGTGGCTGCTGTGCTCACCATCGACCGGGCCGTCATCCCACCGACGGCCGGCTATGCCGAACCCGACCCCGAGATCACGATTCCGATTGTCCACGGGGCGCCGCTGCCGTGGAAGCCGACGGCCGTGCTGTCGAACTCCTTCGGCTTCGGCGGCCACAACGGCTGCCTGGTCCTGCTGCCCCCTGACTGAGGCCAGCCGGTAAGGTCGCACCTCCGCTGCCGCCGGAGCAGCGACTTCGAGAGGTCCGTTGATGGCAAGGCTGCATACCTGGGGCGCTGCGGCGCGCCGCTCCCGCCTCTTCCAGGTGGTGGCCGCCGTCGTCGTCCTCGCCCTGGTGGCGGGGAGCATCGTGCTGGTGACGCGCAGTGCGGGCCCGCCGGTCGCCCCGCCGCCCCCGGTGGAGCGTGCCGTCGCGTTGGGGGACTCGGTGCCCTACGGGCACGGGCTGGCCAATCCCTACCTGACGCCACAGATCGGGCTGCCCGTCCGGGCGGTGTCCCAGGGCCCCTCCACCCGGGCCTACCCCAGCATGGTGGCGGACTCCTTCGGGCTCACCATGACCGTCCGCCCGACCAACTGTGACCTGACCGGCGATCAGCTCTCCATCAGCGGCGCCGTGGCCGCCGGCGTCGACAACACCACCCGGGACGGCCAATGCCCGACGCCACCCCGCCAGGCCCGGAACCTCTCCGACGAGGTGGCGGCGACCGACCTGGCCCGGCATCCGGCCCGTCTGGTGCTGCTGCAGGACGGGGCCGACGACATCGATTTCAGCGCCTGCCTGGAGAACCAGCTGGCTCGGGTCCTGGGCATCGGGATCGGCCTCGGGCACACCTGCGTCGCCAACGGATCCGTCACGCCGGGCGTCGCCACCCAATTGGCACGCGTCCGCGCCAGCCTGGCCCGGGCCATTGAGACGATGGCCCCGCACACCTCGACGCTCGCCGTCCTCGACTACTACCAACCCATTCCCCAGCCATCGCAGATCGCCGACGGCACTGGCACGTCGGGTCTCCAGACGGACCTTGTGTGCGCCGGTCTCAAGCCCAATGCGGGCAGCACGTACGCCGCAGCCCAGATCGTGCTCGACGCGCTGAATCGGGCGGTGGCCGGCGCGGTGGCAGATGCCCGGGCCCACCACGTCAGGAACGTGACCCTGGTCGACGTGGCCCAGGCCTTCGACGGCCACGGGATCTGCACCGCCGATCCCTGGGTGTTCTCCGGCGAACCGGTGCCCGACTCCACTCTGGGCGCCGACGCGGCGCGCATTCTGGAGGCCAAGGCCTGTACCGGCACGGACGTCCTGCACGGAGCGGCCGCCTGCACCGCCTCGAGCGCATCGGCCCAGGCGGCCGAGCGGAACCTCCAGGACTATGTCTGGCGTGCCGCCCACCCCACGGCAGCGGGACAGCGCGCCCTGGCCGTCGCGGTGGAGCGGCAGTTGAACGATCGGCTCTAGTCGATGGCGTCGCGGAACGACCCGACGAAGGCCGCCGCGCCGTCGGGTCCCTGCTCTTCGAGCAGCCGCCGCACCAGCGCCGAGCCCACCACCACGCCGTCGGCCACTTCGCACACCTGCGCCGCCTGATCCGGCGTCGAGACGCCCACACCGACACAGATAGGCATGTCCGTGCAGCTGCGGATCCGCTCCACGACCTTCTTGACATCTCCGCCCAGGGCCACCCGCTCCCCCGTCACCCCCATGCGGGCGACCGCGTAGACGAAGCCGCGCGCCCGCGCGCAAATGTGCTCCACCCGGTCCGGAGGCGTGGACGGTGCAACCAGCATGACGGTGTCGACGCCCGCGCTGTCGGCTTCGGCGGCCCAAGAGCCGATCTCCTCGAGGGGAAGGTCAGCGATGATGGCACCGCTGACCCCGGCTGCGGCCATGGAGCGGGCCATGCGCTTGTGGCCGGCCCGGAAGACCAGGTTGTAATAGGTCATCACCGCAATGGGCACCGGGGCCTCCGTCCGCGCAATGCCGTCGAGGACCTGATCGGGCACCGTGCCCCGCTGGAGTGCGCGCAATGCGGCCTCTTGAATCACCGGCCCGTCCATCATGGGATCCGAAAAGGGGATGCCGACCTCCACCGCGTCGGCCCCGGCTCCGATCACCGCGGCCAGTGACTCCGTCCAATCGTCGGTCATGCCACCCATGAGGTAAGGGATGAGGAGCTTGCGACCTGTGTCACGCCCGGACCGGAGCGCCTTCTCGAGATCAGGCATCGCGCTGGCGTCCGAAGATCTCCCGGACCTGGGCCACGTCCTTGTCGCCGCGGCCCGACAGGGTAATGAGCACGGTCGATCCCGCCGGCAGGGTGTCGGTGCCCGCATTGCGGGCCACCCAGGCCACGGCATGGGCGGACTCCAGCGCAGGAATGATGCCTTCGGTGTGGCTGAGGAGGCGGAAGGCGTCGAGCACTTCCTCGTCCGACGCCAGCGAGTACTCGGCCCGCCCGATGGCGGCCAGGTGGGCGTGCTCGGGCCCCAGACCGGGGTAGTCGAGACCAGCCGAGATCGATTCGGCCTCTTGGATCTGCCCGGCTTCGTCCTGCAGCAGCCGCGAGTGCATGCCGTGCAGGACCCCAGGGATGCCGTTGGTGATGGCCGCTCCGCCTGCCGCTTCGACGCCGATCAGACGGGCAGGCGTGTCGACGAAACCGGCGAACGTCCCCGCCGCGTTCGAGCCCCCACCCACACACGCCACCACGACGTCCGGTGCGGCACCGTCGAGCAGGTCGGCGCACTGGGCGTGTGCTTCTTCGCCGACGACACGCTGCAACTGGCGCACCATGTAGGGGAAGGGATGGGGTCCCATCACCGAGCCCAGGCAGTAATGCGTGGTGTCGACCGTGGCCACCCATTCCCGCATGGCGTCGTTCACCGCGTCCTTGAGCGTACGGCTCCCCGAGGTGACCGTCCGGACCTCGGCTCCCAACAACTCCATACGGAAGACGTTGAGCTCCTGACGCTGCGTGTCCACCTCGCCCATGAACACCGTGCACTCCAGGCCGAACAGCGCCGCTGCGGTGGCCGAGGCCACACCGTGCTGGCCTGCGCCGGTCTCGGCGATCATGCGTGACTTGCCCATGCGCTTGGTCAGCAGCGCCTGGCCTATGACGTTGTTGAGCTTGTGCGAGCCGGTGTGCGCCAAGTCTTCCCGCTTGAGCAAGACGCGGACGCCGAGGCGCTCGGACAGCCGCGTGCATTCGGTGACCGGCGTGGGACGGCCCCCGTAGTGGCGGAGGATCCCGTCCAGCTCGGCGCGGAAGGCCGGGTCACCCCAGGCGTCGTCGAACCACTTCTCCAACTCCAGGCAGGCCGGCATCAGCGACTCGGGAACGAAGCGGCCACCGAACTCGCCGAATCGCCCGTCCTCGTCCGGATGTCCCATGATGCTGTCGCTGTGCCCGCTCACGTGTCTCTCCAGTCGTAGGGCTCCTCGGCCACAGCATCGTCCGGCCGATCGCGTTCGGCAATGTCGACGTAGGCCTGGCGCGCGTTGGCGATGAATTGGCGGAGGAGCAGGGGGTCTTTGCGTCCGGGAGCCGACTCGACGCCGGTGGAGACGTCCACGCCGCCGGGCCGCAGATGGGCGACCGCCTGGGCCACGTTCTCGGGACGCAGGCCCCCCGAGACGATGAGCCGGTGGTGGTTGGACACTCCTTCGGCCAGGCGCCAATCGAAGACCTCGCCCGAACCGGGGTTGGGACCGTCGACGAGGAGGTAGTCCGCACCGAAATCCTCGAAGCGCACAATGGTGGGATCCCCGGCCGGGAAGGCTTTGATGACGGTGCGCACCCGGGCCCGTACCCACTGCGTCTCCTCCGCCGTCTCGTGCCCGTGCAGCTGCGCGGCACCGAGTCCGGCGACGCGGACGGCCTCGACCACACGTTGGGGCGCCTCGTCGCGGAACACACCGACCGTCAGCACGTGCTCGGGCAGGCGCTTGGCGATGTCGCCGGCCAGGTGGACCGAGACCTGACGGGGTGAGGGCGCGAACATGAACCCGACCGCCGTCGCCCCCAGGCTGACCGAGAGCAACGCGTCAGCCTCCGAGGTGATGCCACAGATTTTGACGAAGAGGTCCTGGCTCATCGGGTCCCGACCGCATGTCCGACGAGCGTGCGGAGCTCGCCGGGACGGTCGGCCGCCCGCACCAGCGTCTCCCCCACCAGAATGGCGTCGTAACCCGCCTCGGCCAGCCGCCGGGCGTCCGCCCCGTCACGGATACCCGACTCGGCTACGGCGACCACCCCGGCCGGGATGCGCGACGCCATCGCAACTGCCCGCTCATGATCGACCTGGAAGGTACGCAGGTCGCGCTGGTTCACACCGACCAGGACCGCGCCGGCACCCAGGGCGCGGGCCAGCTCCTCCTCATTGTGCACCTCGACCAGTGCGGCCAGCCCGAGCTCCCGTGCCAGCGAGGCGCAGTCCGCCAACTCGGCGTCCGAGAGCGCGGCGGCGATCAACAGCACGGCGTCCGCTCCCATGAGACGGGAGTCGGCCACGTCGGCCTCTTGCACGGTGAAGTCCTTGCGCAGGACGGGCAGGCCGGACGCCTGGCGCGCTGCGACCAGGTCGGCCGTCGACCCGCCGAAGAACTCGACATCGGTCAGGACCGACAGGCAGGAGGCGCCGCCGGTGACATAGTCCTTGGCCACCTGGTCGGCCTGCAGGCCGGGGTCCAGGTCGCCCTTGGAGGGTGAGCGGCGCTTGATCTCCGCGATGCACGCCAGGCCGTCGCCCTGGAGTGCACCCATGAAGTCCCGGGGTGGAGGGGTGCTCGCCGCCTGTTCGACCAGCTCGGGAAGGGCGCGGCCGTCGGCCGAGGCGCGGGCCCGGTGGGCAGCGAGAATGTCCGCCAAATAGGTGGGCATGACCGTGCAGCGTAGTGGCGCGCTCTTTCGGTCCTGGTCCACGCCCCCGCCGCGGGCGGGGCGGGAGCGGGCGGGCTGCCCGGGCCCCGGTCAGTCGCGCAGGCGGCTGAGGACCTTCTGGCGGCGCTGGAGCGCCTGCCGTGACAGTTCGCAAGAAGGCATCGAGACCGGCGGGCTGGCCGCCGCGGCCTCGTGCAGCAGGGAGGCCAGCCCCGAATAGACCACCTCGATCGTAAAGTCGTCGACTTCGATGGACGCCACCTCGGTGCCGTCGTCCGCCAGGTGGATGACCCTGATCATCCGTCCGCCCAGCTCCGTGAGGCGAGCTCTTCGCCCTGGCGCTCAATGGCGATGCACTCCCCGTTGTGGAAGATCCAGCCCACGGCGAGCAACGGATTCAGGTCGAGCGGTGCCGAGTCACCGCCGTCTTCGTCCGGCTCCAGTTCCCGCGCGGTACGCCCCATGGGGAAAGCGTGCGCCCCGATCGTCTCAGGTTCGGTGATGTCCGGTTGCAGTTGCGGTGCTGGCACCCACCAGGGTTGCCGGGCTCATCGGGCCAGGTCAGAGAGGCCGCTCTCCTGCGGGTGCCGGTGCGACGTTCCTCTCGACCTGACCCCGAGGCTGCCCTCGGGACCGGCCCGGGACCGGCCCGGGACCGGTGCCGGCGCTTCAGATCAGGGGTAGCAAGGCGGCGCCGGCCGGACGGGAGCCCCCGACACCGTCGCCGGAGCGCACCCGGACCGGGCCCGGGGCGTCCACGCTCCGATGCAAGTAGCCCAGGGCCACCCAGGCGCCGAGTTCGCTGCTCCAGGCCGCCGAGGTGATCGACCCGACCACCTTGTCCTCGGCCGCACCGTCGCCCGCGGGGGCGTCCCCGCCGTGCACGGTCATGCCGCGGGTCAGCGGTCTCTCGTCACCGGGGGGAGCGACCACGCCGACGAGGCGCCGCGGCACGTTCGAACCACGGGAATCGAGCCGGGCCACCAACTCCTGGCCGGTGTAACAGCCCTTGGTGAAGCTCACGGTGCGCTCCACCAGACCCGCCTCGGCGGCAATCGTCTTCCCGGTGAGCTCGGTCCCCATGGCCGGAATGCCCGAGACGATGCGGCAGGCCTCGACCGCTTCGGTGGCGCAGGCGGTGATGCCGTCGGGCAGTGCAGCGTCGCCCGGCCCGAGGATCACGTCCTCCGGCCCGAGGAGATCCACCCCGGTCCACCCGTTCCACTCGAAGGGCAGGGCCAGGACGCCGCGTTCGGCCAGGACGGCGAGGAGGCCGGCGGCCGCTCCGGCCACGCCGCTGCCCCGGAGGGACAGGTCGCGCCAGCCCGGCAGCAGCTCGAGTTCAACCTTCGAGCGCAGGAGGAAGCGACGGAGACGGGCCACCACGGCGTCGCCGTAGCCCCGATCGACGTCGAGCACGAACCCCTGGCCGTCGGTGCGGGTCACCCGCAACAGGGCCGACAGCTTGCCGTCGGGTTCGAGCAGCAGTGAGTCCGCCGACGCGCCCACGGCCAACGCAGCGACATCCTGACTCAGCTGGCCCTGCAGGTAGGCCTCGGCATCCGGTCCCCGCACGGCTATGACATCGCGGCCGGCGCGGAAAGCCCCCGCACCGTGGCGCAGCGCCTCGGTCTCGACCTGGAGTGGCAACGGGTCCGTCGTCATGGCGCCGTCCCGCACCGGCGCGCTGCACTCATGCCCCGCGCCGCCGTGACGGCCACCAGCAGTGCGCCGGCCTTGTGGGCGCATTCCTCGTCCTCGCTCTGCGGATCGCTGTCGGCCACGATCCCGGCCCCCGCCTGCACGCTGGCGCGGCCACCGGGTGACACCACCATGGTCCGGATGGCAATGGCGGTGTCGACGTTGCCCGAGAAGTCGATGTAGCCGACCACGCCCCCGTAGACGCCGCGCTTCGTCGGCTCGAGCTCGTCGATGATCTCCATGGCGCGCACCTTGGGCGCACCCGAGAGCGTCCCGGCGGGCAGCGTCGCCCGCAGCACGTCAATGGGACCCTTGCCGTCGGCCAGCTCACCCGAGACCTGCGACGTGATGTGCATGATGTGGCTATAGCGCTCGATCGTCATGAGCTCGTCCACCTTCTCGGTGCCGAAGCGGACGACGCGCCCGACGTCGTTGCGGGCCAGGTCCACCAGCATGATGTGCTCGGCCAGCTCCTTGGGGTCCTCCGCCAGCTCACCCTCGAGGAGGCGGTCGTGCTGCTCGTTCTCCCCACGGGGCCGGGAGCCGGCGATCGGCCGGGAGATGACCACGCCGTCGCGCAGGCGGACCATGGGCTCGGGCGACGCGCCCACCACGACGACCTCGGGGAAGCGCAGGAAGTACATGTAGGGGCTCGGATTGAGCAGCCGCAGGGCCCGGTAGACGTCGTAGGGGTCAGCCTCGAGGTCGAGGTCGAAGCGTTGGGACAGGACCACCTGGAAGATGTCCCCGGCCCGGATGTACTCCTTGGCCGCACCGATCGACGCCTTGTAGGCCTCCGAGCTGACCGTCCGCTCCGCCTCGGCCTTGGGCAGCCCGGGCTGGGGCGCGGCCACCATCGGGCGGGGCTCCGAGCCGTCGGCCGGCCGGGCGCAGTCCGCCGCCAGCTCGACCAGCCGCGCGCAGGCGGCGTCGTAGGCCGTGGCCACGTCGGCGCCGGGGTCGGCGCCGGGCACCACCACGTTGTCGACCAGGACGATGCGCTGGCGCCAGTGGTCGAAGGCGCAGATCTGCCCAATGACGACGAGGGCGGCGTCGGGGTGCCCCAGATCGTCGTCGGGCACGTCGGGAAGGTGCTCGACCTCGCGCACCACGTCGTAGCCGAGATACCCGACCAGCCCTCCGTGCAGCGGCGGCAGCCCGGCCAGCGACGGGGACTCGAAGCGCGCCACCATGTCCTCCACCGCGGCCAGGATGCCGTGGTCGGAATCCGCCAGTCCCAGGCGACCCGTGGTGGTGACGTGCCCGCGGCGCGCCGTGAGCGTGGCCAGGGGCCGGCGTCCCACGAAGGAGTAACGACCCCAGCGCTCACCGCCCTCGACGGACTCGAAGAGGAAGCCGTCGGCCTCCCCTACGACGTTGGCGAAACAGGTCACCGGCGTCAGGGTGTCAGCCACCACCTCGCACCACACCGGCACAATGGTGTGCGTCTCGGCCAGCGCGGCGAACTCGGCCAGGTCGGGGTGGAAGGCCAGGCCGCCCACCGGACCGCCACCGGCGGTCACGGCGCGGGCACTCCCGGGCCCGTCCCGACCGTCCGGAAGAAGCACGAGCGCTCCCCGGTGTGACAGGCCCCGCGACCGTGCTGGTCGACCAGGACGACGAGGGCATCACCGTCACAGTCCATGCGCACCTCGCGCACGTACTGGCGGTCCCCCGACGTCTCACCCTTCTGCCAGTACTCCTGGCGGCTCCGGCTGTAGAACCAGGTTCGTCCCGTCCGGAGCGTCCGGCTGAGAGCCTCGCTGTCCATGTACGCCACGGTGAGGACGGTGCCATCCGTCGCGTCCTGCACGACAGCCGGCACCAGGCCGCCGTCTTTGTCGAAATCGACCTGGCGCACCAGCGCGTCGTCGGACGTCAACGGCACACCCTCGGGCACCACGCCCGCGCTCACAGGTACAGCCCGGTGCCGCGGTCGTTGCGGGGGGACGCGATGGCGTGGATGTCGCGCTCGCGCAGAATCACATACTCCTCGCCGTGGACCTCGACCTCGAAGCGGTCTTCGGGGTTGAAGAGCACGGTGTCCCCGACCTTGATGGTGCGCACGTGCGGCCCGACCGCCACCGCCTCGGCCCACGTCAGGCGACGGCTGATCTGCGCCGTGGCGGGTATCAGAATGCCGGCCCGTGAGCGCCGTTCACCGTCGGTCTGGGAGATCTGCACCATCACCCGGTCGAACAGCACCGAGATCGGCTGCTTGTCGTCGCTCACTGCCGCTGCCTCCGTCTTGGCACGGCTGGCGCCGTTCTTCGTCGTCGACGTGGCCACCTAGGCACGGTACCGCACCATGGTGCCCTTCCAGGTCAGGCCGCACGCTTCAGGCTGGACGGACCGTGACTCCGTGCGCCGCCATGTAGGCCTTGGCCTCTCCGATGGTGAACTCGCGCCGGTGGAAGATGGACGCGGCCAGGACGGCGTCGGCTCCCCCGTCCAGTGCGCCGTCGACCAGGTGCTGGAGTCCGCCGACGCCCCCTGATGCCACCACGGGGATGTCCACCGCCTCGACCACGGCCCGCGTCAGCGCCAGATCGAACCCGTGGCGGGTGCCGTCACGGTCCATGGACGTCAACAGGATTTCGCCCGCCCCGTTGGCCGCGCACTCGACGGCCCAGGCCACCACGTCCCGGCCCACCGGAGTCCGACCACCGTGGGTGTGGACCTCCCACCCGGTCGTCCCATCGGTGCGGGCCCGGGCGTCGATGGCGACGACGGCGCACTGGCCCCCGAACTCCGCCGCGATGTCCCGCACCAGCTCGGGCCGTTCCACGGCGGCTGTGTTCACCGCGACCTTGTCCGCGCCGGCCCGGAGGAGGCGGCGTGCATCCTCCGCCACCCGGACCCCACCCCCGACGGTGAGGGGGATGAAGACCTGTTCCGCTGTGCGGGCCACGACGTCGACCATGGTGTCACGCTCGTCCGACGAAGCGGTGATATCGAGGAACGTGACCTCGTCGGCCCCTTCGGCGTCGTAGCGGGCCGCCAGTTCCACCGGGTCGCCCTCATCGGTCAGGTCGACGAACCGCACGCCCTTCACCACGCGCCCGCCGGTGACGTCGAGACAGGGGATCAGGCGGACGGAGCGCACGCCACCAACCCTTCCTCCACACTGAACCGACCCTCGACGACCGCCTTGCCGACAATGGCTCCGGACAGTCGACGGCCGCCCGCTCCCAGCCCGGCCAGCGCCACGAGATCGTCCAGGTTCGAGACGCCGCCCGACGCCACCACCGGTAGGGACGTGGCGGCCAGCAACGCCTGCAACCCACCGAGGTCCGGGCCCGACAGCATGCCGTCGCGCGCCACCGATGTGGCCACGACGGCGCCGATGGGATCGTGCTGCCACAGTTCGAGCAGATCGACGACGGACCGCCCCGACCCCGCCAACCACCCCTGCGCCTGCGCCTCGGCCACACCGTCCTCGCCGACCCGGTAGTCGAGCCCGACCGCCACCCGGCCCGGCCAACGGCGGGCGCAGCGGCCGGCCAGCGCGGGCTCCTCCAACGCGGCCGTGCCCAGGACCACCCGGGTCACGCCTGACTCCAGCACCTCCGCGGCGTCGTCCTCGGAGCGGATGCCGCCACCGAACTCCACGTCGACACCGGCTTCCCGGGTCAGGTGCACAATCTGCGCCAGGACGTCACGCTGGTGCGGTACGCCCGTGCGCGCCCCGTCCAGATCGACGATGTGGATCCAGCGGGCGCCCGCAGCAATGTAACTGGCGGCCAGTGCCGCGGGGTCCCCGTAGCGGTCCTCCCGGGCGAAGTCACCCTGCGTCAGCCGCACCGCGGTGCCGGCGCGCAGGTCGATGGCCGGCAGGAGCTCCATCACGCCACCGCCCTGGCGGCCTCGACGAAGTTCGCCAGCAGCGCCAACCCCGTGGCGCCGGACTTCTCCGGGTGGAACTGGGCGCCCCATACGGCGCCGCGGGTGGCCAACGCCGCCACCTCGCCTCCGTAGTCACAGATGGCCACCGTCTCGGCTCCGACCGGCGGTGCGAACGAGTGCACGAAATAGACCCACGGCCGCGCTCCCAGCCCTCGCAGCGGCTCGGGTTCTTCCGTGCCACGGGTCTCGAGCGTGTTCCATTGCATCTGTGGGTGTTTGACGCCGACCGGGAGCGGAGACACCACGCCCGGAAAGATTCCGAGACCGGCCGCCCCGGGGCTCTCGACCGAACCTTCGTAGAGCAACTGGAACCCGACGCACACACCGAAGAAGGGCACGCCGGCCTCTATGGCCGCCCGGGCCGCATCCTCCAGCCCGCTGTCGCGCAGCGCGCGGGCGCACGCGCCGAAGGCGCCGACACCGGGCAGCATCACGGCGTCGGCCGCGGCGACAGTGGGTGCATCGTCGACCAGGCGCGCCGCCGCACCGACATGTTGCAGTGCCTTCTCGGCCGAACGCAGGTTGCCGATCCCGTAGTCCAGGACGGCGATGCGCGGGGCTGCCGTCACAGGCTGCCCTTGGTGGAGGGAATGCCACCCCCTTCGACGCGCACGGCGTCACGCAGGCACCGGGCCACCCCCTTGAAGCTGGCCTCCAGCATGTGGTGCGTGTTCTTCCCCTCGAGCCGGCGGATGTGCAGCGTCAGGTTGGCCGCCGTGGCGAAGGCGCGCCAGAACTCCTCGGCCAGCTGCGGGTCGAAGGGGGGCGTGCCCAGTCCGGGCGTGTCCGGCGCGAACTCCAGCGAGTAGGCCAGGTAGGGCCTCCCCGACAGGTCGAGGGCCACCTCAATGAGCGCCTCGTCGAGCGGCAGCAGCATGGACGCGAACCGCCGCACCCCTGCCTTGTCGCCCAAGGCCTCGGCCAGCATGGCGCCGACCACAATGCCGACGTCCTCCACCGTGTGGTGCGCGTCCACGTGCAGGTCGCCCGCGGCATGCACCGTCAGGTCGAAACCGGCGTGCTTGCCGAGCTGCTCGACCATGTGGTCGAAGAAGGGCAGGCCGGTGGAGACGTCGGTGCGACCGGTGCCGTCGAGCACCAGCTCGGCGTCAATGGTGGTCTCCTTGGTGGCGCGCGTCCTACTGGCGCGGCGGGCATCGGTGCTCACAAGCTCTCCTTCAAGGCGTGGAGGAAACGGTCATTCTCGTCGGTTGTCCCGATGGTGACGCGCAGGCAGTTGCGCAGTCCGTCCCAGCCGGCGCAGTTGCGGATCAGGATCGACCGATCGAGGAGCGCCCGCCAGACGTCGGTGGCGTCGCGGTCCTGGGGCCGGAAGAGAATGAAGTTGGCGTCGGAGGGCCAGCTGTCCACCGGCAGATCACCCAGGACCGTCGCCACTCTCCCCCGTTCCTCGGAAATGCGGGCCACCCTGGCCTCCATCTCGGGCACGTGCCGCAGGGCGATCAGGCCCGCCACCTGCGTCTGCGCCGACAGGTGGTACGGCAGCACCACGGATTCGCACGCCGCCACGACGGCCGGATCGGCCACCAGGTAGCCCAGCCGCGCCCCCGCCATGGCCCACGTCTTGGAGAAGGTGCGGGTCACGACCAGACCGGGTTGTTCGGGGCCACGGAGGGAGAGGGCCGACCACGGCGAGAACTGCCCGTAGGCCTCGTCGACGATCACCAGGCCGGGCGCCGCCCTGCTCACGGTGGCCACGGTCCCGGGCGGCTCAGCCCGGCCCGTCGGGTTGTTGGGCGAGCACAGGAACGTGACGTCGGGGTGTTGCGCGGCGAGCAGCTCGAGTGCGTGCTCGGGCTCAATGAGGAACTCGTCGTCGCGGGCGCCCTCGACCACCTCGGTCCCGGCGATCCTCGCAATGTGCGAGTGCAGCGCGTACGTCGGTTCGAACACCAGCGCCCGGCGGCCTGGGCCCCCGAACGCCAGGAGCAGGCTCTGCAGCACCTCGTTGGAACCGTTGGCACAGAAGACCTCATCCGGCGTGACACCGTGCAGGTCCGCCACGGCCTGCCGCAGCTCGGTCGCCGGGCGGTCGGGATACCGGTGGAACGACACCTCCGCCAAGGCGGCCAGGAACTCCCCCCGCCAGGCGTCGGGCGGCGCGAACGGTGACTCGTTGGTGTTGAGGCGCACCTCCGCCTCCACCTGGGGCGAGTGGTAGCCCTCGGTCAACTGGAGGTCGGGTCGCACGGGCGGGACAGCACTCACGGCATGTCCCCTTCACTTCCTGCGGGTCGGTCGGATTCGGACCGGCCGTGCGCGTCGGGTGCATCGAGCGCATCGAGCCGGAGACGCACGGAGTGGGCGTGCGCCGGCAGTCCCTCGGTCTCGGCCAACGTCACGACGAGGGGTCCGAGCGTGCGCAGCGCGTCGGGGGTCACCCGCACTGCGTGCACGTGCTTGCGGAAGTCGTCGGCGCGCAAGGCCGACGAGAAACGCGCGGTCCGGTTGGTCGGCAACACGTGGTTCGGACCCGCGATGTAGTCCCCCATGCTGGCCGGCGACCAGTCCCCGATGAAGACGGCGCCGGCGTTCTGGACCAGCTCGAGCAGGGCCAGACCCTGCTCCTCGGCGACCATGAGTTGGAGGTGCTCGGGCGCGATGACGTTGGCAACGGCCAGCGCCTCCTCCGGCCCGTCGACCAGGCACACGATCCCTGCGCTGGCCAACGTGGCTTCGAGGTCGGCCTGCCGGCTCGACGCCGCCACGAGACGGTCCACCTCCGCGGAGATCTTCTCTGCCAGTTCGGCATCCCACGTGACCAACCAGGCCAGGCCGTCCGGGCCGTGTTCGGCCTGCACGACCAGATCGATGGCGGCGAACGAGGGCGGTGCGTCAGGACCGGCGACGACCACGATTTCGGATGGCCCGGCGAAGGCCGACGCCACGCCGACGACGCCCGACAGTTGGCGCTTGGCCTCGGCCACGTACGCGTTGCCCGGGCCGGCGATGATGTCGACGGCGGGCACGCTGGCGGTCCCGTAGGCCATGGCGGCAATGGCCTGGGCCCCGCCGATCCGGTACACGTCGTCCACCCCGGCCACGGAGGCGGCACACAAGGTGGCGATATCAACCTTCCCGTCGGCGGCCGGTGGCACGCACAGCGCAATGCTCCCCACGCCGGCCACCCGCGCCGGCGCCGCGCACATCAGCACCGTGGAGGGATAGCGGGCCCGCCCGCCCGGCGCGTAAATGCCGGCGCGTGCCACAGGGCGTCGGAGGTGGGCCACGGTGATGCCGCCGTCGATCAGATCCTCCGGGGGGACGCCCTCGTGTGCGTGGTAGTCGAGGATGCGTCCGAAGGCCACCTCCAGTGCCCGCCGGAGGGCGGGATCGGCGTCGGCGCAGGCTTGCTCGATCTCAGCCTCGGTGACCCGCAGACCATCGGACACGTCCACCCGGTCGAACTCGGCGGTGTAGCGCACCAGGGCCTCGTCACCCTCCGCCCGCACGTGCCGCAGGATCTCGGCCACCACGTCGTGGACGTCGGACCCCGGATCCGACGGGCGCGGCAGGACCGCCTCGTAGGGCGGCGGCGTGCCGCGCAGGTCCAGGGTACGGAGGGACATGGAGCCACAAGGCTACCGGCGGGTACCCCAGAGCCTTTTCCGGTCTCGGGACCCGGTCGGCCCGGGAACGCTGCCCATGGGCCATCATCGGGGCATGACCTCCCCCGCCGAGATTTCCTCGCTCTCCTCCACCTTGGCCGAATTGCACGACCGGGTCACCGCTCTGGCGGAGAGCTCACTGGCCAACGGCGACGAGGACATGGCGCACGAGCTCATTGCCGTCGAGCGCGCTCTCGGCGGAGCGCTCCGGCGCCTCCGACGCTTCGGCCAGGCCCGCCGCTGAAGGAACGGTCAGACCGCGTACAGCACGAGCTCGTGGCCGAGCAGTGATGCCGCCGTCCGCAGCACGGCCTGGCGCTGGGCCACCACGGCGCAGTTCCGGCGCTCCGCCACCTCGACGACCGCCACGACGCTCAGATCCGAGGTGTCACAACGCGCGGCGATCTCGCCGGAACGGCGCGCCGCGTCCCCGTTGAAGGGCTCGACCTCGGTACCGGCGAGGAGCTCGCCGATGCGGTCACTGCGCGCCTCGGTCCTGTAGCCCTCGGCCACCGTCACGGCCGGAATCACCGGCACAATGCCGTTGGACAGTGCGGCTCTGTGCAAGGCCCACATCATGCGGTCGCCTCTCGCTGCAGCATGGAGCGCTCCCAGTCCGTAGACGAGACCCTCGCGACGCGCCGAGGTCACCGGCGCCGGACGCGCGAGGCCACTCCGGACACACCCGAGCGCAAGCGGGCCAGCAGGGCCTCACCAGCAGCCAGCTCTTCGGCGCTCAAGGACCCCGTTTCGCCCTCCCAGGCCGCCACACCCCGCAGCCCCTGGCGTACGCTCAGCTGCTTCTCAGCGGCTGACGAGAGCCACGCGCTGAAAGAGACCCCGTCCTGTTTGGCAGCCTCCTCCACAGAGGACGCCACCTCGTCGTCGAGCGACACGGAGCGCTTGGTGACCACGGCCAAAGGGTAGCACCTGTAGTAGCACCAGTGACCGCTACCCACTCCGACCTGCCACGGAAACACCAATGCCGGCCCGAAGGCCGGCATTGGGCGAGTCGGCCGGGAGGCGGATCCCAGCACTGACTCTTTCGGAACCAGGTGGCGGGAACCGGTTCCGGTCGCAATGGTAGCGCCTGGGTTTTGCGAATTCACCTTGACGACACGGATCGCCCGAAAAGGTACTGAATGGCCGCTGCGACGCCGATTAGCGTACCGATGGGCAGTAATCAGCCAAAGGACATGCGTTGCAACGGGGCTTCCGGGCACTACATGTGTCCCGTCCGTGCAGAATCATGCGGAGACTGAAGGCTCCCCGCTCGACTGCGGGAATGAACCCGTTCAGCTCGAGCTCGACCTTGACCGGGTCCTTCCGGGCCGGCGGCGGCAGAGCCTCGGTGAGCTGCAATCGCTCGCTCACCCGCAGGACATGGGTATCGACCGGGAGACCCGGTAGCCCGAAGGCCACGCTCCGCACGACGTTGGCCGTCTTGCGCCCGACGCCGGGGATCGTCACCAGTTCTTCGAGGTCCGTCGGCACCTTGCCGCCGTAGCGGTCCGCCACCGCGCCGGCCATCCCGATGAGGCTCCGGGTCTTGGCCCGGAAGAAGCCGGTCGACCGGACAAGCTCCTCGACGTGCTCGGGATTGGCCGCGGCGAGCGAGGCCGCGTCGGGATATGCCGCGAAGAGCGCCGGCGTCACCATGTTCACCCGCACGTCGGTGCTCTGGGCGGAGAGGATGGTCGCCGCCAGCAATTGGAACGGATCCTTGAAAGCCAACGCGCACAGCTCGGCGGCGGTGCCGGGATAGATCTCGGCCAGACGTTCGACGGTCAGGCGGGCCCGGCCTTTCGCTGTCCTGGGCTTCGCCACCGGATCACGGTACCGGGTTACGTTGGCCACAATGGACGCTGTCGAGGTGACCGTTGTCGAACTACGCCGACTCCAGGACCCGGTGCGGTCGTCGCTCGTCGCGCTGCTCGAACGGACGGGTGCGGCGAACGCCCACCCGTCCCTGCCCGAGCCCCAGTTCCTGGCGGTCACGCAGCGCGCCGAGGCCCCACCCGGCGAGCGCGTCGTGTTGGCCCGTCTCGGAGACGACCTGGTCGGGTGTGCCGTGCTCTCCCCTTCTCGGGACGGGTCGACCGTCGTCCACGTGGTGGTGGACCCCACCGTGGCGACGGCAGAGCACGCCCTCGAGACGGCACTGCTCCGCCGGGCCGTGGAGGAGACACCGGCGGGGTCTCCGGTGCACCTGTGGATCATGCAGGCGACCGCCGGCGACGATGCGCGGGCCGCTTCGGAGGGGTTCGTCCCCGAGCGCGATCTGCTCCAGATGCGCGTGGCCCTCCCGCTGCCCGACGAGGTGGTGGCGGCGACACGGCCGCTCCCGACGCGGTCCTTCGTACCCGGACGCGACGAGGAAGCGTGGGTCGAGACGAACAACCGGGCCTTCGCCGGCCATCCCGAACAGGGTGCATGGACCGTGGCCCAGCTACGCGAGCGCATGGCCGCCGACTGGGTCGAACTCGACGACTTCCTGGTGGCCGACGATCCGGACGGGCCCGGCCTCATCGGGGCCTGCTGGACCAAGGTCCACCGCCACACCGTGCCGATCCTGGGCGAGATCTACGTGATCGACGTCGACCCCCGCCACCACGGGAAGGGCTGGGGCCGCTCCCTCACCGTGGCCGGGCTGGTGCACCTGGCCGGGCGGGGCATCACGGTGGGCATGCTCTACACCGACGCCTCGAACACGGCCGCGATCGGGCTCTACCGGTCTCTCGGCTTCACCATCGACCACATCGACCGCTCCTATGAACGAGGTGCCGGGCCGGACCCCGACCGGCTCAGCTGACGCCGGTGCCGATGGCCTTGCCCACCCCGAACGTCACCCCGGCGGCCACCACCGTCACCGCCAACTGCCGGAGCGCCGAGACCAGGACCGGTCGTTCGGTGTAGCGGGCCAGGACGACGCCGACGGCCAACGACGCCAACGCGGCCAGGACGATGGAGAGCACGATCGCCAGTGTCCCGGCCGTGAAGAGCCAGGGGGCCAAGGGGATGAAGGCGCCGAGCGCGAACGTGAAGAACGAGGCGGCGGCGGCCTGCCACGGCGAACCCATGCTCTGCGGCGTGATCCCGAGTTCCTCACGGGCGTGCGTCTCCAGCGCGAGCTCAGGATCCTGCATGACCTCGTTCACCATGTCCCTCGCCACCGTCGGGTCGATGCCGCGCTGCACGTACATGCCGCGCAGCTCGGCCGCCTCACCCTCGGGGCTGTGACTGAGGGACCGCCGCTCCACCTCGAGCTCACGCTCCATCAGCTCGCGCTGGGCGGTCATGGAGAGGTATTCGCCGGCCGCCATGGAGAAGGAGCCGGCGATCAGCCCGGCCACCCCCGCCAGGCGCACGATTGAGCCACCCGGGTTGGCCCCCGCAATGCCCAGGACCAGGGAGACGTTGGTCACGAGGCCGTCGCTCACCCCGAAGACGGCCGCCCGTGCCCCGCCCCCCCGGAAGTCCCGGTGCTGGTGCTGGTGTGGCGATGTCACATCGTGTTCGTGTGGAGAGCTCACCAAGGTCAGCGTAGTGAGGCCCTCCCAGGCGGGTAGCGTCCAACAGCGGAAAGAGACCCTGACCAGCGAGGAGCGCACCATGACCACGATCATCGACGGCGTCGATGCCTTTGCCGACCTCGTCGGCAAGGACCTCGGCTATTCCGAATGGCAGCCGATCACCCAAGAGCGGGTGAACCTCTTCGCCGACGCCACCGACGACCATCAATGGATCCACGTCGACCCTGAGCGGGCCAAGGGCGGCCCCTTCGGCGTCGCCATCGCCCACGGCTACCTGACGCTCTCGCTGGCGCCCGTGCTCTTGAACAAGGTCATCCGGGTGGACAAGACGAAATTCGGCGTCAACTACGGCTGCAACAAGGTGCGCTTCCCCTCCCCCGTCCCGGTGGGCGCGGAGCTGCGCATGGGCGTCACCATCGCCGCCGTCGACGAGACCGAAGGCGGCGTCCAGGTCACCTATGACCTCGTGATGGAGGTCAAGGATGCGCCCAAGCCCGCCTGCGTGGCCCAAGTCGTCTACCGCTACTACCGCTGACACCCGCTGACACCATGGCGGGACGCCGGACAGGATCACCGCCGCCGCTGCCGACAGGAGACGAGAAGACGGCGCGCGTGCGCGCCATGTTCGACACCATTGCGCCGCGTTACAACCTGATCAACCGCCTGATGACCTTCGGGCTCGATCAGGCCTGGCGGCGCGGCACCGTGGCCGCGCTGGCGTTGCCGCCCGGTTCGCTGGTCCTCGACCTCGCCTGCGGAACGGGCGACTTCTCGCGTCTTGCGCTCCGGAGCGGCTACCGGGTGGTGGGGACGGATCTCAGCGCGGGCATGCTCAGGGCCAACGAGGCCGCCACGCCGCTGGTCGAAGCGGACGGCAGCCGCCTGCCCTTCGTCGACGGCGCCTTCGACGGCCTCGTCTGTGGGTATGCGCTGCGCAACTTCACCGACCTGGCCGCCACCCTGGCCGAAGCGGCCCGTGTGCTGCGGCCCGGAGGCCGGCTCGCCGTGCTGGAGGTGGACACGCCCACCGCACCGCTCTGGCGCGCCGGCTACGACCTCTGGTTCACCAAGGCCGTCCCCGCGATCGGGGCGGCCCTCTCGGACAAGGACGCGTACCGCTACCTGCCCCAGTCGGTCGCCTACCTGCCGCCGACCCCGGTCCTGCGCGCCATGCTGCTGACCGCCGGCTTCTCCGCCGTGGGGATCCGGCCCCTGGCCGGGGGCCTCAGCCAGATGGTGGTCGCCACCCGCTCCGGCGCCCAGTGACGCCGGAGCCGGCACCACCGGCGCCGGCGCCGGCCGGGGCGCTGCACGCCCGTACCGTCCCCCTCGAGTACGGGCCCGACGCACTGGAGTTCGACGGCAGCCCCACCGTTCTGTTCGACCGTCCGGGGCTGACCCTGGTGGGCTGGGGCACGGCGCTGCTGGTCCCTGCGACACAGGCCGCGGCCGCCCTGGCCGCCATCCCTTGCGACGACACCGTGGGCACCCTGGGCTCAGGCCCGGTGGCCCTCGGCGCCTTGCCCTTCGATGACACGTTCGCCGGGCATCTCGTCGTGCCGCGCTTCACCATGGGCACCTCTCGCGACGCCGACGGCGTGACGCGCCGCTGGGCCACCGCGGTCGGGCCGGCCGACGTGGCGCTGCCCAGTACGCGCGAATTGTTCGATGCCGTCATCTGGCAGTACGGCACCACGCCACAGCCGGACGTGCCGCTCGACCCCGGAGTGGCCGAACTGACCACCGCCATGACCAGCGCGGGCTACGCGGCCCTGGTGAGCGACGCCGTCGCCTTGATGGCCCGGCCCGGCGCCACCCTGCGCAAGGTGGTGCTGTCCCGGCCGGTCGAGGTGCGCCTGCACGGCCGCCTCGCCCTGTCGGCCGTTCTGCGTCGGCTCCGAGTGGGCGAGCCCAATTGCACCATCTTCTCCATGCCGGTCCCCCACGGTTCCTTCTTCGGTGCCAGCCCCGAGCTCCTGGTGGCCCGGCACGGAGCCCGGGTCTCGAGCCACCCCCTGGCCGGCACGGTGTCACGGGGTGACACCGCCCGGGCCGACGCCGACGCCCAGCGGGGCCTGGCGGGGTCGGCCAAGAACCGCGCCGAGCACCGCTACGTCGTCGACGACATTGCCGGTGCCCTGAAGCCCTTCTGTGCCGAGCTCTCCGTTCCGGCCGAGCCCTCCGTGGTGGCCTTCCGCTCGGTGGCCCATCTCGGGACCAGGATTGAGGGCCGGCTGGCCGGCCCTGAACCGGTCGGGGTGCTCGAGCTCCTGCAGCAGTTGCATCCGACCCCGGCGGTCGGCGGCACGCCGCGCGACGACGCCCTGGCCTTCATCGCCGCCCACGAAGCGGGCCGACGCGGCCACTGGGCGGGCCCGGTCGGCTGGGTCGGGGCCGACGGCGACGGAGAATGGATGATCGGCATCCGCAGCGCGCTGCTCGACGCCGACGGGGCCACGCTCACGCTGCGGGCCGGTGGGGGGATCGTGGCCGACTCGGACCCCGACGCCGAGGCGGCAGAGGCCGACATCAAGCTGGCCACCGTGCTCGATGCCGTGTTGCCCGGCACCTCAGTGCAATTGCGGTGAGCGCTCCGGCGCCGGTGACTCGGCGGCGACGCCGGTGGCGCCGGTGGCGGCGATGGCCTGGCCGGGCCGGCCGTCGGACACGGCCAACGGGATCCTGACCACAATGCTGGCCCCGCCCTGCGGCGACGTGGCCACGACGGCGGTCCCGTGCAGCGCCTCGGCGATGGCTCGCACAATGGCCAGGCCGAGCCCCGTGCCCGATGCCGAGCGTGAAGGGTCGCCCTGGTAGAAGCGGTCGAAGACCCGCCCCGCCACGGCGGGCGGGATACCCGGGCCGTTGTCGGACACCTTGATGTACCCCATGGCCTGGGCCACACCCGTGGACACGACGACTTCGGTCCCCGGGGGCGTGTGGGCCAGCGCGTTGCGCACCAGGTTGTGCGCCACCTGGGCCAGGCGTTCGTCGTCACCCACCACTATCACGGGTGGCCCCGGCTGCAACTTCAGGGAATGGGCGTGCGGCACGGCATTGGAGTCGTCCACGGCATCCGTGCAGATGCGCTGCAGGTCGACCCGCACCGACCGGAGCGGCCGGCCGCGGTCGAGTTCGGCCAGCAACAGGAGGTCCTCGACCAGGCCGCCCATCCGGGTGGCCTCCTCCTCAATGCGCTTGAGTGCCTTGTTCCGCCCGGCCTCGTCGGAAAAGCCCCCCCGTCTGAGGAGCTCGGCGTAGCCGCGGATGGACGTGAGGGGCGTCCGCAATTCGTGGGAAGCGTCAGCCACGAACTGACGCAGACGCTCCTCGGAGGCGGACTTCTCGTCGAAGGCGACCTCAATTTGGCTCAGCATTTCGTTCAGGGCCGAGCCCAGGCGGCCGATCTCGGTGCCGGGACGCCCTTCGGGCACCCGGCGGGCCAAGTCCCCCGAAGCGATGGCGTCAGCGGTACCCGCCATCAGACGCAAGGGTCGCAGGCCCCGGCGCACCACGACGAAGACCAGGAGGCCCAGGGCCAGCAACACGGCCAGGCTGGCGGTCAGCTCCACCTTGCGCAGCGAGGCCAGCGTGTCGTTGGTCGGGTTCAGCGAAATGGAGGTGACCAGTGTGCCCTGGGGAATGGTGACAGCGACCGTGCGGTACTGGCCGTCCGGGTCTCCGGTGCTCCCCAGGACCACGGCGTCGGGATCGGGGTGGAACGTGCCGGCGTAGCGGCCGACCCGTACCCGGCTGTCGATGTCGGGCACCTGTTGCACCGGGATGTCCGTGGTCAGGATCGGCGCCGGGTCGGGATGCGCGATGGGCCCCGAGGGCCGGGAGAGGATGACTTTCCCGGAATGGTCCAGTATCTGGACGTACACGTCGGAGGAGATGCGCCGAGACAAGTCGACCTGTTTCACGGTCAGGCCGCGCCCGGCGGCATAGGTCACGTAGTTGAAGCCGAGGGATTCGTTCTGGGCCAGTGTGTTGTCGGCCTGGCCGTAGAGGAACGAGCGCACCGAGGCGTACGTGACGACATCGGCCACCGCCAGGCCGAGCACGAGCAGCAGCGCCACGACGGCGACGAGCCGCTTCTGGAGGCTCATCCGTCCCGGGGCAGGCGGAGGGTGTAGCCGACGCGCCGGATCGTATGGATGAGCGCAGGCTCGCGGTCGTCGACCTTCTTGCGCACGTAGCTGATGTAGGTCTCGACGATGTTGGGATCGCCGTGGAAGTCGTAGCCCCAGACGTTGTCGAGGAGTTCCGACTTGGAGATCACCCGGCGGGCGTTCTCGAGCAGGTACCGCAAGAGGTTGAACTCGGTCGCCGTCAGTTCGATGGAAAGCTCGTCGCGCCAGACCTCATGGGTGTCGACGTTCATCAGCAGATCGGCGAAACGCAGGATGGAGGTGTCGGCGGCGGCGATCTCGCCGGCGCGGCGCAGGATGGCCCCGACGCGGGCCATGAGCTCCTCAATGCTGAAGGGCTTCGTGACATAGTCGTCGCCCATGCTGAGTCCCTCGACCTTGTCCTGGGTCGTGTCGCGGGCCGTGAGGAAGACGATGGGCATCTGCTCGCCCTGATTGCGCAGGCGGCGGCAGACCTCGTTGCCGTCGAAGTCGGGCAGCATGACGTCGAGCATGACGAGATGCGGCCGGAAGGTCCGCACCTGCTCGAGCGCCTCGGCGCCGGTGCCGGCCACTCCCACCTGGTAGCCCTCGAAGACCAGCGCGGCGGACAGCAGCTCGGCGATATTCGGCTCGTCGTCGACGACGAGGATCCGGGCCGGGGGCGTCTCGACCGTCATGTCGCCCCCCTGGCGGTCATGCCGACCGGACCGGGTCCTCGGTGTCGGTGGGTGTTTGGGCCGCACCCCCCGCGGTAGGGCCAGCACCGGCCGCGGCGGCGGTACCCGCATCGGCCGGAGCAGGCGCCTTGCGGCGCGAGCCCGTGACGAGCCGCCGCGCCCCGTGCACAATCCGGCCCAGACCCCAGAAGGTCACGAGACCGAGCGCCTCGAACACGATGAAGGACGACATTTTGGACTCGCCGGCCTCGCGGTCGACGAACTTGATCGGTACCTCGGTGATGGCGGCGCCGTACTGGCGAGCCCGGTAGGTCATTTCGATCTGGAAGCCGTAGCCCTCGGCCCGGATGCGGTCGAGGTCGAGTGCGCGCAAGATCCGGGCCGAATACGCGCGGTACCCCGCCGTCGCATCGGCCACCCCGAGACCGAGCACTCCCGATGCATACAGGTTGCCGCCGCGCGAAAGGAGATGGCGGTGCCAGGCCCAGTTGGGGATGGAGCCCCCCTCGACATACCGCGAGCCGATCGCCAGGTCGAAGCCCTCGTCGAGCGGCGCCACCAAAGTCGGCAACGCGGCGGGGTCGTGCGAGAAGTCGGCGTCGATCTCGATGCAGGCGTCGTAGCCGCGCTCGAGTCCCCAGGCGAAACCGGCCCGGTACGCGCTACCCAGCCCGGACTTCGAAGTCCGCGCCAGCAGGTGCACGTCGGGCAGCTCGGCCGCCACCGTCTTGACGATGTCGGCCGTGCCGTCGGGACTGCCGTCGTCGACCACGAGCACGCCGGCAACGGGCAGGCACTCGTGAATGCGTCGCAGCATCCTCTCGATGTTCTCCGACTCGTTGTAGGTCGGGATGACCACCAGCGGATGCATAGGGCCATTCTAGGTGAGGTTGCCGCGCCGACCCCGGCGCGGCCCGGAGCGGCGGCCGGACCCGGTTCTGCCCCTGGCCTGCCCCTTCGGCCTGCGTCCGACCCTGAGCCTTCCCTCCAGTGGGGCGTGGACGCAGGGGGGACCCGCTCAAATATCGACCGGCTCCACCACCGCTTGAACCGCTTGGTCGGCCACATCCCCTTCGGCATCGGGACCGCGGCGCAATTCCCGGACAATCACCTGGATGGCTCCCCCGACCGGAATCCCGACCAGGGCGCCGACGAAGGTGCCCAGCCCACCGGCGACCCGGCCCCCGAGCGTGGCCCCGACCAGCACGGCGATCAGGACCCAGAAGGGATTGAGCTGCACCGTCCTGCTCATGATGACGGGGTTCAGGACGTGGTTCTCCACCTGCTGGTACACCAGGAAGATGATCAGCATGGTGATACCGGCGGGGACCGAGTGGATGGCGGCAATGACCACGACGGGCAGGCCGGCGAGCAGGCCACCCACCAGGGGCAGCAGGTCCACCAGGGCCACGAAGACCCCGAGCAGGAGGGCGAAGGGCACCCCGAGGAACTGCAGGGTCACGCCTGAGATGATCCCGGCGATGATGGAAGTGGACGCATTGCCCAACATGTAGCCCGTCACGGAACGGATCGACTCGTCGACCACGCGGTGCAGGCGGTCCGCCGTCGAGGGCTGGAAGAGGGTGAGGAAGCCGCGCCACATTTTCGGGGCCTCCAGCATGGTGAAGAAGGTGAGGATGCTGATCGTCACAATGGTGATGAGGGTCGACACGGCCGCAGCCCCCACCGAGAAGGCGGTGGCCGGTGTCAGGACCTTGGTGAGCTGCGAGGTGATTTTGGTCGAGCCCTCGGACAGGTACTTCTGCAGGTGCAACCGGAACACCAACCGCCCCAGAGGCCCATGGCCCTTCTTGGCCTCGCGCACCAGCGTCGGGATCTGCTCGCCGAAATGGCGCGCCGACGTCACGAGGGGTTCGGTGAACAGGTACACCAGGCCGATGACCGCCAAGACGCCGATCAGGAAGACGAGCAGGGTCGCACCGCCATGGCTCAGCCCTCGGCGGCGCAAGAAACGCGTGGCGGGAGTCAGCAGGAGCGTGAAGAAGAAGGCGACGATGGCGTAGACGACGATGGTGCGCAGGACCCACAGCCCGAGGATGAGGGCTGCGTTGAGGTCCAGCAGCAGAATTACCGTCGCGACGGACACCACGATGGTCCCCAGTGGAATCCCGCGCCGGTCCGCACTACCCGAAAATCTCGAGCGCCATGTCTCGTGGGGCTTCGGGGCCATCGCGCCCAGCCTGGCACCTTCGGAGCCCAAAGTCGCGGTTCCTCAGCTACGGGTGGTCCACGTGCAAGCATGAGATCCGATGCACGAGGAGGAGCAGGCGGAGGAACCCGCGCACGAACCAACGCAGGAACCGACACGTGATCTGTCGCTCGTGGCCGACTCCGCCCACGACGTCAATGCCAACGCGGCTCAATCTGCTGCGCCGGCCGCGGTAGCTGCGGAGGACGCGGCGCCGACGGCCGAACCTCCCCAGGACGAGCCCGTGGCGGCCCCCCGGACCCGGCGGAGGTTCCTGCCCCGCAACGTGAAGATCGCCCTCATGGTGTTGCTGCTCTTCTTCGTCGGCGAATACATCCTGCTCCCCGAGCTCGCCAGCGCCCGCCGGGAAGCGCACCAGTTGAGCCACCTCAACGTCATCTGGTTGGTCCTCGGCGCGCTGCTCGAGGTGGCCGCGCTGGTGGCCTACACGCAGCTGACGCACACGGTCCTCTCCCCCGGCGCCCCCGACCGCTGGCGCATCTTCCGCATCAACATGTGGGCGCTGGCGATCAGTCACACGCTGCCCGGCGGGCAGGTGCCGGGAACCGCCGCCAGCTACAAGCTGCTCACCGACGCCAACGTCTCGGGCAGCACGGCGGCGTTCGGTCTGGCCACCCAGGGCATCGGTTCGGCCGTCGTGCTCAACGTCATCTTCTGGCTGGCCCTGCTGATCTCCATCCCCCTGCAGGGGTACAACCCGCTCTACGGCTTCGCGGCCCTCCTGGGTGTCCTCCTGCTCGCCATCTTCGCCGCCGTGATCTTCTTCCTGACCCGAGGTGAGAAGCACGCCGCCGTCTTTTTGAAGAAGGTCGCCGACCGGCTGCCCTTCGTCCGGGCCGAGACGGTGACCGCCTTGGTCCAGAAGGTGGCGGACCGCATGAAGATCCTGTTCACGAGCTCAGACCTGCTGATGAAGGCGGGCGGTTGGGCGGCGGCCAACTGGCTCCTCGATTGTGCCTCCCTCTGGGTCTTCCTCCTCGCTTTCGGCGCCCATGTCGATCCGGTCGACACGCTGGTGGCCTACGGACTGGCCAACATCCTGGCCGTCATCCCGATCACGCCGAGTGGCCTGGGAGTCGTCGAAATCACCGTCATCGCCATCCTGAAGGGCTTCGGTGTGCCGGGCGGCGTGGCGGCGGCCGGCGTCCTGAGCTGGCGCCTGGTCAACTTCTGGTTGCCCATACCCTTCGGTGGGGCCTCGTACCTGTCGTTGCGCTTCGGGCACCCGCGGACGGCCACGGCCAAGGCCAAGGCGATCACCCCCTGACGCCGCACCCCACCTCCTGTTGAAGCGCGCCGGCCAGCCTTCCCTGGCGGCGCGTTGGGCGGCGGCCCAACGGCTGCGCCTGGAGCGCACGCGGCCCTCGACGCCCGGCGGCGACATAGAGGCGGAGCACCGCCTCTATCGCGCCATCGCCGGCTCGGTGAGCCTCCCCGCCGGCGGGGCCTCAGCGTGGGCGCAGCGCACCCGGCTGATCGACGCCGAGGTGGCCCGCGCTCTGGGCCGGGGCACCAGGCAGATCGTCCTCCTCGGCGCGGGTGACGACGGGCGCGCCCTGCGCTTCGGGGGAGGATCGTGCCGCTGGTTCGAGGTGGACCGGCCGCAGACGCAGGCGGACAAGCGCGGCCGGCTCACCGCTCTCGGCATTGCGACGCCCGCCACGAACTATGTCGGGATCGATCTCCTGGGCGACGACCTGGGCGCCGCGTTGCAAGCGGCCGGGCACGACGCCCATGCACCCACGCTCTTCGTCGCGGAGGCGGTGTTCGACACCGTGACGCTGGAGGCGACCGCGTCGGCTTGCGCCGCACTTCGGGCCCGGGCCACAGCAGAAAGCGTGCTGGTGGCCACGTTCTCGGTGGTTCCCGAGGGGACCGGGCCCACCCGGGCGCTACGTGCCGCCACCGACTTCGTGCGTCACGCCACCGACGAGCCCCGGCGCAACCAGTTTCGTCCCGGCGATCCCCAGAAGCTGATGGTCGTGACGGGCTGGCGGGTCACCCACGCGGAAGCGACGGCGGAACGGCGCCTCGACCCGGGCGCCCACGAGCTGATCCTGGTCTGCGAACCCGACCCGGCCAGGGGCGACTGAGCCCGGGGGCTCAGGAACCGGCGCCCCACGGCGCCATGGCCCGCCGGCCCAGCCGCAGGGGTCGCGCCATGGCCGAGCGGACAACGCGGACGCCCGCCCCGATCAGGATCACGATGAACACGAGCACGTAGGCGTTCGCCACCGGGAGCAACCAGCCCCGCCCGGCGAAGCGCACGGCCGGACCGTGCGGCACCCACCACGAGGGCGCAGCCCAGAGGAGCACGGCCACGCCGAGGGCCCACCACTCTCCGCCCCGGGGCCGATCCTCGGCCAGGGCCAGCCAGGCCACCAGGAGGATCATCCAGATGAAGTGGTGCGACCACGACACGGGACTGGCCAGCGACTCGGTGGCCTCCGCCACGAGCAACCCCAGGACAGGCGACGAGCGACGGTAGGCGCCGGCGGCAATCAGCAGGCCCACGACGCCGACGGCGGCAACGATCACGAAGGTGGTGGGCGTGGTCACGGTGTGGCCGAGCATCCGTTCCGTGGCGCCGAGGGCGCCCTGGTTCCCGACCCACGACAACATGCCGGCGCGTTGGGGGTCACGTATGTAGTGCGTCCAGTACGACCAGGACGTCGAGGCGTTGCACACGACCGCCAGCAGGGCGGCGCCCACGAAAGCGGCGGTCGCCCGCATGCCCGCCCGACCCTGTCGGGTGAGGAAGAGGTACGGGATCAAAATGAAGGGCGTCACCTTGATGGCGGCGGCCAGCCCCACCAGGATGCCGCGCGGCACCGGCAGGTCCATCGTCAGGTCGGCCACGATCATCAGGGCAAGGATGATGTTGACCTGACCGAGCAGGAAGGTCTGGCGCACCGGATCGAAGAACAGCACCGGCAAGACCAGGGCGAGACCCCACCACAGCAGCGTCCGCTTGTCGAGGGAGCGGCACACGGCCCGCAGGCTGACCACGATCATCCCGAAGAGCGCGCCCAGGTTGAGCCACGAGAACCCCACCTCGCAGACGCGTACCGGCAGATGCGCGAAGGGCGCGAACAACAGAGCGGAAAAGGGCGGATAGGTGAATCCGAGATGGTCGGTCGGGTACGTGACCGTAAACAGGTCGTTCGACCACGCGTGCGCACCACCGAGCAGGTACGTGCTCAGATCGAGCTGACGGTGGAAGAGCGCCAGGACGGTCGCTCCCACGAAGGCCGCCGTGGCGGCGAAGGCCGGCCAGCCCCAACCACGGGTCGAGGCGATGGCACGCATGCGCAGTGCCAACGCGTCGCTGGACTGGGCGGCGCGGGCCTCGCTAGGCGGGCAGCTTGGGCTCGTCACCCTCTCCGACGCGGATGTCCGTGTCGAGACGGCGGCGGGCCCGCTCCCGCGCCAACTCCTTGAGCCGTTCCTGCGAGCTCACCCCGTGCCGATTGGGCACGCGGCGCCAGCGCCGGTCCGAACCGAGCGCCCACGCGTTCGTCTCGTCCGCGAAGACCAGATCCAGCACCTCGAAGAGCCGGGACTGCAACTCGGGATCGTGCACGGGGACGACGACCTCAATGCGGCGGTCCAGGTTGCGTCCCATGAGGTCCGCCGAGCCGATGAAGATCTTCAACGGCAGACCGGGCCCGGCCGCCGGGTCGGCGGGGGTGCCTCCGAAGCGGTAGATCCGCGAATGCTCCAAGAAGCTGCCCACAATGGAGCGCACCCGGATGTTCTCGGAGAGCGCGGGAATGCCGGGGCGGAGCCGGCAGAGGCCGCGAATGGCCAGATCGATCTGGACGCCGGCGCCCGAGGCCCGATAGAGCGCATCAATCATGTCTGCGTCGGTGAGACCGTTCAGCTTCAGGATGATGCGACCCTCTGCGCCCGCCTCGGCCTGCTCCTCGATCATGGCGTGGATCCGCTTGCGCACCGTCACGGGCGACACGAGGATCTGGCTGTAGTCGGCGTGGCGCGAGAAGCCCGTCAGGTAGTTGAAGAGCTCACCCACGTCGGCCCCGATGTCGGGGTCGGACGTCAAGAGCCCTATGTCCTCGTAGATGCGCGCCGTCTTGGAGTTGTAGTTGCCCGTACCGACGTGGCAGTAGTGACGGACGCCATCGTCTTCGCGGCGCAGCACCAGCGCGGTCTTCGAGTGCGTTTTGAGGCCCACGATGCCGTAGACGACGTGCACGCCCACCTCTTCGAGGGCGCGGGCCCATCCGATGTTGGCCTCCTCGTCGAAACGCGCCTTGAGCTCGACGATGGCGGCCACCTGCTTGCCGTTCTCGGCGGCCCGGATCAGGGCGGCCACAATCGGGCTGTCGCCCCCGGTGCGGTAGAGCGTCTGCTTTATCCCGAGCACGGCCGGATCCTCGGCGGCCTGCGCCACGAACGCCTCGACCGAGGTGGCGAACGAGTCGTAGGGGTGATGGACCAGGACGTCGCGCTCGCGCAACAGTGCGAAGAACTCGGCCGGATCGTGCGCCGCCTGGGCCAGCCGGGGCGGCGTCATCGGTGTCCAGGACTCACCGTGCAGATCGGGGCGGTCCAGCGCGTAGACCCCCCACAGGCCGCTCAGGTCCAGGGGTGCTCCGACCCGGAAGACGCCGTCGGACCCCACTTCGAGCTCGGAGGCCAGCAGGTCCGCCAAGTCCTGACCCATGTCGGACTCGACCTCCAAGCGGAGGGCCTTGCCGAAGCGGCGGCGACGCAGCTCCATTTCGATGGCGACGAGCAGATCGTCGGCCTCGTCCTCCTCGAGAGCGAGGTCGGCGTTGCGGGTGACCCGGAAGGCATGGTGATGGCCGATGGTCATGCCCGGGAACAACGAATCCAGGTGGGCGGCGATGACCTGCTCCAGCGGGACGAAGCGCTCGCCGTCGGGCATGACCACGAACCGCGGCAGGGCCGGCGGGACCTTGACCCGGGCAATTCTGCCCTCGCCCGACGCCGGGTCCTGCACCTCGACCACCAAGTTGAGCGACAGGTTCGAAATGTAGGGAAAGGGGTGGCCGGGGTCGACGGCCAAAGGGGTGAGGACCGGGTAGATCTGACGTTGGAAGACGTCGACCAGGTGCTGGCGGTCGTCGTCGTTGAGCGAGGGCCAGCTGGCGAAACGGATGCCCGCCTCGGCCAGGCCCGGGACAATGCGATCCAAGAAGATGTGATCCTGGCGCCGGACGAGCTCTTCGACCCGGGCCCGGATCATCGTCAACTGCTCCCCGGGGCGCAGCCCGTCGACCGAACGGGTGCGCACGCCGGCCGCGACCTGATCCTCGAGTGCCGCCACCCGTATTTGGTAGAACTCGTCGAGCAGCTCGGAGAAGATGGCGAGGAACTTGGCCCGCTCCAACAGGGGTACCCCGTCGTCTTCGGCCAGGTCGAGCAGACGGGAGCCGAAGTCCAGGCGGGACTGTTCCCGGTTGGTGAAGCGCTGATAGCCGAACGCCTCGATCTCCTGATAGGTCGGCGGCGCCGGGTGCTCAATTTCTTCCCCGATCCGCTGCTCGGGATCCGGCCCGTCCTTGGTGACCTGGGACTCCGGTTGCCC
>Ga0302157_10000215_pt1 | contig 75837 bp, 66 predicted proteins | sample I_Bog_N3_3_FD_193502 | JGI IMG/M metagenome (GOLD analysis project Ga0302157, IMG submission 193502) | Peat permafrost microbial communities from Stordalen Mire near Abisko, Sweden - I_Bog_N3_3 | ecosystem: Environmental > Terrestrial > Soil > Wetlands > Peat | place: Sweden: Abisko, Stordalen... | reverse complement strand
CTGGCGGAGGACGGGACGCTGGCCCTGGCGGGCGCTGTGCGACCGATACTCGGGCTGCCCACGGCCCGCCTGGTCCTGGTCCCGCTGGACTACGGCACGGGAACGGGCTGGCTGCTGCTCGACCGGGAGGCGCTGGGCGATGCGGTCTCCGTCGAGGCGCTGCCGGCGCTCGACGCCACGCGCGCCATGGGTCAGCTCACCATCGCGGGTGACGGGCGGGTGAACATCCCGGCCGACGCGCAGGTCATGGTGTCCGACGACGACGTGCGGGGCCTGGCCTTGACGCTGGCCGCGGCCGAGAGCGCGGGGATCGCCCGCTGGTGCCTGGAGACGGCCTCGGAGTACGCCAAGGTGCGCGTCCAGTTCGGCCGCCCCATCGGCCAGTTCCAGGCGGTGAAGCACGCGCTGGCCAACATGCTGGTGGCCGTCGAGCAGTGCGCCGCGGTGGCCTGGGACGCCGCGGCCGCCTGGAGCGAGGACGAGGACACCGCGCAGGACGAGTCCCGCGATCGGCATTTGAGCGCGCGCATTGCCGGCGCGGTGGCCCTGGAAGCGGCGGCGCACTGCGCCAAGGAATGCATTCAGCTCCTCGGCGGCATCGGCTTCACGTGGGAGCACGATGCCCACTTCTACCTCAAGCGCGCCATGGCCAACCTGCTGCTCTTCACCGCTGGTGACGTGGGCGCGCTCGAGCACGAGGTGGCCGCGCTGGCCATCGCCGGCGCCCGGCGCAACCTGGCCGCCGACCTGCCGGCCGAGGCGGAGTCGCTGCGGGACGAGATCCGGGCCGTGGTGGCGGAGGTCGCCGCGGCAGAGGGGGACCAGCGCGTCGCCATCGCAGAGGCGGGGCTGATCATGCCGCATTGGCCCGCCCCTTGGGGCCGGGGCGCCTCACCGCTCGAGCAGCTCGTCATCGACGAAGAGCTGGCTGCCGCCGGCGTGCTGCGGCCCCACCTGGCGGTCGGGGCGTGGGCTCTGCCCACCCTCATTGCGCACGGGACGACCGAGCAGCAGGAGCGCTGGGTGCGACCGACGCTGCACGGCAAGCTCAACTGGTGCCAGCTCTTCAGCGAGCCCGGCGCCGGATCCGACCTGGCCGCGCTGAGCACGAAGGCCGAGCGCGTCGAGGGTGGCTGGGTCCTCAACGGCCAGAAGGTCTGGACCTCGCTGGCCCAGACAGCCGACTTCGGGATCTGCCTGGCCCGCTCGGACCCTGACGCCGGGAAGCACGCCGGCATCACCTACTTCGTGGTCGACATGCACGCCGAGGGGCTCGACATCAGGCCGCTGCGCGAGCTCACGGGCGCCGCCATGTTCAATGAGGTCTTCTTCAACGACGTGTTCGTCCCCGACGACGCCGTCGTCGGCGCGCCGGGCGATGGGTGGCGCATCGGGCGCACGACGCTGGCCAACGAGCGCGTGTCGATGTCGACCGGCGCCTCCTTCGGACCCGGTGTCGAATCGCTGACCCGGACCGTGGCACGCCGCAGTGAGCGCGGCGAGCCCAGCCCGCCCAGCGTCGAGGAGCGCCTGGGACACCTCATCGCCGAGGCGCAGTCGGTGGCGCTGCTCGGTCACCGCTCCACCCTGCGGACGCTGTCGGGCGTGGATCCGGGCAGCGGATCGAGCGTGCGCAAGCTCCTCGGCGTGGAGCACGAGCAGCGGGTGCAGGAGATGGGCATGTCCCTCTACGGCGCCAACGGCGCCGTGCTCGACGGTGCGGCGGAGCGCTGGGTACAGGGCTTCCTCTCCACGCGTTGCCTCACCATCGCCGGCGGCACCAGCGAGGTGCAGCGCAACGTGATCGCGGAGCGGATCCTCGGCCAGCCCCGCGACCCCGAGCCGGGCTCCTGACGACCGCCGTTACCATGAGCAGGCGATGAGTACGACCGAGGACCCCGACGAGGCGCTCGACGTCAACGTCGAGGAGGATGTGTGGCCCTTCCCCTCGGAGCGCTTCCTCAACGAGTGGGCGCCCGGAGTCCTGCAGGCGCAGAACGCGTGGATGGCCTCCATCGATTCGCTGCGCGCCCCGGACCGCAAGACCCACGAACTGATCCGGATGGTGTGCACCGTGATCGCCCGTCAGCCCGGCGGCGTGCAGCGCCACGCCCGCCTGGCCGCCGAGGTCGGCGCCACCTGGGACGAGATCTCGGGGTCGATCCTCCTGACCCAGCCGGCATTCGGCATCGTGCTCGCGATTCAGGCCCTGCCGGCTGCCCGACGCGGCTTCAAGCAGGGCTCGGAGGGCCGGCACGAGGAGGAGGACGACGACGACTCGCTGGACGACTGACGCCCGTGTCATAGTTGGCCATGCGTCTCGCCCCTGACGAGGAACTGACTGAATTCCGGCGCGAATTCGAGGACTGGCTGGACCAACACCTGCCGGAGCCCGACGTGGTGGCGGCCGATCCCCGCCGCTCCTCGGCCCACCTGCCCGCCTGGGCCCGCGCCTTCCAGCGCGAGATGTACGAAGACGGCTGGCTCGTCCCCGGCTGGCCGCCCGAGCTGGGGGGCCGTAACGCCACGCCCGAAGAGACGATGGCGTACTACGAAATCATCACGGAGCGCATGGTGCCGCGCTCGCTCAACCCGCAAGGGCTCTCCATCTGCGCCGCCTCCATCGTCGAATACGGCACCGATGACCAGAAGGAGCGGTTCGTCGTCCCCACGCTCAAGGGGGAGATCGCATGGTGCCTCGGCATGAGCGAGCCCAACGCCGGGAGCGACCTGGCCTCGCTGACGACGCGGGCCGAGCATCGTGACGGGCACTTCGTGGTGAACGGGCAGAAGGTGTGGACCTCGGGCGCCCACGAGGCCGACTTCTGCCTCTGCTACGTGCGCACCGACACCGAGGCACCGAAGCACCGCGGCATCAGCGCGCTGATCGTCGACATGCGCACGCCCGGCATTGTCTGCCGGCCGCTGCCCGAGCTCACCGACCCCCACCACGCCGACTTCAACGAGGTCTTCTTCACCGACGTGGAGGTGCCCGAGGAGAACCTGCTGGGGGACCTCAACCACGGCTGGGCCGTCAGCCAGGGCTCGCTGCGCCACGAGCGCGGGATGCTGTGGATCATGAACGTGTCGAAAATGGAGCGCACGCTGAAGGCCCTCGTGCGTGTGGCGGCGCGTCCCGACGGCCACGGCGGCACCCTGGGCGATGACCCGCGGCTGGCCGAGGCCATCGGCCGGCTCGCCACAGACACCGAAGCCATGCGCTGCCTGGGGTACCGCGGGTTCGCCAAGGCGAGCCGGGGGGAGATGTCACCCGAGCACATGGTGCTCAAGCTGTTCACGAGCGAAGCCGAGCAGCGGGCGACGCAGCTGGGACAGGTGGCGCTGGGCCTCGAAGGCCTCGACCTCGACGGTCCGGGCCCCAACCGGTTCACCGAGTGGGACCTGGCCCGGTTCGAGGCGGACCGGGTGGAGGAGAGCGCCAACGGTTCCTTCTACGACGGCGCCTGGGCCCTGCAGTTCCTGCGTTCGTTCGCCGGGACCATTTCGGGCGGAGCCTCCGAGATCCAGCGCAACATTGTGGCCGAGCGCGTGCTCGGCCTTCCCCGGGGGTAAGCGCCCCTCCCGCTGATCCGTCCGCGGCACACCCCGGCCGGCCCCAGACGGGCCGCCCGGGGCATGGTGCGGTGATCGGCACTGCACGCGGCCTTGGAGGCTGTGCAAGACGCGCTGAAGTCACAGAGCGCCACGACGAGAGCGGCGCCGGTGGGCCGGCGCAGACGTCGGCGTCTCGTTGCGAACGGGTGGCCCATCGGTTGCGCACAGCGTGTGGCGGCCGCGGCGTAGGCACGACATGAGGCGCAGCGGCCACCCGAAACGGTTGCCCACGACGGCCTTGACCTGCCGGGCCTCGTTCGTACTTCGTCAAAAAGACCCCCTTCGGTTCCGGGCATTTCTGTCCGATATCTCCTGTAACGAAGCGCAGGAACGAAGGGGAAGACAGCGTGCACCGCAGCGAGTCCAGGCGACGTATCGCGACATTTCTACTGCCCATCGGGGCCATCGTCATGAGCTCGGTCGCAGCGGGGTTCGTCAGTGCCGCGCCGGCGTCAGCTGCCGGCATCCTGCCGCCTTCGAACCCTTCCGCCAACATGGCGCCGGACAATCCCGACTGGCTGCAGTCGATTGACGACGCTCGCAGCCAGGAAGGCGTGGGCTCCATGGACGTCTCCGAGTCGGCGTTGGGCGCTCTGCCGTTCGATCAGCAGGTCCTCACCGTCGTCAACGACGAGCGCGTCGACCGCGGGGAGCAGCCCATCCAATACGTCACGTCACAGCTCAATGCGTACGCCCAGGGCGGTGCCAACTCCGGCGGCGACCCGACCTTCCCTTCCACCGTCACCGGCGGTGCGCCCATTTCGTACGGTGGATCGATCTGGGCCGGCGGCCTCACCTCCGTGCTCGAGGCCGACTACTACTGGATGTACGACGACGGGTATGCCGGCTCGGCGACGTCGAACTCGGCGTGCAGTCTGTCGGACCCTTCGGGATGCTGGGGCCACCGCGACATCATCCTGCACCAGTTCGCCGGCTGCCCTTCCGGCCCGCCGATCCTTTCCATGGGTGCGGCGTTCTCGTCTTCGGGCTACGCGGGCGGTTCCATCGCCGCCATGGTCGTCAGTACCTGTTCGCCGCCGACCGACATCGTGGCCAGCTGGGGCCAGCTGGCCACCGCGGTCCAATCCGGTTCGCGCACCGTGGCCATCGCGCCGACGCAGAACGGGACCGGATATTGGGAGGTCGAGGCCAACGGCACGGTGGGCGCGTTCGGATCCGCCGCGAATTACGGCTCCTTGAGCGGCACGCTGAACGCACCGATCGTGGGCATGGCCTCGACGCCCGACGGCAAGGGGTACTGGCTCGTCGGCACTGACGGCGGCATCTTCAGTTTCGGCGACGCCGCCTTCTACGGCTCGACGGGCTCGCTGCGGCTCGACAAGCCAATCGTCGGGATCGCCACCACGCCCGACGGCAAGGGGTACTGGATGGTGGCCGCCGATGGCGGCGTCTTCAGCTTCGGGGACGCGACCTTCTTCGGCTCCATGGGCGGCAGGACTCTCAACAGGCCGATCGTCGGCATGGCGGCGGACCCGACGACCGGCGGCTACTGGGAGGTGGCCTCCGACGGCGGCATCTTCGGCTTCGACGCCCCGTTCTACGGGAGCACCGGGAGCGTCCACCTGAACAAGCCCATCGTGGGCATTGAGGCGTCATCCGACGGCAAGGGCTATCGCGTGGTCGCTTCTGACGGCGGCATCTTCACCTTCGGCCAAGCCCCCTTCGACGGGAGCACCGGAGGCCTCACGCTGGCCGCCCCGGTCGTGGGCATGGCGGCCGACAACTCCACCAACGGCTACTGGATGGCCGCGGCCGACGGCGGTGTGTTCACCTTCGGTGGCGCCATCTACCTGGGGCGGGTCGTCAGCTCAAGTTGACGCCGGGTGGCCTGGGGCCGCCCCGTCACACCACGCCGCGGTCGCCCAGATCGGCCAGCTCCTCGTCACTCAACCCGACCAGGTCGCGCCAGACCTCCTGGTTGTGTTCACCGAGGCGAGGCGCGCCGCGAGGCGGCGGAGCCGGGTGTTTGGCCAACCGGGGAAACGGAGCCTGCTGGCGGACCGGCCCGATGACGGGATCGTCGACGGCCACGAGGTCACCGCGGGCGGCCATGTGCGGATCAGCGAAAATGTCGGCGGCGCTGTAGGCGGTGCCGACGGGGACGTCGTACTGCACGCAGCGGGCCGTGATCTCCTCAGCGGGCAGGCTCGAGGTCCAGTCGGCGACGATGCCGTTGATTTCCCCGCTGCGCGAGGCTCGATCGGCCAGGGTGGTGAAGCGTGCATCATCGATGAGGTCCGCACGGTCCATGACCTTGCACAAACGGTGGAAGTTGGCGTCGGACCCGGCCACGATGCAGATGAAGAAGCCGTCGGCCGTCGGGTAGTTGTCGAGCGGGGCCGATGTCGAGAGGCGATTCCCTTCGCGCTGACGCACGATCCCCAACTTGTCGTACCCGGCCAGCGTCCACTCCAGAATGCGCAGGACGGAGGCGTACAAGGGCGCGTCGATGACGTCGCCGCCCCGGGCCGCCTGGTCGCGTCCGTAGAGTGCAGCCACGGCGGCGAAGGCGGCGAAGGTGCCGGTGAGGTAGTCCGAAATCGTGACGCCGGGCCGCACGGGCGGGCGGTCGGGATCGCCGGTGAGGTTGAGGAGTCCGCCGAAGGCGATCCCGAGACGGTCGAGCCCGGGACGGGGGGAGTACGGGCCCGACTGACCGAAGACGCTGATGCGCACGTAGACGAGGTCCTCGGGGAGATCCTCGGGACCGAGGCCCCAGCGCTCCATCGTTCCGGGCCGGAAGTTCTCGCACAGCACGTCCGCCGTCGCTACCAGCCGCTTGAAGAGCTCCTTGCCTTCGGGCTTGCGGAGGTCGCAGGTGACACCGCGCCGGCCCCGCCCTTCGACCGCCCAGAAAAGGGAGTAGTCGGGCTCGTCCTCCATCGGCACGAAGGGGCCGATGGTGCGCATGAAGTCGCCCTCGCCCGGCAGCTCCACCTTGATGACGTCGGCGCCCAGCTCGCCCAGCAGGCCGGCGCAGAACGGCGCGGAAATCCGGGTGCCGACGTCGATGACGCGGATGCCGGCGAGTGGGCCGGTGGGCGGATCGCTCACCCCGGGTGGCCCTGCTCGCGCTCGGCCATGACGTCGCGCATGGAGCCCTTGCTCTTGCGGGCGGCCAGCGCGTTCAGCGCGGTCGCCGTGTTGTGGACCCAGTGGTGGGCCATGAAGTGGTATTTGAGCGCGTCGCGCTTGCCCATGAGGTTGCCCGTCTGGTTGAGGCTGTCCTTGACCGTCTGCGCCGTGATCGGTGGCACCAGGGCGATCCGGTCGGCCAGCTCCCGTGTCCGTGTGACGAGCTCATCCCGGGGGACGACACGGTTGACCAGTCCCAGGCGCCACGCCTCCTGGGCGTCGATGGTGTCACCGGTGAGGAGGAACTCCTTGGCCTTACGGATACCCAGCTCCCACGGCTCGACGAGCAACTCGACCCCGGCCCCCGTGAGGCGGAGGACCGGGTTGGAGAACACTGCGTCGTCGGCGGCGACGATGAGGTCGCACATGGCGGCCAGCATGAGCCCGGCCGCGACACAACTGCCCTGCACGGCGGCGATGGTCGGTTTGCGGAAGTCGTGGATCCGCAGGCAGCGGTCGTAGTACATGGTCTTCTCGTGCTGGAACTTGCCTTCGGGCGTCTCCCGCATCGCCACCCAGGGGTCCGATCCGTCACCGCTGACCAGGGCCTTGAGATCGTGGCCCGAGGAGAAGTGCTTCCCGGCCCCGGCCAGGATCACGACCCGCACCGCGTCGTCGGCGTCGGCCAGGTCCAGGGCTGCATCGATCTCGTCAATGAGCGTGGAGTCCTGCGCGTTGGCCATGTCCGGCCGGTTCATGGTGATGGTGGCGACGGCACCGTCGACCACGTAGAGGATCGTCTCGAAGTTCTCTGCCATTTCACCCATCCCTTGCTGAGTCGCCCATCCTGCCGTGCCGCCCGTCCGCCCGGGAACGCTCAACCCCGGGGCAGTCCCAGGACGCGTTCGCCCACCAGCGTGCGCTGGATTTCGTTGGTCCCGGCGAAGATGGAGGACGCCTGGTAATACAGCCACGAGCGTTGCCAGGCGCCGTCGGCCGGGTTCCCCTCGGCGCCCTCCCACAGCGGCGAGGCGGTGCCGAGCACGTCGAGCGCCGTCTGGTGCAGCCGCTTGGACATTTCGCTCCAGTACAGCTTGAGGGCGCTGCCCTCGGGTCCCGGTGCCTCGCCCTTGGAGAGGCGGGTGAGCGAGCGCCAGTTGTGCAGCTGGAAGAGGCGTACCTCGGTGGCGGCCTGGGCCAGCGACTGGCGCAGGCGCCAGTCGTCGAAGCTCCCGTTGGCCTCGGCCAGGCGAAGGAGCTCCTCAATGAGCTGCGTGTGGATCACCAGCTGGCGCGGGTTGATGCCGCGCTCGTGGGCCAGCGTCGAGCCGGCGATACGCCACCCCTCGCCTTCGGTGCCGATGCGCCGGTCGTCGGGCACGAACACGTCGTCCAGCTCGACCTCGTTGAATTCCGCCTCTCCGGTGGATTGCACGAGCGGGTGCACCACGACGCCCGGGGCATGCATGTCGATGATGAGGGAGGTGATGCCCTGCTGTCGTTTGGCGGCGGTCGGGTCGCTGCGGGTCAGGCAGAGGCCCCAGTCGGCGAACTGGGCGTAGGAGGTCCAGACCTTGCGCCCGGTCACCCGGTAGCCGCCCTCGACCGGCACGGCGCGGGTGGTGAGTGAGGCCAGGTCGCTCCCGGCGTCGGGCTCACTGAAGAGCTGGCACCACAGTTCGGAGGCCGAGAGGATCCGGTGGAGGAAGCGCTCTTTCTGTTCGGGCGTCCCGTGGGCCAGCAGCGTGGGCCCCACCAGATTGATGCCGATCCGGCCCACCAGCTCGGGAGCCCGGGCCCGGGCCAGCTCCTCGATCACCACGTAGTTCTCGAGCGCCCCCAGGCCCTGGCCACCGTATTCCTCGGGCCAGGTGAGGCCGACCCAGCCGTCGGCGGCCAGCTCGCCCTGCCAGCGCCGTCCGAAGGCGACCGTCTCGGCGAGGTCGTCGAACCGGGGCGGCAGCCCGACGCCATAGGGCCAGGGCAGATGCTCCATGAGCCAGCTCCGGAACGCCGCTCGCAGCGACTCCTGCTCGGCCGTGGCGTGCAGATCCATCCGCCGCAGCATGGCACAGCCGCCAGGCGAGGTGACACCAGTGTCAGTCGCCACCGTAGACTTCGCCGCCGTGGACTTCGACCTCTCAGGCGACCAGCAAGCTTTGCGTGACGCAGCAGCGTCACTCCTCGACAAGATGGCCGGATCCGACGCCCTGCGGGCCCGGGTGGGGACCGGCGTGATCGTCGGGACCCTTCCCGGCGCCGGCGCCGCGTCCGGCGATGCGGCGGTGGACGCGCCGACGGGCTACGACGAGACGGTCTGGTCGGCCATGGCGGAGCAGGGATGGCTGGCCATCGAATTGCCCGAGGACGACGGTGGCCTGGGGCTGGGCATGGTCGAGTTGGCCGTGCTCTGCGAGGAGATCGGTCGCCGACTGGTGGCCGCCCCGTTCCTGCCCACCATTGTGGCGCTGGGTGCGCTCTGCGGTGACGAGGCGCGGGCCGTCGCCGCCAACGACGAGTGGCGGGAGGCCCTGGGCCAAGGTGACGCCGTGGGATGTGTCGTTGCCGCCCCGGGGTCGAGCGGGCTCACCGTGTCCGGGTCCGAGGGCCAGGCGCGCCTGAGCGGACAGACGCCCCCGGTCGCCTATGCGCCCTCGGCCGATGTGGCCGTGGTCCTGGCCGGTGGCGGTGTCTACGCGGTGGACCTTCGCTCAGCGGGACGCCCGGCGCCGTTGTCCGCCATGGACCGCACGCGCGAGCTCGGCGTGCTGGACTTCGACGACACGCCGGCGAGTTTCGTGGGCGGCCCGGAGGCGGCCGCGTTGCTGGTCGACCGGGCGGCCACGTTGGCCAGTGCCGAAATGCTCGGAGCGGCCGACCATGTCCTGGCCCTCACCGTGCAATACGCCAAGGACCGGGTGCAGTTCGGCAAGCCGATCGGCTCGTTCCAAGCCGTCAAGCACATGCTGGCCGACGCGCTGGTCGACGTGGAGGGGATGCGCTCGACCGCGTACTACGCGGCCTGGTGCGCCGCGGCCGGCGACCCCGAGCGCTCACTGTCGGCCAGTATGGCCAAGGCATGGTGCTCCGACGCGTCGCGCCGCGTCATGGCGGCCGGGCTCCAGGTCCACGGCGGCATCGGCTTCACGTGGGAGCACGACATGCACCTCTACCTGAAGCGGGCCCAGCTCGATCAGGTGAGCTACGGGGACGCTGCGGCCCACCGCGAGCGCGTGGCCACGCTGTTGCGCACCAGGCTCCAGACGGCCGAGGTCCTTTCCTGAGGCCGGCCCGGCGCCGACGACGTGCGGGTCACGGGCGCAGGGCGGACGTCGGGGTGCCGTTGATCTGGAGCAGGACCAGCGACTGGTTCTCGACCTCGCTGGCGGCATGCCGGCCGTTGGCCAGGGATTGCGGCACATCTACGGTGAGGCGGATACCCACGAGGTAGTCGCCACGCACGACGGCCCGCTCCTCGACCGTCCCCGGCACATTGCTGGGCCGCGACGCGCACGTCCTGGCCGCGGCGGCCGGCACCCGGCCTTCGAAGGCAGCCAGGGTCTCGGTCCGCACGAAAGCCGTCCCGCTGGGCGTCCACGGGGTGGAGCCGCCGACGATGGCCGTGTAGCTGCTGAGCCTGCAGGCGGCGGCGGACGGGCTGAGGACGGCGATGAGCTTCGAACCGGAGGCGGTCTCCTGGTACATCGTCATGCGCGACGGGGGCTTGTAGTCCACCTGGCGCACCTGGCGGATGGTGCCCTTCGATCCGGTCCACCCCGAAGGCCCGGCGGAAGTGGAGATGGTGTTCACGAGGTCGAAGGCGAACGACGTCGACCCGGTGGGCGTGCCGAAGGTCCGGGCGGAGCCGTTCTGTACCGTGAGGGTGGCCCCGCTGGGGGCCGACGACGCACCCAGGACGGCGAAGGCCAGACCGCCGACGCCGAGGGCGGCGAGCAGCAGGAACGGGATCAGATTGCGGCGTGGCACGCGCCAAAGCTATCGGGGGCCCGGCGGAGCGGCCCCGCGAGGTGGGGCGGCCCGGCTCAGGTGGCGGCGGCGCGGCGCTGCAGGGCGGCCCGGTCGGGCTTGCCCGAGCCCAGCAAGGGGAGGTGGTCGAGGCGCTCGACCTTCTCGGGCGTCTTGAACTTGGCCACGCCGCGGTCGCTGAACCAGCGCCGGCACGCTTCGAGATCGAAGGGCGTGGCGGACTCGACGAAGGCGGCGACCCGCTCACCCATGAGCGCGTCCGGGTAGCCCACGGCGACGGCGTGATGGATGTCGGGGTGGGCCTCCAGGGCCGCTTCTACCTCCGAGGCCGAAATGTTCTCGCCTCCCCTGATGATCACGTCCTTGAGCCGACCGACAATGCGCACCCAGCCGTCGCTGTCGACGGTGGCCAGGTCACCCGTGCGGAACCAGCCGCCGCGAGCGATGACCGTGGCGGTCTGCGTGGCGTCGGCGTAGCCGGCGAACATTTCGGGGCCACGCACCCAGAGCTCGCCGGGAGAACCGGTAGGACAGCGCGCCCCCGTCTCGGGGTCCGAGACGCGGAGTTCGACCGCGCCCACCGGGCGTCCGTCGGTGTCGCGGGCTCTCTCGAACGGATCGTCGTCGGTGCTCGTCGTCACTGTCGGCGCCTCGGTGGAGCCGTACGTCCGTTTCACCCGGCAGTCGAAGGTCCGCGCCGTCTCCTCCACGAAGGCCGGGGTGACCGACGCGCCACCACTGGACACCAGCCGGATGGACGACACGTCGGTGCCGGGCGTCTCGGCCAGGGCTCGGCCCATGGCGATGAAGAAGGTCGGCGGTCCGGCCAGGAAGGAGATGCGCTCGCGCGCCACCAGGTGCAGCGCCTGTTCGGGATCGAAGCGGCGGACCAGCACTGCACGCAGCCCGGCGGCACCCGGCACGAGCACGCCGTTGAGCAGCCCCGAAATGTGGGCCATCGGTGCCGGCATCAGCACCGCGTCCGTCGGGCCGAGCCCGTGCACGCGGGCCATCAACGACGCCTTCCAGCTCAGCCCGCGCTGGGTGTGCAGGACAGCTTTGGGGATCCCGGTCGATCCGGACGTGAACAGGACCAGCGCTATGTCGGAGGGCCGGCCGGGGAACGTCCCCGCCGGCACCGGGGCGCCTCCGACGGCCTCGGCCAGAGCCGCGGGGTCGGAGAAGGTCTCGGGTGGCAGTTCCAGGACGAGGCCCGGGTCGATCTGGCCGAGGGCCGCCGCCACATCCGCCGCGCCGAACGAGTGCAGGACCGGCGCCGCCACGGCGCCGATGCGCCAGCAAGCCCGGGTCAGAACGGCGGCGGCCAGGCTATTGGGCACCTGCCAGGCCACGGCCTGACCGCGTCGGACGCCGCGGGAACGAAGCCCGCCGGCGACCGTCGCCACCAGCGCGTCGGCCTCGGAAGCCGAGAGCCGGGTGTCCCCGTCCACCACCTCGCCACCGTGGGCACTCAGCAGGGCGTCGAGGGTCGGCACGTCCCAGGGGCCGCCGGGTCGCCGGTAGCGGCGGGCCTGGTCGGGGACCCAGGTCGGTCGGAGGCGGGCCGTCACGGCAGGGCACCATACCCGGGTCCCGGTAACGTGACGCCGATGGCACGGCAGTGGAAGGAGCCGGCGTGGATCTCGCGCTGAAGAAGGAGGACGAGGATTTCGCCGCCTCGTTCCGGGCGTGGCTGGGAGAGCACTTGCGCCGCCCGCCTGCCTTCGCCGATTTGGCCGACGAGGTGGCCTGGGGGCGGGAGTGGCAGGCCACCCTGGCCGCCGAGCGCTGGGTCGGTGTCCATTGGCCCCACTCCTACGGCGGGCGGAGCGCCACACCGGTCCAGGTTGCGCTCTACCAGAGCGAATATGCCCGCGCCCAGGCGCCGCAGCCGGTCAACCGGGTGGGCATCAACCTGGTGGGCCCGACCCTGCTGGCCCACGGCACAGAGGACCAACGGCTCCGCTATATGCCGGCCATTCTCTCGGCCGAAGAGATCTGGTGTCAGCTCTTCAGCGAGCCCGATGCCGGCAGCGACCTGGCGTCGCTCTCCACGCGGGCAACGCCGGTCGACGGGGGCTTCGAGGTCACTGGTCGCAAGGTCTGGACGTCGTACGCGCAGTTCGCCTCGTGGGGTCTGTGCCTGGCCCGCACCGACGCCGACGCCCCGCGGCCCCAGCAGGGGATCACGGCACTGATCGTCGACATGTCCGACCCGGGCGTCGACGTGCGCCCACTGGTGCAGATGACGGGTGACGCCGAATTCAACGAAGTGTTCCTGACCGACGTCTTCGTGCCGGCGGAGCACGTGGTGGGCATCGAAGGGCAGGGCTGGACCGTCGCCGGATCGACACTGGCGCACGAACGCGGCACGAACTTCCCCTTCAAAGAACAGGTCGTGCACGAGGCGTACCTGGCCCGGCTGTACGAGGAGGCCCGCAGCAACGGCAGCCTGGACGACCCGCTGGTGGCCGACGCGTTGGCGCGGGCGGCCATGGACCTGCACGTGCTGCGCCTCCACAACCTGCGCACCCTCACGCGACTCGGCAGAGGTGAAGAGCCGGGTCCGGAGTCGAGTTGGATCAAGCTGGCGTGGACGACCATGACACAGGGCCTGTCGGATGCCGCGCTGCTCGTCACCGGACGCGATGCGTCGTCGGCCCAAGCGGGACCGTGGGCGCGCCAGTGGCTGTGGAGCAAAGCGGCCGGGATCGCCGGGGGGACGTCACAGGTGCAGCGCGACATCATTGCCGGCAGGATCCTGGGCCTGCCGCGCTAGCTCCAGCGCCCCCGAGTGACCCGCCGAAGTAGGGGCCGGGTGATGCGCCAGGTACGCGCGGGCACGGCGTAACCTGTTTCATGCGCGGAAAGGAGTTGTTGTCCCGTCGGGCCACCAGCAACCTTGCCGCGGCGAAAATGGACCTCGCCGGGGCCACCGTCGACGGCGACGACGACCGGATCACGCTGCTCGAGACGCTCATGTCCTCCGGTGGTCAGATCCTGTTGTACCGACCCCAACTGCAGCACTACGCGCTCCTCTTCGGTGACCTCGAATCGGCTGCGCATGTGGCGGTGGTCGTTCCCGGTGTCGGGGACGGGACGAACCTGTGCCAGGACTGGATCCCCGACGCCATCAACCTGTACGAGGCCAGCGCGTCGACGGCCGTCGTCCTGTGGAAGGGCTACGACAATCCGGTCGACGTCCTGGCGGCGGCGGCCGACTCCATCGAGTGCAGCGACGACCTGGCGACGGCCGCCTACGACCTCACCGAGTTCATCACCACATTGGCCCTGGAGCCCGGGCAGTCCTTGACCGTGATCGCGCACAGCTTCGGGTCGATCGTTCTCGGCGCCGCCCTGGCCGACGCCGGGTTGGAGGTCACGGACGTCGTGGTGGCGGGCAGCCCGGGTATGACGGTCGACGAGCTGCGCCAGCTCCACCTGGAGCAGTCGCACTTCTTCTCCGAGCAGGCACCCGGAGACGTCATCGCCGAGCTCGGGATCTTCGGGGCACCTCCGACCTCACCCAGGTTCGGCGGTACCCGTATGAGCACGAACGCGCCGGAGCATCCACCGGTGGTGGCGCACTCGCACTACTTCGATCCGGGCTCCGCCGCGTTGGAGAACATGGTCGACGTCGTCACGGGCCACTACGACGACATCGAGCGACACCGGGCCGCCTTCCCCGAGATCGCCGGCGGCCTCGTCGCCTGGGCGCTGCGCATACCCGTGGTCCCACTGCGGATGGTCGGACGCCGCTACCGGGGGCCCGGTTTCCGGATTCTGACCAACTGGTGCCGCTTCGTGGACCTCGGGGCGAGCGAGACGGGCAACCTCGTCTGCGGGGTGCTCGACGAGGGCGAGCGCGCCCTGCTGTGGTTCGCCCACCGGGTCGGGGCAGTCCAGCACCACGAGCCCGACCTCATGCCGGATGCCGATGCCGATGCCGACGCGGACGCCGATGCCGATGCCGACGCGGACGCGGACCCCGGACCGCCGGCGGGCGACCCCGAAACTTCCTGACTGGCGACCGGGGCGGCGCGCCCTCAGGCCGTACTGGTCCTCCCCGGCCGCCCCTCAACGGGGACGGGAGCTGGGCCATCCTCACCTGACGTGCGTGTCAGCAATTGGGTCGGGGCCACGCTACGTTTGCCCGATGCCCATCTGGCTGAGTGACCACGAATACGCCACGCTGCGGGCCGCCTGCGCACAGATGCTGCCCTCCAGCGAGGGCACGCCCGGTGCGGAGGAGGCCGGCGTGGCCGACTACATCGACGGCTTCTTGGGAGCCTTCAGCTTCGACCCGCCCCGCATTTGGGCCGGCGGTCCGAGCTCGGGGCGCAAGGGCGGCGTGAATGGGTTCGCCACGTTCCATCGCCTGTCCGCGCTGGACGAGTTGGCCTGGCGCATGCGGCTCGAGGGCTCCCAGGGCAAGCCCGAGCGCGAGTTCAACGGTCCCGTTATCGGACTGCAGGAGCGCTACCGGGAGGGCCTGGCCGCTCTGGGTGCCGACTTCACCGAGGTGGACGGAAGCGAACAGCGTCGGCGGCTGCGCGAGCACGAGGCCTTTCGTGAACTCTTGTGGGAGCACTGTTGCGAGGGCATGTACGGCGCGCCCGAGTACGGGGGCAACCGCGACACGGTCGGCTGGGACTACATCGACTACGAGGGCGACGTGCAGCCGCGGGGCTACAGCGACGCCGAGGTGTCGCAGCCATGAGTCCCAGCGCCATCATCATCGGCTCGGGCCCCGGCGGCGCCACGGCGGCCGACGTGCTGACCCGGGCCGGCTGGTCCGTCGTCATCATGGAGAAGGGCCGCAACCACCTCCTCGACCCCGATGACCTGACCCGGCCCGCCGGGGATTACTCCAATGACGAGATCAAGTTCGTGTCGCGCTACTTCCTCGGGCCGGACCCGCTCGTCGAGCCCCGGGCGTTCCGACGCTCGGCGGACGAGGGCGAGCACACGCACGTCGGCGAGGTGAACTCCATCCCCACCACGGTGGGCGGTGGCGGGACCCACGCCGACGGCAAGGTGCCGCGCTTCCGGGAGGAGGATTTCGGCCTCTTGTCGACCCACGGGCCCCAGGACGGCGCGGCGGTGGACGACTGGCCCCTCGACTACGACGAGCTGGAGCCCTATTACGCGGAGGTCGAGCGGGCCATCGGGGTGGCGGGACGCGAGGGGGCCAACCCGTTCGCGGCCTGGCGGTCGGGCCCGTACCCCATGCCATCCGGGGCGCCGATGTACGGCGCGGTGTTGTCGTCGGCGGCGGCCGAGAAGCTCGGCCTGCACCCCTATGAGGCGCCAACGGCGGCAAACAGCATCGCCTACGACGGGCGCCCGGCCTGCAACAACTGCGGCTTCTGTGCCTTCTTCGGCTGCCCGATCCACGCCAAAGGTGATCCGGTGGCGTTGCTCACCCGGGCCATGGCCACGGGGCGGGCGGAGCTCTTGGCCGAGACCTACGTGAGCCGAATCATCACCCAGGGCAGCCGCGCCACCGGTGTCGAGTACATCGGTAGCGACGGGGTCACCCACACCAGGGAAGCCGACACGGTCATTGTGGCGGGCGGTGCCATTGAGACGCCGCGCCTCCTCCTGCTGTCGGGCCTGGACCACCCGGCCCTCGGCAAGTACCTCATGGTGCACTTCCAGACGATCGTGGTCGGCCACTTCCCGCACTTGCGGCTCCATCCCCACAAGGGCCGGGCCGTCACCCACGTCCACGACGATGCCATGGTCCAAGACGACGGCTCGCGCCAAGCCGCCGCCGCGGCCGGCCTCCCGTGGTTGCGCGGGGGTTTGGTGGAGCACAGCGGGGGAGGCCTGCCCATCATGGAGGCGCGCCACTCTCCCTGGGGGCGTTATCACGCTCAGACCATGCGCGACTCCAACCTGCGTGAGCGCATGTGGGCCTTCATCATGCAAGGGGAGGACCTGCCCTACGCCACCAACACGGTCGACCTGAGCCCTTCCATCCGTGACGCCCGGGGCTATCCGGTGGCCCGTATCACCTACCGACCCGGACACCATGAGCTGGTGGCCTCGAAATACCACGGCAAAATCCTGCAGTCCGTGCTGGAGGAGATGGGCGCCGAATGGGTGATGCACACCTCCTCGCCGGGTGTCTCGTACCACGGGGTGGGGGCGACACCCATTCCCGAGAGCCGTCACGTCATGGGCACGGTCCGGATGGGGGACGACCCGGCTACCTCGGTGGTGGACCGCTGGGGGAGGGTGCACTCCCTCGACAACGTCGTGGTGGCCGACTCCTCGGTCTTCGTCACTTCGGCCGGCTACGGACCGACGCTGACCCTGGTGGCCCTGGCGGCGCGGGCGGCGCACCACCTGGCGGGGACCACCCCCGAGGCCGTCGCACCAGCGTCGGGCGCTAACTGAAGTCTCAACTTCCACTTGAGCTTGAGGGTGAGGGAAGGAGTTCGCACCCTCACCCTTCGCCTCAAGGAGAGGTTAAGAGTTGTCTTACACTCCCAGTTCAGAGGCCCGGATCAGCGGATGCCGCGGGTGAGGAGCATGGTGCCGGCGATGGGCCCGCCCCCGTTGGCCACTGCTGCGACCTCGGGGTTCCGGCCGCCGGCCCGCACCACCTGGCGCTCGCCGCCCTCGCCACGGAGTTGGACGCACGCTTCGTGGATGAGGGAGAAGCCGTGCAGGCGTCCGCCCGAGAGCTGGCCACCCGCTGTGTTGAGGGGCAGCACGCCGTCACGGGCGATGTTGGCGCCGCCCTCAATGAACGGGCCGCTCTCGCCGCGGCCGCAGAATCCCATGGCCTCGAGCCACACAATGGTCAGCACGCTGAAGCCGTCGTAGAGCTGTGCCGTGTCCACGTCGGCCGGCGTGAGATCGGTGCGCTCCCACATGGAGGCTGCCGCATCACGCGCCGCCATGGTGGTCATGTCGTCGAACTGGTCCCAACTGGGCCGGCCCCGCAGTGCGGTGCCCAGTGCGTTGATGTGCACGGCGGGGTGGTCGAGATCGTCGGCGAGGTCGCGGTGCGACACAATGACGGCGGTCGAGCCGTCGCACGGAGCATCACAGTCGTACAGACAGAGTGGCGTGGTGATGATGCGCGCCGCCAGGTAGTCGTCCATCGACATGGGGTCCGTGTAGACCGCCTTGGGGTTGAGGGCCGCGTTCCGTCGCCCGTTGATGGCGATCTGGCCCAGTTGCTCGCGGGTCAGCCCGAACTCGTGCACGCGGCGCTGGCCCACCATGGCGATCCAGTTGGCCGCTGAGACGGCGCCGTAGGGGAGCGACCACTGCATGAAGCTGCCGAAGCGGGGCACCGAGCCACTGCTGCCGGTCCCACCCATCGGTTGACGACCGCCCGTCCCCTGGGCGGAGCCCTCGGTCACCGTGCGGTAGACGAGCACGTTCTTGGCCAGCCCGGCGGCGACCGCCAGCGACGCCGCCATGACGGCCCGCATCTGGGCCGGTCCTTCCCCGCCGCCGTCGTGCCAGTTGAGCGACAGGCCGAGCGCGTCCTGCACCTCGGGCGAGGGCGGGCCGCCGAACCCCGGCGTCCCGGCGCCCATGCCGGGGTAGGTCGAGAGCCCGTCGATGTCGTCGCGGGTCAGGCCGGCGTCAGCAATGGCGGCGAGGGCCGCATCGACGGTGAGATCCAGGTCGGAGCGCCCCAACCGTCGGCCCACATCGGACTGCCCGATGCCCGAAATGATGGCGCGCCGCTCCAGCGGCTCTTCTGTCGGACGCGGACTCATGATGCCTCCTCCACCGGCGTGAACAGCGGGAGCCAGACGTCGTCCACGTGCTCGAAGAGCACCCGCACCGGCATCCCGATGCGCACGTCCTCGGGCTCGACGTCGACCAGGTTCGTCGTCAGTCGGACGTCGGGCTGCTCGTCGATGGACACCCAGGCGATGATGTAGGGGTCGCTCCCCGGGATCCACTGCTGATAGTTGACCGTGAAAGTCTCCACGTGGGCCCGCCCGCTGACGGCCTGGGGTGCCACATTGCGTGACAGGCAGCGGGGACAGACCGGACCGGGCGGATGGATGAAGAAGCCGCAGTCGTTGCAGTGGAGGAAGCGCAGGACGCCGTCCTCACCGGAGGTCCAGAAGAATCTGACGTCGTCGTCCAGGCGCGGCAGGAGACGCAGCATCGGGCCGTTGGCAACCATGCCGCATGTTGGCACAGGCGCGCCGGTCGGCCCCAACCGGCGCTGTGGCGCTCCTCAGGCCCCGAGTACGCCGGCGGCCACCAAGGCTTTCCGGGTCTCCTCAACCCCGCGCACGTGAGAGGCGGCGAAGCCCACCTCCTGGGCCGCCTCCACGTTGACAAGGTTGTCGTCGAGGAACAGGACCCGCCGGCGGGGGACCGGGAGCAGGTCCGCCACGGCCTCGAAGACGGCAGCGTCAGGTTTGACCAGACCGAGCTCGAAGGAGAGGAAGCGGTAGGCGAAGCATCGGGTCAGCGGTAAGTCCTCGTAGTTGGCCGCCCACTGGACGGCGTTCATGTTCGAGAGGAAGCCCGCCGGCACGCCGGCCTGCACGGCGCCGACAAGTTCGAGCGCACCCTCGAAGGGGGGCAGGGGCCAGCCGGAGAATTCCTCCAGAAAGGCGGCCGGTTCCAGCGGGAGGTCCCAGTCGGCCACCATGCCGTCGGCGAACTCCTCGGGCGAACAGAGCCCGGCTTCGAAACGTTGCACCCAGCGGCAGCCCAGCCAGCGGGCCCATAGCGCCTCGTCGCTGTCGATGCCGGCCAAGGCCCGCATGGACGCCACCCCACCGGGCTGAATCAGCACGCCACCCAGGTCGAAGAGGACGAGATCGATCTGGTCGGCCGTCACGGCTGGGATGTTAGGGGCCGGCCGTCCGGGAGCGATGTGAGTGCACTCTTTTCTGCGACAAGATGGGCGGACGAGAAGAGCGGCGCCAAGCCAGCGGCACCGGGCCGGGCCCGCTCCGACATCGAAGGAAAGGGAGGACCGCGTGAAGCTGTCCATGACGTTGAACTACGCCGGTGGGTTCGAAGAGTCGGCCAAGCAGGCGGTCGCGTTGGAGAAGGTCGGGCTCGACGTCGTCTGGGTGGCTGAGGCCTACAGCTTCGACGCGCCGAGCTTCATGGGATATCTGGCCGCCAAGACGGAGCGCGTCGGGATCGGCTCCGCCATTTTGCCCATCTACAGCCGCACACCCACGCTGATCGCCATGACGGCCGCCGGCGTCGATGCCGTCTCGGGCGGGCGCTGCCACCTCGGCCTGGGTGCCTCGGGACCTCAGGTCATAGAGGGCTTTCACGGCGTGCCCTACGACCGCCCCCTCACCCGCACGCGCGAGATCGTCGACATCTGCCGCCAGGTGTGGGCCCGCGAGGCGCCGCTCGTCCACGAGGGCGCGGCGTACCACATCCCCCTGCCGCCCGGTGAGGGGACGGGGCTGGGCAAGCCCCTCAAGTTGATCAACCACCCGGTGCGGCCCCGCATCCCGATTTGGGTGGCCGCCCTGGGCGAGAAGAACGTCGCCATGACCGCCGAGGTGGCGGACGGCTGGCTGCCGATCTTCTTCTTCCCGGAGAAGGCCAAGGAGGTCTTCGGTCCCTCCCTGGCGGCCGGGACGGCCAAGCGGGACCCGTCGCTCGACACGTTGCAGATCGCCGCCGGCGGGATCCTGGCGATCGGCGAGGAGTCCGAGGTCGCACCCATCCGCGACCTCGGCCGTGGCGCGGCCGCGCTCTACATCGGGGGCATGGGGGCCAAGGGCAAGAACTTCTACAACGCGCTCGCCTGCCGTTACGGCTACGAGAAGGAGGCCACCGAGATTCAGGACCTCTACCTGTCGGGCAAGAAGAAGGAGGCCGCGGCGCTGGTGCCCGAGGCGCTGCTCGAGGCGACGTCACTCTGCGGCCCGGAGTCGTACATAAAGGAACGGGTGGCGGCCATGGCCGAGGTGGGCGTGACCCATCTCAACGTCACGCCGGTGGGTGCCGATCCCGTCGCCATGGTCGAAAAACTGCGAAGCTGGGTGTAGCTGACGGGGGAGGAGCACCTATGCACGACCTGATCATCCGCGGTGGCACCGTCGCCGACGGATCCGGGCAGCCGACCCGTCTCGCCGACGTCGCCATTGACGGCAGCATCGTCACCGAGGTCGGTGCGGTCGAGGGAGCGGCCAGGCGCGTCGTGGACGCCGACGGCCTGCTGGTCACGCCGGGCTGGGTCGACATCCACACGCACTACGACGGCCAGGCCACGTGGGACCCCGAGGTCTCGCCCTCGGGCTGGCACGGGGTGACCACCGTCGTCATGGGCAACTGCGGCGTCGGGTTCGCCCCGGCCCGCGCCTCCGACCGCGCCTGGCTCATCCAACTCATGGAGGGTGTAGAGGACATCCCCGGCACTGCACTGGCCGAGGGCATGAACTGGAACTGGGAGACCTTCGGTGAATACCTCGACGAGGTGGCGCGCACCGATCGCGTGCTCGACGTGGCCGCGCTCGTCCCGCACGGTGCGCTGCGTGCCTACGTGCTGGGCGAGGGCCGGGCCAACGACGCTGCCAACGGTGAGGAGATCGGGGAGATGGCGGCGCTCGTGCGCGAGGCCGTGCGTGCCGGCGCCATCGGTGCCTCCACCACACGGACAATTCTGCACCGGGCCAAGGACGGCGAGCTGGCGGCAGGGACCACGGCGGCGGCCGACGAGCTGATCGCCATCGGCGAGGCACTGGGCAAGGCGGGACACCGCGTCTTCTCGGTGGCGAGCGACATGCGTGACCTCGACCATGAATTCGCCTGGATGTCGGAGATCTCTGTCCGCGCCGGCATCCCGGTGACCTACCAGGTGCTCCAGGCCGACTTCGCACCGGACCTCTGGCGTGAGTGGATCGACCGCGGCGTCGCCGCCAACCGCCGCGGCGCCTGGCTGGTCCCGCAGGTCGCCGGCAAGCCGACCTCACTCATGGTGGGCTTCCAGTCGGCCACGCATCCCTTTTCCCACCACCAGACCTACCAGGAGATCGCCCACCTCCCCCTACCCGAACGGGTGGCCCGCCTGCGCAGGCCCGAGGTGCGCGCCGCCATGCTCGCCGAGGAGCCGCGGCCGGGCGGCTTCGTCCAGCTGCTCCGCGCCAACCTGCACAAACTCTTTCCATTGGGCGACCCGCCCGACTACGAGCCGCCACCGGAGCGCAGCGTCACCGCGCTGGCCGCCGCCCAGGGCCGGACGACCGACGAGGTCCTCTACGACTTGATGCTCGGACGCGACGGCAAAGAGCTGCTCTACCTGCCGTTGTTGGACTACGCCGCGAGCAACCTCGACGCCGTCCGGGAAATGCTGGTCCACCCGGCGACCGTCCTGGGGCTGGGGGACGGCGGCGCCCACTGCGGAGTGCTGTGCGATGCCAGCCTGCCGACCTTCATGCTGACCCATTGGGCTCGTGACCGCAGCCGCGGGGAGCAGCTGCCGCTCGAGACCGTGGTGCACCTGCAGACCCGCCGCACCGCCGAGCTCTACGGGTTCCGCGACCGCGGCCTGCTGGCGCCGGGCTACGTGGCGGACGTGAACCTCATCGACCACGACGGGCTGGCGCTTTGTCCTCCCGAAATAGTCTACGACCTCCCAGCCGCTGGCAAGCGGCTGATTCAGCGGGCCCGTGGGTATGCGGCGACCATCAAGTCGGGCGTGATCGTCCGTCAGCACGACGAGCCGACGGGGGAGTATCCCGGCCGTCTCCTGCGGGGCCCGCAGCCCCTGCCGGTCTGAGCCCTCTACGTCCCGCACCGCCGCGGCGAGTGCCCCGGCTCACTGCCGAGCGTCGCGCAGCGCCTCCTCGAAGCCGCTGACGCGCAGCGCGGTGATGCGCGTGCCGTCGGTCTCGAACACGTCGTGCACCGTATGCCCGGCGCCTCCCAGGTGGACGTCGATGTCGACCTCCATCCGCGTGCCGTCGAAGGTCGGCGTCCGCGGTGCAGGCCGGAAATCCGCGTAGGTGAACGTGTTGGCGAGGTAGTAGCCGCAGATGGCGTCGAGCCCCTGCAGTCGGATGTCCCCGCTCTCGAACACGGCATCGTCTGCGAAGAGCGCCCGGACGAGGTCGATCTCCTGCGCCGTCACCGCCGTGAAGTACTCGTCGAGGAGTCCGGGCAATCCATCGTTGCGCGCGGGGAGCCCGTACTGCCGGCGCGCGTTGAGCCCCAGCACGTGGACCTGGGTGGCGGTGCTGCAGGGGGCCACGGTGGACCGGATGGCTTCGACAGCGCCGGGGAACGTGGCGTCGTGGTGCGGGTAGTCGCTGCCCCAGACCACGCGGCTCTCGCCGACGAACGGCACCAGGGCGGGCAGCGTGTGCTCGTCGACCTCGAAGCTGATGGCGCACTGGCGGGCGAAGTACTCCGACGGTCGCCGCGCCATGTCGGGGCAGAAGCCGCCGAAGGACTCGACCTGCTCGTCCAGACGTTCGAGCCAGAAGGGCGCCCAGCCGCCCGAGGATTCCAGGAAGAGCAGGCGCAGGCCCGGATGGCGTTCGAGCGTGCCGAAAGCGATCAGCTCGGCGCAGGCCAGCATGGCCTCGAAGGAGTGGGACATGGCGTGGAGGATCAGCGGGTTGAAGGGGCGGTCCGACCCGAGGGTCGGCACGTCGACCGAGCTGCCCTCGTGAATCCCGATGGGCACACCGAGCTCCTCGGCCGCCTCCCACACCACGTCGTAGGCCCGGTCGGAGAGCGAGCGGCCCAGACAGGGGTTGGGCCGGACGAAGCCTGCCACCAGGCCGAGCTCCCCGACGCCGCGCCGGAGCTCACGCGCCGCCGCTGCCGGATGCTGCAGGGGGAGCATGGCCGCCCCGAACAGGCGGCGCGGGTCGGCCGCGCAGTAGCCGGCGAGCCACTCGTTGTAGGCGGTGGCGAGGGCTACCGCGGCGGCCGGGTCCTCCAGCAAGGGGAAATACAACCCGATGGTCGGGTACAGCACGGCCTGGTCGATGCCCTCTCCGTCCATGTCGTGCAGCCGGGTGACGGGGTCGGACCCGCCCGGCTGGGCGTCCGCCAGCGGGCGGAACGACGCCTGGTCGTCGAAGGTGGACCCGGGACGGGTGAGGTTGCCCAGCGGGACCGCCAGCAGCTCGGTGTCCCCGACCACGACGTGCTCGTAGCCGGCGCGGTCGGCGCTGATGCGGGGCCGGTACCGGTCGGGCAGACCGGCCCAGGCCGCCTCCGGCTCCACCACATGGCCGTCGGCGTCGACGATCGGGCCGGCGCAGGGTGGAAGCGGAGGAGTGCCGCGCCCGCTCATGACGCCGGGATGCGCCAGTCGTCGACCAGCGGGAGCCGATGGCGGAACAGGCGGCTGGCGTTGCCGCCGGCCACCGCCCGCAGCTCGTCGTCGGGTAGCGAGCCCCACGTCGCGGTCAGCACGGCCTGGGTGTCGGGCCACGACGAGTCGGCGTGCGGATAATCGCTCTCCACCATGATGTGGTCGAGGCCGATGACGTGGCGCTGCACCACGGCGGACGGGTCGTCGATGGAGCAGAACCAGAAGTTGCGCCGGAGGACCTCGCTCGGCAGGAGGTCCGTCGGCCAGGCGGTGCTCTCGGTGCCCGAGGCTGAGTGGCCCAGGACGTAGTCGGCCCGGTCCATCAACATCGGGACCCAGCCGATGCCGCCCTCGGACAGCGCCACCTGGAGGCCCGGGAACCGCAGCGCCACGCCAGACCAGAGCCACTCGGCGGCGGCCAGGAGGGCGTTCACGGGGAACACCGTGGGCAACAGCTCGAACGGTGGGTCCGGGGAGGGCAGCGGGGCCCAGGACGACGCGCCGGTGTGCAGGCAGACGACCGTCCGCGTCTCCTCGCAGGCCGCGAAGAAGGGATCCCAGGCGCCGCTGAAGATGGAGGGCAGCTGCAATTGCGCAGGGAACTCCGGGAAGCTGACCGCCTTGAATCCCCGCGCCGCGTTGGCCCGCACTTCGGCCGCCGCCACGGCTACGTCGGCCAGCCAGGGCAGCTGCAACGGGATGATGCGGTCCGGGTGGGTCCCCGCCCACACCTCCAGGTGCCAGTCGTTGAAGGCGCGCAGGCAGGCCAAGCCGAGGTCCTGGTCCGCCGCCCCGGAGTAGACGGCGCCGCAGAACCCCGAGACGAGCGACGGGAAGCACAGCGAGGCCCAGATGCCGGCGCGGTCCATGTCCAGCACGCGGGCGTCGATGTCGAAGCAGCCCGGGCGCATTTCGTCGAAGCGGGCCGGCTCCATGCTCCATTCCTCGCGTGGTCGCCCGACGACGGCGTTGAGACCGACGTTGGGATAGCGCCTCCCCTCGAAGAGCCAGTTCTGTGACCCGTCCGCCCCTTCGACGATCCGCGGGGCCGACGCCGCGAGTGCGCCGGGCAGGCGATGCTCGAAGAGGTCCGGCGGCTCAATCAGGTGATCGTCGACCGAAATGACCGGCATCCGGATGGGCCTGGGCTCGGGGTCCGGGAGCAGGGTGGCGCGGCCTGGTGCGGGTTCTGTGTCGACTGTTCCCACGAGGAGGTGACACTATCGTCACGGAGTTGTCCGGCCCGGGGGGTGCATGACCACACAGAGCGATGGCCTCGTCACCAGCGTCGGCCTGCTGAGCGACGGCAACGTCGTGGGCGGGGCTGCCGGCACCTACCCCGTCGCCAACCACGCCCGGCCGCGCGTCCGTGTGGTGCTACCGGGCCCGACCGAACAGGAGGACTCGACATGACAACTGTCATCCGCGGTGGGACGGTCGTCGACGGGACGGGCTCGCCGCCGGTTCGAGCGGATGTGCTCATCGACGGTGAGCGGATCGTCGCCGTGGGCGACGGCGCCGACGGCGTGCGCGCCGACACCGAGATTGACGCCACGGACATGCTGGTGACGCCCGGCTTCGTCGACCTGCACACGCACTACGACGCGCAGCTCTTCTGGGATCCCAACGCCAGCCCGTCACCGCTGCACGGCGTGACCACCGTGCTCGGGGGCAACTGTGGCTTCTCGTTGGCGCCCATGGCCCCCGAGCACGTTGACTACATTGCGCGCATGATGGCGCGGGTCGAGGGCATGCCCCTCGCCGCGCTGCAGGCGGGCGTGCCTTGGGACTGGGCCTCCTTCGGGGACTGGATCGGGCGGCTCGACGGCCGTATCGCCGTGAACGCCGGGTTCCTGGTCGGGCACTCGACCCTGCGGCGCCTGGTCATGGGCGAGCGCGCGGTCGGAGGCGCAGCCGACGCCGGCGACCTCGACGCCATGGAGACGGCGTTGCACGCCGCGCTGGAAGAGGGCGCGCTCGGCTTCTCGACCTCCCAGGTCCATACGCACAACGACGGGGACGGCCAGCCGGTGCCCTCGCGCGCGGCGGCCCGGGAGGAGATGGAGCGTCTCGCCGCTGTGGTGCGCCACCATGAGGGCACCACCGTGGAACTCATCGTCGCCGGCTGTCTGAACGGCTTCAGCGAGGAGGACATCGACTTCCTCGCCACCATGTCGCTGCTGGCGGACCGACCGGTCAACTGGAACGTGCTCGGCGTGTCGGCCATGAATCCCGAGGGGGCCTGGGGCCAATTGGCCGCCGGCACCGCGGCGTCGGCCCGTGGAGCGACCGTGGTGGCGCTGACCTTGCCCCACACCATGCAACTGCGCCTGAGCTTCGAGCACGGCGCCATCCTCGACGGCCTCCCGGGCTGGCGGGAGGTGTTCGCGCTCCCGGCGGCCGAGCGCATGGTCGCGCTGTCGGACCCCGCCACGCGCCGTCGCCTCGACGCGGGTGCGCAGTCGGACGAGGCCGGGATTCTGCGTCACCTCGCCGCGTGGGACCGGCTCATCATTGACGAGACGTTCGCGCCGGAGAACGCCGACGCCGAGGGACGGAGTGTGGGCGAGGTGGCACGGGCGCGTGGAGTGGAGTCCTTCGACGCGCTCCTCGACGTCGTCGTGGCCGACGGACTGCGGACGGGGTTGCGGCCGCCCATCCCCGAATCCGAGAGTGACTGGGCGCTGCGCGCGCAAGTCTGGCAGGACCCCCGGGCCATCGTGGGCGGCTCCGACGCCGGTGCCCATCTCGACACCATGTGCGGGGCCGTCTACTCGACCTCCATGCTGGGCGACGGGGTGCGGGCCCGCGGCCTTCTGAGTTGGGAGGCGGCGGTGCGACTGCTGACGGATGTCCCGGCCCGCCTCTACGGGCTGCGCCACCGGGGGCGTCTCGCCGTGGGGAACTACGCCGACGTCATCGTGCTCGACCCGACGACCATCGGCCACGGCGCCGTGCGGACCCGCGACGATCTGCCCGGCGGGGCCAGCCGTTTGTACGCCGATGCAGTAGGCATTGAGCACGTGCTGGTCAACGGAACGGAGATTGTGCGCGGCGGGGACTTCACCGGCGCAGTGCCCGGACGGGTGTTGCGCTCGGGTCGTGACACCGACACGGTGCACGCCGGTTCCGACTGGTCCACCGCTCAAGCATGACGCGCAATGTTCCGAAGTCCATGATGGTGATCTGAAACGCACCACACGACGCGGCATGCCGCGCCTCACGCCCTGCAACGCCCTTCCGATACTGAGGCCTCTGTGGACGTCGAACTGGTTACTGACGTTGATCTCCTGCAGCAGTACGTCAGCGGCTGGGAGGGGCTCGCAGATCGTGTGTCGCAACCTCGTGCCGGTGGGGCGATCGTGGCGGGGTGGGCCCAGCACATGATGGGTCCCGATTCCGAGTTGCGCATCTGGGTGGCTCTTGACCACTCGGAAGTGGTTGGTGTGCTCCCTTTCGTCGCTGAGAAGATGGCGCGCGGGCGACTGCGGCTCCTCCCACCCGCCACCAACATGATGTACGGCGTCGTGCCGATAGCGCACCCGGATTGTGGGAGCGAGGTGGTCGAGGCGATCGCGGATGACTTCGCCGCTCGCTCGGAGCTGGTGGATCTGACGAGCATCTTCTGGTTGCCCGAGGGCTCGCCGTGGACGGACGCCTTGGGAAGCCGACTGGGTGGGTCCGAATGGGTCGCTACGGACACAACCCACTTCACCTCCTACTTCACGAGGGTGGGCGTAGGGATTGACGCCTGGCTCCATCAGCGCAGTGGCAAATTCAGGCGCGAGGTCCGACGTCAGGCGCGGCGTTTCAATGAGGAGGGTTTTCGACTTTTTACTGCAGTGGAACCAGGCGACATCATGGAGTGGCTCCCTCAGCTCCGGTCGCTCTACGTCCGGCGGCAGGAGGAGCGCGAGGGGGAGGGGTACGAGTTCGCCGAGGGCATGAGCAGTGCAATCGCGACCACGCTCGACTTGTCGGCTCGGGGCCACTTGGCGCTCTCGGGGCTGCAGCGCGATGGCATGGTCATCGGGGCGGCGATGGCCGCCGTCGCCGGCACAAGGATGAGCGGGTGGCTCATCGCTTTTGACCGGGAGTGGGCACGGTTCGGGCCGGGTATAGCGGTTCTGCTCGAGTGTCTGGCTGCTGGAGCGCGTGCGGGATGTGACGTTGCCGACTTGGGGGTGGGCGATCAGCCCTACAAGGACGACTTCCAGGACGCGACCTTCCCGCTCGAGTCCGTGACATGGTGCAGGCCCCGGCTGGCCCGCCTGTTGCAGCTCGGCTCCCCGCCGACGCCCGCCGCACCGGTGGACGAGGGCGCACGCGTGGACCGTGTCCCTGGAGTTGGCGCATGAGCGACGAGGGATCCGTGCGGGTCAGTGTCCTTCTGCCCGTGCGCAACGGCGAGCCATTCCTGCGCAAGCAGTTGGAGGCGCTCGAGCGCCAGTCGTGCTCTTTTCCGTGGGAGGTGATCGTCATCGACAACGGCTCAACCGATGGTTCAGGGGCCACCGCGAAGGAGTTCGAGACGCGCCTCCCGAATTTCCAACTCTTGTGGGAGGGCATAGCGGGAAAGTCGCGGGCCCTCAATCTGGGTATCGCCGCGGCGCGCGGTCGCCATCTGGTCTTCGTGGACTCCGACGACGAGGCCCAAGAAGGGTACGTCGAGAAGATGTCGGAGGCCCTCGAGGAGTTCGACGTCGTCGGCGCCTGTATCGACACGACGACCCTCAATCCCTGGTGGGCCAGCCGGGAGATGGCGACCAACGAGGCGGTCCCCGTGTACCGGAACTTCCGGCAGGCATTGCCCGGGTGTGTCGTCGCCATGCGTGCAACCGTCTGCGAACAGGTCGGCCCCTACGACGTGAACCTGATGTCCGCAGAGGACATCGACTACACCTGGCGGGCGGCCGGCCTGGGCGCCAAGTTTGGACGGCAGCTCGACGCCGTAATGCGTGTGCGACGCTCGCCAAGGAGCCGCGATGCGTTCAAGAAGTCGCGGAGCTATGGCCGTTCCCACGTCTGGCTGTACCAGCGGTACAGGTCCGAGGGAATGCCTCGGCGATCATGGAGAGGCGTGTTGGGCCCCGTGCGTTCCATGGTGGTCAGGGCGCTCCGGAGAGAGGAGTCGTGGACGTGGGGGATCGCGTGGGAGTTGGGCACCCTGGTCGGTCATGCCGAGGAGTCGATCCGGTGCGGTGTCTTCTATCCGTGAGGAAATCGAGGGGGATGGGGACGTCTCCGCGTGCGGGTCCGGGCCGCGCCTATCTGAAATGCCGCTAACCGCGGATCTTCTACGCTTTTCGCACTATGCAAACGCGCCTCATCGGCATCCATGATCTCTTGCCGTCAGAAGAGCAGGCATGGGGTGCACTGGCGGAGCGGGCCATAGAACCGAATCCCTTCTTCGAACCTGGTTTCCTCGTTCTCGCCAGTCGTCGGTTCGAGGGATTCTCGAAGACCCGCCTCCTTGTCGTTCACGAGGGGCCTGACTTCCGGGCCGTGCTCCCGATCATCGGCGTCGAGCGACCACGGATGCCGCTGCGGCCGACAATGGCAACGCGTGGGAACCCGACGATGGTCTCCGGAATGAGCACGCCGCTGATCGATGGAGCTTGCGTCGACCAGGCCACCGGCGCCCTCCTCGATGGCCTCCACCGGGGAGCCGAGGACGGTGAGCTGCCGGGGATCCTCTCCGTACAGCGAATTCGAGAGTATGGGCCGGTCATCAACGCCCTTCGTCGTGAGTCTGCCGCCCGGGGTATGCCGAATTTCACAAAGGAATCCTGGGTACGCGGCACGGTGCATCGGACAGGGAGATGGGAAAATCCACTGACCGGCGAACGACGCCGTGCGAATGCGCGTCGTCGTCGTGGTCTGGCGAAGGACTTTGGCGGTGAAGTGAGAGTGGTGGACCGCACTCTCGATCCGGCCGCCGCCGCAGATTTCGTAAGGATGGAGGCCTCAGGGTGGAAGGGTCGGGGAGAGGGATCCGCCTTCGGGCGCGACCCTGCCAAGGTCGAGTGGTTCCAAGAATGGAGTGATCTCTGGACGGGTGCGGGACGGGTGGTCGTGCTTTCGTTGTATGTCGGCGACACGGCAGTCGCCATGCACTACTCCGTCCTCGCTGGGGACGGCATCTTCTTGTATCGGATCGCCCACGACGAGAGCTACGCGAAGTACGGGCCGGGGGCGCTCTTGCTGGAGTCCGTCATGGAGAGGCTTCTCGAGCAAACGGATGCCGTGTGGATTGACTCTTGCACCGACCCGGACAACACATTTCTGCTGGAGATCCTGCCTGAGAAGATCACGATTTCCATGCTCTTGATCGGAACCGGTGGCATGGTGGATCGAATCGCGGTTTCAGCGATGCCACTCATGACGAGAGGCGTCGCCCAGTTGCAGGAGACCCGGCAACGAGTGGCGGAGCTCTCCGGTCAGGCTCGACGTCGGGTCACGCAGGCGAGGGGCGGCCGCAAGCGGGGCTCAGAGGAGCCGGGTGTCGAGCGCCACCTCGCGGGTCGCCGACCCGTCTCTGGTGAGTGAGTAAGCCAGCTTCCCCTCCACCTCGGTGAAGGCGTCCTGGATCTCCGTGCCGAAGAAGACGAGCCCGGTGCCGTTCTCCGTCGCATAGCCGTCGGGCAGCGTGCCCTCGGCGATGAGCCGATGGATCAGTGGTCGCCGCTGTTCCTCGGCGTCGTGGTGTGGGCTGTTGGACCACGGGAGGAAGGCGAGGCCGTCAGTCACCGGCACGAGCGTGGGGCCGAACGAGTCGGTGGTACCGCCGACATGCCAGCAGAGCGAGCCGGCCGAGACCCCCTTCAGCACGACGCCGGCCTCCCAGCACTCCCGCAGCACGAGGTCGAGGCCGTGGAGACGCCAGAGCGCCAGGAGGTTGGCCGTGCTGCCACCCCCCACCCAGATGATGTCCTGAGCCAACAGGTGAGCGCGGAGGTCAGGGACGTTGGGCATCGGGAACAGGGTCAGATGTGAGCTGATGAACCCGAGCTTGGAGAACGCGTTGTGCGCCGCGGCCAACCGGGTCGAGTCGTCGCCGACGGCGGTGGCGACAATGCAGATGCGGGGATGCGCGCCGGCCTGGGCCAGGTCGGCCGCCAGCCGGTAGGAAGGGCCCGGTCGGAGGTTGGCCGGGTCTGGCCCTTCGGCCTGGAAACCGATGGAGGTGGCGATGATGGTCGGTTGGCGCGCCGCCACGTCAGGAGGGGAGTACCTCGGGATTGACGATGTTGAGGGGCCGCGCCCCCGCCATGAGGCGGCAGAGGTCTTCGGCGATCATCCGGGTGTGGTTGGACTCCGTGTCGTAGGTGGCACCGCCGATGTGCGGCGTGAGCACGACCTGGGGGAACGTGGTCAACGGGTGGTCCGTGGCCAGGTGCTCGCCCTCGAAGTGGTCGAGTCCCGCCGCGCCGACCTTGCCCGAGGCCAGGGCGGCCACCAGTGCATCGGTGTCGTGGATCTTGGCCCGGGCCGTGTTCAGGAAGACGACACCGTCGCGCATGTTGGCGAAGGCCTCGGCGTTGATCATCCCGGTCGTCTCCGGGGTCACCGGGGCGTGGACCGAAATGATGTCGGACTTGGCCAGCAACTCGTCGAAGGAGCTGGTGGCGTCGGGCGCGTACGGGTCGTAGGCCAGCACGTCCATGCCGAGGCCGCGCAGGCGCCAGCGCAGGGCCCGGCCCACCGCACCGAGGCCGACCAGGCCGACCGTCCGGCCGTTCAGCTCCCAGGCGCGGTAGCGCTGGTAGGGGATTTTGCCGTCGCGGTAGATCTCCCCCTCGCGCACGTCGCGGTCAGCGGGGACGATGCCGCGGGTGGCGGCGAACAGGAGGGCCACGGCCAGTTCGGCCACGGCGTCGGCGTTGCGGCCCGGGGCGCGCAGCACGGGCACCCCGGCCGCGGTGGCGGCCGCCACGTCGACGTTGGTGGGATCACCGCGGCAGCTGCACACCGCCATGATCGGCTGCTCGTAGAGGTCGGCGCCGCACACGTCGCTCTCGACGATGACGATGTTGGCCCCCTCGGCCTGGGCCCGCTCAGCCAGCTGGGCGGCGTTGTAGATGCGGAGGGAGGGCTGGTCCAGCCACGAATCGAGGACCAGATCCGCCAATTCGTGCAGCAGGTCGAGGCCGGGGCCACTCACGGCGGCGGTCACCAGAGCCTTCGGGCGGGTACCAGTCATGTCGGTAGAACTCTCCTTGTCGGGCGGGCGTCGTCCATAATGTCGGATCATGACATGCGTGTCAGATTCATGAGTCCGTCCCGAAATCCCGTCACCGTCGGTGTCGACATCGGCACCACGTCGGTCAAGGCCCTGGCTGTCGACGGAAAAGGCCAGGTGGTGGCCCGCAGCAGGGTGCCCCACAGCATTGTGGCCCCCGAGCCCGACGTGCTGCGGCACGACGCCAAGAAAGCCTGGCGAGCCGGGCCCCGCAAGGCCTTCGAGCAGGTGACCGCCCAGCTCGAAGCGGAGGGCAACGCCCTCGCCGGCGTGGCGGTGGCCTCCATGGTGCCGTCCATGACCGCCGTCGGGCCGCGGGGGGTGCCCCTGTTGCCGGGCCTCCTCTACGGGGACCGCGAGGGCCGGCCTCCGGAGAAGGCAGCCGACGCCGTCCTCCCGTTGGGGGCCATGCCCGACGCCGAGGGCTTTCTCCGTTGGGCGGCAGCCGAGGCACCCGATGCGCGCGGCTACTGGCCCTGCCAGGCCGTGGCGACCAATGCGATCTCTGGCCTGCCGGCCATCGACACGGGCGTCACCGCGTCACTGGGCCTGCTGCACACCCATCAGGGCTGGAACACCGAGCTCCTGGGCTCCATGGGCATTTCCGAGAAGCAGATGCCGATGGTGGTGAACATGGGCGAGCCGGCCGGCACGCTGCCCGGCAGTGACGCCGTCGTCACGGGCGGGACCATCGACGCCTTCTGCGACCAGATTGTGTCGGGCGCGGTCCACAAGGGCGACGTCCTGGTCATTTTCGGCGCGACCTTGATCTGCTGGGTGATCTGCGACGAGTGGCTCACCATCGAGGGCCTGATCAGCTACCCCAGCACGACGCCCGACCAGTATCTGGTCGGCGGTCCGAGCAACGCCGGCGCCCTCTTCGTCGACTGGGCCCGCCAGTTGCTGCGCGGGACGCCGCGCCCGGGACCACAGCGCGAGCAGCTCGCGCCCCGGCTCGGGACGCCCGCTCGGGTGCCGGTCTGGTTGCCCTACGTGCGGGGAGAGCGGACGCCGTTCGAGGACCACACGCTCCGCTCCAACATCTACGGCCTCGACATCGGGTCGGGTGCCGAGGCGTTGGAACGGGCCGCCTACGAGGCGAGCGGGTTCGTGGTGCGGCGGATGATCGAGCGTTCCGGGGTCAAGCCGACGCGGATTGTGGCCAGTGGGGGCGGCTCGCGGGTGACGGCGTGGATGGCCGCCGTGGCCGACGCCACCAACCTCCCCGTGGACACGGTCGCCGTCCCCGAGGGGGCCGCGCTCGGCGCGGCGTACTTCGCCCGTTTGGCCGCGGGGCTCGAGGTGTCACTGGACGATTCGGTCCGCTGGTCCGCCGTCGGGCGGACCATTGAGCCGGATCCGGCCTGGGTGCGCGCCGCCGAGGCGCGCTACCAGAAGTTCAGCGACCTGGGTACGGGGGCGTAAGCCGCTCCGGGTCTACGCGTTGGGGGTGAAGGCCACCTTGAGGGCGCCGCTGCGGTCCTGGCGGGCCAGCGCCTTGAGAGCAGGCCACCACTCCTCGAGCCCGAAACGGTGCGTCAGCATCGGCGTGATGTCGAGACGCCCGTCGCGGACCAGTTCGAGGTAGAGCGCAATGGCGTGGAGACGACGCCCCTCGAAGTCCTCCATGCCGAAGGCGTTCGACCCGGCGATGGTGATCTCCTTGAAGTAGATCGGTGTCGACTCCCAGCGTTCGGGCGTGGCCACACCGGTGTAGACCAGCCGGCCCCTTTCGGCCAGGACGCGCACGCCCACCTCGAGGGTCTCGGCTTTGGCGATGGAGTCGTAGACCACGTCGATGTGCCCGGGATGCGTGACGGGCAGCCCGTCCAGTGGCTGGTGCAGTACGGCGCCCGACCAGGTGGCGAGCTCCTCGACGAGTTGGAGTCGGGGCTCGTGGGCGAACACGGCGTCCGCCCCGAACTGCAGGGCCATGGCGCGTTGGGCTTCGAAGCGGGCCACGACGCCCACCTCGACCCCGGGGTAGAGCGCTTTGAGGATGGCCACGCTCGTGAGCCCGAGGGCGCCGGCCCCGTAGACGAGGACCCGCCCCGACGAGGGCGGCGGGTGCCGCACAATGGCGTGGAAGGAGACCGAGAAGGGGTCGGCCAGCACAGCGGCCTCGTTCGAGATGCCGTCGGGCACCGGAATCAGCATGGAGTCGTGGGCCGCCAGCTGTTCGGCCCAGGCGCCGGGCGCCCCGGTGATGACCCCGACGTGCACGCCCGGGCCCAGATCGCCCTTGGTGAAGCTCCAGCACAGGCTGAGGTCACCGGCCTGGCAGGGCGGGCACAGTGGCGTGATGCCGCGTGGGGCGCAGGTCAGCCAGGGATTGAGGACGACGCGCTGGCCGACATCGAGCCCGCGGGCCTCGGGCCCGAGTGCCACCACCTCGGCCACGACCTCGTGCCCTGGTACGTGGGGCAGCGAGGAGAAGGCAGCCATCGGGTTGTCGATGTCGCCCGTGTTGAAATCGCCGAGCACCAGCTTGGCGTCGGACCCGCAGATACCCGACAGGATCGGCCGGGTCACCACCCAGTCGGGACGCACGAGCCGGGCGTCGTCGATGTGATGCAGGCCGAAGGGGATCCCGGCCAGCATGGTCTCCAACTCGTCCTCGGGTGTGGGCCTGACTTCCGCTTTGTCCGGTGGTGCGCCGAAGAGCAACGCTTTCACTGTTCCGTCCCTTCCACGTCGCCCAGGCCACGCATGCCCACAATGAAGCTGTCGATGTCGGAGGTCTTGGCCTCTATGACCGCCTTCATGTCGGGCAGGTAGTGCTCGAACTGGTCGCTGTCGATGGCGTCGGCGATCCCGGCCGCAATGGCTTCGGGCGGCTCCTTCGGCCCGTCGTACAGCGGGGCGTCGTTGTCCGGCTGGTCCCAGATTTCCGTGTCGATGGCACCGGGGATGATGAGCTTGACCGAGACACCCGTGCCGTCGAGGTCGACGACCATGGACTCGCTCCAACCGGCCAGTGCGAACTTCGAGCCCGAATAGGCGGCCTCCGCCGTGATGCCCAACCGCCCGCCGAGGCTCGAGACGTTGACGATCATGCCCGCGCTGCGCTCGAGCATCCTCGGCAGCACGGCCAGGGACATGGCGACGGGGGAGAAGTAGTTGATGCGCATCGTCCGCTCGACCTCCTCCATGGTGAGGCGCGTGACGTGCCGGCGCATCGGGACGGCGGCGTTGTTGACGAGCACGTCGAACCCGCCGTAGAAGTCCCAGATCTGCAGGGCCAGATGGGCCGCTGCCTCCGGTTCCGAGAGATCGGCCGCCCAGACTTCGGTGGCCGGCGAACTGGCGAGGCACTCCGCCCGTACGGCCTCGAGCCGGTCGGCCCGGCGGGCCACGAGTGCCACGGTGTCGCCCCGGTCGGCGAGCGTCCGGGCCAGGGCGGCGCCGATACCCGACGACGCGCCGGTGACGAGGACCGTCCGTCCACTCTGCGCAGCACTCACCCTGCAAACCTCCCCCGGCCGCGCCGACTTCTGTCTGCCGCATCCCCTCCAGAGGAGGGAACGCGGCTGCTTGGGGGTGAGCGAGGGGTCTCGAACCCCCGACCTCCAGGACCACAACCTGGCGCTCTAACCGACTGAGCTACGCCCACCGAGGGGCACAAGTGTGGCACACCTCCCGAGGCCCATCGGGATGCCCTCCGGCCCGGGGCCGGGGTGCACCGGCGGATGCTCACGTGCCTGTGACCGGCTATGTCAGGCTGGGCGGCGCTGCCCTCGTAGCTCAGCTGGACAGAGCGGCTGACTTCTAATCAGCGGGTCGCAGGTTCGAGTCCTGCCGAGGGCGCCAGATGGGCGTGGTGGGGAGGTGGCAGGGCCGTTTGAAACATCCGTCCGGTCCCCCGGCCGTCCCGGGGACCTCGTTGGTCCCCAAAACAGCCGCCACAGGGGCGTTCCATTCTTCTCGGGACGAATTAGGCCTTGTCCGCGATGAGGAGACGAGCCAAAATTGCGCAGGGTCTTGGGAGCGGTGGGGGGCTTCGGGGCGGCACCAACTATGGAGGGAGCAAGCATGAAGCTTCGTATCTCGTTCGCCGTCGCCATGATGGTGGCGTCGTCAGGGGTGGTGGTTACTGGGCTGGTGGGTACGACGGGTATCGCGAGCGCACACCCTTCCAACGGGTGGCCGGCGCCGTACACGTGCACCGGTGGTGATTTCCAGACGGGGACCTTCACTCCCATTCCGTCGGGGACCTACTCCAGCATCACGGTCACGGGCGTGTGCGCGCCAGCGCCGAATGCCGTGATCACCGTGCTCGGCGACGTGAATGTCGCTCCTGGTGCTGTGTTCAACGCGCAGACCTTCCCGTCGACGATCACCGTCGGACACAACATCACGGCCGGCCCAGGATCGTTTCTTGGCCTGGGCTGCCTGCCAGACCCGACTCCGACAAGTTCGACAGGACATCCGTGCACGGACCCCACAACCGGCCAACCATCGGAGACAGCCGGAAACTCCAACATCACCGTCAACGGGAACATCTTCGCCTGGTTGGCGAACGCCGTGTTGCTGAATGGAATCACGGTGAAGGGGAACGTCACGCTGATCGGATCAGAAGGTACGGCCACCGCCACTCAACGGGCGACGGCTCTACCCTGGTCGATCAAGACCAACACAATCGGCGGCAACCTTGTTGTCAGCGACATGACACCCCTGTGGCTCGGCGTGCTCGTCAACCACGTTGGTGGCAACGTATTCCTGTTCAACATCCACATCACCGACGGGCTCCCAACGAACCCCCCCACACCTCCCGCGCAGGTGGACACGAGCCCGACCATCTACGTCGCGAGCAACACGATCGTGCAGAACCTGGGCTGCTGGGGACTCGGCCCAAACCTGTCCGGAGGTTTCATCCCTGGTGAGGTCAACACCGTCGGCGGCCACACGTTCGGTCAGTGTGTAGACCTGCCGGACGTATGACCGCCGCCCAACTGGGCAGCGGGAATCCCTGACCCGACCTCGTTCGGGCGGGCTCTCACGAGTGGGTTCGGTCAGCTCCCGCTCCGGTCACCCAGGAGGTGGAGATTGCCGAGCCAGCAGTTCGGCCAGGTTGTCGACCGACTGCTCCAGCATGGCCAGGGGCACGATCGGGAAGTGGGGACGGGCGAATTCGGGGACGTCGGGCCACTCGCAGTAGTTGGTGATCTCCGTCTGACCCGGGCTGACCGCGGTGATCTCCCAGCCGTACACGTGGCCGAAGGGGCCCCGGCCGGGCAGGCCGACGCTCCATTCGAGGAGCTGGTCGGGAACGATCCTGGTCACCGTGTTGACCGACTGGTATTTGCCCAGGGGCTGGTCGCCCAGGGGCTCCCGGTCCATGTCCAGCACGAACGTGTCCCCCGGTGCCGCCAGGCGCTGTGCCTCGGGGGCCGCCTCCAACATGCCCGACCCGTCGATCTCGACGTGCATGGCGGGGTCGGTGACGATCCGGAAGACCTCGGCGGGACTGGCCGCGACGGTCCGGCTGGCGGCGATCCGCTCTTCGCTCGACACGGTGCCTCCTCCTTTGCGTCGGTTCGTCGAGACACTAGCGACCAGGCCTTCCGCGGAGCGGATACCGTTGCCAGAAATGGGCGCGGCGCACGAGACCTGGCAGCACGCCGTGAAGCAGAGGCTCAAGCCACTCCGTGACCGGGTCGTGCACGGGCTGGGCGGCACCATGCCGGCGCCGGCCCCCCGGGGCATCACCTACGACCAGCTGGTGGACCTTCTCTACCCGACCCTGCCCGACGAGCTCCGCCCTGCCGTCGACGAGGCCGCGGCGGGGGACCTGGCTCGGCCCTCGACCATTCGTCGCATGCTCGGGACGATTGAGCACCAGATGGCGCCGACCGCCTTCTCGGTGCAGCTGGCCGAGGGCGATGCCGTGCGGTGCGAGGTCGGCGGTGTGGAGCTGTTCGCCGATGCCGCCGACGCGGCGGTCACCCCCGGCCTGCTCTCGGGCCGCTACGAGGTGCATCTCTCCGCCGTGTTCGAGAAGTACTGCACCAGCGGGATGACCGTGGTCGACGTCGGGGCCAACCTCGGCTACTACTCGTTGCTGGCCTCCCGGCTGGTCGGTCCCTCCGGTCGGGTCGTTGCCCTGGAGCCGAACTCGGAGAATTGTCGCCTCCTGTTGTCCTCGCTGCGGCTCAACGACATCACGAACGTCCAGCTGCTGCCCGTGGCGGCCGACGCGGCGACGGGCTGGGCCTACTACTCGACGCACGTCGGCTCCAACGGGGGCTTGATCGAAGACGCGGAGCTCCTGTCCCACCCCGGCACGATCGTCCCGGCCTTCCGCCTGGACGAGCTCGTGCAGGGCCCGGTCGGATTCTTGAAGATGGATGTCGAGGGGGCAGAGGGTCGGGTGGTACAGGGCGCTACGGGCCTCATTGCGCGCGATCGCCCCATCGTGACCACCGAGCTGAAAGACGAGATGCTGCGCCGCGTGTCGGGCACGACGGTGGCCGACTATCTCGGGTACTTCGAGGAGCTCGGCTACACACCGTCGCTCCTGGAGAAGGGCACCGGCGCGGAGAAGCCGTACGACTCGGTGGCCGAGCTCCTGGCCGACTGGGGCGAGACCGACGAGCTGCGCGACGTACTGCTGCTTCCCCGTCCGGCCTGAGCCGGCCGGCCCCGGCCGGCCAGAACTACCGGCTGGCGACCTGATCCTGGGCCGCGTCGAGGAGACGGTCGAGCAGCTCGTCGACACCGTCGGCCACCACCAGGGCGTCGACCTGACGGGACTTGATGAAGCCCTGGGCGACCGCGTGGCGCACGAAGACGAGCAGGTCGTCGTAGAACCGGCTCACGTTGAGGATGCCGCAGGGCTTGTCGTGCATCCCGAGCTGCGCCCACGTGACGGACTCCATGAACTCCTCGTAGGTCCCGAAGCCGCCCGGGAGCATGACGAAGGCATCGGCCAGGTCGGACATGAGCGCCTTGCGCTCGTGCATGGTGCTCACAACGTGCAGGTCGCTCAAGGTGCCGTGGGCGATCTCGTGGCCGGCCAGGGACTCGGTGATCACGCCGGTGGCCCGACCGCCCGCCGCGAGGGCGGCATTGGCGACCACGCCCATCAGCCCCACCGAGGCGCCGCCGTAGACGAGCTCGATGCCGCGGTCTGCGAGGGCCGTGCCGAAGCGCTCGGCCGCGGCGGCGAAGGCCGGGTCGGTCCCGGGGCTCGAGCCACAGAAGACGCAGAGCGTCTCGACGGCCGTCACGCGGGACTGCCTTCGGGGACGGGCATCGGTGCCCGCCGGACGGCGGAGGGTCGCCGGACACGTCGGACGATGGTCTCCGCGGCGTCGCCGTCGTGAATGGTCAACGAGAAGGCCGCCGCAGCCAGCGCGAAGATCGCCGCCACCAGGAATGCGAAGCGGTAGCCCGTGATGTCCGGAGACGTCGTGCTCGCGTTGCCGTGGGCCGTGCCGGCGCTGATCAGCACGGTGGACAGCACGGCCACGCCGGTGGCGCTCCCGACCTGGCGCATGGTGTTGAAGAAGGTCGAGGCCCGTCCCATGGAGTCCGGCGTGATCATGGCGAAGGCCGCAGCCTGGTTGGGCACCATCACCTGGGCCATCATCCAACCCACTACGAACATGAGGCCGCGGATCAGCCACAGGTTGGTGCTGACGCTGATCTGGGTCAGCAACAGCATGCAGACGGCCAGCCCGAGCAGCCCGCCCGTGATGTGGCGGCGGGGCCCGATACGCGGATAGATGAAGCGGCTGGCGAACTGCGCGCCGATCATGACGCCGAAGGCCTCGGGGAAGGTCGAGAGGCCGGACTGCAGCGCCGACAGCCCTCGTGCGTCCTGGAAATACAGCGGAATGAGGTACAGCATGCCCAAGAAGGCAGCCGCGGCGAGGAACATGACGCAGTTGGTCGAGCGGAACAAGCGCTCACGGAGGAGGCGGAGGTCGACCATGGGCCTGGTGGTCCGCAGTTCGACCAGGACGAACACCACCAACAGCGCGATGCCGGCGACGCACGAGGCGATGACCGACGTCGACGACCACGACTTGAGCGGCCCCTCCGAGACGCCGTACATCAAGAGACCCAAGCCGGCGCCGCCCAGGATGAAGCCCGGCACGTCGAAGCGGCCCGCATCGATGGCGTCGACCTTCTCGAGGACGAGGGCGCCGAAGAGCACCGCCACTATGCCGATCGGCACGTTGACGAAGAAGACCCAGCGACACGAGAAGTTGGTGACCAGGAAGCCGCCCAGGACCGGTCCGACCGCGGGGGCCACGGTGGTCCCGAGCGTCAGGATGCTGGCCGCCCGGACCCGTTCGGCCGGCGGGAACACCCGGTAGAGCATGGCCATGCCGACCGGGGCCATCATGCCGCCGCCCGCACCTTGAATGACGCGGAAGAGCACCAGTTCGGTCATGTTCTGGGCCACGCCGCACAGCGCCGATCCGATGGTGAACACCACGATGGCGGCGAGCAGGACCCGCTTCCCGCCGAAACGGTCGCCGAGCCAGCCCGACGCCGGAATGAAGACGGCCAGACTGACGAGGTAGGCGATCACGACACCGTCGACGGCGGTCGGGGGGATCTGGAAGTCGCGGCCGATGGTGGGCAGGGCAACGTTCACGATCGTGATGTCCATGATGTTCATGAACATGGCCGAGACGAACACAATGCCGACGGCGATCTTCTGGTTCATCGGAGGGACTGCCACAATTCTCTTTCGTTCTGGTCTGCGGGCGGAGCGGGCTGCGGGATCACGTCGAATGACCGATCGGCCCGGCTGCGCATCTCGACCCTATGCGCTGGTTCGCCTGTGCCCTGCCCGCCCCGCACGGCACGGCACGTGCCGGCCGGGCTCGCAGGTGGCCTTCTAAGCTGTGCGGACCATGGAGAACGGCGTCGCACGCACGCTGAGAGCCCTGTCCGTCGCTGCGGCCATCGGCGCCGGTGTGCTGACGGCATCCGTGCCCGGGGCGGGCGCCGCCACGAGGCCGCTGCGTGCGTCGGTCGGTACGGTCTGGCTGTGCCGTCCTGGCCAGACGCTTGATCCGTGCGCGCGGAGCCGGGCCACCACCGCCGTGAGCGGGAACGGAGCGACCCGTCTGGCTGGCTTCCCCATCGCGTCGCCGGCGCGCCGCTTCGATTGTTTCTACGTCTACCCCACGGTCTCGACCGAGCGCACCGCCAACGCCGACCTCACCATCCAACCGGCGGAACGGGACGCAGCGATCGTCCAGGCCTCGCGGTTCTCCCAGCAGTGCACAGTGTGGGCCCCCATGTACCGCCAGGTGACGGTGGCCGGCCTGGCCCGGGGTTTGGTGGCCGGGCCTTCGACCGCCATCGCGTACGCGAGCCTGCTGGCCGCCTGGAAGGACTATCTGGCCCACGACAACCACGGCAGGCCGATCATCTTCATCGGGCACTCGCAGGGCTCGGCCCTGCTCATCAGGTTGTTGCGCACCCAGGTGGACCCGTCGCCGACGCTGCGCAAGCGGATGGTGTCCGCCATCCTTCTGGGGGGCAACGTGCAGGTCCCCACCGGTCGGCTGGTCGGTGGCACGTTCCAGCACATCCCGGTTTGCCGCGCGTCCTCCCAGACCGGCTGCGTCATCGCCTACTCGTCGTTCGGCTCGCCTCCGCCGGCCAACTCCCTCTTCGGACGGGCGGGGCAAGGGGTGAGCGTGCAGTCGGGTCAGGGCGGGGCCGGTTCGCAGCAGGTGGTGTGCGTCAATCCGGTCACCTTCTCCTCCCGGGTGGGTGCCTTGCAACCGTTCTTTCTCGCGGTCACGGCACCGACGTCGGGGGTGCGGGTGCTGACGCCGTGGGTGACGTTCCCCGGTCTCTACACCGCGCAATGCCGGCAGAGTGACGGCGCCACCTGGCTGCAGGTGACGGCGACGCCCGCCCCGGGCGACCCCCGGCCGACCGTCTCGGCGTCACTCGGACCGACCTGGGGGTACCACGTGGACGACGTCAACCTGGCCTTGGGCGATCTGGTCACCGATGTGGGCCGCGAGGAAGCGGCCTACCGCTGACCCGTTCGCCTTCGCCCGCGAAATTCGCCCTGGGAAAGGGGGCAGCGGCAGTCCTAGACTCCGAAGATGCTCAAGGTCATCGCCGTCGCCAACCAGAAGGGCGGCGTGGCCAAGACGACGACCGTGCAGTCCCTGGGAGTGGCCCTGGCGCAACAGGGGCGCCGCGTGCTCGTGGTGGACCTCGATCCGCAGGCCTGCCTCACGTACTCGCTGGGCTTCGATCCCGATGCGCTCGACTCGTCCTTGCACGATGTGCTCGTGCGGCGGTCTCGGCTGGCCGACGTCGTCAGAGCCGTGCCCGACGTGCCGGGCCTCCATCTGGCGCCGGCCACCATCGACCTGGCTGGTGCCGAAGTGCATCTGCTGACCCGGACCGGCCGCGAGCACGTCCTGGCGCAGGCGCTGGTTCCGGTGCTCGACGACTACCACGCCGTGCTGATCGACTGCCCGCCTTCGCTCGGCGTGTTGACGATCAACGGTCTGACTGCCGCAGAAGCCGTGATCGTGCCGCTCCAGTGCGAGGCCCTCAGCCACCGTGGCGTCGGCCAGCTGCTCGAGACGATTGAGGACGTGCGGCAGTTCGCCAACGAGAAGCTCCAGGTGCTCGGTGTCATTCCGACGATGTTCGACGCGCGTACGACCCATTCCCGTCAGGTGCTTTCCGAGGTCGAGGAACGCTACGGCCTGCCCCTGTTCCAACCGTCTGTCCCGAAATCCGTGCGGTTCGCCGAGGCTCCGGGACTCGGACGGTCGGTGCTGCAGCACGCGCCGACGTCGCCGGGAGCCGTGGCCTACCGCGCGCTTTCGACGCGCGTCTACGACGCCATGCAGACCGCCTGAGCGGCATGGCCGCTGCGCGGAGCGACAAGGCGCCCGACCCTCTCGGTAAGCGGGCGTTGTTCTGGGTGCCGTCGGCGGGCGGGCCGGGGCAGACCCAGCCTGATGGGACCGTGGCGTTGCCTGTCGGCAAGCATGCGCTCTATTCGGGTGCCATCCCTGAGGCCGACAGCCGGGCAATGACGTCGGGCAACCCTCTCGACGAGCGCGGCAGCTTCACCGTGACATGCGCCCGCTGCCGGCAGACGTCCTATGTCGGCGTGCTGGACCTCCTGATCTTCCAGTTCCCGCTCGGGGTGTGGCGGCCGCGCCGTCGCTTCGACCACCGCATGACCTGCCCCTCGTGTCGCAAGCGGGCCTGGTGCAGCGTCACACTGCGCCGGAGCTGAGCCGCCCGAGCTGAGACAAACCTCTGGGGCCGGTCAGGCCGGGGCGGGGTCCGGCCCGGCCAGATCGGCCTTGTCGTCTCCGGGTTGCACCGTGGGAAGCCGGCGCGTCAGCACCAGTGCCAACAGGGCGATGAAGGCGAGGACGGCCAGCGCGGCGCGCAGCCCGTTGATCCGGCTCTGCGCGTTCTCGTCCACGATGGCATGCGCCGTTTCCGGCGGGACGTCCGCCTGCTGCAGGACCGCGTTGAGGTCGGCGTCGCTCACGAAGGGGATGCCGGCGGAGAGCTCGACCTGCGCCTTCGACGACAGCTCCTTCGGGATGGCCGGGTTGGCCGCCACCGATCCGAGGAACGTGGTGGTGAGCACGGCGATGAGGATGGCCCCGGAGAGCGCGGTGCCGATCGACGCCCCGAGGTTGGTGACCGTGTTCTGCACACCGCCGACTTCGCCGCTCTGGGAGTCGGGCACGGCGGAGACGGTGACACTGCCGAGCTGCGAGGCCAGGGTCCCGGTCCCGAGCCCGGCCAGGAGGAGCGGCCCGGTCACGATTTCCGCTCCGGCCCCGGAGTCCAGAGCGGCCAGGAGGGTGACGATACCGAGGAACAACAGGCCGAAGCCGACGCGCACGATCCGTCGCGGCGACGCGCGCGGGAAGAGCCTGGGCACGCCGACGGCACTGGCCAACAGCGTGATCGACAGTGGGAGGAGCCGGACGCCGGTGGCCACCGCCGAGAGCCCGAGGGCCACTGACAAGAACAGCGGGATCACGAAGAAGAGACCGGACTGCAGCATGAATTGGAAGAAAAACGAGGTCAGCCCACCTTGGAGCCGTGGGACCTTGAGCATCTGCGGGTCGAGCAGCGCGGCCCGGTGATGGCGCAGGCGCCTGCTCTCCCACAATGCGAACAGGACGAGGACGGCGCCGCCGCCGAGCAGCAACCAGACGACCGGGGACATGCCGAACCACTGCGGCGCATCCTGCTTGGGCTGGACGAAGCCCCACGTACCCGAACGGATGACGCCGTAGACGATCATGCCCAGGCCGGCCGCGGAGAGCAGGGTCCCGACCGGATCGAGGTGGACACCGGGGACGGCCGGCGAATCGGCCATCCGCCTGGAGAGGCCGAGGATCCCGAGCACCAGGATGACCTCGCCCACGAAGACCCAACGCCAGCTGGCGTACGTGGTGAACAGCCCGCCGACCAATGGCCCCACGGCCACCGCGATGGCGCCCGCCGAGGCCACCAGCCCGTAGGCCCGCGGCCGCTCCGCTCGGCCGAAATTCGTGGCCACCAGGGCCACCACGGCCGGCATGATGAGCGCGGCGCCGAGCCCTTCCAACACGGACCAACCGAGGATGAGGACCGGCAGGGACTTGGCCAGCGCGGTGATGCCCGAACCGCACCCGTAGATCACGCAGCCGATCATGAAGGCCCGCTTGCGCCCGATGATCTGCCCGACCTTGCCGCCCGTGATCATGAAGGCGGCCATGACGAGCGTGTAGAGGGTGATGGCGAACTGAATCCCGGTGACCGTGGTCCCGACATCCTTGGCCACGGTGGCGATGGCCACATTCATGACCGAAGTGTCCAGGGTCATCAGGAATTGCGCCGCCGCCAAGGTGAGCAGGACGATCTTCCCGCTGGACGACGGGGGAGCAGTGGCCTCGATGGTGGCGGTCACGCTGCATTGTGGCCCAGATCCTGCAATCTCAGGGGCGGGACTCGGAGCTGGAGGGAAGTGAATCGGCACTGACCACCGAACCGGTCGTGTCACTGTGGTCGGGATGCGGGGATTTGAACCCCGGACCTCCTGCTCCCAAAGCAGGCGCGCTGCCAAGCTGCGCTACATCCCGGTCTGCGAAATTCTCTACGACCTCGGGAATGGTAGTCGTTTGACCTGGTTTTTCGGGAGAAGCAGGCAATCGATCGAGATCAGCCCGTCGACAGCCGTCCGGAGTCCGGCTTTCAGGATGCCGTTCTCACGAAGACCTGGCTCCGATCGGTGCGCGCGAACGCCGTCGTCGCTGCCGGCGAGGAGTTCGAATGAACGCAGGCGAATCGGGTCGAAAGGCCCGGGGTCGCCGACGTCATGTGTCCTGGGCGATGTCCTGGACAATTTGTCTCGTCAAGGGACCCTCGACCACGGTGCACGTCGGGAGTTGGGTGCGGAGCGCCTCTGCTTGCTGATGCCCCACCACCACGGCGACCGACTTGTCGCCGTGCACTGTCTCGTTGACCGCCTCCGCGACCGCGGCGCAGCGGAGGCTGCTGGTTCCGAGGTCGTTGATCACGAAATCGGCCTTTTCTATGAGGTCGCAGTGTCCCTCTTCGACGAGGGGACAACGAGAAGCGTGCCCGTCGCCGGGCCCGGGGCACCACATGGTGTCGACGTCCATTGCATCGAGCACACGCGAGACGGCGACCGCCGCCGCACCATCATCGCCTTCGTACAGAGCGCTCCGTCGGGGAGAGGATGTCGGAGCCTGTCGGCTCGGCCATCCCGCTGCCTCGTCACGGCCGAGATTTTGCTTCGTTCCCCACATCGTGACCTCCTCTACGCCCAAAGGGCTGCAGTAGCGAGACTCCGATTCTCATCGCCGTATCAACGGTCCTGAGAATCCTCAACCAACGAAATCGAGAATAAACCTGGGCAGGTGGATCGAACAGGGACGAAGGTCCCAAGTTGCGTGAACCGCAGGTCCTCATCACCCCTCGGTGCATTCCTCCAGGGACACTTCGTGGCTGCCCTCACGATGCTGGGGTAGGTGGCGCAGTGCGTACGCCTCCGCGTTCATTCGCACCGATTCCCGACTGACGGCGCCCTCGCGTATGCGGGCAGGAACTCCGAGCGCCATGGCACCGGACGGAACTTCGGTCCCCGGTGAGACGACGGCCCCCGCCCCGACAAGCGAACCTGACCGGCAGATGGCTCCCTCGAGGACGACGGCTCCCGAGCCGACGAGGACCAGGTCCTCGATGAGGCAGCCCTCCAGATGGGCCAGATGCCCAATGACGCAATCGTCCCCGATCCGGGTATGCCGTTCGGTTTGGGTGTGGATGATGGCGCCGTCCTGAATCGACGTACGGGCGCCGATGACAATGGGACCGTTGTCGGCCCGGATGACTGCCCCGGGCCAGACACTCGAGCTCGGTCCGAGGTGCACTTCGCCGATCAGAACGGCTTCGGGGTGGATGTAGGCATCCGGGTGGATCCGAGGCCGTTCGTCGCCCAACGCATAAAGGGTCATGGAAGCCATTCAAACAGCGGAACGCGGTCCGCTCGGGCGTTCAGCCGTCGACGAGGAGGGAGCCGTCGGCGCTGACGGCCACCTGAATCGGCGTGAGGCCTCGGGGCGCCGGGGGGCTGACCACGGCACCCGTCGTGGGGTCGAACTCCGAACCGTGGCACGGGCAGACGATCAACTTGGCGCCGGGTGCGTACCCGACCGTGCAGCCGGCGTGCGGGCAGATGGCGTCGTAGGCGACGAACTGGTCCTTGGCGAGCTGCAGCACGAGCCCCGGGTCGCCGGTCGCCGGGTCCGTGAAGGTGGCCGCGCCGCCGACGGGCACCTGACTGGCCTGGCCGATGAGCTTGCCCGCCACCGTCGGTGCAGTTGTCGTGGTCGCCCCGGTCGGCGCCGTCGTGGTCGCCCCGGCCGGCGCCGTCGTCGACGTGGTCCCCGCGCCGGCGCCCGTCCCGCCGGGGGAGAGGGCGGAGGTGCCGGCCCCTCCGGGGCTCGGCGCGCCGCCGATGGCTCGACCGAGCCCGGCGGCGGCGCCCGCGGCCACCGCCCCGATGACGGCGGAGGCGGCGACGGCGCTCCCGCCGAGCACCAGGGTCCGGCGGTCCACCGCGTCGGGGCCCCGCTCCACCAGGCTCCCGCGCTCGTCGACCAGGAACGGGCAGCGGCGGACATCGCAGGGCTGTCCCCCCTGGGCGGCGCACGTATCGAGCTCGTAGTTGCCGCAGACCTGCTGCACCAGCTCGAAGCGGATGGGCACCGTGGTCGGCGGCCCGCTCCTGTTCTCGGCCGCCACCCTGGCGGCGATCACCCCGTCGAGGGACAGCACGCCACCCGAGCCCGCCAGGACCAGCGGGACCCAGGCGAACAGGAAGACGATGTCGGCACCGGTGTAGTACGGCGAGGAGTGGAAGCTCACGGTCAGGAAGAGGGTGAGGGACAGGAGGACGCCGCCGGCCGCGGCCAACCGGGTCCAGAGCCCGAGGAGCGCCCCCAGCCCGACGGCCAACTCGGCCAGTGCGATGACAATGCCGATCGGCACGGCGAAGCGGAGGAGGTGGCCCAGGAGCAGGTGCACCGGGCTGATCCTGATGGACGCGATCAGCTGGGCCTGAATACTCGATGGGCTGTTGGCATTGAAGAAGTTCGGGTTGGCCAACTTCTGCAGGCCGGCGAAGCAGAACGTGAATCCGAGAAAGGCGCGCAGGGGCAGCAAAGCCCAACCGGAGAGAGCGAACGGTCGTGGCGGCGGGGCGTCGAAGCGCGTGCGTCGCCGGCGGCGGGTGCCTGGCGTGCCCGCTCCGCCGGCCGGCGCCTGCCCAGGGACGCGGCTGAGTGCCACGGGTCGAGTCCGTTGTGCCATGCAGCGCTCTCCGATCTCCACGGTGCCCCGAGCAATCGGCGCCCTATGACTAGCACGGAAGGGACTCTCGTCCCGACGATGGTCAGCCCGTCTGCGGGTGGGTCGGGGTGGTGCCGTTGGCGAGCAGCAGGTCGAAGCCGTCCGGGATGCTCAGCAGTCCCGGCGCGGTACCCGAGGTGTCGGTGAGCCCGTACTGCCACACGATGCTGTCGTCACTCGGGTCGATGACGACGACGCGGTTGCGGTAGTCGTCGTTCGCCATGATCAGGCCGTTGGGAAGTTGCTCCGCCAGCGACGGCTTCTTGAGCATGCCGTCTCCCGCCAGGACGTCGTACTTCCAGACGATGGCGCCGGAGCGGCGGATCGTCAGGATCCGTCCCTCCGCAGGGGGGTCGTAGTCGGCGAGGAGGTAGAGGTTCGAGCCGACCTGCTGGGGGTCGGAGGGATAGTTGACGGTCGGCAGCTGCACTGTCCACACCAGCTGACCGCCGGGCGTGTACTCGGTGATCCAGGATCCGTTGATTTCCGACACCAGGACGTTCCCGTCGGCGAGCGGGGTGTCGCCGTTGGGGTACCCCACGCTCGTCGGCGGGTTGTGCACCGCCACCCCGTTGGTGCCGATCTGGCTCAGGGGTGTCCCGTCGGGCGAAATGAAGAGGATCCGGTCGTTCAGGGCATCGGCCACCGTGATGTCGCCGTTCTTGAGGAGGTAGGCGTCGTCCGGCTGGTTCAGGTAACCCGCCCCGGCCCCGGGTACTCCGGGATGGCCGTACTGCCAGAGGATCTTCCCCGACGGGTAGCCGATCTCCACAATGGTGTGATTGTCCTCCTGGTTGGAGATGATCCCGGTCCCTTGGTGGAAGAAGAAGGCGTCGTCGGGGAAGTAGAACCCCCCGGGCGGGGGTGGCATGGTGGCCGATGGGTACTGCCACTGCAGGTTGCGTGCCGCGTCGATCACCAGCAGACGGTCGTTGCCCCGGTCGGCGATCAGGAGGTGGCCCTGGTAGGGCGATCCCGCGGCAGCCCCCCCGACGGGTCCGCCGTAGCGGCTGGGCCGCAGGGAGATCACGCTCGCCAGCGATCCCGTCGCCACGCCGGCCTGATCGGTGCCCGACTGCTGGGCCACCTCGCCGCCCACGATGTACCCGATGGCGGCCTTCCCGGTGCCGACCGTGGCGTACCCGCCGAAGGCGACGGCCTGAGGAAGCAGGCCGGCGTCGGCCACCCGATGGGTGCGTTGGTCGAATTCGTAGAGCTGGGTCAGCGTCTGTCCGCTCCCGGTCTGGCCACCGGCGAGGTAGATGTGGCCGTCGATCACGAAGGCGGCCGCGCCGTACAGCGCCAAGGGCAGGGTGCCGACGACGTGGGCGGTGTGGGTCGCAGGATCGATCTCCTGAATGTCCGCGGTGGCACTGACCGCGCTGCCGGGGCCGCTGCCCGTCTGGCCCCCGAAGGTGAACACGTCACCGCCGAGCGCCACGACGGCGGGATAGCGCACCGGCACCGGCAGGTTGGCCACGCTGGCGAAGTGGGTGCCGTCCGTCGTGGCCAGGACCGAGGGCTCGTAGGTGGTGCCGTCGTAGCCACCCACGATGTACACGGTGCCCCCGACGGTGGCGGTGGCGAGGTCCGAGCGGGGCTGTGGGAGTTGACCGGGCACGGCCCCGGCCCCGGCCGTGGCATCGAGCGACTGCACAGCGGCGAAGGTGTCGGGCGAGCCGCCGCCGAAGACGTACGACGTGGCGCCGATCTGGGCGCCCGCGGCGTCGTGGACCACATCGGCGAGCGAGCCCGCCGCCGTGACCGTCCCGCTGGCCGGGTCGAGCCACGACGCGCTGTCGAGGGAACTCCCCGATGGGGACAGGCCACCGAGAATGCGGAGCCGGCTCCCGACCGCGACGAGCGCCTCCCGGGAGAGCGGGGCGGCGAGCTGCCAGGGCTCAATGCCGGCCTCCAGTGACGGGGGGCCCGTCGCCGTCGTCCGTGCCCGGTGCGCTCCGGACGGCGAGGTCGAGGGTGACGACGTCGAGGCCGGCGACGTCGAGGGTGACGACGTCGAGCTGTGCGACGGTGAAGAGCCTCCCGACGAGAGGGTCACCACCAGGGCCGCCACTATGAGGACCAGCGAGAGCAGCACCACCGCACGCCGCCGGCGGATCTGGGTCTGGCGTTGTCGCTGTTGCCGGTTGGTGCGTCCGGGCCGGGGCGTGAGGTCGCTCACGACGCCGGCGCCCGGCCGACGGCCAGGATCTGCCATTCGCCGGGCACGCCCTTGAGCTCGCTCCGCCCGCGGTCCTCGAAGGTGATGCCCGATCCCACGACGAGGTCGCGGACGGTGCCGGTGACGAGGACCTCGTCGGCGTCGGCCAGCGCGCTCACCCGCGCGGCGACGTGGACGGCCAGGCCGCCGATGTCGTCGCCGCGTAGCTCGACCTCACCGGCGTGCAGACCGGCCCGCAGCTGCAGGCCGGCGTTGCCGGCCATGCGCACCATGGCCTCCGCGCAGCGCACGGCCTGGGCCGGCGCGGCGAAGCGGGCCAGGATCCCGTCACCGGTCGTCTTGACGAGGATGCCGTCGTGGCGGGCCAGCAGCCGCCCCACGTTGACGTCGAACTCGTCGAGGACGGCGCGCCACTGCCGGTCGCCCACCTCCGCGGCACGCACGGTCGAATCCACAATGTCGGTGAAGAGGACGGCGCTGAGGAGCCGGGTGGCGGCGTGCACCCCGCGCGCCCCCGTGACGAACTCCTCCATCTCGTCGATGATGGAGTCGAACTCGCCGGCCCACGGGAGGATGTCCGGCCCGGTGGTGGTGACGAGGCGGGCGCCGGTGATGTTTTCGGACAGATAGCGGCCGTGCTCGCTCAACTGGGCGTAGCTGTCGAGGCGGGCGAACACGAGCGTGGGGCAGGTGACGGAAGGGAGGCACCAGCGGACGTCGGCGGAGAACGTGACGAAGTTGAAGGCCTGGGCGGTGGCCGGGCTGGCACCGCGCCGGGCCGCCCGGCCCCACCATTCACGGAAGCCGACCCGGTGGGCCAGGCTGGGAGCGAAGATGGCGATGTCCCGCGGGATCTCGTCCTCGGTCAGGACCACCTCAATGCCGGACCCGCTGGCCACTTCCTCGTCGGACGCGCCGATGCCGTAGTCGTCGGCCCGGCCCACCCGGGCCGTGCCGTTGACGATCATCAGCGAGATGACGCGCTCGGGGTGCGTCGCCGCCAGCCAGAGGGCGGGCATGGTCCCGCCGGCCGAGGCCAGGACGACGGCGCGGTCGCACCCGGCCGCGTCCATGACCGCCAGCGCGTCCCGTCCCCACCCCTCAATGGAGGGATCCGTGTCCGTCGGCAGGGGATCGGACAGCCCGAGCCCGCCGGCATCGAAGCGCATCAGGCGGGAGAAGTCCGCCACCCGCTCGGTGTAGCGGAGCCAGTTGGGCTCGTCGACCGTTTCGTCGATGGAGATCATGAGTCCGCTGTTGAACTCGAGCACGTCCACCGGCTCAGGCCCCGGTGCTTCAGCGGTCCGCCCCCAGATCTGATAGCCGATGTGGACGCCGTCCCGGAGGGCGTACTGGGTCAGGGGCGCCTCCATACGGGGTGCAGTCTGCCGTGCCGGGGGACCCGGCGATGCGGGTGGTGGGAGGCGGCGTTGTCGGCGGCGTTCAGCGGGCGCCGCGTACCAGGCGGCCCGGCAGCGCGCCGGTGGGCTCGCCGTGCTCGAACGTCACGGTCCCGGCCTTGATGGTGGCCACGTACCCCGAGGCCTTCTGGAGCAGCCGGCGCCCGCCTGCGGGGAGATCGTTCGTGACGAACGGTGCACCGAGCGTGAGGGCGTCGTAGTCGATGAGATTGAAATCGGCGAGCGCGCCGGGCTCCACCGTGCCGCGGTCGGTCATGCCGTAGAGCCTCGCCGTGTCGTGCGTCTGCTTCCTCACGACGTACTCGAGCGGGAGCAGGTCGCCCCGGCTGCGGTCGCGGGTCCAGTGCGTGAGCATGAAGGTGGGCATGGAGGCGTCGCAGATGGTCCCGGTGTGGGCGCCGCCGTCCGCCAGGCCGAGGAGGCCCTGCGGGTGCAGCATCATTTCGCGCACGTGGTCGAGGTCACCCGTGGCGTAGTTCAGGATGGGGATGTAGAGCAGCCCTTGCCCGCCGTCGCGGGCCATCTCGTCGTAGGCCACCTCCAGCGGCGAGCGGCCGCTCGCCGCGGCGACCCCGGCCAGCGAGCGCTCCGGTCCAGGCTCGTAGTCGGGCGGGTTGCCCAGGAGGAAGGTGCGCTCGTAGGCCTTGGTCATGGCGGTCGCCACATCCGGCGACGTCGGCGTCCACGACACGATCGACCGCCGCACTTCGGGGTCGGCCAATGCCGCGGCCAGTTCGGTGGGCGACGGGCAGCGTTCCCGCAGCGCCGCGTAGGCCGGGAATTCGGAGAAGAGGCACAGCGTGGTGTGGTGCCCGGACAGAATGCCGGTCGGGCGGCCGGCTATCTGGGGGAACAGGCGGGCCCCCTCGGCGCACGCCTCGAGGGACGCCGCCAGTTGCTTGCGCCACAGCTCGGGGTCGTCGTCGGCCTGCAGCAGGACGTAGGACACGGGACGGTCGATGGCGGCCGAGAGACGGCGCATCCAGTCGACCTCCTGCCAGGCGTCCTCGAGCATTTCGCCGGCCGAGCCCAGTGGGGCGAGTTCGAAGACACCGGCACCGGCCTCGCCGAGAGCGGACCCGATGCCGAACAGCTCGTCCTCGGCGGCGAACGTCCCGGGCACCAGCTCGCCGTCGATGGCGCGGTGGCCCATGGTGCGCGAGGTCGAGAAGCCGAGGGCGCCGGCGCGGATGGCTTCGAGGACGATGGCGCGCATGGCCTGAATGTCCTCGGCCGTGGCCGCCTCGTTGCGGGCGCCCCGCTCACCCATGACATAGGCCCGCACGGCGGCGTGCGGCACCTGGGTCCCCACGTCGACCGTCCAGCACCGCTGCTCCAGCGCGTCGAGGTATTCGGGGAAGGTCTCCCACTCCCACTCGATCCCCTCGGCCAGGGCAGTGCCCGGAATGTCCTCGACCCCTTCCATGAGGCCGATGAGCCACTCGTGGCGATCGGGTTGGGCGGGGGCGAATCCCACCCCGCAATTGCCCATCACGAGCGTGGTGACGCCGTGCCACGACGACGGGGCGAGCTCGGAGTCCCAGGTGACCTGGCCGTCGTAGTGCGTGTGGACGTCGACCCAACCCGGCGTCACCAGGAGGCCGTCAGCCTCGATGATCCGCTCGGCACCGCCCTGGACCAAGCCGACTTCCGTGATGCGGCCGGAATCAACCGCCACATCGGCGGGACGAGCCGCCACGCCGGTTCCATCGACCAGCGTCCCACCCCTGATGATCAGTTCATGCACGGAACAATGGTGTCACGCCAGCGGGCGGCTCGCCTCACCGCTTGCTGGCGTGCCCTGCTTCAGACCTTGGCTTTGCCGAGGATCCGGTTCATCTTGGTGCCGCAGGTCGGGCACGTGCCCTGTGCGGCGCGGCGCCCGTTGGCCAATTCAACTTCGTGGCCATCGAATTCACGCTTCTCTCGGCACTTCACGCAGTACCCCTCGTAGTTCGCCATGGCAACTCCTTCGGTCGGTGATGGCCTTGGACGGGAGTCGAACGTAGCGGCGGGGTTCCGGCTATGGGGGGATGGTCGCCCGGTTCCAGGCACGATCAGGGGGTATCGTCGCCTTCGTGGCCGACAACGGTGCAGGTCAGCTCAACGACTGGCTCCAGCACGGACGACGAGCGAGAAATGCGCTGGAGGAGACCTGGGGCGCTGTGGCCGAGGTCTGTTCCGATCTTTCGGACGAGGAATGGGCCCTGCCGACCGCGTGCCCCGGCTGGGACGTCAAGGACCAGCTCTCGCACCTCATCGGGATTGAGCTGGCGATCATGGGCCAGCCGGTTCCGGAGTGGGACGGGCCCCTGGGTGACCATGTGAAGAACGACTTCGCCGCGACCAACGAGCGGTACGTGGCCGTGCGTCGCGGCCGGTCGGGGCCCTCCGTACGGGCGGAGTTCGTCGAGGTCACCGCCACCCGGCTGGCGCAACTGGACGCGCTGAGCGCAGCGGAGTGGGCTGCCGTGGGCTGGAGCCCCGTCGGCGATGTGCCACGGGCGGAGTTCATGACCGTGCGTGTCTACGACAGTTGGGTGCACGAGCAGGATGTCCGTCTGGCGTTGCACCGACCGGGCGGAGACGGGAATCTGGCCTCGGAGATCTCGCTGGACCGCGTCCAGGCCGCCATGCCCTTCGTGGTGGGCAAGAAGGCTGGTTGCGCCGAGGGCACCGCCGTCCGTTTCGACCTGACCGGCCCGGCCCACGACGCGCGTGCGTTCACGATCGCCGTGGAGGGCGGACGGGCCCGACCCGTGCGCGCCGAGGCGGCGCCGACGGTGACCCTCTCCCTGGCCGCGGTGGATTTCATGCGCCTCGGCTGTGGCCGCATCACCGCCGCGCAGGTGGAGGCGGCCGACGGAGTGGACACAGGAGGCGTGGGCATCGACGGTGACCAGCTGGTGGGCCGGTCCGTGCTGGGCGCCATGAACTTCATGTCCTGAATGGGTCACCTCCCCGCCGGCACCCGCCTTTTGCGACCCCGGGGGACCGTGCGCCCATGCAACGGGACGACCGGTAGAGTGATCGGCTCGTGATGCGTGCCACAGCAGAGCCAATGGAGGGAAACCTCGTCCGCCTGAGTGTCGAGGTGGACGAACCGGAGTTCGATAAGGCGCTCGGCGATGTCGTGCGGGCACTGGCCCAGCAGGTCCGTGTGCCGGGATTCCGGCCCGGGAAGGTGCCACGCAAGGTGCTCGAGGCCCGCATGGGCGGCGCCGGCGCGCTGCGCGCCGAGGCCCTGCGCGAGTCGTTGCCCGACTTCTACGCCCGTGCCGTCGTCGACACGGAACTCGACCCCATCGCCCAACCGGAGATCGACATCACCGGTGGCGAGGACGGTGGTGCGGTGTCCTTCGATGCCGTCGTGGAGGTTCGCCCCATTGTCGCCATTCCCGGCTACGACGGGCTCCACGTCACCCTGCCGGGCCTCGCCGTCAGCGACGAAGAGGTACAGGCCCAACTCGACCGGCTCCGAGAGAACGACGCCGAGCTCGAAGTTGTCGACCGGCCGGCCATCGATGGCGACCTGGTCACGATCGATCTGCACGGCAACGACGCCTCGGGTGCCGAGGTGGTCGGCGTGGACGACTATCTCTATGAGGTCGGGTCGGCCACGGTCGTCCCCGAGCTCGATGGTGAACTGCACGGCGCCAAGGCCGGTGGCATCCTCGCCTTCGACACGGCCAGCCCGGACGACCCCGAGGAGCGCGTCGCGTTCCGCGTGCTGGTCAAAGAGGTAAAGGTCAAGAAGCTGCCCGAAGCCACCGACGAGTGGGCCGCCGAGAGTTCCGAGTTCGCCACCGTGGACGAGCTGCGCGCCGACATCACCACCCGCATCGGTCGGGTCAAGCTGATGCAGAGCCAGATGGCGCTACGGCAGAAGACCATCGAAGCCCTGGCCGAGCTGGTCACCGATGACGTCGTGCCCGAAGTCCTGGTCGATGCGGAGGTCAACGAGCGCCTCCACGATCTCCAACACCGCTTGGAGGCCCAGAAGCTCGGGTTGGCCGAGTACTTCCAGGCCACCGGTACCTCGCCCGACGAGCTGCTGGCCGCGGTCCGTGTGGATGCCCTGGCGGCCGTGAAAGCCGACTTGGCACTGCGTGCCCTGGTGGAGGCCGAGGAATTGACACTCAGTGACGAGGAGCTCCTTGCCGAAATAGTGACCATGGCGGAGCGGATGGGGACCACCCCGACCGAATTGCGCCGCCAACTCGACACGGCCGGCCGGACCGGCGCGGTACGCTCGGAACTGCGAAAAGGCAAAGCGCTGGAGTGGCTGCTGGACCACGTGGATCTCTTCGACGAAGAGGGCAACCCGATGTCACGGGATGACCTCAAGGTGGATGCCTCGGGAGAGGGCGAAGTCGAGCAAGACGAGGAGAGCGAGTGAAGATGCAGAGTTCTGGGGACCCCATGAAGGCCTACAACTATCTGGTCCCGACCGTCATCGAGTCGTCCAACCGGGGCGAGCGGGCGTACGACCTCTATTCGCGGTTGCTCCGGGAGCGCATCATCTTCCTCGGCACCCCTGTCGACGACGCGGTGGCCAACCTGGTCTGCGCGCAGATGCTGTTCCTGGAGTCCGAGGAGCCGGACAAGGACATCCACCTCTACATCAACTCGCCCGGCGGCGAGATCACGGCGTTGTTCGCCATCTACGACACGCTGAAGTTCATCAAGGCCGACGTGTCGACCTTCTGCTTCGGTCAGGCAGCTTCGGCAGCGGCCGTGCTCCTGGCGGCCGGAGCCAAGGGCAAGCGTTTTGCCCTGCCACATGCTCGCGTGCTCCTGCACCAGCCCTGGGGCGGCGTCGAGGGTCAAGCGAGCGACATCGAGCTCCAGGCCAGGGAGATCCTCCGCATGCGGGACCTGCTCTCGGGGATGTTGGCCGAGGACACCGGGCAGACGCAGGAGAAGGTGGCCCAGGACACGGATCGGGACTTCATCATGACGGCCGACGAAGCGGTGACGTATGGAGTGATCGACGAAGTCATCACAGCGCGGACGATGGCGCCACTCGAGGCCATCGGCGCCGCGTAAGACGAACGAGCAACGGACGGGAGAGCGATCTGGTGGCGAAGTTCGGAGAGGGCGGGGATCTCGTCAAGTGCAGTTTCTGCGGCAAGACGCAGAAGCAGGTCAAGAAGCTGATCGCCGGCCCGGGTGTCTACATCTGTGACGAGTGCATCGACCTGTGCAACGACATCATCGCCGAGGAGCGTGACGAGTCCACCGAGCTGAGCTTCGAGGACCTGCCCAAGCCTCGGGAGATCTTCGACTTCCTCAACGACTACGTCGTCGGGCAGGAGTACGCCAAGAAGATCCTGTCGGTCGCCGTCTACAACCACTACAAGCGCGTGCAGGCCGCTCCTCCGGCAGGCGAGGACGGCGTCGAGCTGGCCAAGTCCAACATCCTCCTGCTCGGCCCGACCGGCTGTGGCAAGACCCTGCTGGCCCAGACGCTCGCCCGCATGCTCAACGTCCCCTTCGCCATCGCCGATGCCACCGCGCTGACCGAGGCGGGGTATGTCGGTGAGGATGTCGAGAACATCCTCCTGAAGCTGATCCAGGCCGCCGACTACGACGTGAAACGGGCCGAGACGGGCATCATCTACATCGACGAAATCGACAAGATCGCCCGCAAGAGCGAGAACCCCTCCATCACCCGGGACGTCTCGGGCGAGGGCGTGCAGCAGGCCCTGCTGAAGATCCTGGAAGGTACGACCGCATCGGTGCCGCCCCAGGGCGGGCGCAAGCACCCGCACCAGGAGTTCATTCAGATCGACACCACCAACATCCTGTTCATCTGCGGTGGCGCTTTCGCCGGGCTCGACAAGGTGATCGAGTCACGCGTCGGCAAGCGCGGTATCGGCTTCCGTGCCGAGGTGCACCGCCAGGACCGCGAAGACGGCGAAATCCTGCGCCACGTGCTCCCCGAGGACCTGATCAAGTTCGGCCTCATTCCCGAGTTCATCGGCCGTCTGCCGGTTGTCAGCGCTGTCTCACCGCTGTTCAAGGATGCGCTGGTGCAAATCCTCGTCGAGCCCAAGAACGCGTTGACTCGTCAGTACGAGCGGGTGTTCGCGCTCGACAACGTGGAGCTCGAGTTCACCCCCGACGCGCTCGAGGCTGTGGCCGAACAGGCGCTGTTGCGGGGCACCGGAGCTCGCGGTCTACGCGCCATCCTCGAAGAAGTGCTCCTCGACGTGATGTACGACCTGCCCAGTCGAGACGACGTGGGGAAGTGCGTGGTGGACCGCTCGGTCGTACTCGACCGCGTGGCGCCGACACTGGTCCCGCTCGGAGGCGCACCGGTCAAGTCGACCCGCTCGCGTCGCGCCGCCTCCTGACCGAACCGGGACCCGTCGCCGTGGATGATCCGGTGGCAGCGCCCTTTGACGGGTTGTCGGAGGCCTTGGCCTGGCTCGACAACCATGTCGACTTCGAGTCGCGCATGCCCCGCCGCCGGGCCGTGCCCACGCTCCAGCGCATGTGGGCCCTCACGGCGCTCCTCGGTGAGCCACAACAGTCCATCCCGTCCATCCACATCACCGGTACGAACGGCAAAGGGTCGACGACGGCCATGGCCACCTCGCTGCTCATGGCCAAAGGACTCACCGTCGGGACGTACACCAGTCCGAACCTGCACGCAGTGAGCGAGCGCCTGGCCCACAACGGTGAGCCGATCGACGATGCCTCCCTGGCCGACGTCCTGTCGGAGCTGGCCCTGCTCGAACCATTGCTCTCCGAGCGGCCGACCCGCTTTGAGCTGCTCACAGCGGCCGCCCTCTCCTGGTTCTCCACCGAGGCGGTCGACGCCATGGTCGTCGAGGTCGGTCTCGGCGGGACGTGGGACTGCACGAACGTCGTCCGGGGCGACGTGGCGGTGCTCACCAACGTCAGCTACGACCACACGGATGTCCTGGGGCCCACCCTCGAAGGGATCGCCACGGACAAGGCCGGCATCATCGAGCCGGGCAGCCGGGTCGTGGTCGGGGAAATGGCCCCTGCATTGGCCGACATCGTGACGCGCCGGGCGCGGGAAGTCGGGGCAGCCTCGGTCTGGGTGGCCGGGCGTGACTTCGGCTGCGAGTCCAACGGGGTCGCCGTGGGTGGGCGGGTGGTCACGTTGTGGACCCCGGGCGGCCGCTACGAGGACATCCTCGTGCCGTTGCACGGTGCGCACCAGGGTGTGAACGCTTCGGTGGCGTTGGCGGCGGTCGAGGCCTTCTTCGGTGATGCTCTTGACGCGGAGGTGGTGGAAGAAGGTCTGGCGGCCGTACGCGTGCCGGGTCGACTCGAGGTGCTGGGCCGTCGCCCGTTGTTGCTCGTCGACGGCGCCCACAACGCGGCAGGCATGGCGGCCTTGTCTCATGCCTTGACAGAAGAGTTCGCGGTCGACGGGGAGTCGGTCGCAGTGGTGGGGATGCTCTCGGGTCGTGATCCGTCAGCCATGCTCGCACCGCTGGCGGCAGCCGGTGTCTCCACCGTCATCGCCTGCGAGCCGGATTCGCCGCGTGCCATGCCGGTTGCCGCGGTGTCCGAGGCGGGCCGCGCGCTCGGAGTGACTGTGTTCGAGGAGCGGCATGTGATTGACGCGCTGCGCATGGCGCGCGGCATGGTCGACGCCGACGGGCTGGTCGTGGTGGCCGGGTCGCTCTATGTCGTCGGCGCCGCCCGCGCCGACGCGTTGGCCGCGTCCATCCCGTGGGAGGAAGCTGGTCGCTGACCGCGGCCGGACCGGTCCCGGGTTGTGTAGTGTCCACCCCTCGTGGACCGCACCCTTGTCATTGTGAAGCCCGACGGCGTCGAGCGAGGCCTGGCCGGCGAAGTACTGAGCCGGCTGGAGCGCAAGAAGTTGCGCCTGGTGGCCGCCGAGCTCCGGACCATCACCAAAGAGGTGGCTGAGGTCCATTACGCCGAGCACGCCGAGCGACCCTTTTTCGGCGATCTGGTTGCTTTCATCACCCGCTCGCCCGCTCTCGCCATGGTGGTCGAAGGCCCGAAGGACACCTTCGCCGTGGTCCGGTTGATGATGGGCACCACGAATCCGGCTGAGGCGGCTCCAGGCACCATCCGGGGTGACCTCGGGATTGAGACGACCGAGAACCTGGTGCACGGCTCCGACTCGCACGAGTCGGCGGCGCGGGAGATCGCCCTCTTCTTCCCCGGGTTGGCCGCCTCTTAGGGGCACAAACCCGGCCTACGCGCCCGTAATTGCAGGCTGGACCGACGTTTTCCTGTGTCCGCCTTGTGGACCCCCTCGCAGTCCCATAGCCTGTTGGCGCACCATCACGGGTTCCGGCCATCGCCGGCACCCATCAGGATTGCCTCGGGAGAGCTCCAACTATGGCCGAAAATCGTCTTTCCCTCCTTGGTCGTGACATGGCTGTCGACCTCGGAACCGCTAACACGCTGGTGTACGTCCGCGGCCGTGGCATTGTGCTGAACGAGCCCTCCGTCGTGGCTGTCGACATCAAGGACGGGCGCCCGCTCGCCGTGGGGGCCGAGGCCAAGCGCATGATCGGGCGCACACCTTCGAACATTCAGGCGATCCGGCCGCTCAAGGACGGCGTGATCGCCGATTTCGAGATCTGCGAAAAGATGCTTCGTTACTTCATCCATCGGGTGCACCAGCGCCGCTTCGCCAAGCCGCGCATGGTGATCTGCGTCCCGTCCGGCATCACCGGAGTGGAGCGCCGTGCCGTCATGGAGGCGGCCGAGTACGCCGGGGCCCGGCGCGCCTACATCATTGAGGAGCCGATGGCCGCGGCTATCGGAGCAGGTCTTCCGGTGCACGAGCCGACCGGAAACATGGTGGTCGACATCGGGGGTGGGACGACGGAGGTCGCCGTCATCTCACTGGGCGGCATCGTCACGAGCCAGTCGGTGCGCATCGGTGGCGACGAGCTCGACGAGGCGATCGTCTCCTTCGTGAAGAAGGAGTTCAGCCTGGCGCTCGGAGAGCGCACCGCGGAGGAGATCAAGATCACACTGGGCTCCGCCTATCCGCTGGAGCAAGAGCTCCATGCGGAAATCCGCGGCCGCGACCTCGTCAGTGGACTCCCGAAGACCATTGTGGTGTCCACCGAGGAGATCCGTCGGGCCATTGAGGAGCCTGTGTCCGCCATCATCGATGCCGTAAAGGTCACGCTGGATCGGACGCCGCCCGAGCTGGCGGCGGACATCATGGAGCAGGGGATCGTTCTGACCGGTGGGGGAGCCCTGCTGCACGGGCTCGAGGCCCGCCTGCAGCACGAGACCGGCATGCCCATCGTCGTGGCCAGGGATCCGCTGAACTGTGTGGCCATCGGCAGCGGTCAGTGCCTGGAAGAGTTCGAAGCGCTGAAGCGGGTGCTGATCACCACCTCTACTCGCTGATCGATCGACCGGTTTCTCCTGGGTGGCCCGGTCCCGGCGGTCTCGCCGTACCCTGACGGTCATTGTCCTTGTCGTTGTCTCGCTCTCTCTCATTTCGCTCGACCAGAACGGGCGGACCCACAGCCTGACGTCAGGTATCAAGTCGGTGGCGAACGACGTCTACGCACCACTGCGACAAGGCGTCCTCGACATCATCAGTCCGATCGGGAACTTCTTCGCCGGTGCGTTCAACTACGGCTCGGTCCAAGCGCAGAACGAACGCCTGCAGCGCACCATCGGCCAACTGCGCGCGGCCCAACTCGAACAAGGCTTCGAGAAGGACCAACTGCGTGAGATCACGGCGTTGCAAAACCTGCCCTTTCTGCAGTCGTTGCCGACGGTCACCGCGGAGACGGTTGACGAGAACTCGTCGAATTTCACCGCCACCATCACCCTGGACAAAGGTCGTGCCGACGGTGTCGACGTGGGGTATCCCGTCGTCGGTGCGGGTGGTCTCGTGGGTCAGGTCATTCAGTCCTTCCACCACACCTCCGTCGTCCGGCTGATCACCGACGGGCAGTCGAAGGTCGGCGTGATGTTCGGCAACAACCAATCCACGGGGATCGTGGACGGCCAGGGGCCCTCGTATTCCATGACGGCGGACCTGGTGGCGCCGCGTACTCCGGTGCACAAGGGCCAAACGATGTTCACCAGCAGCCTCGATGCCGCCGCCTTCCCGCCGGGAATCCCCGTCGCCACGGTCCGGACCTTCTCGACCGCTCCCGGAGCCAGCCAGGAGACCATTCGCGTCGATCCGGCCGCCAACCTGGGTGAGTTGGCCTACGTCGACATCGTGCAGTGGGTGCCGAGCACGTGACCGGTCGTTCCGTGCTCCGGGTGGCCCTGGTGATCTTCCTCGTGCTGATGGTGCAGCAGACCGTCATGGTGGCGCTGCGCATCGGGGGGGCCCACCCGGACCTCCTCTGGCTGCTCCCTATCACCGCCGCGCTGCTCGACGGCCCGGAAACGGGGGCGATCGTCGGGTTCTGGTCCGGCTTGGCTTTCGACCTCGTGCTCCCGACACCGTTCGGGCTGTCTGCCCTGGTCGGGTGCGTGGTGGGCTACTCCACGGGCGCTCTCACCACCGCTGCGGACCCCCGCGCCACGTGGCTCAAGCCGGTGGCCGCGGCCGCGGGGAGCGTCGGAGCGGACATGCTGTTCGCCGTGCTCGGCGCAATTCTCGGACAGGGCGAAATGGTCCAGGTGAATTTCCTTTCTCTGATTCTGGTGGTCGGTGTCTCGAGCGTGGTGCTCGTCCTCCCCGTCAACCGGTTGATGCGGTGGGCCTTGGCCGGGGAGGGCAACCGCCGTTCGCTGGTGCCCGCCCAGGCTGACAGCAGAATCTGGTGAAGCGGACCTTTCGCCATCCGATCCGCGGTGACCGCCTGCACCCCAAGCCATCCGCCCGCTCGGCGAAGCACGGCTCCTGGCGGGCGAACGCCAGGGGGCCGCGCATGCGTCCGCGCAAGAGCGTCAACGTGGCCTCCATCGTCGGATCGCCCGAGGAGGAGGGGGCCCGTCCCAATCTCCGCCTGCGCATCGTCGGCGTTGCCGTGCTGCTCCTCTTCGGAGTCCTCGTCCTTCGCCTCTGGACGTTGCAGGTGGTCGAGGGGAAGAGTTATGCCGCCGCCGTGACGCGCAACCAGGTGCGCGTGGTCAGCGTGGCCGCGCCGCGTGGCGAGATCGTCGACCGCGATGGCACGGTACTCGTGACCAACAACTCGCAAGAAGAGATCCTGCTCACACTGAACCAGGACCTCCTGCTCCAGATCGAACACAAGCAGACCCCCAGCATCGTTGCGATGGTGGCGGCGCTGGTCGGCGAGACCCCCTCGCAGGTGGACGCCTCGATCGTCGAGGCCTCCAATCAGAACGGTCCCTATCAGCCGGCACCGATTGCGGCGGGTGTTTCCCAGGCCACGGTGCAATACCTCGAGACGCACCAGTCGGAGTACCCGGGGGTGAGCGTCCAGACGGTGGCGCAGCGGACCTACCCTCAGGGGGGGACGACGGCCACACATGTCCTCGGGTACACCGGTGCGATCTCGGGCAGCTACCTTGCCGCGCACCCCAACGACGGGTACACCCAGGCCAGCCAAATCGGCGTCTCGGGGATCGAGGCCCAGTACGAGTCGTACCTCAAAGGCGTCCCCGGAAGGCAGGCGCTCTCGGTCGACGCCAGCGGCAACATCGTGGGCACGCTGAGCTCCACCGCACCGCAGATCGGGGACACCGTGGTGCTCAACATCAACACGGGGTTGCAACAAGAGGTGCAGAACGCCCTGCAGGCCCAGATCATGGCCGACCGCAACACGCCCGACCAGGTCGATGGAGGAGTGAAACCTCCGGCGCCGAACGGCGCGGTCATCGTGATGAACCCCCAGAACGGCCAGGTGTACGCCATGGCCTCGTTCCCCACGTACGACCTCAATGAATGGGTGGGCGGGATCTCGACGGCCAACTTCGCCGCACTCCAACAGAGCGGAGCCGAGAACAACAACGCCATCGATGGCCAGTACACGCCGGGATCGACGTTCAAGCTGATCACGGCCACGGCTGCACTCCAGGACGGCCTTATTTCGCCGACGACGCCGTACGTGGACTCGGGAACCTTCAAAATCCAGGGCTGCCCTGCGCCGGGGGTCAACAACGACACAGGGTGCGTGCTGCATGACGACCCGGGCGACACCGGGGGCACCTACAACGTCTCGAGCGCGCTCACGGCGTCGAGCGACTCCTTCTTCTACAACTTGGGCGAAATGTTCTGGGAGCAGCAGTCCAAGTACGGCACGACGCCGATTCAGGAAGAGGCGACGGCCTACGGGGAGGGGACGTACACCGGCATCGACCTCCCGGGCGAGGCGCAGGGGCGGGTCGACAGCGAGGCGGTCAGGGCCAAGTTGCACGCCGAGGCGCCGAAGGCATTCCCCTATGCGGCATCGTGGTTCACGGGCGACAACATTGAGATGGCCTTTGGTCAGGGTGAGACGATCCTGACTCCGCTGGAGCAGGCGGAGGCGTACTCGACATTCGCCAACGGAGGCACCCGCTACGCGCCCCAGGTGGCTTCGGAGATCGTCGACCCGCTCACCGGCGCCATCATCAAGAAGATCGAACCCCAGGTCACCGGGAAGGTGCCGATTTCGCCCAGCACCTACAGCGCCATCCTCCAGGGTCTCGAGGGCGTCATCTCGAGCCGGAACGGGACGGCATATCAGGATTTCCAGGGCTTCCCATCCTCCTGGAACCTCGCCGGCAAGACGGGCACCGCTTCGAACCAGGGACCGGCGGGGCAGAAGCTCGAGCCGAACAGCTGGTTCGTGGCCTTCGGACCCAACCCGAACCCCCAGTACCTCGTCCTGGCCGTCATCGACCAGGGCGGCTACGGCGCCCAGGCCGCCGCCCCCCTGGTCCGGAACATCTTCGACTACATAGTGGCCAATCCGGGCATCAACGGTGCGGTCAAGACGCCCACGCCGGCCAGCCCGGCCAGCGAGACGGCCCCGACGACGGTGCCACCGGCAGGAACGCCGACCACGACCACGACCACGGCGCCGGGGACGACGAGTGGGTCCAGCACGACGACCTCGACGACAACGGGCGGGGGCTGACCGTCCCGTAGGGTTGACGGCAATGGAAACCCTCTGGCCGCAGATCGAGCGCATCCTGCCAACGGTGTCCAAGCCGGCCCGGTACATCGGAGGCGAGCAGGGCTCCCTGCTTCCGGTCCATGATGCCGGAAGTGTGGCCTGGTTGTTGCTGTATCCCGACACCTACGAAATCGGGCTCCCCAATCAGGGGCTGCAGATCCTCTACGAAATCCTGAACGAGCGGCCCGACGCGCTGGCCGAGCGTGCCTACGCCCCCTGGGTCGACATGGAGGCCGCTATGCGGGCCGCGGGGATTCCGCTCTTCAGCGTGGAGCAGCATCTCCCGGCGGCCGCATTCGACGTGTTGGCCTTCAACCTGTCGGCCGAGCTCGTCTACACGAACCTCGTCAACATGATCGATCTGGCCGGCCTGCCGCTCCACGGCGTGGACCGTGGCGGTGCTGATGCGCTGGTCATTGCCGGTGGCCACTGCGTCTACAACCCCGAGCCCCTGGCCGATTTCGTCGATGCCTTCGTCCTCGGTGACGGTGAAGAAGTTGTCGGCGAAATCAACGAGGTCATATCGGACTGGTTGCGTGCGTCGCCCCCCGAAGACCGCGACCGCGGGGCCCTCTTGCGCGCGCTGGCGGGTCTCGAGGGCGTGTACGTCCCCGCGCTTTATTCCGCCTCGTACGAGGACGGGCGCCTGGTCTCGACCGTCCCGGTGGGACCTGGCGTGCCCGCGGAGGTGGCCAAGCGCACCATCAGCGATCTGGCGGACTGGCCATATCCGGCCCGACCCCTGGTCCCGTTGACGGAAGTGGTGCACGACCGCCTCAACGTCGAGGTGTTCCGCGGCTGTACGCGGGGCTGCCGTTTCTGCCAGGCGGGCATGATCACGCGGCCGGTGCGCGAGCGCCCTGCGGCCCAGGTGCGTGAAATGGTGCAACGCGGCCTCGAGTGGAGCGGCCATGACGAGGTGGCGCTGACCTCACTTTCGTCGGCGGATTTTTCAGGCATTGAGGACACGGTCCGCGACATCGTCGACGACCCGGACCATGGCGGTCGGGTCTCGGTCAGCCTCCCGTCTCTCAGGGTGGATGCCTTCACGGTGGGGACAGCGGCAGAAATCCAGAAGGTGCGCCGCACCGGTCTCACGTTTGCTCCCGAGGGCGGGACGTGGCGGATGCGCAGGGTGATCAACAAGCTGATCACGGAGGAGGATCTCTACAGTGCGGTCGATGCTGCCTTCAGCCAGGGGTGGCGGCGGGTCAAGCTCTATTTCCTGATCGGCCTGCCCACCGAGCTCGACGAGGACGTGCTCGGCATCGCAGAGCTGGGAGCGCGCTGCGTGGAGATCGGCCGGAAGTACCACAAGGGAGTGACCGTGGTGGCGTCCGTGGGCGGGTTCGTGCCGAAGCCGCACACCCCGTTCCAATGGTTCGGGCAGGACACGGTGGCCGAGCTCGAGCGCAAGGTGGCCCTGCTGCGCAATGAGGCCCGGCGCACCCGCGGCCTCACCATCCGTTGGCATGAACCGGCGGCCTCGGTCGCCGAGGGATTGGCCAGCAGGGGCGATCGCCGCATGGGGGCGGTGATAGAGCGGGTCTGGCGGGCGGGCGGCACGTTCCAGGAGTGGTCCGAGCGGTTCGATCTCTCCCTGTGGGAGGCCGCCCTCGACGCCGAGGGGCTCAGCGTGGACGAAATCTGCCACCGGGACCGCGATGGGGACGAGGCGCTCCCCTGGGATCACATTTCGGCCGGCCTGCACCGTGACTTCCTCTGGGGTGACTGGCAGGACGCCCTGGCTAGCGTGGCCGTCGAGGATTGCCGCTGGACCCCGTGTTACGACTGCGGCGCCTGCACCGGTTTCGGGCTGGAGCACGTGGTGGCGTCGCCGGTCCCGCCTGCTGGTGGCAGCCAGGGCACGGGTCAGGATCTCAGCGTCGGCGACCGCATCCCGGTCCGCCTGGTCAGCCGTGCTCCCTGAGGGCCAGCGCCGCCTCCGCCTGCGCTTCACCAAAGAGGGCAAAATCCGGTTCACCAGCCACCGCGATGTCGCCCGCATGTGGGAGCGGGCGCTCCGTCGCAGCCGGCTGCCCTTGGCGTACTCGCAGGGATTCTCGCCGCACCCCCTGGTGAGCTTCGGCCTGGCCCTGCCGACCGGGTGTGAGTCCCGCGGCGAGTACCTCGACATGCGCCTGGAGGAGGCGGGGCCGGGGGAGATCCCCCTTCCGGATCTGCCGGCTGCGCTCAGCCTGCTCCTGCCCGACGGGATCACGGTCGAGGCGGCCGCCCTGATCGGAGAAGCGGAGGGTTCGCTTCAACAGGAGGTAGCATCGTGCGATTGGGAGCTGGAGGTGCTCGGAGTGCGGGATGAGGAGCTGCAGGAGCGGGTGGAAAAGATGCTCGCTGCTCCCATGCTCACTGTCAGGCGTGAGCGGAAGGGTCGTCAGACTGAGGACGACATCCGCCCAGCCATCCGGACACTGTCCCTGACCAGCACCAAAGGTCATCTTCGGGCGGAATTGGCCACGCATCCGCGTGGTGTCCGCCCGGGCGACCTTGTAACGGCCCTGGGCACCCCCGCGGTGCCCGGACGGGCCTGTCGAACGCATCAATGGATCGAACGCGATGGCGCTCGGTTCGAACCGCTCGTTGTGGGCGCGTTCGGGACCGATGGCGACGCGACACAGCACGCGAGGAGGGCTTTCCCTCATGTCCGAGACGGAAATCAGCCACAGCCCGGAGGGTCACCCCCCGGAGCCGACGGGGGGCCGCGGCAGCTCTAGCCCCCCGGAAGGGCCGCGGGCAGCGCCCAGGCCGAAGCCGAAGATCGGAGACACCAGGCCCGCTCCTGCGGTCGCGGCGCCCCCGGCGCCCAAAGCGGAGGCCCCGGTCGTGGCGCTCAAGCGGCCTGCGGCCGCCTCCCCCAAGGAGGAGGCACCCAGCGGGACGGAGTCGGCCGAGTCTTCGGAAGACAGCGCCGGCAAGCGTGCCCGCAGTCGGCGTCGCCCGGCGCGGGACCGAAAGACCAAGCAGGTAGGTCGCTACCTGGTCTGCGTCCACGTCCGGCCCGACATGACGCAGATCGCCATGCTGGAGGGGCGCTCCCTGGTGGAGCACTACGTGTCCCGCACGGCTGACGACACCAACCAGATCGACGGCAACGTCTACCGGGGCCGGGTGCAGAACGTGCTCCCGGGGATGGAAGCCGCTTTCATCGACATCGGCATCCCCAAGAATGCGGTCCTGTACCGGGGCGACGTGCGCTATGACCGGGAAGACATTGAGGGCGGAGCGTCCCAGCAGCCTCGGATCGAAGACGTCCTCAAGGCTGGTCAGACCATCCTGTGCCAGGTGACCAAGAACCCCATCGGGGCCAAGGGTGCCCGCCTGACCCAGGAGGTGTCGCTACCCGGGCGTTTCGCGGTCCTGGTGCCCAATTCCACCGCCTTCGGGATCTCCAAGCGCCTCGGGGACAACGAGCGACGCCGGCTGCGTCGCATCATCGACGAGGTGAAGCCCCCCGGGCACGGCATGATCGTGCGGACTGCTGCCGAGGGGGTCTCGGCCGAAGAGCTCCAGCGGGACGTCACGACCCTCCTTGAGCAGTGGAACATCATTGAGGCCGAGGCCAAGCGGTCCGATGCCCCGGGACTGCTCTATCGGGAGCCCGAGCTCTCCGTGCGGATCCTCCGGGAGGAGCTCAACGGGGAGTACCGGGGTGTCGTGATCGACGACCGTGCCCTCTTCGAGCAGGTGCGGGACTACGTGCGGGCCGTGAGCCCGGAGTTGTCCGACCGGGTCGAGTACTACGACCCCGAGGTCGAGGGACTGCCAATTTTCGAGCGGTACCACGTGCACGAACAGCTGCACAAGGCGCTCGACCGCAAGGTCTGGCTGCCCTCGGGGGGCTCCTTGATCATTGAGCGCACGGAAGCGCTGACGGTCATCGACGTGAACACGGGCAAGAACGTTGGCAAGACCAATCTGGAAGAGACCGTCTACCGGAACAACCTGGAGGCCGCCGAGGAGGTGGCCCGCCAGCTCCGGCTGCGGGACATCGGGGGCATCATCGTCATCGACTTCATCGACATGGAGATCCGGGAGAATCGGGACAAGGTGGCGGCCGCCCTGCGCAACGCTCTGGCCCGGGACAAGACCCGGACCCAGGTCTTCGACATTTCGGAGCTGGGCCTGGTCGAAATGACCCGCAAGCGGGTCTCCGAGGGCCTTCTCGAGACGCTGTCGACCGAATGCGCAGTCTGCGGAGGCCGGGGCGTGACCCTGGACGACTCGGTCCTGCGCTAGGATCTCGCTCTTATGTATGCCGTCATCAGGTCCGGAGGAAAGCAAGAGCGTGTGGCCGAGGGCCAGCGCGTCCGCGTGGAGCTGCTCGGGCAGCCCGTGGGTGCGGAGGTGTCGCTGGAGCCCGTCCTGGTGGTCGATGGCTCAACCGTGCTGGCCACGCCAGCGCAACTGGCCGGCGCGTCGGTGACGGCCAAGGTCGTGGGCGAGGAAAAGGGTCCCAAAATCAACGCCATGACGTACAAGAACAAGTCCAACCAGCGCCGGCGGTGGGGTCACCGCCAGCATTACGCCACGCTGGAGATCACCGCCATCACGGCGGCCGGCTGAATCGCAGGAGTTCGAGACCATGTCAAAGACCAAGGGTGGCGGGTCCACCCGCAACGGGCGCGATTCCAACGCGCAGCGCCTCGGCGTGAAGTGCTTCGACGGAACGGCCGTCACGGCCGGTTCCATCTTGGTGCGGCAGCGGGGGACCAAGGTCTACCCCGGCGTGAACGTAGGACGTGGCGGCGATGACACGCTCTTCGCCATGGCGGAGGGCGTCGTCAAGTTCGGCGAGCGTCGAGGCCGCAAGCACGTGAGCGTCCTCACCGACTGAGCCGGCGTGCCGCGCCTGGGTTCAGGCGTGCTGGTGCAATTCGATCCCATTCCCCCAAGGGTCGGTGGTGAACGCCTGCTGACGCCCAGTTGTCCCCACGACGACCGGGTCGGTCACGGCCAGCCCCCTGGTCCGTAGCTCGAGGACCGCGGCGCCGAGGTCTTCGAAGATCAGCGCGAAGTGCTGGCCGAGGTTGTTCGGCACGGGGGCCTCAATCAGATGGACCTGCTGGCCGTTCGCAGCGTCCAGCCACGCTCCGGGGAACCCGAAGTCGGGGCGGGTGAAGTTCCGCTCCAAGCCCATCGTCTCGGTATAGAAGATGATGCCGGCGGGCACGTCGCTGACGTTGATGGCGACGTGGTCGACGCCCATCGGTGCGACTGGATCGGTCATGCCAGCGAGCCTACGACGTGGCGCACGATGCCGGCCACAGCCGGCACGGCGGCGGTGCCGACGTCGGCAATATGGGCGACATCAATGGTGGTGTTGGCCGCCGCGGCGGGATTCGTGATCACGGCGAGTCCCAGGACCCGGGCTCCGGCTTGTCGGGCGGCAATGGTCTCGAGTGCCATCGACATCCCCACGACATCGGCTCCCGCAGCGCGCAGCATGCGGATCTCGGCCGGGGTCTCGAACTGGGGGCCCGGCAGCTGGGCGTAGACGCCGGACTGGGTGGACAGGGCGGAAGCGGCGGGCTCTGGCGTCGAGAGGGCAACAGATCTGAGCCCGGGGGAGTAGGCGTCGGTCATATCGACGAATTCCGGTCCGGTCAGCGGGCTGCATCCGGTGAGGTTCAGGTGGTCGTCGACGACCATGACGGACCCGGTGACGAGATCGTGCCGGATCCCTCCGGCGGCGGCGGTGAGGATGACGGTCTGGCACCCGGCGGCAAGGCCCGTCCGCAGGGGATGGGCGACCTCCACCGGCGTCAGGCCCTCGTACAGGTGGCAGCGCCCACCGAGAACGAGGATCCGGAGGCCGCTGAGCTCGACCGACCAGCCCTGGGCCCGATGCCCTCCCGCCGTATAGGAGGGGAAGAAGGGCAGCGTGCCCAACGGAACGGACTCCCCGCCTGCGCCCAGGGCTTCAGCCACGCTCGACAGTCCGCTGCCGAGAAGCACGAGCACGTCGTGGTGGTCGATCCCGAGGCGGCGGGCCAGTTCCCGGGCGCTGTGCGCCGCCCGGTCGGCGGCTGCCTCCATGGACTGATCGTAGAGGGTCCTTCGCCCGCCGGCGCGTAACATCAGCCGGACATGCCATCCTCGCCCGCTGCCCCCAACCTTCATCCGCTGGCACCCGTCACCGGGGACGAGATCATTGCTGCCCGCGAAATCGTCTTCGCCAGCGGTCGGGCCGAAGTTCCCAACGAGGCCCTGCGCTTCGCCTACATCGGCCTGTGCGACCCCCCCAAGGAAATGGTGCGCAACGTCGACGCCGGCCACGACGTGGTGGTCGATCGCCGCCTCCGCCTCGTCCTCTTGCAGGGCCCCGAAGCTGATGTGGCCGAGGTGACGGTGTCGGTCACCCGGGGAGAGATCGACCGCTGGGAGATCGTGCGCAACGTCCGTCCGCCCCTCCAGATGGAAGAGACCATCATGGTGCTGGCTGCGCTGCACGGGCACCCCGAATGGAACGCCGCCCTGGACCGGCGGGGTATTGCAGACCGGTCACTGGTGCAGATCGACCCTTGGCCCGCCGGCACCTTCGGGCTCGGCCATGAGGAGGGGCGGCGCATCACCCGCTGTCTGGCCTACCTACGTGATGCCAAGGAAGACAACGGCTATGCCCGCCCGCTCGAGGGGCTCCTCGCCTTCGTCGACATGGGACGGGGCGAAGTCCTCGAGGTGGTCGATCTGGGGGTCGTCCCTTTCCCGCCCGCGCACGGGAGTTATTACCCCGAGCACAACGGCCCGCTGCGCACCGATCTGAAGCCGTTGGAGATCACACAGCCGGAAGGTCCGAGCTTCGAGGTGGAGGGAAACCTGGTCCGCTGGCAGAAATGGTCGCTGCGAATCGGCATGGATCCCCTGGAAGGCCTTGTGCTGTGGACGGTCGGGTACGAAGACGGCGGTCGGGTCCGACCAATCGTCTACCGGGCTTCGGTCAGCGAAATGGTGGTGCCCTACGGACATCCGGGCCCGATGCACGCCTGGAAGAGCGCGTTCGACGCCGGTGAATGGGGCCTGGGCCGGATGGCCAACTCGCTGACACTCGGTTGCGACTGTCTCGGGGAGATCCGCTACTTCGACGACGTGTTCGCTGACGAGCGTGGGAAGCCGCACACCCGCAGCAATGCCATCTGCATGCATGAAGAGGACTACGGCATCCTTTGGAAGCACGTCGACATGGTTTCGGGGCGGACCGAGGTGCGGCGGTCACGCCGACTGGTGGTGAGTTCCATCGCTACGGTGGGGAACTACGAATACGGCTTCTACTGGTACTTCTACCTCGATGGCACCATGCAGCTGGAAGTGAAGCTGACGGGCATCATGTCCACCATGGCCGTCGCCGACGGCGATCCGGGAGAGCACGCCCGCATGATTGCCCCCGGACTGGCGGCGCCCTACCACCAGCACATGTTCAATGTGCGCCTCGACATGCAGGTCGACGGCCCTGACAACGAGGTCTATGAGGTGGACGCGGTGCCCACCGGATCACCGGGGAGCGCGGAGAACCCGTGGGGGAACGCGTTCGGGACGAACGTCACGCTGTTGGAGACGGAGTTGGCCGCACAGCGTGACGTCGATGCGTCCCGCAGCCGGACCTGGCGTATTGCGAACCGCTCCCACCACAACGCTCTGGGCGTGCCCACCGCCTACAAATTGCTCCCGGGTGCGACGCCGACGCTGCTGGCGGACCCCAACTCCAGTGTGGGGCGACGCGCCGCCTTTGCCTCGCACAATCTCTGGGTCACGCCGTTCGACGAGGAAGAGCGCCGAGCGGCGGGCGACTACCCAAATCAGCATGAAGGACACGCCGGCCTGCCGAGCTGGACGGCGGCCGATCGTCCGATCGTCGACACCGACATTGTGCTGTGGCACTCCTTCGGCGTCACGCACATTCCGCGCCCGGAGGATTGGCCGGTGATGCCCGTCGAGTACACCGGCTTCACGTTGCTGCCTTCGGGATTCTTCGATCGCAACCCTGCGCTCGACGTGCCTCCTTCCTCAGATCATTGTCATGACTGAGCAGCGCAGCCCCACCCGTCAGCCTCAGGAGTACCACCCGCCTGTCGAGGAGTACCTCGAGACCATGCTCTCCTTGTCGGAGGAGGGCGTGCCGGTCATTCAGGCTCGCATCGCCGAACGGCTGGGCCGGTCGGCCCCATCCGTCTCCGAAATGCTGGACCGTCTGCGCGAGGACGGGTACGTGGCACGGGATGGGCGCCGACTGTCGCTGACCGAGAGCGGGCAGGCCCTGGCCGAGAAGGTCGTGCGGAAACATCGCCTGGCCGAGCGTCTCCTGGTCGATGTGATCGGGCTCGAGTGGCACAAGGTGCACACCGAGGCGGGCCGCTGGGAGCATGTGATCTCCGATGACGTCGAAGCCCGGTTGGTGGTGTTGCTGGGCGACCCGGCGACCTGCCCGCACGGAAACCCGATCCCCGGGTCGCACTCGCAGGCGCCGTCGGGCCCGGTCCGGCCACTGGGGGAGGTGGAGGCCGGTGAGCTGGTGCGGCTGTTCCGTATCAGCGAGGAGGTGGAAGCGAACCTCGGTTCGTTGACGCTGCTCGACGAAGGCGGTTTCATTCCCGGTGTGGTGGCCAAGGTGGGGGACCACGACACCGAAGGCAACGTGGAGGTCACGGTCGAAGGCGGCGGCGCGACTCTTCGGGTCCCGCCGTATCTCTCTGACCGGTTGTACGTCGGCGCCCCATGACCCTCCGGCTCGAGGCCGACGCTGTCGTCACTGTCGACAGTGACGACAGGATTCTGGCGCCGGGGGCGGTGGAGATCGAGGACGGTCTCATCACCTGGGTCGGGGACCCCTGGGTCGTCCCGTCGGCTCCCGGCACAGAGGTTCGTCGGCTCGGTGGTCTCCTCATGCCCGGGCTGGTCAACTGCCACGGACATACGCCCATGACGCTGCTGCGGAGCGCCGGTGACGGGTTGCCGCTCGACCGTTGGCTGCACGAGTCCATTTGGCCGCGTGAGGCGCGACTGGAGGACGAGGACGTCTACTGGGGCATGCTGCTCGGGACGACCGAGCTGCTCTGCAACGGTGTGACGACCACCTGTGAGCAGTACCGCCATCCGGCGCCGGTCGTGGATGCCGTACTCGAGGCCGGTATCCGAACCCTGTACACGCCGGCCATCTTCGACGTTCCTGACGCCGACCCGGGGAACACCTGGGAGGCGCTGCTCGCTACGGCCTGCGCCCTCGCCGATGCGCTGGAGGGGAAACACGAGCTCCTGCAAATAGGTTTCGGGCCGCACGCCGCCTATACGGTGCCGCCCGAAGGCCTGCGTGCCATCGCGGCCGAGGCACGAGCCCGTACTGCGTTGCTACAGATTCACCTTTCCGAGACCGAGGCCGAGTGTGGGGTCGTGCAGGAGCGCTATGGCATGAGCGCGCCGGCGCTTCTTGCCGCAGAAGGAGTCCTGGAAGGACGGGTGCTGGCTGCACACGCGGTCTGGCTCAATGACACCGATCTGTCATTGCTCGCCGAGCACGACGTCGCGGTGGCGCATTGCCCGGGCTCGAACGGGAAGCTGGGCTCGGGGATCGCTCCGTTGTGCGCGCTGCTGCGTCGTGGGGTGCGGGTCGGACTGGGCACCGACGGCCCGGCCTCCAACGACGACCTCCATCTCTGGGACGAGCTCCGGCTCGCGCCACTGTTTGCCCGGGCGCTTGCCGGCGATCCCGATGTCCTGAGTTCGGCGACGGCACTCCGCCTGGCCACCCGTGGCGGCGGAGAGGCGCTCGGCCTCCCGGTAGGTGCAGTCGAGGTGGGACGCCCCGCTGATCTCATCCGGTTGCGGACCGACGACGCGCGTTTTACCCCATCGGTGAACGATGCCGAGCTGCTGGGCCACCTGGTGTGGGCCGGGGCCGGGCATCTGGTGACCGACGTCTGGGTGGGTGGAGCGCAGGTGGTCGAACGGGGGAGCTGCACCACCGTGGACAGCGCCCGAGCCCGCTCTGAAGTGGGCCAGCGGGCCCGCCGACTCGCCGGTTCCTAGGCGACCGCGGGGAAAGCAGGCCGAGTCGGCCACGCTCACGGGCGCGGCAAGGCTGGAAAGAGGGTTCCTGTCGTGCACAATATTACGACAATATCTCTTGTCCATTTACCTAAATAGTGGTTGCGCTTTATGCAACTGCGTCTGAGGCTGTGTGACTATTCGACGCGGTCGTGCAATCAAACGGCGTCGCTGGGGTGGTCGACAAAATGGACGGAAATCTAAAGAATTACGAGAATAATTACAGTCGTGATGGAATCCCAGCACGCCTGGCGATTCTGTCCTGGGGAATCGTGCGACGAAATAGGGAGTCCAGTAATGCGGCGATTGACATCGACACCAATACTGTTAACGTGCTGATCGACTTACAACAGTGAGTTGATGGCTCTTTTCCATGTAGCGGGAAAGCGCACGGCTTCTGTTGAGGCCTGAGTGGGGTGCGAAATGAACATGGTCATAGATCCAGCGCGCAGTGTCGGCGCGGAGACACAGTGCGGACGCAGGCTCTTTCTCATCGCGTTGTCGTGCCTGATCGGGCTCGGGATCTGCTTCGGCCTGTTCGGGTCCGCCTCCGCAGCAACTCGACAGGTCGCGAGCGGCTCGACCGGCCCGACGTCGAGAGTGGTAGCGGGTCACTCGCATTCAGCGAGCCAGGGACTCGGCTACTGGCTGGTGGCGTCCGATGGCGGCATGTTCACGGAGGGCGGGGCCCCGTTCCTCGGGTCCACGGGTGGGACCACGCTGAACAAGCCCATCGTCGGCACGGCGGCGACGTCGGACGGCGGCGGCTATTGGCTCGTGGCCTCTGACGGCGGCATCTTCAACTATGGCGACGCGGCGTTCTTCGGCTCGGCCGGCAGCCTCCCTCTCAACAAGCCCATCGTCGGCATGGCGGCCACGCCTGACGGCAATGGCTACTGGCTCGTGGCGTCCGACGGCGGCATCTTCAGCTACGGCGACGCGGCGTTCTTCGGCTCCACCGGGGGCATGCATCTCAA